>Ga0164242_10003472_pt1 | contig 17986 bp, 24 predicted proteins | sample OricomgcompostMG_FD_108783 | JGI IMG/M metagenome (GOLD analysis project Ga0164242, IMG submission 108783) | Miracle-Growth compost microbial communities from Emeryville, California, USA - Original compost - Miracle growth compost (MG) ... | reverse complement strand
GTGCCCCCGGCCCGCAGCCAGACAGGACAACTGGGTGTCAGTTGCACACTAGCTGGGCGCTACGCAGCCGGATCATCGCCGAGAGAAGATGCCCCGGCCGAGAACCCGGGTGAGCACGAGGACCAGATTCAGGCCCGCAATCGACAGGCCGAGGTACAGCAGCTCCCGGAGATCATCGAACCAGCCGTAGCGGTACGGCCGGAGGAATCCGAGCAAGAGGAGAGACGCGAGGGCGAAGTACGCCAGCACCACCCAGAAGATCGCGCGGGCGGCGGGCTCGCGCCACCACGCCGAGCGCAGCCCGTAGATCAGGGAGAAGGTGCCCGACTCGAAGGCGGTCACCGCGAGGAAGATGATCGTGCCGTCGCGCGGAGCGTCGATGCCGATAACCAGGACGATGCCGACGAGGGCCGCGAGGGAGTTGATCACCACAGTCCCGCGCCGAGTAAGAAAGAGTTTCCCGAGCATGGCGGTCATTGTTCCGTAGCGCGCTGCTGGAAGCCGAGACGTAGCTGATTGGAGAACCCGTTGATCTGACCCTTGCGGACCAGGTATTCCGTCTGGTCGCAGATGAAGGGAGCCAGCGCCTGCTGCTCCCTTTCGATGTCGGCGGTCTCCGTCCGGAGCCGCCGCTGCTCGTCTGCGTCGTCCGTGTCGAGCCACGGGATGAGCCGTGTCAGCATGTCAGACCACTTCGGCATCGGTCTCGCCGCCTACTACATCGGGCAAGGCGTCCAGGACCTGGACAGTTGCTGTGTTACCCCTCAAGAGCTGGTCGTTGTTCTTCTTCAGGACCGCGTTCGCCTGCCGTAGGTCCGCAATCATCGCGTCCTTGTCCGCCAGCCTGCCACGGACGATCCGGATGGGCACGAGCCACCCGAACAGCATCATGACCACCACGAGCCCTAGCAGGCCGGACGGCGTGAGCGACAAGAACGGATTCAGCTCGCTCATGGTCATGAGCCTCCCTCCGTTCACCCCCGAGCATTGACCTCCCGATTACTCCTGCGCCGGTGTTGCCGCCTGGATGGCCGCGAGGATGTCGGCCTTCTTCTCCGCTCCGGTGAGGTCAACCTCTTCCTGGGCTGCGTACTCCTTGAGCTGAGCCACGGTCCAGCTGTCGCTGGGCGTGCCCTCGGGGAGAGCCGGAGTCTCCGGCGCAGGCTCGGCCTCGTCCAGCAGACCCGCATCCCGGGCCACGCCCTCCGGGACGATGTAGGTCTTGCGGGGGTTCGACCGCGTGTCCACGTCGATCAGTCCCGGCCCGACCTGATCCAGCAGCTTCGTCAGCGCGTCTCCGCGCTTGGACGGGTCCAGGAACTGGATGTGGGCGAACCCGTCCTGGATCTCTACCTCGATGCCTTCGGCCATGTCCTCTGCTCCTACGGTGTGCTGATGGTGATGGCGTGCGCGGCGCATTCGTATCCGGCCGTGATCACACGCTCGGTGAGGGCGTAGACGGTGTTGTTGAACCGGTTCTCCGCATGTGAGCCGGTGGTGACCACCTGCTCGAACGGGGCCGTCCGCCAGACGGTGACCGGTCCGGTGATGACGATGGTGTTCTCCAGCGCCGAGTCGTACCCACCGCCGAACGCCCAGATATTGCCGAGATGGGTCCGGTAGACCGCGCCGGAGCCGTTGAGGGCGTTGAGGCTGCCCGCCTCGGCGGCATAGCGGCGGCTGGCGTGGATGACTCCGGGATAGCCCCGTTCACCCATCCAGGCTTCTGCGAGGCCGATCGCCTCCAGAAGGGATGCCGCCGTATCAGCTGTGCCAGCGTCGGCCAGCAGACGAGCAGCGAAGGCACTCTCCACCAGCAGCGGTTCCTGGAGTGCGAGAATCTGGCGCGCCCGTGCCATCTCCTCGTCCTCGGTCTGATCGGGGGCACACTCCGCCGCCGCCCACACGATCATGGGATCGAAGTGCTGAGGGTCTCCGCGCTCGCCCGGGGCTTTCTCAGCGGGCTCGTCGGCGGAGCAGAGTTCGGTCGAATAGGTGCCGAACCCGGTATCGCAGTTGAACGGGAGCAGATCCACGCCAGACATCAGCTCGCGCGGTACGTCGCTGTTCAGCAGGGTCGCTGCCGCATACAGGCCGTACCCCTGCGAGGGGACGGCCGGAGCGTCGTAGACCACGGGCAGCGCGCTGGTGATCGCCATCATGTCCTCCTTGTCAGGGGTGTCGGGCTCCGAGACGCCGGAGGGAGCGGCCTGCGGTCCGAGCCGCTGACCGCTCCCTCCGGGTTATCTCGAATCCTACGAGCCGCCCTCGGTGGTGACGGTGATCTCCGCCGTGGGATCGGTGCCGCCGGTGAGCGCCGAGGTCACAGTGATCTTCGGGACGTTGGCACCCGCGTACCGGCCGCTGAAGGTCAGGGTGACCGGAGCGGTACCGAGAGCGCCACCGGCCGCCGTGATCTCTCCGGCCTCCACGTTGCTCAGAGCCTCCAGCGCGGACTGGACTGCCGCAGCCGCCGCGTTGTACGCGATCGGCGCGGTGGTCTGGCCGTTGAAGGTCAGGCTCACGGTGCCGCCGGTCGGCGAACCCGAGGTGGCGAGGCTCTGGACCTCATCCGCCGGGGTGTTGCAGGTGACGGTGATCGGACCACCGTAGCCACCGTTGACGCAGGTGGGGATGGTGACCACCAGCGACTCGTCGCAGCGCTTCGCGACCGCGTAGGCATCCTCGGTGAAGAACCGGCTGTACCGGTTGATCTGGAGAAGTTCACGCGGGTACTGCACGCCGAACTCGATGACCGGGGTGAGGTTCCGGAACCAGGTACCGGCCGGGTACATCAGCACCGAGACCGATCCGGGCCACTGGGTGGTCCCGAGGTTGCCGGGCATCCCGGCCTCGCGGGTCTGCCAGTCGGCGACGAACTGGGACCGGATACCGCGCTGGGTGAACCAGGACTCCACCTGAGCATCGGTGATGCTCTTGATGTCCAGGCCCTCCTGCTGCGCGAAGTCCGCGCGGATGAGCGCGTGGACCCAGTTCGGGGCCACAATCTCGATCGGGTAGCCCCGGGCGTAGCCCTTGTTCAGGCGCAGATTGATCGCCATCAGCTCCAGGGTGTTGAGGATGGAGCTGGAGGCCGAGACGCCGAGCGCAGCCGAGGTGAGGCTGATCGGGGTGGAGCCGGACACCATGTCCAGGATCGACCGGCGCGAGAGCGCGCGGAAGTGCTCCTGGGTGATGGACTCCATGAACCACTGGATCAGCTCGGGCCACGCCTGGGTCTGGAGGATGCCCGCTTCGATGCAGTAGCCGACCGCGTTGAGGCGGATTTCCTCGAACTCGTCCGGGCACGGGATCTCGACACAGGTCTTCACCGGGGCCGGGGTGGCCTCCAGCTCCGGCTCGGTGAAGAAGAACTCGAAGTTCTCGAAGATGGACGACAGGTCCGGCTCGATCGGCCAGCGAACACCGCCGCGCCGGATCGTGATTTCCGGGAGCACCAGCAGGTCGGTCGCCAGCGGCACCGCGCAGAAGTCGTACAGCTGCTCGGAGGGGGCGCACCAGCCACCGGCGGCGGTGAGGCTACCGGTCTTCGGGTCGAACTTCGGCTCGATCAGGTTGGTGAGGTCGGTCGCGGCGGTGATCGCGGCAACCAGTTCCTCCGGGGTCTTGACCTCGGTCATCTGACCGCGCTCCAGACCGAACAGCGGCAGCGAGTTGTAGGCACCCGCGTTGCTGATGTTGCCGGTCGGGCGGTGACCCTTCTTGACCGCTGCCAGGCTCTCGGCGATCTCCTTGAAGCCGACGAGGCCCTTGGCCGGGTTGACCATCGACTCCTTCATGCGGAAGCCGACCTCATCCAGCGCACCGGTGCCGCGCGGGATGTGCGCCTTGGAGGCGTGCTTGCCCTTCTGGAGGCCCTGGAACGAGGGCTTGCGGGCCGGAGCCTTGCCCTTCGCACCGGCAGCGGTCACCGAGGCCGCATCCTCCACGATCGCCTCGGCCTCTTCGACAACCTCATCGGCGTCGGAGTCGTCGGCATCCTCGTCGGAATCGTCCTCGTCGCCGTCCTCATCCGCGCCGTCACCCTCGGCGACCAGTTCGGCGATCTCGGCATTGCGCGCCTCGGCGGCATCGCTCGCGGCAGCCAGCGCTGCGTCCAGGGTCTTGCCTGCGGCCACGACGATGCGAAGCTGCTCCAGCTCCTCATCGCTCAGGGTCTCGCCCGCATCCACCTTGCCCCGCAGGCGAGTGAACGCCTCGGCGGCAGCGGTCCGGAGGGCGGTGAGGTCTTCGACACCGGCAGGCAGTTCGTCCGGCAGTTCGAAGGGGTCCATGCTGAACTCCTATCGTTTCGGTTCGGGTCGGTTACCGGACTCGCCCCCGGCCCGTAGCCAGACAAAGCTCGTCACGTCTTGCACAGTAGATCAGGGCTACGCAGCCGGAGTGACAGTGCGCCGCCGGACGGTTCCACCGCCCGCTTGGCGCACCGCCCGCTTCGCCTCCAACGGCGTCGAGAAGGTCTGCACCTCGGTCGAATCAGGCGCGGTGAAGTCGTAGACGAAGCTCGTCCCGGCGGCCTTCGCGGCGGCAGCCCGCCGCCCGGCCCCACACGCACATCCCATCAGTTCGCTCCCTCGATAATGGCGACAGCCTGCCGCCGGACTTCCCCTGCGATCAGCTCGTGGGCCAGCCGGTCGCGACGATCGGCCGCCCGCTGCTCGTCCACGACCATCTTCACGAAGGCCCGCAGCTGATCGGCGTCCAGGCCGTCCGAGCCGGTGGGCGTCTGCGCCGCCGAATCCGCGCACGGGCCGAGGCTCGCGACCAGCGCCAGAGGCGCGTCGTTCTCGTCGGTCGCGCCGGAGGCGATGATGGGGAACCCGGGGGTGTTGACCGCCAGCGCGGCCACCAGCTCCAGATTGCCGCCGACGTTGCGCCAATCGCCCGAGAGCGGAGCCGACAGGCCCGCCTCGATCTGCTCAGCGGTGGCTCCGGGAGCGGGCACGCCGGAGAACCAGATGCCGTGCTCGTCCTCGCCGACGTGGACCAGCGCGAAGCAGTTCCCCGCGTTGTCGTAGTGCGCCACGGTCGCTCCGACTCCGAGCTTCGGCCCGGCGTGGCCGCCGCCGACCGTCAGCCGTCCGACCTTCACCGGACCGCCATCGGTCTTGACCGGGGGCGCGGTGTGGAACCAGGCGTATTCGGTCTGGCTCCGGGGTGCGATCACACAGGCGTCCTGGATGCCGATGTGGCAAACGTTGAAGGCCGCGAGATGTCCCTGAATCCGGCCCTCCGGGGTGATGTGCGGCAGGGTCGGGCCGGAGAACTGCGGATCGGCGAAGAAGGCTGCCGGGTAGCTGATCGGCGTGACGACATCTTCGGTGATCGCAGCGGCAGCTGCCACCAGCGCGTCCTCGCCCTTCTCGATGGAGTCGCCGAGCGCGATGCTGGTCGACCCGAAGGCCGGAGTCGCGACGAGAGTGGCCGCGAGGATCTTCGCCGACAGCACGGTCTGGATCAGCTCCATGTCCGGGTTGTCCCAGTACTGCTCCTCGGTCACCGGCTGGCCGGTCGCTCCGTCCCGCAGCTCCCATTCGACATCGCCGAGATCCACCGAGGGACCGGTGACGCCGTGCTCGATCTGCACGGCCGCTTCGTCGGCCTCCGGAGTGTTGAGCAGGTAGCCCTTGCCGATGACCTCGGTGCCGACGACACCGGCGGACTCGATGACGCCCACGGTGAAGGCGTCGTAGTGCCCTCCGGCGGACTGACGGCACCACATCAGCGGCAGCGGGAAGTCGCGGAAGGCCAGCTTGATGTCGCTGGCGAACATCCGCCCGTCGTCGGTCGGCTCGCCGATCACGGCCAGCACACTGGTGAAGCTGCGGTAGTCGGTCACGGCTACTCCTACGTTGAATTCGGTTACGGCAGTGGCGTTCTCAGCGCGTTTGCGAGCAGCGCACTCCTTCAACTTCTCCCAGGCGGCTGCGGCCTTGCATGCCTCAGCGCGCGACATCTTGTTGACCGCCTGCCGACCGGGGAAGTTCGTATCTCCGGTCTCGCACATCTTCTTGACCGCGTTGACCGCCGTCGCGATGGCGTGCGATTTCGTCATGCCGCCGTCTTCGAGGTGCTTGGCGATCCGCTTGATGTACTTCGGCAGGCCACCGCAGTCGTCAACCCAGTTGAAGTCGTCCTCCGCTCGCCCGGCCAGCGTGTCACGCGGCCGTGAAAGCGCATAGGCGATAGCACCGAACAGGCCGGTGAAGTCGGCCTCGGAGGTCTGGTACTGGTAGGGCTGGCCGTCGAGCTGCGCGGCAAACCGAGCCGCCGCCTCCAGTGCCGGATTCGGGCTGGTGAAGTAGGCGAACAACCGGCAGCGGCAGTTGATCGTGTTGTCGAGATCGCCGAGCGGATCGCCGGGGAACCGCAGCTGTTCACCTCCGACATCGAACGCCACCCCCGGCGGACGACGCTGGCCGTCCGCTTCGCGGTGCGCGAGCCGGGTGTGGGTGTCCAGGATCGCCACCCAGCCGACCTCCAGCTGGCGGCCGGAATCCTTCGCGGCCTGCTCCAGCGCGGCGTTGAGCGTGCCGGTGCCGTGAGTCTGGCCGACCTCATCGGCCGCCGAACGCCATTGCGGGTCCAGAGGATCGAAGACACCGGCGATCTCCTCGCGCACGGCCGCCGTATCCGGCGCGGTGTCTTCGGCCTTGCGCACTCGCTTGTAGACCCGGGCCACGGCATCGAGCACCCGGCGCTTCACGTTCGCGGTGTGCGTACTGACGAACTCGCGCATCGGCGCGCTGGTCGCCATCTCCGACTCCACAGCGCTCACGTCGATGCTCAGACGCACGCGCAGGATGTCGGCCGCGCGCTTCGCGAGGTCGGCCCGGGACGGCATTCCCGGCATATCGAACCGGAGCGCTTTGAGAGCAGCCTCACCGACCGCCAGCGGCACGCCGGTCAGCGCGCGGTAGGCCTTCGAATAGGCGTCGGCCGCGATGATGCCGACGCCGTACATGACCAGCGCGTCCACGAGGTAATCCCACTGCGCCGACTCGTCGGCCGCCGCCGAGGCGTCCGGCGGTGGAGCGGCGGCCTGGAGCACCGCCGCCTCGGCGAGTGGCAGCCAGAGCGCCAGAGCGGCCTCAGTGAGGTCCGATATTGCCCGCTCCGTGAGCAGTTGATCGAGTAGGGCCGATTCCTTGGATTCGGGGTACATCAGCTTCTCCGAAGCATCGACTGCGTTAGCACCGGGGCGGAGGAGGTCACCAGCGCGAGCATCGCCACGCCCTCCACCATTGACCGGAAGCTCTCCGGGCACAGGCCCAATTCGGCGAGATCGTCATCGACCACGCCGGTGTCCCAGCCCTTGATCAGGTCCGCCGCCTCACCATTGCGCACGGGCGGCAGCACGGTGTGCGCGAGTTCGATCGGCACATCCCGGTACAGCGCGGCATCGGCGCGCGTGCGCCGTCGCTTGTTCGCCAGCTCCAGTGCGCGATTGGCACAGAGCCGGGCGATGGTCATGGCCGCAGCCGACGCCTGGACGGGCGCGGGCTCGGGGTTGGGCGCGCTGGTCGGCTCCGGCGGTTCCTCGTCGGTGTTGGTGCCGTCGTCGGGTTGCGCGTTCGGATCGGTCTCGGCCGGATTGAGCGCGGGCGGAGGCTCCGGTGCGATATCGAGACCGAGCTTCGTGGCCGCCGCCTCCAGGATCGGAAGCAGCTGCGACCCGTTCGCCGGATTCGCGGCGAACTTGTCCAGTGCCATCTGCACCCATCCCTCGGCGGTGGAGAAGTCGTACCCGTCCTCGTCATCGAATCCGAGGTGCTGGCGGAGGGCGGCGGCGGTGATCGCGCCCCGATCGAAGGCATCACGCGCCTCGTCGGTCTTGTCCGGGTCCTGGGAGAGCGCGGTGGTGTCGTACCAGACGATGTACTGATCTGGGTCGATGTTCTCCTGGGCCAGCTTCTCCCGGAGGATTTCCTGGGTGAGGGCGTCGGTGATGATCTGGACCAGCGGTGCGACGTGGACCTTGATGTCGTTCTCATCAATCGCCCACGCGGACCAGTGATTGCCCTCGGACATGCCGAACAGCCGCTCCGGGGCCACATCCAGGCCCATCGCGAGGCGGCGGATGTCCTCCTGCTGAATCTTGAGCGTGGTCTCGGGGATGTCGCTGCCGGGGCGAATCCAGTTGACCTGCTTGATGAGGTCGCCGGGCACGGCGGCGATGATCGGCAGCATGGCCGCCTGAGAGTTCGGTTCGCGCTTCGCGGTGGAGGCCACGTCATAGAGCAGGTCGGTCAGGGCCTGCGCGGAGTTCGGTTCGAACCAAGGGTCCGGAGTGTTCGTGTCGGCCTGCCCGACCGGCTGCGCCACGGGGGCCTGCTGCTGGGGCAGGCTCATCTCCTGCGGCACGAACATGATGCCGTTGCCGACGAGACGGCTGTTGTTGGCGGCCTGGATCGTGGCATCGGCCTGGACGATGCCGTTGAGCACCTTGCGGTTGGACCAGATGGGGGAGACCGGCTTGCTGGGGTCCATCGGGTGCTCGGCCCAGACCCGGAACAGAATGTCGACATCAGGATCGAACTCGTGCTTCGTGCCGTCCGGGAGCCGGAGCAGGATGCTGTTCGGCGTCGCCTGCATCTGCTCCTTGCCGAACACGTACCACTGTTCGAGCTGGTAGCCGGGGCGTGAGAGATCGACTGGCAGCGGCGTACCGTCCGTAGTCTCCTCGCGGGACTCGTCGCGGACGATCATTCCGATCCAGCACTCACCGACGACCGACAGCAGGTAGGCCGCGCGGTGGACCATCTTGGCCTGACCGGAGGCACCGCCGCCGATACCGTTGACGATCTCGCGCACGCGCTTGGCGTTCGGATCGTCCTCCGGAATATCCCCCATCGGCGCACCCTGCTCGTCCATCGCCGAGGCGACGAGACGGCAGCGGCTGGCTGACCAGGCGCGCCAGCTGATGACGTACTGGAGTTCGCCGACCAGCTCCAGGAACCGCCAGGCGTCGGCCTGCCAGTCGTCTCCGGAAGTCACCGACTTGCGGAAGCTGGACGGATTGCGGGCGTCCACCCTCTGCGCGGCGGCCGTCAGCGACTTGGACTGCTGACGGCCGGAGCGACGGCGAATGATGACTCGGGGCACGCCATCACAGTAACGGCGTGCCCCGCAGCTCAGCCCTAGTCGTCAACGATCTCGATATCAACGTCCTCGTCCGGCTCCAGGTTGGAGGCCATGAGTCCGACGAGATAGCTGCCGGTGAGCGCGACGAGGGGGTACAGGTACCCCGGCAGTCCGCCGCCGGGCAGCCAGACGATCCACGCCGTGGCGAACCCCAGCCACATGCTCACGCACCAGGCGCACGTCGAGAGGTAGCCCAGCTTGGAGTCCTCACCCCACCGGCCGTAGATCCAGATGCGGATGAAGTCGGTGATCTCGTCCTGGGTCAGGAGGCGGGTGACGCGCGCCAGCGCGAGCACCCACAGCCCTCCTGTCACAAGGGTCAGGAGGGCGGTGGTCGAATTCATGCAGTTGCTCCTCGTGGTGTGTTCCGTTTGAGCCAGGCGATCGCGTTGCGTTCGCCTCGGCCGCCGCCGAGCGAACACGACATCGTGCACTTCTTCTCCACCTCGGGGTGCTCGAAGATGAGGTGGCCGCTGCCGGAGGTTCGGACGTAGCGCCACCCATTGTCCAAGGCGAACGCGATGTCGGGTCGCTTGCGGTCGAAGCTGCGTTTTCCCATGTGGATCTCCCTCTCGTGGGTTGGAGGGAGCCCCCGGGGCCGAGGGCTCCCGGGGTCGGTCAGTCGTCCAGGTAATCCGGGTCGATGTACCCGCGATCGGACAGCCAGTCATCCATCTCGGCCCACTCGGTGTCGGAATTGATCGTCGGCCAGCGCTTCTTCGCGTCCGACAGCTGCGCGTCGAACTCCGCGATCAGCTGATCCATCGCGCCGTCCAGGATCAGATCGTTGTGGTCCTGGGGCGAGGCGAGGAACTTCTCGGCGAATTCGCGTCGGAGTTCGGCGGTGTCGGTGTGGTTGCGCATCGCGGGCATCTGATCCTCCTCGGTGGTCTGCCGGTCGTTCCGGCGATAGGACCACTCTAACACGGATACCGTGCGTTGTGCAACCCTTTTACAAACGTCCAGGTAGATGATCCAGGACTGGCGAAAAGAGATTTGCCTGGTCAGGGGCTAGACAATGCACGGATACCGTGTTAGAGTGAAGCCACACCCGGAGAGGCCGGGTCACCACCAAGGAGGACACCATGTCGCACGAACTCGATCAGGCTCAGGGCCTCACCTTCTTCGCGGATTCGCGCAACGATGCCTGGCACCAGCTCGGCCAGCAGCTCGATGGCGCGATGACGGCGGAGGAAGCGCTGGAGTTCGCCTATCTCTCCCGCTGGAACGTCCGCAAGACTCCGGCGTTCACGGCCGACGAGAACGGCCAGATGATTCCGATGGTCGGCCGGTACGCCACCATCCGCACCAACCCCGTCACCGGCGTGAACGAGTACCTGGGCGATGTGGGCGAGCGCTACACCGTCGTCCAGAACGAATCCCTGGTGGAGTTCATGGACGCGCTGGTGGACGAATCCGGAGCGCACTTCGAGACCGCCGGTTCGCTTCGGGGCGGCACCCAGGTCTTCGTCACGATGAAGATTCCGGCGTACATGACATTCACCGGCACCGGCGGCGTGGAGGACAAGACTGACCTCTACATCGCGGTGATGAACTCCCACGACGGCTACGGCTCGCTGTCGGTCCGGGTCACCCCGGTCCGCATCGTCTGCGCCAACACCCAGTCCGCCGCCATCGCCCGCACCAAGTCTCTGTGGACCACGCGGCACACCGTCAACGCGCTCAAGGCGGTGGAGGATGCGCGTCAGGCCCTCGGCGTGAACTTCGCCTACGCCGACGCCTTCGCCGAGGAGATGCAGAAGCTGATCGACCGCGAGCTGGACCAGACCCAGATGGAGAAGGCCGTCAACGCCATCTTCGACGTGGATGGAGCGGAGACCGAGCGGGCCAAGAACGGCCGTCTCGACAACGCCGCGCAGGTCATGACCGGCCTGAACCTCAAGACGGTCATGGGCTTCGAGAACACCGCCTACGGCCTGTACAACGCCGTCACCGAGTGGGTGGACCACCGGATGGAGGTCAAGGAGGGCGTCTTCGGCGCTCCGGCCGAGAGCCTGATCCTGGGCGGCAGCTACACCGAACTCAAGGATCGCGCCTTCGCGGTCCTGTCCAAGTAACAGCGATGGGCCGGGGCGTGGAGATCGCCCCGGCCCACCTGCATCGCCGTCATCACCGTTCGAAGGAGATCACTCATTATGGCATGTAGCGACACCGACCACGAGATGATCGGCACCCGGTTCTGCCCGGAGTGCGGCGCGAAGCTCGTGAGTCCGGCCCGGATCGACAGCACCGAACAGCTCCAGCGGCTCGCCCGCAAGCTCGGGGTACGCCCCGACTGGCACGAGCCGGACGAGCAGGAGGTCACCGCGCTGGTCCTCGGCAACAGCTTCGACAACGCCGGATTCTGGCCGTATGACCCTCGGGTGCCGGAAGACCGGTGCGTCGGCTCGCTGGACTCGGAGTGCCTGGAGATGTACGTGGAGCTGCGCCAGGCCGGAGAGCCGGTGGCGCACATCAACCTCGCCACCCTCCTGGCGATGGCCTGCGGCACGCTGTCCTGATCCGACACTCGCGAACGGCCCCGGGATGCGATCTCGGGGCCGTTTTGCACGTAATCTGTGGGTTATGGCGAACATCGAGCGACGGCCGCACCTCCAGCGCCCGTGTCCGTTCCGGGAGCAGGAGAGCTGCGACTGGATGCAGACGACATCCTGGTACGTAGGAGGGCCGGACGTGACCGAGCCGGTCAGCATGACGAGGTTGCGGATGGAGGCCGAAGCCCACTTCCTCACGGCCCACCTCGGCCGGGCACCGAAGCAGATTTTCATCTAGGCCGCGCATTGAGCAGCGTGGAGGACACCGAGCGCTGGCGGCCGGACGAAGCCCTGGTGCTGACGGTCCGAACCCGGAGCCTGGAGATGAAGGACTTGAGCGGTCCGGATCGGAGCTGGATCGTCGCCAGCCTCACCGTGCAGGGCTGGACGGTCGCGGCCATCGCGGATCGGCTGCGGTGCAGCCTCCGGCTCGTCCAGACGATCAAGACCGAGCCCATGACGCAGGTCGCGCTGTACGCGCTCGGCCTCGCGTCCGAGCTGGCCGACGAGCGTGCTCTACGGCGTCTGGAAGCATCGTCGGCCGCCGCCCAGGCCGCGATCCACGAAGCCGCAATATCGCGGCTCTCGGCGCAACGGGATGCGCTACTGACCCAGGTCCAGATGATCATGAAGGGACAGGCCCGTGTCGCAGCCGCGCCAGCAGTGCCCCGTGTGCGAAGGACTCCTCGGAGCGCTGGCGGACGGGCGGCAGCGTCATGAATTCTGCGAATGGGCGCGGCCGGAGGACTGGCGCGCGCTGATGCCGTGGATCACCGGCGATTTGCAGGGGGTGCACCTCAGCGGGCAATGACTTAGGCTGGACTGTTGGTGCGGCCATTCCCCCCGAGCGGCCGACCTTCCCCTGGAACCCCCGGCGACCTCCGCCGGGGGTTCCTCTGTGCGGGGACACAGAGACCGGAGGCATCACCTCCGGTCTCCACCAACCTACAGGTACGACCATGCCCCGGCCGCTCGGACCGGGGCATGGAGTCGGGGTGTCGCTATCGGTTGCGGCGCAGCAGTTCCTCGCGCAGGATCGCCAGCTGCTCGGCGCTCTCACCGAGGTTGTTGCTGTTCTGGATGGAGATGAACCCGAAGGCGTCGATCACGTCGTAGATCGACATCGACCGGACCCGCTTGGCGTAGGCCACGCCCTTCTCGGTCTTGGCGGCGGGGTTCAGCTCGGCGAGGGCAGCGCGAGCGGCCTGGAGGTCGAAGACCAGCCGGTTGTAGGTGGCTCCCCGGCGGCGGGTGTCGGCGCTGACGTAGGCAGTCACGGTCTCCAAAGCGGTTTCGGCTCCGGCACGGTCTCCGTCCTTGATGCAGCCCTGCGCGGTCCGGATGGCAACTTCGGCGACCTCGGCGGTGATGTTCATTTCGATCTCCTTCTCTTGGTGGTAGGACCAGTCTAACACGGATACCGTGCGTTGTGCAACCCCTTTGCAATTAGGGCTTCTCTGTGCCCGAACACGACAAAGCCCCGAGCCGTATAGCCCGGGGCTTGATCGATCAATCGACGTAGTTGCCCTGCGAGTCGCGCGCCGAGAAGTAGTGCGGCTGGCCGCAGCACTCACAGCCCTCCTCGTCGGGGTCCTGGCCGGTGATGTCCCGGAACTCTGCCTGGGCAACTTCGAGCGAGACGCCGTAACGCTTCGCATCGTGAGCCAGCGCACCCATGTAGCGCCAGACACCGTGCTCGTCCTGCTCCACCGAGTTGCGGACCCAGTTCTGATTCGAGCGAGCGCGGTTCTCCGCCCAGTCCACGACCCAGCCCGCCTTCGCGAGGTTGTGCCAGTCCTCGTCCGAGAGCCACCAGCCGCCGCCGGAATTGTTCTCCGACAACTCCACATAGGGTTCGCCGTAGTGATCGTCCACGATCTCCGCGTCGATGACCTCGGGCACAACCTCCAGCGCGTTGCCGGGTCCGTGGTAGATGTCCAGTTCATTGCTCATGATCTTCTCCTTGGTAGGTGGTGGGGTGGGGGATCAGTGCGCCCATATGCACCGATTGCAGGTAAAGGTCGGAGCCTCCACCAGCTCGATCGGGCGGCCGGAGGCGAGGCCATTGTTCGCGCCACAGGCCGCGACCCACCGCCCACCCGCCCGTTGCCGGGCGAGATGGAGGGTGCGGCCGGAGCCGATCCGGAGGCAGGTCACCGGCGAGCCTTGGCGGCGGTCCAGCAGGCGGCGGAGTGAGCGGAGATCTCTTCGCGGGTGCCCCGGATGCGCTGCTGGCAGCAAGCGCAGGTCCGGCGGTACATCTGCCGGTTCTCCTCCATCACGCGGACTCGGATGACCTCCTTGCGGGCGGCCTGCGCGGTGATCTGCGCCGGAGTCGGCAGGGCCGCGACCTTGCGGAGGCAGGTCTTGCAGGTGACCTCCAGGTCGGTCTCGCGGACCTTGCTGTGCTGGCCGACGCCGTAGCGGCCCTTGCGGAACTCCGCCCCGCAGGCGGTGCCGGAGTGATCGGCGCGAGCGTGAACGGTGGTGCTGGTCCCGATGATGAGGGTGATGGCGGCCATTTCGGTGCTCCTTCTCTTGGTGGTAAGACCACTCTAACACGGATACCGTGCGTTGTGCAACCCTTTTACAAATAACCACCCCGAACACAGCAAAGCCCCCGGTCCGCGCGAACCGAGGGCTTGCCTGGGTTGGTCTACCTCCCCGCTGCCCGACTCCACCACGCCAGCCTTGCGAGCTGACGGGAGCGGTCCCAGCACCCGTGGGGTCCTCACGCGCCCGGCGGGGGTTCGACCCACCCGCCGGGCTCGATCACTCTAGGCCGTGATCACAGCCGCTCGTACTCCAAGGCCAGCTTCTCCAGCTCGGCCTTGCCGCCGATGAAGTCCAGGAAGTCGTTGGTCTGCTTGCCCACGGCCGTCCAGATGCGCTCGGCCTTGCGGGAATCGGTGTCGTAGCCGTACTCGCCAGCCCACTCCTCGAACGACCGGGCATTCTCGTAGCCCCAGGCGTCACCGATCATGCAGTCGAACACGCTCTCCGGCCGCTCGTCAGGACCCTCGGTGATGCCGGTCCCCTGCCGCCAGCCGCAGATGATCATCGTCGTGCCGAGGTCCGCGTTGTTGAGCTGGATGTCGTAGCTGTAGTGCTCCCAGTTGTCCTCGTCGGTCTTCCAGTCCGGTCCGGCGAGGATGTCGATGGTGATGCCGTGGTTGGCGACGTAGCGCTTGATCGACTTCACTTGAGCATCCCCTTCAGCTCGGCCTTCACCCGGCGCGCGGTCTCGCCGCGGCAGCTCGTGGCGTTCGCAAGGAAGTACCGCACGATGTCGTCACCACGGTCCTGGCCGTAGTTGTCGGTGACGGTCTCCAGTCCGCGCATGGCCTTGATGTACGGGACGGCTCCGAAGTAGGTCTTGTCGCCCCAGTCGCGCTGGATCTCTCCGGCGATGGCCCGGAGAGTCCGGGGCTGAGTGGACCGATCGGTCATGGTTCCTCCGTTGTCGGTGGTGTGAACGAGACTCCTCCACTATAGCCCGTGTTCCGTGCGTTGTCTAGCCTGGCACGACTCTCCATCCCGAACTGGACCGACCGGTTGGGACTAGACAACGCACGGATACCGTGTCATAGTAGTGGAACCGCGCTGCTCCGGCCGACCGGTTCCGGTCCCCGAGGGGTGGCTAGGCGGAGGGGCAGGCACGCAGCTCGGGCTGCCGGGGAACCTGCCCCTCCCTCCAACTTGCAGTCCGGCCCGGAGAGAGGCCGTGCCGGTCCTGCGGGGAACCCCTGCCTGAGACGCTGACGGTCGGGCAGGGTTTCCCCGGAGGATGCGCCTCCGCTACCACCAAGGAGAAGGAGAGATATGAGGATCACCGAGCGCCCCATCATCGCGGGGGTGACGCCGAAGCGGGACGGGTACACCGCCCGCGCACTGTGCCTGGTCGACGGACTCCCGGCCCAGGTGCACATCAGCATCGACACCGAGATGCCGAAGTACTCGGACTACCGCATTGATGTCTGGGATGCCGTCCGGCAGACCTGGACCCACAGCATCTACAGCCTGACCCACGATGAGGTCGGGCACATCCCGCCGCTGCTCGTCGCGGAGACCGAGGCGATGGCGATGCTGAACACCGCCGCCGAGCTGATGTGGCACGCCGCGAACGCGATCATGCAGACCGGCCGCCTGCGGCAGGAGGAGATCGACCGCAACGTCTTCGTCCAGGAGAACCTGGCGCTGGATGCCGCCCGGACCACCGTCGAGGTGCGGGAGATCGACCACGGCGACTTCGCCGAGAACGGAGCCGAGCCGGTCGTGCTCGCCTCCGATGAGCAGCTGGCCGAACTGCGGGCCAAGCTGGCGGGTGATGCCTGATGCGCATCGGTAACTGGCCGCTGCTTCTGCTGGCCGTCGAGCACATCATCAAGCACAAGGATCAGCACGACCAGGCGCGGTGGCGCTCGGACTGTGGTTCCTTCCGCTGCCTCGCGGGCTGGATCGCCTGGTTCGCCGGGTACCGCGACATCATGGCGGCCGGGACCACCCGGTTCATCGGCGTGGCGCTGGACGGAGATGCACCCTCGGCGATGCCGGTGGAGCACGCCGCGCTGGCCGCGCTGGAGCTGGACCCGGAGATCTACGGTGCCGACGTGACCGAGGATCGCTGGAGTGAGATGGAGTCGCTGGCGGACGATCTGTTCGCGGGCAACCACACGCTCGTGGATATCCTCACCGTCATCCGTGATCTCGCGAAGACTGACGGCGTGACTCCCACGCCCGTCATTGTGGAAGAGATGCTGAGCGTCGGCATCCTGTCGAAATGGGGTGAGTTCTGATGGATTATCTCGCGGCCCTGCTCGTTCTCCTCGGTGCCCGGCACGCCGCTCCGGCGACGTACCACGCCCCGGTCAAGACACTGCCCCTGGTCGTCCAGGAGGATCGTCCGACCGTGCTGCTGGAGCGGGGGTGGGGTCCGTGTGGGCTCTGATCCCGGACTGGGCGTGGATGCTCGCGCTGGCCGTCCTCGGCGCGCCGGTCGATCCGCATTCCTGATCTGAGATATCCTCATCGCGCAGTCACTCTGCGCAACCCAGAAGGCCCCGGATTTCGGTCCGGGGCCTTCGTTGTGTCATCCGACCTTGCGGCCGAGCCACGCATTGCGACCGGTCGGCGAACCGATCGGTCGTACGATCTGGGCCTGCTTACCGAGCATCGCGACGAGACGGTCATGCGCGATCACCGCCGCCGCTACCCGGTCCGGCTGGTGGCGGCCGACCGTCCAGTTGACGGCCTGCTCCTCCATCTGCCGCATTTCCTCGCCGAGCACCACACACCGGCCCGTCTCCACCGCCTGCCGGAGCAGACCGGAGCGCGCCACCGAATCGCCGGTACCGCGCCAGCCGGTGACCCGGTTGAGCAGCATGTGCAGGGCTTGCAGCTGAGCCCGCTGCTCGGGCGTCGAATCGCGGAGGGCCGCGAGCGAGTGCTTCCGCTTCATGATCTCGGACTTGACCACGTTGATGTAGGTGGTCCCGGCGGTGTAGGTCTCGATGAAGATGTGCGTCGCGGAGGTCTCCAGCGCGAGATCCACGGCCGCCGCCGCCCATTGCTGCGAGGTCATCTGCGCCGAGCGGTCGTGCGTCAGCACCACTTCGGGCACGATCTCCTCCGGCGCGTCCGGATCGCCCATGACCCTCGCCAGAGCCTGCGCCGTCTGTGACGGAGGGAACAGCAGGGCCGCGCCGAGCACGCCAGCCTCATCGCCCTCGCCGGATTCGCTGGGGTCGACCGCGACGATGCGCACGCGGGTCCGGTCGGGCATCTCGGTCAGCCGGTGCGCGTCGAACCACGCCTGGGAGAACAGGCCGCCCTCCGGCGGGGTGGGAGAGCCCTGGTACAGCGCGTTCCAGACCCGCTTGCCCACGCTGCGCTCGATCGCTTCGAAGTCACTCTTCGTCCGGCCCCGGGCGGATTCGAGCGCGACACCGGGTTCACGTCCGAGGGCGTCCGGGAGCGCGGGGTGGGAGATCGCCGGAATGTTGATGTAGTGCCATTCCCGCAGCTCCGGCGGCAGCGACTTGTCGTGCGCGAGCAGCTGCCCACAGAGGTCTTCGGGGTGCCAGCGGGTCTGGATGATGATCACCGAGGCTCCTGGCGCGAGGCGGGTGGTCGCGACGGAGTGGTACCACTCGATGATCTTCGTGCGCATCGCGTGGCTGTCGGCCTCCTGCATGTTCTTGAACGGGTCGTCCACGATCAGCAGGTCAGCGCGCTTACCGGTGATCGTCGCGTCACGCCCGGCCGCG
>Ga0164242_10003471_pt1 | contig 17989 bp, 14 predicted proteins | sample OricomgcompostMG_FD_108783 | JGI IMG/M metagenome (GOLD analysis project Ga0164242, IMG submission 108783) | Miracle-Growth compost microbial communities from Emeryville, California, USA - Original compost - Miracle growth compost (MG) ... | reverse complement strand
CGCATTGCCCTTGAAATATCCCTTGCTCTCTTCGGCGACCTTCCGGAATTCTTCCGGAATATCTATCTGGTCCTGGCGAAGCTGGTTCCGCTTATCGCGGTAGAGGATGTAGGCTTTCGCCGTCGCCGGGAAATCGTTCACCATGAGCTGCTTCTCGACGGAATCCTGGATCCCTTCCACGGTCGGCAGGAAATTCTTGTATTTCTTCGCGAACCGAGCCAGCTCGCCGGATACCTGGTGCGCAACGAGGATGGCATCCTCGCGGCCGCCTTCGTTCGCCGCAGCCATCGCCTTCTCGATGGCATTCACGATCTTCTCGAAGGAGAACGCAACGAGACGGCCGTCGCGCTTCTCCATCTGCGGAATCAATTCACGGTACCGCTTCGTCTCGCGGCTTTCCTGCACGGGAGCAGAAACCGCAGGCGCGGCGCTTACGTTGGTAACCTTCTTTGCGCGCACGGGAGACTTCGCGGATTTTGCCATAGGCGGATGGTGGTTATGATAATCGGCGCCGAAAGAAGAGCGCATGAATATCACGCGCCTGACGGGAATGGATTCGACGTATCCGTATTGTACTCCTCATCCCCAAGATGAAGTATGGGGACAAGGGTCAGCACGAAACATTACGAACCGGAGTGCAAGCCGTAGGGCGCAGGAAGGGGCACCATCGAGCCGATAGCCCATCCCTGGCGGCGGGCTTCGCCCGCCTTCGTCTCAAGGACATATTTCACCGGCTGCGGCGGGTAATACGCTTGCGGGTACGTGCTCGGCGAGAGGCTGTCCTCAATGCCCAGGATCGCTCCAGTGTCCGATAGCCAGATGATGTCTATCGGCACGAGCATATCCTTCATCCAGAATCCGACATTCTCGTCCTCAGGGAAGACGAAGAGCATGCCGTAGTTCTCTGGAATGCTTGCGCGGCCCCCAAGCCCGCGTTCCTGTGCAGCGGCCGTCGTCACCACCTCGAACTGTATAGGTTCCGGAGTGCTAGTTGCCTGTATCGGAGTACCAGATGCCTGCTCAGGCTGCTGCGAGGCCGTATAGGACACATGCGGAGCAGGAGGTGTCAGGACGATGATGAGCGCGATGATAAGGGACACGGCGAGCAGAGCGTATAGGACATGATGTCTTTTAAGGTTCATAGGCGGTAATCGAATCTAATAGGCAGATGCTATGCAGAGAAGTATACTCTGTACATGAGACCGCACACGTCATCGTTCACTTCTTCCGTGCGCGAAGTGGTCGCCGCCATCCCGAAAGGAAAGGTCGCGACCTACGGCCAGGTCGCTGCGCTTGCCGGCAAGCCCAACGCCTCACGTGCCGTCGGCATGGTAATGAGTCACAACAAGGATACGAAGGCCGTTCCCTGCCACCGCGTCGTCGGTTCGACCGGCGCCCTCACCGGCTACGCCTATGGCGACGGCACCAGCACCAAGAAGCAGATGCTCGAAAAGGAAGGCGTAAAGTTCAAGGGGTCGAGAGTCGACCTTGCGACCTCACAGTGGATGCCAAAGTAGACTCGAAGACAAAATTCATATAAGTTCTCGAGCCTGGTTTGAACGCTTCAAAATATGCGAGCTCGAAACCATGCTTTTTGCATAAGTTCTCTGCCTCCTCCTTTTGGAAATAGCTGAACAGGCGCGGCATTCCGACTCCTGCGCTCTCGCGATACCGCTCCCCTTCGCCTTCGATAAGGCCGAGCGCGAACATGCCATCCGGTTTGAGTACGCGACGTACCTCATCAAGCGCCGTCCCCGCAGAGGCTTTCGGAACGTGAAGGAGCGCCGTGTACGACCAGACCGCATCGAATTGCGCATCTGCAAACGGGAGCGCGTTAAAATCACCGAGCACTGAGATGAGTCCTCGACCCGATGAAAGGCGCACCATCGCTTCAGAGGCATCGAGGCAGATCACGGCTTTCCCTGCCTGCTGCAACAGCAGGCCGTCCCTGCCAGGGCCGCTCCCTACATCAAGCACCGTTTTGCCAGAACGCCGGATAAACTCGTCGAGGAACGTGCGCGGGAATCTCTCCCAGAAGTCCGTGGTTTCTTCATCGTATTCGGTCGCGAGCTGGTTGTAGGTATCAATCGTTCGTTGATCCATATATGCGGCGGAGACGGAGGGATTCGAACCCTCGGAGCCTTTCGACTCACACGCTTTCCAAGCGTGCGCACTAGACCGCTATGCGACGTCTCCAATACCAGACTGTTATAGCACGAATCGCCTCTTTTATCGCTATTGAGAAGCTCCCTGGCCGATTACCGGCGGGACGAAGATGAGCTGATTCGCGGCCACCGAAAGGCCGCCCATCATGACCATGAGGAACAGGACGGCGAAGACGTGTCGGCGATGATGCAGCTTAAACTCGAGGCGGGTACGGACGGCGAGCGCAACGAGGAGTATGAGCGCGAGCGCGAAATAGAGGCCTTCGAGCAAGATATGGGGCGAGGCGAGCAAGGAGCTGATGAATGAGGCCTTGGCGGGGGTAGCGGCGCTCTGGTGGCCGTCTGAGGCTTGCTGTGCGGCTTGTGGCGCCTGCTCCGTTGGCTGTGCGGCGGCAGAAGCAGGCTTCGCCGACGCTGCCGGACCGACCGAAGAGCCGAGCACGTCTGCAGACGTCTCAGCGCCAGGCACTGCCGTTACCGGCTCTGCCTTAGCGATCGCCGGTTCGCTCGCATTCTCCGGGGATGTCACGGTTACTACCTTGGACGGTGCGGTCGAGGCGGCAGGCGTCCCGAACATCTGGACCACGAATATCGTCTTATGCCCTTCGAACTCCCCCTCGGCCGTCGCGATGCCGATCTCGGTGAAATGCCCGTTCATGATGTTCGCGCGATGGGTCGGCGAGTTGAGCCAGGCGGTATTCACGTCGTCTGAGTCGGTGAAATCCACGGCAAGGTTCTCCCCTGCGTACGTGAACGAGTAGCCGGCATCCTTGAACCAGCTCCAGGAGGTGCGGCCGTCAGGCGATATGTGCGCGAAGTACCCCTTCGCAGCCATGTCGTTCGCCTTTGCCTGCGCGGCTGCCGTAAGTTCTGGGTTCACCGTGAGAGTGCCGAGACCGTTCCCTGAGCGGTCGCTGTTCGTGAGCGATACGAGCCGTGACGTGACGACAGCCGCGAGCTGGGTCGAGAGGAGCCCTGGCGTGGCGATGAAGGCCGTGAAGGCGAAGCTGCCGAGGATGAGGACGGCGCAGGCAGCGACGCCGGCCGTGCTGAGAAGATGATGGGACGCGTGGTGGAGCGGGCCTTTGGCCGCAGGGCGTGCTTTTGCCATTGCCGGTGATTATACCACTCATATATGAAAAATACAGGCGCCGCTCTGCGGCGCCTGTATTTTCCCTTACAGCCCCTTCACGTCCCTACGGAAGCTGCGGGAGCGTCGTCGAGCTCATCTCAGGGCACGAGAGGCTGTTGATCTTCCACTCAGTGGTCTTGTATACGCGTCCCGTCGCCGTATGGTCGCTCGGAAGGCCGTACGCGACCCATGGGCCGAGGATATCGGCATAGTACTTGAGCTGGAAGGCCTTCACCGCCGCCTCCGTGAGCGGGCCGAAGAAGCCGGTCACCGGAAGGGCCGAACCCATCTCCGTATTGAGGAAGTTCTGCAGGATCGTCACCTGGTCTGCCGGATTCGCGTTGCCACGCCAGAGGTACGAGCTCAAGGTCGGTCCACAGCTCGCGCCGAGCACCTGGCCTTGCGGTACGGTGGTCGTCGAGACGCCGAGCACGCGTCCGAGGAAGCTGAGGCCGCCGCCTCCGCCGTTCGTGCGGTTGCCGTTGCTCTTATTCGTGGTCAGCGGCGTGACGGCCGGAGCGGGAGTCGGTTCGAAGTCGTACGTCGTATCGCTCGTCGAGCTCACGATATGCAGGTTATCTATGAGAACGTCCTGGGAGACATTCCCCGAACCCATGCTTAGGACGACGCCGGTGATCTTCGCGTTCGGGTAGTCGTGGAGCACGTCAGCGATCGTGAAGTTGGTAGCGTAGCTGCCAGCCGATTTAACCGCATGCCCGTTGTAGCTCTGCGAATAATTCGACCAGAACTTGCCGGTCGTCGACGATATGTCCCAGGTCTGCCAGCCGGTCATCGTCGTGCCGTCGAAGCCGTTGTAGTACGGCTCGTACATGAGCTGGTCGTCGAGGGTGCCGTTTCCGTCAAGGTCGATATTGATGCGGACGCTCGCATTACCCGTCCGGATATTGCTTGCGGCGAGCTGCTTCGTCTCGTACGAGAGTTCGGAGAGATCCGAGAGCGGGATGTCGAGATCATGCGTGAAGTGCGTGACCGAAGTCCGGTCGTCGGTCGTCGTGAGCTCGAGCGCGCCATCGCCGAGCGGCGCGTCATCGTCCGCCTTGAAGCCCACGGTCGCCCCAGAAGCCGTGCTGCTTGCCCAGCCCTGGTAGTCGGACGGCATGACGACGACCGTCTGGGGAACGACCGGTCCTGACGGCGTAGAGCCGGAACCGCCGGTGTCTGCATCGACGATGAGGTCCTGCTGCGAGCCGCCGCCATATCCTGCGTAGTCGCCGGCATGGATGCGAAGCGTGTACGTATGCCCCACGGTGAGGTTCTTAGTGTCGATCGTGCAGGATATCTGCGCGGTCGTCGACCCAGTGCCCCACGTGATCGCCTGGGTGCCCGTGACGCAGCCTGCGACCCATGAATTGCCGCTCGTGATGGAAGGGTCGCGCACATCGAAGAACACACCCTTCAGCGCGACGTTGTCGCTCGCCGTACCGGAGACCGTGAAGTCGCCGGTCGTATGGATGGAAGGCGTCGGATCGAACTGCGCCGTCGGGCTCTGCGTGTCGTAGTAGAGCGTGAAGGTCTCGGAAGGTGCCGAGGTCCCGCTCGCGTCCACCGCGACGACCTGATAGTCATATTCTCCTTGCCCGTGCGTTCCGAAGCCGTCATAGGCCGCGAGCCATGCGTTCGTGTTCGCGCCCTGGTAGGACATATGAGTCGTTCCATCAGGATACGTTGCGAGGATGTGGTACCCCGTCACCTTGCCCCATGGCGCCGTCCAGAGGAGCTCAAGGTTGTTGCCCGTCGTTGAAGCCGTCTTATTGAGCGTGCTGCCGTCCGCGATGTTCGCGTGGTCGTACTGGAACTTCGCGTAGAGGCCGGTCGGCGCTGCCGGAACCGCGCGCTCGACATATATCGTCCGCTTCGCGTTCACGCTCCAGTTGAGCGCCTTGTCCTGGGCTCCGACCTGGACGTAATATTCGCCATCAGGGATTCCTGCCGGAAGCTTCACCGTGCAGATGCCTGAATCGGTCGTGCTCGCTTCTGCGCCATTGCTGTAGCACGTAGCGACCCAATGGTTGCTGTGCGACGAATCGGTGTCAAAGAGGCTTACGCCTACGCTCTTGAGCATCGCGTTATCGCTTGCCGTGTAGCCGACATCGAAGTTGCCGTTTATGTACGTGCCATCATCAGGCGTCGGCGCGGTGAAGGCGACCGTAGGCTTCGTGTTGTCTACGTAGTAGGTGTAATTCTGTTCAGTGGTCTTGCCGTTGCCGACCGCGTCTACCTTGAGCGTGTAGGTGCCGTCAGCGAGCTTCGTCGTATCGTACGTGAGCGTGCTTTCCGATGCGCCTTCGTGGCCGCTCTTCGTGTCGTCCGTAATCCAGGTACCGCCCTTGTTGAGCTCGACATAGATGTACGACGGATTCGTGCTGCTTGCATCCACGGTGAACGTCGTCGTGCCGCGGATATAGCTTCCCGATGCCGGGGTGACGCTCGTGATGACCGGCGCCGAGGTATTGTCGACGACGAAGTGGCGTTCAACGCGATTGTGATGGCCGTCGTTCACGACGAAGCAATAATTGCCGTTCGTCCATGCGGTCGTGTCGAGATTGGCCGAGAAGTCCGCGCCTGACAGCGTGCTTGCATCGGTATGCCCGTCGACATTGCCCGCGACCGTTCCGGTGTTGCAATTCGCATCGGTCCGGACCGCCCACTGGAGGCTCGACGTCACGCCGTTCTCGTAATCAGCCGTGAAATCATACGTACCGGATGCCGTATCGCCGTCAGCGGCAGGCGCCGTAATGGCAAGCGTGGTAGTTGCGGAGCCGCTTCCGCCGCCGCTCGTATCGCTCGTGGTGAAGAATTTCTGTTCGCCCGCATGCCAGGTTCCTGCGATGCGCGACCATGCCGTGTAGTAATACGTGGTGCTTGCCGTTATCGCCGGGAGAAGCACGTTCGTCGCGCCACCGGTGGTGATGGCGTTCGTCGTGAGCGACGAGAGAAGCGCTGAGAATGCCGTATGCGCGTTGATGCTACCCATGTCAGAGGTCGAGAACACGCCGGAAGGGATGTTCGGGCTCGACGTATCGAACGGCGAGAGCGAGACCCAGAATGAGTGCCCGTCAGCATTATCCGTACCGTTCGTGCCGTTCAGGGTCGCGTCGCTGGACGTGATGCCGGTCGCCTCGTCGGTCGTGATGTAAGGACCGCTGAGAGTGCACGTTGCATTCGTGCAGAAATTCGCGTAATGGACCGCGCCTACGGCCGGAGAGCCGGTGCCGCCCGGGTTCGTATCCGGGATGCTGCCGTCCCCTGCCGTCGAGTCGGTCGGGCCGGATGCGTCGCCCCACCAGTTGCCCGTCGCTTCTACGGCGATGCCTGCGGTGTAGGCGGTCGTACCGACTTTCACGCCGGCGGTATTGCCCGTCAGGTCGTTGCTGGAGACAGTCACGTTGTTGTTCGCGCCGTCGCCGGAATCATTCGCGACATTCACTCCCGTACCTGAATTCGTGAGCTTATTATCGTTCACGGTCACGTTCGAATCGTTCCCACCGATATAAACGAGAGACGAGCCCGCTGCGCCGTCTGCAGTGTTATCCGCGATGCTTGCCGTATCGGTATTGAAGAGCGCGATGAGGGTCGTGCCGCTCGTGCTCTTGTTGCCGGTTACGGTCACGTTCGAGGTCTGAGAGGTCTTGTTGCCAATAACGGTGATGTCAGCCGGCGAATGGGCGCCATCGCCCGTGAAGACATTCGAATCGAAGGTGAGGCCGCCTGCCGGATTGCTGTTCGCTTCGACGCCGGTCGTGAAGGTCGGGCCGTAGACGATCTTATTGTGGCTGATGGTCGTATCTCCCGTGTTGAAGTTGACTGCGTAGCCGTTGTCGTTGATGACGTTGTTCGTGATCGTCTCGCCGGTGTACGCACCTTGCATCGTGACGCTGCTGCCGGAGCTAGGGTCGATGGTGAAGCCATCAATGGTCACATCGTTCGCAGAGACTGCGAACGATCCATCCAGGATGGATTCAGCGCCGCGCGTATCGTCTCCCGCGACACCTGCGTTCGCGCCTTGGATGGTGAGCGGCTTGGATACGCTCACGTCTTCCGGATAGGTACCGGCGCAGACCGTAATCGTGCTGCCCGCGGCCTCGGCATCGACGGCCGCCTGGATGGTCGTGTACGTGCCGTCTACGGAGCAGACGGTGTATGTCGCAGGGCCAGAGGGTCCGGACGGACCGGAGGGTGGAGTCGGCGTCGTAGAGCTAGAGACGATCGTGAGGTCTGCAGAATTGGAGCCATTGAAGATGCCAAAGACGCTGAATGATGCGGTTATACCGCCAGGATACGAACCTGCGGCGATAGGCGTCGAGGGCGTGTAGGTCAGTTCCGCCTTTCCTGAACCGTTCGTAGTTGCCGTTCCGACCGGGGCGCCGTTCACCGTGAAGGAGATATCAATATGAGGGAGAGGAATGGTGAGCTGGGCGCTGAGGTGTATCGGGTCGCCTGAAGTCGCCGTAATAGGCGCGGTCGAGATGAGGAACGAGCCTGGATCGATGACATCGACATGCGTGCTGCAGGTTGCCGACGTGCTCGAAGCCGTATTGGTTACGGTTGCCGTATAGGTGGTGTCCGTCGTCGGGCTTACCGTGACGGTACCATTCGCACCCGAGACAGAGCCGCCTCCATTATCTATGGTTGCAGCATCAGCACCGCTAGACGTAAGCGTAAGCGTTGTCGGTACGCCGCTTACGGTTGAGCCTGGATTCGCCGTGAGTGAACATGTTGGCTGGACCGCCGGAGTGCTGCTCCCATCGTCGGCGAACGCGCCGGCCGGGAAGGTCGTCGCGACCATGCCAAGCATGAGGATGGCGGCGAAGAGACGCATCGCCACCGATGCACGGAAGTAAGATTGTATGTTCATGAGCCCTTGATAATTAAAAGATGAATAAAACCTGCCGAAGCTGGCATGTTCTGATCGCCCCTTGCCCCACGCAATCGCGCTTCATGAATTGAAGCACTCTATTTATGGAGGGACAATGAAGTCAAGGTGTGGATATCCGTGTACAAGCTGGGGATAAAGTACTCCTATCCTTAATTTTTGCCAAGTAAAGCCCTGATACGCGCCTCGGTCGGCGGATGGGTGGAAAACATGCGGTTTATCCAATCGCTCTTCTTGCCCGCTTTCTCGCCGTACGGGTCGCTTATGAAAAGGTGCGCGGTCGCATGGCTGACCTTCCGCATGGGGTGCGCATAATCCTCTATCTTCTGGAGCGCGCTGGCGAGCCCTTCCGGATACCGCGTCAGGAGCGCGCCGGACGCATCGGCGAGGAACTCGCGGCGGCGGGAGATGGCGAGCTGGATGAGCTGCGCAGCGATAGGCGCCAGGATGAGCGCCACGATGCCGAGGATGAGCAGGATGCCGCTGCCGCGATTGTTATCGTCGCGGTTCCCGCCCCAGAAGGACATGCGCAGGAATATGTCCGCGATGATCGCGATGAAGCCGGCGAGCACGACGGCCACGGTCATGAGCAGGATGTCGCGGTTGCGCACGTGCGAGAGCTCGTGGGCGATAACGCCTTCGAGCTCGGAACGGTCCATCATCGCGAGCAGGCCCGTCGTCGCGCAGACCACGGCATGCTTCTCGTTGCGGCCGGTCGCGAAGGCGTTGGGCGACGGGTCTTCGACCACGTAGAGCTTCGGCATCTGGACGCCGGCGGTGATGGAGAGGTTTTCCGTGACGGTATAGAAATCGAAGAACTCTTCCTTGGACGCCGGACGCGCATTGGTCATCGAGAGCACCTGGCGGTCGCTGAACCAGTAGCTGTAGATGTTCATGAACACCGCGAAGAAGATCGCGATGTAGAGGATGGCAGGGCTCTGGTAGTAGTACGAGACGAAATAGCCGATGGCGAGCACAATGGCCAGGAACAGGGCCATCAGGAGCACCGTGCGCCATATGTTTCGGGAACGTTCCTGATAGAGGGTAAGTGCCATATGGGTGGTGCAGCGCGCTTCGCGCGCTGCCCTAGTTCGCTTTTAGAAGGAGACCTTCACCGGCTCGCGGGCGGCCGCATCGGCGTCAGCAAGCTCGAAGAGGTCCATCTGCTTGATATGGAAGGAGTTGGCGATGACGTTGCCCGGGAACGACTGGATGGCGGTGTTGAGGTCGCGGACGTTGCCGTTGTAGAAGCGGCGAGCGGCCTGGATCTTGTCTTCCGTATCGCCGAGCTGCTGCTGGAGCTGGAGGAAGTTCTGGTTCGCCTTGAGGTCAGGATACGCCTCGGCGACGGCGAAGAGCGACTTGAGGGTGCCGGTGAGCTGGTTCTCGGCATCGGCCTTCGCTGCCGGCGTACCTGCCTGCATGGCCTGCGCACGCGCCTTGGTGACGTTCTCGAATGCCTGGCTCTCGTGCGCGGCGTAGCCTTTCACCGTCTCGACGAGGTTCGGGATGAGGTCGTAGCGGCGCTTGAGCTGGACGTCGATGTCGGCCCACGCTTCCTTCGTGCGGTTTACTTTAGAGATGAAGCCGTTGTACGCGAGTATCACGTAGAGAACGACGAGCACGATGATGCCGAGGATGATATAGAGGATGGTCATATGCGGATATTTTAAAACATACGTGTGAAAAAACAAGACTGGGCGCAGCATGTTCTCCACCGTGCTCGCCTCGAGGCCTGCACGGCTCCACGCGCTTCAGAACATGCTGCGCCCCGTCCTATTCTTTCCTCCTTTAAAAACCCATGCCGGCGCCCATGCCGTCCTCGCCCGCTGCTGGCTGCTTCGGCTCGGGGATGTCGGCGACGGCCGCCTCGGTCGTAAGGAGGATGGCGGCGGCCGAGACGGCGTTCTCGACGGCGCCCCGCGTCACCTTCACCGGGTCGATGATGCCCGCTTTCATCATGTCCGGCACCATCGCGTCCTTGAGGGCGTCATAGCCGGCGAAGCCGGAGGCGTCTTCGACGTCGCGTACGATATTGGACGCATCGTCCTTGCCGCAGTTGAGCGCGATCTGGCGGAGCGGCTGCTCGAGCGCGCGCACGACGATGTCGTAGCCGGCCTTCTCATCGGCGGTCATGCTCTTCTCCGCCTTGCCGGCGAGCGCCTTGGACGCCTTCGCGAGCGCCGTGCCGCCGCCCGGCACGATGCCTTCGTCGATGGATGCTTTCGTCGCCTTCACGGCGTCGTCGATCTTATCCTTCAGGTACTTCATCTCGGTCTCCGTCGCCGCGCCGACGCGGATGACGGCGACGCCGCCCGTGAGCTTCGCGATGCGCTCCTCCAGCTTCTCTTTATCGAACTTCGACGTCGTATTCTCGGCGAGCGTCTGCATCTGCTTCACGCGCGTCTCGATATCCGCCTTCTTGCCCTTGCCGCCGACGAACACCGTCGTGTCCTTCGTCGCGACGACGCGCGACGCGCGGCCGAGCATGCTGAGGGTAGCGTTCTCGAACGTATCGCCGGTGTCGCCGGAGATGACCTGCGCGCCGACGACGGCCGCGATATCGGCCAGCATCTCCTTCTTGCGGTCGCCGAAGCCCGGCGCCTTCACGCCCAAGACGACGAACGTGCCCTTGAGACGGTTCACGATGAACGTCGAGAGCGCCTCGCCCTCGATATCGTCAGCGACGACGACGAGGTCGCGCTTTCCGCTCTGCACGACCTTCTCGAGCAGGGGAAGGATGTCCTGCACGGCGCTGATCTTCTTGTCCGTCACGAGAATGAGCGGGTCGCGCATCTCGGCTTCCATGCGCTCCGGATTCGTGATCATGTACGGCGATACGTAGCCTTTATCTATCTGGAGGCCCTCCACGACCTCGTGGGAGAGCTCCATGCCCTGCGATTCCTCGACGGTAACGACGCCGTTCTTGCCGACCTTCTCGACCGTCTCGGCGATGATGGAGCCGAGTTCCTCGCTTTCCGCGGAAATGGCGGCGACCTGCTTCACGTCGTTCTTGCCGGCGACCGGCTTCGCCATCTTCTTGAGTTCGGCGACGGCCGCGTCGCGCGCGCGCTCCATGCCGGCACGCACGCCCATGGCGTTCCCGCCCTTCACGACGCGCTCAAGGCCTTCGCTCACCATCGCTTCCAGGAGCACGACCGTGGTGGTCGTACCGTCCCCGACGCCGTCATTAGTCTTGCTGGCGACCTCTTTGACGATCTCCGCGCCCATATTCTCGAACTTGTTCGTGAAGGAGATCTCCTTGGCGATGGATACCCCGTCGTTCGTGATGCGCGGGCCGCCGTACGAGCGGTCGAGCACGACATTGCGGCCGCGCGGGCCGAGCGTCACTTTGACGGCCTTCGCCGCCTTTTCGACGCCTTCATGAAGCTTGCGGCGCGCGTCTTCGCCGAACAGTATCTGCTTTGCCATATGGATAGAAAGTAAAGATTAAATAAAAGGGAAGTAAGAGGGAAGTGAACCGTTACCCTTAAAGCACGGCGAGCACGCTCGACTCCGAGAGGATGAGGTATTCCGTGCCGTCCACCTTCACTTCGTCATAGCCGTATTTCGAGAACAGCACCTGGTCGCCGACTTTCACGGTCATCGGAACGAGCGACCCGTCTTCATATTTTCCGGTGCCGACGGCGACCACAGTCCCCCGCTCCGGCTTTTCTCGGCTAGCCGTGTCCGGAATGATGATGCCGGATGCGGAGACTTCCTCGCGCGAGAGCGGCTCGACGACGATACGGTCGCCAAGCGGTGAAATCGAGAGTTTCTTCTTTGGTGTTGCCATATCTATAGTTGTTAGTACCGGTTCATTTTAGTGATGCATGCAGGCGCAGTCAAATTCCCTTGCGTTTTCGGCGACTTCCTTGTTTGATGCGGCGAAATATGCTACCGTAGGTGCTACTAACGCAGCACTCATGTCACTCACGTCCGCACTTCCCTATATCGAAATCGTGCTTTCGGTGCTCCTCATCGTGGGGATCATCCTCCAGCAGCGCGGCGCATCCCTCGGCGGCGCATTCGGCGGCGATAACTTCGCCTCCACCTTCTACAAGCGCCGCGGCGCCGAGAAGTTCCTCTTTAATGCGACCATCATTGTCGCGGCCTTCTTCGTCGCCGCTACGATCCTGAGCTTCACGTATTCGGCGGTATAGCCCCCGCCGTTCCCTCATGAATCGCTCCTCTCGATTCATTCCCCGTTTCTTCTCGCGCATGCCCGCAGGCGATGCGGCGGTCGCCGGCGTTCTGGTACTTTTGATAGGCATCGCCTGCCTCGTGAGCCTCGGCGCGCTCGTGCGTTCGTTCCAGGTTTCCGTTCCTGCGCACGGCGGCACGCTCTCCGAGGGCGTCGTCGGCAGCCCGCGCTTCGCCAATCCCCTGCTCGCCATTTCCGATAGCGACCGCGACCTCGTCGCGCTCACCTATGCGGGCCTCATGGGCCACGACGCGAACGGGACCCTGATTCCGGTGCTCGCGGAGTCCTACGCGACCTCGAGCGAAGGCACCATATATACGTTCACGCTCCGCTCGGATGCGGAATTCTCCGACGGCACGCCCGTCACGGCCGATGATGTCGTCTATACGGTGCATAAGGCGCAGGACCCGGCGCTGAAAAGCCCTGAATACGCGAGCTGGGCGAATATCAAGGTCGAGGCGCTCGATAGCCGCACCGTCCGCTTCACCCTGCCGAAGGCATACGCCCCGTTCCTGGAGGACGCGACGCTCGGCATCCTGCCGAAGCACCTCTGGCAGAACGTGGACGATGACGAGTTCGCCTTCTCTTCCCTGAACGAGAAGCCGGTGGGAGCCGGTCCGTTCATCGCCACGCGCGTCGCGCACGACGCGAGCGGGACGATTACCGGCTATACGCTCTCCGCATTCCCGAAGTACGTCCTCGGCGAGCCGTACCTCTCGCATATTCGCCTTTCCTTCTATGCGTCGCAGGACGCGCTCGCCAAAGCGTATGCGGACGGGTCGGTGAAGAGCGCGTACGGGATATCGGCGAATGGCGCGCGAAGCGCGCCTTACGCGCGGGTCATCGGCGTATTCTTCAACGATGAGAAGAATGCCGCGCTCGGCGATACGGACGTGCGCAAGGCCCTCTCGCTCGCGATTGACCGCACGACCATCACGCAGAAGCTCCTAGGCGGCCATGCGACGCCGCTCGCAGGCCCCCTTCCCGCCGGAAGCGGCGTCTCTCCCCTCCCGCTCCCTTCTGACGCCTCACGCATCGCCGACGCGAAAGCCGCGCTTTCGGACGCGGGCTATGCGTACGCGACGAGCACCCAGACCTGGAGCAAGAAAGGCGAAGAGCTGAAAATGACGCTCGTCACCTCGGACGTACCGGAACTGAAGACCGTCGCGGCGCAGGTGCAGCAGGATTGGCGGGCCATCGGCGTCCCGACGGAGCTCGAGCTGCACAGTGCCTCGGACCTGACGCAATCGGTCATCCGCCCCCGCGCCTACAGCGCGCTCCTCTTCGGCGAGGTCGTCGGCACGACCCCCGACCTCTATGCCTTCTGGAGCAGCGATGAGCGGACCGACCCCGGCCTCAATATCGCGGATTACTCCGACAAGGATGTGGATACCCTGCTTTCCTCGCTCCGGAGCGAGCCGGATGCGGCGAAGCGCCAGGCCATGCGCGCGGACGTCCAGGAGAAGATAGCGGCCGACTACCCTGCCGCCTTCCTCTATACCCCTGATTTCCTCTACGACCTTCCGCCGTACATCCATGGCGTGCACCTCTCGCAAGTGAGCGCCCCTGCCGACCGCTTCTGGGGCGTCCAGGATTGGTACCGCTATACCGAGCACGTCTGGCCGGCGTTCGCTCCCGCCCCGCGCACTGGCACGAGTTCGTAACATACGCTATACTTGCGGCAAGTTTCCCTTTTGGGTAGTGCGTTCTAAGCATTATTATCTTTTGATTTTCATCCCATATCATGACCCCTGCTCCCGCTCCGGCCCCAGCGCCGCGATCTCCACGTTCGTCATCCCGTGCCGGTTCAGCCTCCGCTGCGCCTGGTCCGTCGCGCCGTAGCCGCCCGAATGGCGGTAGCGGCCGCCCGGCGCGCCGTTCTGACGCGTCCGGCGCGCCTGGCTCGCGTTCCGGCGGCTCGCGCGGCCGCGGCGGCCGTTCGAACGGCGGTTCCCGCGCCATGCGCGACCGCCGCCGTCCGCCGATGCGCTCCAACCAGGGCGCCTCGAAGCCTTCCGTCGATTACCATCCTGACCCTGCCGCACCGAACGTCGTGCGCATCGTGCCGCTCGGCGGCGTCGAAGAGGTCGGCCGCAACATGGTCGCCATGGAATCCGGCAACGACATCTTCGTCTTCGATGTCGGCTTCCAGTTCGTCTCCGAAGAAGGCTCCCCGGGCGTCGACTACGTCCTTCCGAACACTAAGTACCTCGAACGCAACGCCGACCGCGTGCGCGCCATCTTCATCACGCACGGCCACCTCGACCACATCGGCGGCGTCCCGTTCCTTCTGAACCGCTTCGGCAACCCGCCTATCTACGCGCAGAACCTCACGAACGCGCTCATCGCCAAGCGCCAGGAGGAATATCCTGACGTCCCGAAGCCCGAACTCATCACCGTCGAAGCCGGCCAGACGCATACCATCGGCTCGCATAAGGTGACGTTCTTCCAGGTGACCCACTCCATCCCTGATTCCATGGGCATCTCCGTCGAGACCCCGTACGGCAACGTCGTCGTCACCGGCGACCTCAAGCTCGAGCACGAGAACGGCATCCCTACGGAGAAAGAGAAGAAAGTCTGGGGAGACATCGGCAAGCAGAACAACCTCTTCTTCATCGCCGACTCCACGAATGCCGAGCGCGACGGGTTCTCCACGCCTGAGAGCAGGGTGAACACCACGATCGAGGAGATCGTCCGCACCGTCTCCGGCCGCCTCATCATCGGCACCTTCGCCTCGCAGTTCGAGCGCATGACCCGCATCATCCAGATCGCGGAATCAATGGGCAAGAAGGTCATCCTCGAAGGCCGTTCCATCCGCACGAACCTCGAGATCGCCCAGAAAGCCGGCATCCTCACCATAAAGAAGGACACGATCATCCCCGCGCAGGAGATAGGCGACTACCCTGCCGACAAGATCGTCATCCTTTCCACGGGCGCGCAGGGCGAGGAATTCGCCGCGCTCATGCGCATCGCGACCAAGCAGCACAAGAATATTACGCTTACGCCGCGCGATACCGTCGTGCTCTCTTCCTCGGTCATCCCGGGCAACGAGATCAGCGTGCAGCGCCTCAAGGACAACCTCTACCGCAACGGCGCGACGATCATCCACTACCGCACGTCGGACGTGCACTCCACGGGCCACGGCAACTCCGGCGAGCTCGTCTGGATCAACCAGCAGGTGAAATCGAAGTTCTTCATGCCGGGCTACGGCTACTACTCCATGACCTGGAGCCATGCCAAGGCCGTCGAACAGGCAGGGCGCCCGCGCGAAAGCATCGTCATCGCCGACAACGGCAGCGTCATCGACATCGTGGACGGCGAGCGCCTCGAGGTCCACAAGGACAAGGTCCCGTCGGCCCCGCTCGTCGTGGACGGCTTCGCCATCGGCGACATGCAGGAAGTAGTCATCCGCGACCGCCAGGCCCTCGCCAAGGACGGCATGTTCGTCATTATCGCCACCGTGAACCTCAAGACCGGCAAGCTCCGCAAGTCGCCGGACATCATCTCCCGCGGCTTCGTGTACCTGCGCGAGAGCCAGGAGCTCCTGAACCAGGCGCGCGTCCTCATCAAGAAGACCGTCGAGGATTCCACGCGCGGCATGAACCCCGTCGACCTCGACTACGTGAAGAACACCCTCACCGACACCATGTCCGGCTATCTCTTCAGCCGCACCAACAAGGCGCCGATGGTGATTCCGGTCCTGATCGGGGTCTAGTAAGAGCGCTCTTACACGCCAGAAGCACGCAGAAAGGCCGCGCACTCCGTGCGCGGCCTTTTCGTTCCCCTTCATGCGGGCTCCGGATAGTTTATCTCGGCGCCATGCTCTTGAATGTGCTTCACCCAGTCCTGCTGGGCGAACTCGGCGCCATCGTGGTACGGCGGGCTCTCCCAGCCGCACGAGCAGACATGTCGGTCGTTCATGAACTCCGACTCCGGAGAACCGACGTGATTGATTTCCCGTCCCGCATTCTCCTCCGCCTCGCGGCGCGCCTGATACCGTTCAGCACTGTTCATAGCTCCCTCCTTTGCAGACCCAGACCAGGATAGCGCAAATCGTTGTATTCGGGAAATGGTTGATTCAGCGCACGTGCGCGAGTATACTGCTATGCAGTAGATTCCTGAGCAGTGGAAATTCGCATTCCACGGGTGAGCCTCGGCAATATCCTATGAAGGGTCATTGCGACCTTCCAGAGAAATCTACCAATTTCTCGTATGTGCTTTTGCGCATAGGAAATACAGAAACGACCTGATGCATGCCATCAGGCGTTTTTGTAATCTCGACTACTACCGCTCAAAACTTTCAATCATATAACCCGGCAAGCCGTAGGAGCTTCCTTTCCTCTCGATCATGCCTTCTTGGAGGAGCTTCGCGAGCTGCGCTTCGAGCTGCGGCTTCCGTTCCGAGGGGAGGAGTTTCAGGAGCGTCGCCTTCCCCGAGGGGCCTGCCGCGAGCGCGCGGAGAATGGCGCCGCGCGCCTGCCTGCCTGAGCCCTCGAACGCGCTTTGCTTGGCGTAGCCTTTGCTCTTGGCGTTCACGCGCACGCCGGAGCGCTTGAGGTAGGCGCCGTAATCCATGAGCGCCGAATACCACTCGCGCGGCCCATGCTTCCCGCCCTCTTCGCGGCCGCTCGGCCAGCGCGGCTTCGCCTTCTCCAGCACGGCGAGCACCTCGGCATCGGGGATACCGCTCCGGTCGGCGAAGAAATGGTGGATGACGGCCGTGCGCAGGTTGGTTTCGATGAACACGACGTCCTGGTCGTACGCGAACGCGGCGACCGCACGAGCAGTATACGGGCCGACGCCCGGCAGGCTCTGGAGCCCTTCTATGCTCTTCGGCATCCGCCCGCCATGCTCGCGCACGACTGCCTTCGCCGCCTCATGCAGCATCTTCGCGCGCCGGTTGTAGCCGAGGCCTTGCCAGTGCCGGAGGACGTCGGCGAGCGGCGCAGCCGCGAGCCGCTTCACGGTCGAGTACGTCTTCATCCATGCCGTAAAATACGGGATGACGCGCTCGACCTGCGTCTGCTGCAGCATCATCTCGGAAACGAGCACCTTGTACGGGTCATGCGATTTTCGCCACGGCAGCGCATGCCGGCCATGCTCGGCATAGTGCTTCCAGACGATATTCCTGAACTTCTGCGGGGTCATGCGCGCCGCCGCGCCGGATACCTCCCCGCCGCTAGATTTCATATATCACGTCCTTGCGTTCGACGATGATCTTCCAGAGGCGCTGGGTCGCATGGCGGTACAGCGCGCGGTTCGGGTTGAAGGCGATGGGGTCCTCGACGAGCGAGAGCATGGAAACGTCGCTCTCGGTGGCGCCGACGCCGACCGAGCCCTTGAGCGTGAGGTTCTCCTTCTCCACGGCGCGCGTGAGGATGGTCGCCTTGTTCATGATGATATGCTCGTCCTCTATCTCGCCCGTGAAGCGGCTCGTCGCGCCGGTCGCGTAGAACGTGCCGTACGACTTGTCGAAGCCGTGCTCGTACGCGAAGCCGTCGACGATGAACTTCGGCGAATGCGAGACGGCGAGCAGGTAGTAGCCGCGGCGCTTGAGGTCGGTGATGAGGTCGCGCGTATAGCGGTACGTGCGG
>Ga0164242_10003470_pt1 | contig 17994 bp, 14 predicted proteins | sample OricomgcompostMG_FD_108783 | JGI IMG/M metagenome (GOLD analysis project Ga0164242, IMG submission 108783) | Miracle-Growth compost microbial communities from Emeryville, California, USA - Original compost - Miracle growth compost (MG) ... | reverse complement strand
GCGACGATCTCGTCGGCCATTCCGCGCTTTTGCAGTCGCGCCGACAGATCCGCCAGCGTCGAAGCCGACGACGCCCGGCCCTTCGAGATGTCCGCGAGCTTCCTGCCGAACTGGATCGCATCTTCCATCAGATCGACCTTGTCGACGACCACCAGCAACGGCAACACGCTTTCGACGACCTCGCGGATGCGCGGGTCGTAGTCGAGGTGCCCGGCGCCCCCCGCCTGCGTCACGCACTGCATCAGCGACGGCAGGATATCGCGCAACCGATGCAGCGCGTTCTTGAGATCCGGCTGAAGCGTCCTGTTGCCGCGTTCGAGGTAATTGCGCTGCGCGTTGTCGATCGCTTTCCACGCAATATCGAGCTTGCACATGATCTCGATAAACGTGGAATCGATGAGCCCGGTCGCATTGCCGTTAAACCGCGCGACTCCCACCAGCTTGCCGATTTCGGTGGCCGCGCGGTCGAGCGTCGCCTTGAGCGCGACGATCTCCTGCGGCGTCTCGACCTTCTGCCCGTCGAGGCGGCCGTGCCGCGCCTTGCGAAACGCCTCGCCGTTCAGTACGGACACATCGCGGTCCAGCTGCTCTTTGACTTCGGGACCCGCGATGCCGTTCGAGATCGCGCAACGCAGATTGCCCACCATGGCGAGCGTCGCCTCGTTCGACGACGCTTTGAGCTTGTCGATCAATACCGCGTTCGCGTCCTTGGTGAAGCGCCCGACATGTCGCTTCGGATCGAACAGGGCGTACGTACCGATCATCTGGAAAATGTGCATCGCCACGAACATCACCGAAAAGCCGCCCATGACCGATGCCAGGGAGTGCTTGACGGGGTCGTCCGACAGCTTCTCGTTCGAGGCGCCCATGATCCCGCTCAGAACCGCACAACCCACCGCCGTCGAGAGCATCTGCCACATAAAGCGCTTGGCCATCATGTTGGCGGTCTTGGTTTCGTGCCATGGCGCATAGCTACGGTGAACGAAGCCATTCTTGTCCGTGCGGTTGCTTCCGGTGTCGCGTACGCTCAGTGCGTCCCTCGCGAAGTAGGTCTCCACGGCCTGCTGCGGTCCGGCCAGGGCGAGCGCCGACAACACCGAGCGCAACACGCCGCCCATCACCGTATCGTTGAAAAATTCGGGCTTGGCCCAGGTGAGGCCCGCATGGGTCAGCCCGTACGGAACGAGGAACACGAGCGCCTTCGCGAGTGACGCGGCCGCATTCAGGTATATTCCGTTGTTCGCGTGATTGCCGACCGACACACGAAGCTCGGACTCGGTACCGCCGATCTTCCGGCCGACGAACTGGGTAAGGACATTGGCACCCGGCAGCGTGGCCGCGAGCACCCCGGCCTGGATCGCGGATAGCGCATATGGGCTGACGTGAGCATTTTGTTGCACGACGTTCTCGACCACCGCTGCGGCGGTGAACGAGCCGAAGTTGCCGAGCACCTGAGCGAAGGTGTTGAGCATCGTCGTCCTCCACGTCGGATCCACAGGTTGCCGCGACCCCGAAAGCGCGTTGCGGACCTCGTCCGACGCCACGTTCACGTAGTGCGACAACGCGTCGACGTACCGGCCCTTGAGGCCCTCCTCGCCGGCATTGGTACGCTTGATGATCTGTTGCAACCCGGAATAAGCGTCGCGCAGCTCGCGCGACACAAACGTCATCTGGTTAGGGCCTAGAGCGGGAAGCTCGGGCATGCTGGCACGTGGCGGCGCGGACGAGGTCTCGCCGCGGCGGCCCACGTGCAGCGCCAGCTTCTGCTGGATGGGCGAAGCAGCTGGCGACCGGGGCCGTGCGATCACAGCGCTGTCGGTCTCTCCGCTGTCGACCTGCTTGCCTTTATTGTGCGAATTTATGGGCAGACGCGGATCGCGGCGGGACGATGAACCTGGCTTTGGGCCAGGCGCGGGTGCGCGTTCGCGCTCTTCACCCCTCTCGAGATCGACCAGCTCGTAGCCGCCGTGCAACTTGAGACCTGCCGTATTGCTGCTGCTCATGAATCGTTCCTCCTTAATCAGATTGCGAGCCCCCGCTCAGTCGAAGTGACAACGCTCGCGCGCCTCGAAATCCGGCATCGCCGCATTGAGTCGAACGCGCTCGCCGTTCCGCCCGGCACATTGGCCTGACATAAATCTGTAATCGACCGTTGATTCTGTTCCATCCAATTTGCGGGCGGGAACGCGTGCGCGAAGCCGATGCGTGAATTGCGAAGAACGGACCTCCCAGTCGGCCACCGCCCGCGCCGCGGCAACGACGATCATCGCCCGCGGCCGCCGCGCTTCCCGCACGGCATCGCTTCGCAAATCGCGACGTATCTTCCGGCGCGTTGCCGCTGCCGCCGCACCCGCCGGATAACCTGGTACCGAACGCACACTGATCGCCGGGTGCCGACCGGCTGACGAAAACAGGCGGCATACCCGACGGCGGACCGTGAGCGGATCATCGTTGCGACCACAAGGGAACGCGCCACGAATATGTCAACAACCGTCTCGACTTCGAACCCCGTCCCGCCCACCGATTCCCATCCGTTGCCCGACGAGAGCCACGCGTCGCCGAGCCCCTGGCAGACGACCGGGGGTGGACGCCTCGCCGCCGGCACCGCGGCCGCAGCCGGGTTTTCCGGGCTTGCCCGCAGAGAAAAGCAGCGGGCTGCCGAAGAAGCAGCCCCGCGTCGCTGGACTGCCCGGCCCATCGGGCCGCGCAACGCGCAGTCCACTGATTCGCTGAGCGCGCTCGATCTTCAGATCGTCAGCGGGACCGATCCGCTACGCATCTCAAGACCCGGCCTCGACAATGCGCCGCTTCATCTCGAAAGCTTCGTGCACACGAGCGACGAATACACCGAGATTCCCGGCAGCAGGCGCCGCGAAGGCGCATCGACGCAGAAGGCCCGCGTGATGCAGGATGCGAACGGGAACGCCTATCGATGCAAGTTCAATCCGAAAAACCGCCCGCGCAATACGTTCGCCGACGTGGTGACGCCGAGAATCTGGCACGCATGCGGGTTTGCCGTACCAAGCCCCGTCCTCATCGTCGACACCGACAACCGCATGGGAGAAGGGGCCGACGCGCTATGGGTCGGCTCGCCGCTGGTCGAGGGCTTCAAGGATCTGGGACGGTTTCTGGTCGAGTCGGGCGCCGACATCGTCAAAGGCACGCCTGCGCACGTCAGCTACCTGGAGCATCTCGACGTCTATCACGCCGCGCGACGCACCGTAGAGCGACTACTCAGCACGAAGAGCATCAGCGATTTGCTCAGGACGTTCGGGAAAGGCGGCTTCGACAAGCTGACCCTGTCCCAGCACGAGACCTTGCAGCCGCTGCGCAATCAGTTACGCCGTGCACTGCAGAGCCAGGACCGCATGCTCGGGTTGCTGCCGGGAAAATTTCATCACGCGCTTTCGTATGCGTTCTATCTGGGCGAAGCGGCCGGCAACTGGGACCTGCTGAACCACGAGCGCTGGAACACCGGCTTCGTGGTCGACGCCGATGGTAGCGTTCGCGCGGTGTCCGTCGACTGGGGCAATACGGGGCCGAGCGCGGGCTTCGGCGGCAGGCTGAAGCGCGACAGCCTCGACCTGGCCAGGATGCCGGCGCGCATCGAAGATCCATTCGCGCGGATTCCCGACGAGCTGGTGCCGAGCGGCTACATGGCGAGCTTTCTGCGCGACGAAGATCTGGACTACGAAACGGTATCCAGGACTTTCGGTGCACTTGGGATGCCGCGCGCGTCGGTGGCGGCCGTGCTGCAGAGGGACGTGATCGAGCGGGAACGCGAACTCGAACCCTCGGCCAGGACCCGTCACGGCGCACCGGACGCCGCGCTCGAGGTCGCGTGGCACCTGTCCCTGCTTCCGCCCGGTCGCATCGAGCGCGTGATCGAGCAGATCTTCGCGCAGGGCACGGACGACCAGGTTCCGGACCCGGTCAGACAGCTGTTCTCCGAGGAAATGACCGGATTCAGCGGCGCCCCGGCGTTCGCGACACACGAGCTCAAGCGTATCGACGCGCTGATCGCGCGCGCAAACGAGGGCGGCCAGCTCAAACGATGGGTCCAGCACCACCCCGTACGGGCCGCGGAAATCCAGCAGCGCGTAGCCGTCGCGCTGGGTGCCGCCACCCCGCTCGGTAAGCGCACAGACTCACGCGACTAGACGCGCGCATGAACCGGCCAGCGCGCATCGCTGCATCCGCACGACGGGCAACGACGACCGTACGCGACCGTTCGCATTGGCGTACATCGCTTCGCACGATCCGCGACGCGCACCATGCGAACGGAGTGAAATCGCCCGACTGCCGCACAGTCCATTGAGGTCGCGGACCGCCACGACCATTCACGGCACGTAAGCCCTCGAGGTTGACCAGCATGGGAATCCGTTTTTCGCCTACGACCGAAGCACCGTTTTCGAGCGACGCGCCCGACGAGCAGCCGACGCCGCCAGGGCCGCCCCGGCGTTCGTCCGCTTCGACCGTGAGCAGCTTGCCGGAGCAGTTCGAAGGCCTCGCGCCGCCCCCCCTCAACCTGCGCCGGAAAACGACGCGCGCCGACGATGCGAACTCCGCTCTGCCCGCGGAAAACAGGTTCGAGCCGTCGGTGACGAAACCGCCCATGCCGGCGCTTTCGCGGCCGAAGCAGAATTCGGTATCGCGCCTTTTCCACAGGCGGAACAGTTCCGGCACTGCGCCAACCCAGGACCGCGCCGGGCGCAACCCGTCATCGGAGACAGACGCGGCATCGCAGGGAACGCCGAAGACACCGCGGTCGTCGACCAGTTCGCTGCTGAGCAGACTGACACCGTCGACGTCGTCGGCCAGTTCGCTGCTACACAAGCTGACGCCCTCGACGTCGTCGGCTCGCTCGTTGCTGCGTACACTGAAGCCGTCGGCTTCGTGGCACAGGCTCTCGCAGCCGTTTCGCGGCGACCCGCACGTCACGGACCAGGCACCCACATCGCGCCACGGGTGGACTCCGAAGGAACGGCAGAATTTGACGGTCGAGCAGCACATGCACCTGATTCGGCTGGGCGTCGAATACAAGGATCCGGAGTCGCGGGCCGAGATGACGCCGATCGACAAGGTGACCTATCTGGTGCATTTGCTACGCGATGGGAGTTTCAACGAAGAGGAGGCTGCAGCCGCGCGCGTCGAGATTGCCGACGCGCTCAAGCGCCTCGAGCTGACCCCTGAAGAGGTCGACACGCTGCGCGAGCTGTACGGCCTGCCGGTGTCGGAGCTGTCTGTGCCGAACCCGTCCATGCCGGAATCGATCGAGCGTCTGAAGAGTTCCGCAAGGCGTCTCCTCCATATATCGGGCAATCGCGGCATCGCGCGGGCACAGGATAACGCGGAGGTGCGACGGAACCTGCGGAGGCTGTCGAAAGAGCAGGAGCACGAATTCATACGGCTTGGGGAGGCGTATGTGAGCGAGGCGTCGCGTGCCACGATGGCACCTGTCGATAAAGTGACCTTTCTCGTGCGTGCGCTTCGGCACGGCCGGCCGACCGAAGCGCGAGCCGCGTCGGCGCTCGGCGAGATTGCCGAGGCCCTTGCGCACATGGAGCCGACCGATTCCAATCGCGAAGCGCTGCGCGCGCTGCGTCGGGACTTGATCAGGTGCACGCGGGACTTGAGCGATCCCGAGGCCCGGGCCAACAGGACCGATGCACTGGCAAGAATGGATGCGTTGACATCTAATGCCCGCCCGTTTTTTTAATACCGCTATTCCTGATCAGGACGCAGAACCATGAAAAGCACCTTGGGCACTGCCGGCAATCTCGATCGCGCATACCCCGCCACGCCGAATGCCGACGCACCGATTGCAGATAATGCGGCGCCTGCTCGCGCGTCGAGCGCGGCCGATTCCCGGACCACGGGCCCGTTCGCGGATCTGAAGCCGCGCGGGAGCGCCGGCGCCGGCACCCCGATCCCGCTGAAAGGCGACGGCGGGAAGCGTCCCACCCCGATCCCGCTGCACTTAAGGCAGTCCGCTCCCGAACTGCGTATGACACCGCGCGAGTATGTGGTCAACCGGACCGCACACTGGCTCGGCAAGCACATCAAGAAGAAGTACGCCGACAGACCGGGCGAGTCACCCAGCCGGCAAGAAATCCGAAGAATGGCCAAAGACTATCTGACGTTCAAGGAGGCCGGAACTATTACGGAAGTGAATAAATTGGCCCGGGAAGCCTGTGAAAGATACGACACGCTGCAGCGGGACGACGAAGCATTGAAGGCCGACCCGCCCCCGCGTCATCGGTCGGATGACGAACGAGCCTACGCTGATCTGTCGGACACCGAACTGCTCAAGCGCTTTAAAGCGCAAATTGACGGGCCGGGGCGCGAACGTTGGCTTGACGTAGTCCAGAAGACGGTCTACGCCGATCGTTCGAGCACCGTCGGCGGACGGGGAAAGGGCCAGAAGGTCCGCTTCGACGAAACCGTGATGGCCATCGAGCCGCCTACCTATGACGACGACGGCGCCGAAGCGGGCCGTGTCGAGGCGCGGCCCGCCGCGCCCCCTCGGACTTCAATGGCATACAGGATCAACAGGGGCGCCGAGGTACTGCGAACGATGGTCGAGAGCGGAGCGCTGGGCCGACCAGGCGAGCCGCCGTCGGAAGCCGAGCTCGAGCAGGCGGCCGAAAACTACATCGCGAAATACGTCAGCATCTTCACCGCACAAGAGCACTTGACGAAACTGGCGAGGCAAGTCTGTAACGCCTATCGCAAGCGAGCTTCTGCGGACGAATAGACTGGGTTCGCCCGCCCCGCGTGACGGGCAATCAGCTCGAAATCACGACGTCCGCAAGATCCTGAAGAAGGGCTGCGGTTGAATCTGTCCCGATGGCTGCTTCGCCGGCCTCACCCACAGATCATCAAAGCCCTCCCCCCAACAATGACATCTCTCATATCGTAAATTTCCGATATACAATTCGGCCTGTAACGATGCGCCACCCAACGGCACATGCCCAAGTCCGCTACCCAGAACCCCGTCGAAGTCGACATCGATGCGATCCACAAGGCGCTCGCGAATCCCGTTCGCCGGGAGATTCTCGCGTGGCTGCGTGAACCGTATCGGTACTTCGCCGACCAGGAGCTGTCGCTGGACCACGGCGTCTGCGCGGGGCGCATCGATGCGCAGTGCGGGTTGTCGCAATCGACCGTGTCCGCGCATCTCGCCGCGTTGCAGAAGGCGGGACTCGTCACGTCCAAGCGCGTCGGACAGTGGGTGTTCTTCCGGCGCAACGAACCCGTGATCGCGGCTTTCCTCGCGCGCATGAACTCGGAACTGTAGACGCGCCCGGCCGTGCCGCATCGAACATCTTTCCCCTTGCAGGGGCTTTTATTGCCGCGGGCATTGCCCGCCGAAGAGGTGAATACATGGCTACTCTATTCGACCCGATCCAGATCGGCGATCTCACGCTGCCGAACCGCATCTTCATGGCACCGCTCACGCGTTCGCGTGCAGGCGACGAGCGCGTTCCGAACGCGCTGATGGCGAAGTACTACGCGGAACGCGCGTCGGCAGGCCTGATCCTCAGCGAGGCGACCTCGGTCACGCCGCAAGGCCTCGGCTACGCAGCGACGCCGGGCATCTGGTCGCAGGCGCAGGTCGAAGGCTGGAAGCTCGTGACGGACGCCGTGCACAAGGCCGGCGGCCGTATCTTCCTGCAACTGTGGCACGTCGGCCGCGTGTCCGACCCGATGTTCCTCGACGGCCAGCTGCCCGTCGCGCCGAGCGCGATCGCGCCGAAGGGCCACGTGAGCCTCGTGCGTCCGGAACGTCCGTTCGTGACGCCGCGCGCGCTCGAACTGGACGAGATTCCGGGCATCGTCGCCGCGTATCGTGAAGGCGCGCTCAACGCGAAGGCCGCCGGCTTCGACGGCGTCGAGATCCACGGCGCGAACGGCTATCTGCTCGACCAGTTCCTGCAGGACAGCACGAACCATCGCACCGACGCGTACGGCGGCTCGATCGAGAACCGCGCGCGCCTGATGCTCGAAGTCACCGACGCGTGCATCGACGTGTGGGGCGCGAACCGGGTCGGCATGCACCTCGCGCCGCGCGGCGACGCGCACACGATGGGCGATTCGAACCCGGCCGCGACGTTCGGCTATGTCGCGCGCGAACTCGGCAAACGCAAGATCGCGTTCATCTGTGCGCGCGAATCGCTCGGCGACAACCGCCTCGGCCCGCAACTGAAGGAAGCGTTCGGTGGCCCGTACATCGCGAACGAGAAGTTCACGCTCGAAAGCGCGCAGCAGGTGCTCGCCGCCGGGGAAGCGGATGCGGTCGCCTGGGGCCAGCTGTTCATCGCCAACCCGGACCTGCCGCGTCGCTTTGAACTGAACGCGCCGCTCAACGCGCCGGACCCGAAGACGTTTTATGCGGATGGCGAAGGCGGCTACACCGACTACCCGGCACTCGAAATCGCCTGATCGCGTTTTCGAGGATGCGGCAGTATGCCGTATGCAAGTGATGAATGCGGCGGATGCCTGTCCGCCGCATTTTTTATTGCATGGCGCGCGCGCGATCGCGAATGTTTGCAACGCGGCGCCCCCACACCGGCCTCCCGCTGGTCTTCCGATAGCGGATTCCAATTGGCGTCCGCCACCCACGTGTTCTCTAATGGAAATCCCGCTTTTTCGTCGAGCACGCCAGCACGGAGATAACCATGCCCAAGCAAGACGTCGCCCAGATCGTCCACACCATCGCGGAAGAAACCAACACCCCTGAAGAAACCGTCGCGCGCATCTACGCGAACGCCATCAACGACTATCGCGCAGAGGCGCGCATCCTCGACTACGTGCCGCTGTTCGCCGCGAAGAAGGTTCGCGCGACGCTGCGCCAGCACGGGCGCAAGCACTCCTAGCAGGCCTTTCTGCTGCTGCACCGGCTCAGGTTGTTCCCCCGCAGTCCCCTCGCCCGCTGTGCCGGGCTGTCTTCGTGTATCCGCTCGCGACGGTCTTTCGCGAGGGTCGCACGGTCGCATTCACCCTTCATGTGCCCTTCTTAAGTCTCGTTTAATTCTTCGCTGCAACCATAGGCTCACCCCTGTTGAGCCGCCGGAGCATCGGCGGCATTTTTTTATGCGGCGTCGCCGCGCCACGCGCGGCGATCACGCTGCGAGCGAAGGAGGCCGGCATGGTTGAAGACGACGTATTGAATCACCTCCGCACGCTGCTGCACGGCGGCTCGCAGGCCAGCGTCGTCAGTTGCCGGGTCTCGATGCCGGTCCAGCATCCGTGGGGCAAGCCCTACCGTCTCGTCGAATGGACGATGGGGCAGGACACGGGGGCGCGCCGCCAGGTCATCCGCGCCGACAGCACCGCGCTCGAAATCGCGCTGATGGTCGCGCAGCACGTACCCGGCCGCCGGATCATGCCAAACGACGAACCGGCCGCGCCGCGGCGCTCGCCGGCGAGACGCCGCACCGCGCGGGCGGCATAACCGCTCGCCTTCGGCGCGGGGCCGCCGCCGCGCCACTCCCTTTCCTTATCCTCGCTTCTGCACGAGTCGGCGCTGGAACGCCTCACCGACGACGCGTCATTGCGCACGCCGCCGCCGTTGGCGCATGCGGTAGGCAAATGCGGCGGAAAAATCCTTGACTTCCATCACCGCCCAACTAATATACGCACCGCGTACATCACGCCTCTCAACCTCATCTGAACGGGTACTTGCATGAGCGTTCCGCAACAAGCCTTCCTCCGCGACGCGATGCGGCGTCTCAATATGACCCGCGACGCGTTCGCGAGCCGCATCGGCGTGTCCCGCCGCGCGCTCGACACGTGGCTGTTGCCGGACGACTCGCAGGAATCACGGGCGATGCCGGAGATCGTCGAACGCTTCGTGTCGGAGATCGTCGGCAACGCCGAGCCGCGCGAAGGCTATACGCAAAGCGTAGACGCGCAGCCGCTCGGGAACAAGATCCTGTTCGAAGGCAAGCCGCAACTGCTGTCGGTCGACCAGTTCTCCCGCGATGCGGTCGAGGGGCTGTTTCGCGTCGCGGACATCATGCAGCCGATCGCCCGCCGCCGGAAAATCTCGCGCGTGCTCGAAGGCGCGGTGCTTGGCAACCTGTTCTTCGAAGCGAGCACACGGACGCGCGTGAGCTTCGGCGCAGCGTTTTGCCGACTGGGCGGCTCGGTCTGCGACACGACGGGCTTCACGTTCTCGTCGATGGCCAAAGGCGAGTCGATCTACGACACGAGCCGCGTGATGTCGGGCTACGTCGACGCGCTCGTGATCCGCCATCCGGAGCAAGGCTCCGTCGCCGAATTCGCGCGCGCGACCAACATTCCGGTGATCAACGGCGGCGACGGTCCCGGCGAGCACCCGAGCCAGGCGCTGCTCGATCTGTACACGATCCAGCGCGAGTTCTCGCGGCTCGGCAAGATCGTCGACGGCGCGCACATCGCGCTCGTCGGCGACCTGAAATACGGCCGCACGGTGCACTCGCTCGTGAAACTGCTGGCACTCTATCGCGGCATCAAGTTCACGCTGATCTCGCCGCCGATGCTCGAAATGCCCGCCTACATCATCGACCACATCTCGCACAACGGCAACGTCGTCGAGCAGAGCCACGACCTCGCGGCCGGCCTGCGCGGCGCCGACGTTGTGTACGCGACGCGGATCCAGAAGGAGCGCTTCACCGACGAGTCCTTTGAGGGCTACACGCCGGACTTCCAGATCAACCAGGCGCTCGTCGATACGGTCTGCGGCCCGGAAACGTTGATCATGCATCCACTGCCGCGCGACAGTCGGCCCGGCGCGAACGACCTGTCCACCGATCTTAACCACGATTCGCGGCTCGCGATCTTCCGTCAGACCGACAACGGCATTCCGGTGCGAATGGCGATCTTCGCGGTGCTGCTCGGCGTCGACCGGCTGGTCCAGCATTCGATGCGCGACGCCGCGTGGCGTCCGCCGGTCTATCTCGGCCCGGACGACGCAGTGTTCCACGGGATCGACTGACGCCGTCATTTCCGCTTCATGTCACCACGCGCCGGCGCGCTCATGCGCCGGCGTCGCTACTCTCCAGCGGCTCGCAATTCGCCGCCGCGCGCGGCACGAACGATCCGGCCGTCGCGAGCCTGACCGACCTCCATCGCAACTTGCTGCGTCACCGGTCCAACAGTTGAGCGGTGCGAGCCGCACGCGCATTTCTGACCGTTCCGACAGCTGCGCGCCGGCCTCGCGACAGGCGCGAGACAGCGCCGCGCCATACCGCGATGCCGACGCACGAATCGTGGTCCAACCTGTTTACTTTCCCGTTCCGCGAGTGCAACGTGCGGGTTAACGCGCGACGCCCCGGCTCTTTCGTGACGCTTGCGTGTCGCGCGAGTTCGCGGCCCGTCGCAAAGCGAAACAGGACGTCGGCCGGCAACGAACTCGCGGCACTGGAATTGCTGCCTCGAATCGCCGCGCACTGTGCACGCCGTTGCCGGCTGCATCCCGGCAGCCGTGCGCGTGTCCGTCCCCTGTGTCGACCCGCATGGATGCTTTGGCGTCTGCCCGGGTCCCATGCAAGGCTGGAGCCCGCCGACCGCCATGTCCGAACAACGTCCCCGCCATTCGCCCCGCCCGTCGCACGACGCGGCGCAACCCACGACGACACCCGCGCCCGCCGAACCTTCGCGCCGGCGTTTCCTGCAATCGGCGGCAGCAGCCGCGGCGCTCGGCGCGAGCCCGCATCTGCATGCGCAGAACGCGCCGCCTACGTCCGCCGAACCGGCTGCGCCGATGCCGGTACCCGCGCCCGCACAACCGGTACAGTTGCAGATCAACGGGCACGAATACACGCTGCACATCGAACCGCGCGTCACGCTGCTCGACGCGCTGCGCGAATACGTTGGCCTGACGGGCACGAAGAAGGGATGCGACCGCGGCCAGTGCGGCGCATGCACGGTGCTCGTCGACGGCCGCCGCATCAACTCGTGCCTGACGCTCGCGGTGATGCACGACGGCGAGCGCATCACGACCGTCGAGGGCCTCGCGAGCGCGACATCGCTGTCGCCGATTCAAACGGCGTTCATCGAGCGCGACGCCTTTCAGTGCGGCTACTGCACGCCGGGGCAGCTATGTTCGGCGACCGCGTGTCTCTCCGAGTTCGCCGCCGGCGACGCGAGTGCGGCCACCACCGACGTGCGCACGCGGCCCATGCAGTTGACCGACGCGGAGATCCGCGAGCGCATGAGCGGCAACCTCTGTCGCTGTGGTGCGTACGTGAACATCGTGGCCGCGGTGCGCGATGCGCACGCGCCGAAAGCGTGAACGGAGACCCGCAATGGATGCCATCTCCTACCAGCGCGCGACCGACGTCAACACCGCGATCCGCACCGCGCAGCAGCCGGGCGCCGCGTTCATCGGCGGCGGCACGAACCTGCTCGACCTCATGAAAGGCGGCGTCGAGCATCCGGTGACGCTGATCGACATCACCCGCATCGAGGCGCTGAACCGCATCGACACGCTGCCCGACGGTGGACTGCGCATCGGCGCGCTCGTGCGCAACAGCGACGCCGCGAACCACACGCTCGTGCGCACGCGCTATCCGCTCCTCACGCAGGCGCTCCTGTCCGGCGCTTCCGCGCAGCTGCGCAACATGGCGACGGTCGGCGGCAACCTGATGCAACGCACGCGCTGCGGTTACTTCTATGACACCGCGTTCGCCCAGTGCAACAAGCGCTCGCCCGGCAGCGGCTGCGCGGCGATCGACGGCCACAACCGGATGCACGCGATCCTCGGCGCGAGCCCTCAGTGCGTCGCGGTGAACCCGTCCGACATGAGCGTCGCGCTCGCCGCGCTCGATGCGACCGTCCAGGCCAGCGGGCCGGGCGGCTCGCGCTCGATTCCGTTCGGGCAATTCCACCGGCTGCCGGGCGACCGCCCCGATCTCGACACGACGTTGCAGCCAGGCGAGCTGATCACGTCGGTCGATCTACCGCCGACTGCATTCTACGACCACTCGCATTACCTGAAGATTCGCGACCGCGCGAGCTATGCGTTCGCGCTCGTGTCGGTGGCGGCCGCGCTGCAGATGGACGGCGATCGCGTGCGGGTCGCGCATATCGCGCTCGGCGGCGTCGCGCATCGGCCATGGCGCGCGACGGCCGCCGAGCAGCGGCTCGCAGGTCAGCCGCTGCACATGGCCACGCTGCGCGAGGCCGCGGCGGCGGCGCTCGCCGACGCGCGACCGCTGCATGGCAACGCATTCAAGGTCCCGCTCGCGCAACGCGCGATCGTCCGTTCGGTGATGCTGGCCGCTGGCCAGACCGGAGATTTCTCATGAGCAATCTGACTGGCCAGCCGCTCGACCGGACCGACGGCATCATGAAGGTGACCGGCGGCGCGCGTTATGCGGCCGAGTTCCCCGAAGGGCGACTCGCGCATGCGGTGCTCGTCACGAGCACGATTGCGAGCGGCACGATCGCGTCGATCGACACTTCCCGTGCGCAGGCAGTCCCCGGCGTGCTACTGGTGATGACCTGGCAGACCGCGATGCGGCTGCCGAACGGCGGCCACTCGCCGCTGTCGATGCCGGCCGGGCGGCGGCTCACGCTGCTGCAGGACAACGTCGTGCGCTACAGCAACGAACCGGTGGCGGTCGTCGTCGCCGATACGCTCGAACACGCGACCGACGCCGCGCAACAGTTGCGCATCACGTACGACACGACGCCGGCGACGCTCGACTTCGAACGCGTGAAGGCGAACGCCTACGACGCGCCGCCGCAGCAGGGCCGCCAGATGAGTTCGCAGCGTGGCAACCTCGAAGCCGGTCTCGCACAGGGGCCGGTGAAGATCGACGAGATCTACTCGACGCCGATGCAGTACCACAACGCCATGGAGCCGCACGCGACGATGGCGCACTGGGACGGCCCGCAGCTGACGCTGTACGACTCGACCCAGGGTGTGTCCGGCGCGAGCACCGCGGTCGCCGCGACGTTAGGCATACCGGCGCAGAACGTGCGCGTGCTCTCGCCGTTCATCGGCGGCGGCTTCGGCAGCAAGGGGTCATCATGGTCGCACGTCACGCTGTGCGCGATGGCCGCGAAGCAGACCGGCCGGCCGGTGCGGCTCGCCCTCGAACGCCCGCAGATGTTCGGGCCGGTCGGCGGACGGCCGCGCACCGAGCAGCATCTGACGCTCGCCGCGCGCGAGGACGGCACGCTGACCGCCATTGATCACGTCACGCTGTCGAACACGTCGACGTTCGAGGACTGGTCCGAGATGTCCGGCCTCGTGTCCCGGATGATGTACGCGGCACCCAACGCGCACACGAACCATCGTCTGCTGAAGCTCAACGTCGGCACGCCGACCTTCATGCGCGCGCCCGGCGAGACGACCGGCTCGTTCGCGCTCGAATCGGCGATGGACGAACTCGCGTGGCGCCTGAAGATGGACCCGATCGCGCTGCGGCTCAAGAACTTCGCGGCGATCGAGCCGCAGGAGAACAAGCCGTGGTCGTCGAACGCGCTGCGCGAGTGCTATACGGCGGGCGCGGAGCGCTTCGGCTGGTCGCGTCGCATCGCGATACCGCGCTCGATGCGCGACGGCAACACGCTGATCGGCTATGGAATGGCGTGCGCGACCTACCCCGGGAACCGCAGCCCGGCGTCGGCCGTCGCGCGGATCCTGCCGGACGGCACCGCGATGGTCGCGTCCGGCACCCAGGACATCGGCACGGGCACCTACACGGTGATGACCCAGGTCGCCGCCGATGCGCTCGGCTTTCCGCTCGACCGCGTCCACTTCGCGCTCGGCGATTCGAAGTTGCCGCACGCGCCGGGGTCGGGCGGCTCGCAGTCGGCCGCGAGCGTCGCGCCGGCCGTGCAGGCCGCCGCGCGCGGCGCGCGCGACCAGTTGATCGCGCTCGCGGTCGCGGACTCCGGCTCGCCGCTTCACGGCGCGTCCCCCAACGATGCAACCGTCGACAACGGCTGGGTCGTCAGCCGCAGCGATCCGTCACGCCGCGATCCGGCCGCCGCGATCATCGCGCGCGCGGGCGGCAAGCCGATCGAGGTGCAGTCGTCGGCGAAGCCCGGCGACGAGAAACAGCACTATGCGTTCCACTCGTTCGGCGCCGTGTTCGCGGAAGTGCACGTCGATGCGGACCTCGGCACGATCCGCGTCGCGCGGATCGTCGGCGCGTACGACGTCGGCACGCGGCTGAACGCGAAGACCGCGCGCAGCCAGTTGCTCGGCGGAATGGTGTGGGGCGTCAGCACCGCGCTCGAAGAACAGGCGCTGCTCGACACCCGTTACGGCCGCGTCGTGAACAACAATCTGGCCGAGTACCACGTGCCGGTGAACGCGGACATCGACGAGATGGACGTCCTGTTCGTCGGCGATCCGGATACGCGCTTCAATCCGCTCGGCATCCGCGGAATCGGCGAAATCGGCATCACCGGGGGGCCTGCGGCGATCGCGAACGCGGTCTATCACGCGACCGGCGTGCGGGTGCGGGACCTGCCCATCACGCTGGACAAGGTGATGCCCGAGGCCGGGCGAGGCGTGCGCGCGTGACGGGAGGGTGCCCGGCGTGGCGGATTGAAACGACCGGCGTGTTGCTGACGGCGGCGCGGCGGCTTGAGTGAGACAGCCGGGGTGTTGCTGGCGGCGCGCGATTCACGAGCCGTGCGCCGCGCCGCCGGAGGCTTCCTTCCCTGGCGATGAGGTGCGCGGGGCCGCCCACCGCGCGCGGACCTTGCTTCACCGCCCCGCACGCCGCACAATCGGCGTGTCCTCCTTCTCGCCACCCATCCCATGTCCTATGCGTCGCTTGCCACCGGCGTGCTGCTGGCCGCCTGCACCGGCTCGCGCTTCGATCCCGACGGACTGCGCAACAAGCTGCTCGCGCCACTGCCGGAGGGCGGCACGGTCGCCCACGAGTCCGCGCACCGGCTGCTGCTCGTCGTGCCGAAAGTGATCGCGGTGCTGAGGCCCGGCGCGGAAGCGCTCGCGCGCGTGCTCAACGAAGCCGGTTGCGACGTGATCTTCTCCGCCGATGCGGTACGGGGCATGGGCGCGAGCCTCGCGGCCGGCGTCGCGGCCGCGGAGGACGCGGAAAGCTGGATCGTCGCGCTCGCCGACATGCCGCGCATCGCGCCGGACACGATCGGCGCGGTCGCGCGCGCGGTGGACGAAGGCGCGGCACTGGCCGCGCCGTACTATCAGGGCCGACGCGGCCATCCAGTGGGCTTCGGCGCGCAACATCGCGCCGCGCTGCTCGCGCTCGACGGCGACGCCGGCGCCCGCGCGCTGCTCGGCTCACATGCGGTCACGCGCATCGACGTCGATGATCCGGGCGTGCTACGCGATATCGATACGCCGGCGGATCTGCAGGGGCTGTAGCGACCGGTTTCCGCCGCTCCCGTCCGCGCAGATAGTCCCGCCGCTTTTCGCCGATTGTCCTAATCTTTTGGAGCACCGGGAACCGCCTCGTCCGGTGGGACCTTTCATGAGCGAAACCCATCCGCGTCTTCTGATCCTGTCGCCGCATTTCGCCGACGCCGTGTTCGGCTGCGGCGCGCTGCTCGCGACCTATCCGGATACGGCGGTCTGCACCGTGTTCGCCGCCGCGCCGGAGCGCGACCTCCGCGCCCGCGTCGACGCGGAATACGGCTTTCCTGGCGCGCAGCAGGCGCTGCGCACGCGAAGGCTCGAAGACGATGCCGCGCTGGCGATGTTCGATGCGATCCCGATTCGCCTGCCGTTTCTCGACCGGCAGTATCTCGATCCGCCGTCGCTCGCCACGCTGACCGCCGCGCTCGAGGAAACGATCTACGGCTCCACCGCGAACACGCTGGTCATGCCGCTGGCGCTGCCGGACGCCGATCATGCGCTGGTGTACGACGCGTGCTGCGAACTCATCCCGCGTCTCGGGCACCTCGCGTGGTTCGGCTATGAGCAGGCGTTCTGCCGCGGGCGCCCTGGATTCGGCGAGTCGCGTGTCGCGGAACTTGCGCGACGGGGGATCGTCGCGACGCCCGCGCGGCCCGATACGCGCCATACGCTCGACCCGGCACGGCAGGTGCTCGCCAAACGCGACGCGCTGCGCCTGTACGCGAGCCGCCTGCATGGCGACGAGGCGCGCACCGGCGAGCTGCTCGCGCCGGAGCGCTACTGGCGGCTCGACACCGCCGCGCGGGCCGCCGGGGCGAGGCGCCACGACGGCGCGCATGCGGCGCACCGATCGTCCACGCCATGACCCCGCGCGGCGCCAACGCACGCGCCGCTCATCAGACGCACGAGGAACCCGCGATGATCTGCTCGCATACGAATCCGCTTCCCGATCCGCTCGCCGACCCGACGCGCGACCCGGACCACGATCCGCTTTCGCCGCCGTCGCCCGGTCACCACAACGACGAGCCGCAGCACCCGGAAGGGCCGCCGGACAAGGATCCCGTCTGACTCGCTGGCCGGGTGCCGCTACGAGCCGCGCACGCCGCCCGTCGGTCTAGCGCGTGACTTCGTCGAACGCGGCAAGCAGGCGGTCGATGTCGGGCGCGTGAATATCGCCCATCGTCGAGATGCGGAACAGTTGCGAGGACAAACCGCCTTGTCCCGCATAGATCACGAAGCCGCGCGCCTTCAGCGCGTCGTGCAGCGTCGGATAATCGACGCCCACCGGCAGCCGGAACGCGCGCAGCACGACCGACGACTCGTCAGCCGGCAGCACGCTGTCGATCCCGCGCGCGGCGAGCCCCGCGCGCACCTGCTCCGACAACGCCGCGTAACGCGCGTGGCGCGCCCGCCAGCCGCCTTCGTCGGCCAGTTCCCGCAGTGCCTCGACGAGCGCGTAGTACGCGTGCACCGACGGCGTAAACGGCGTGTTGCGTTGGTCCTGCAGCTTGGCGAGGCGCGCGAGATCGAGGTAATACGTGCGGCTCGCGGCCTTCTGCAGCGCGGCCCGCCGCACGACGACGAAGGCCGCGCCCGGCACGCCGTGCAGGCACTTGTTCGCGGTGGCGGCGACGGCCGCAAGGCTC
>Ga0164242_10003469_pt1 | contig 17996 bp, 17 predicted proteins | sample OricomgcompostMG_FD_108783 | JGI IMG/M metagenome (GOLD analysis project Ga0164242, IMG submission 108783) | Miracle-Growth compost microbial communities from Emeryville, California, USA - Original compost - Miracle growth compost (MG) ... | reverse complement strand
CCGGGCGGCAAGCCGGTGGAGCTGCAGATCCGCACCCAGGCGATGCACCGCACCGCCGAGTACGGCATCGCCGCGCACTGGAAGTACAAGGAGCGCAAGACCGACGTCGCCGAGCCCGCCGGCATGTCCGAGGACATGGGCTGGCTGCGGCAGATGCTGGACTGGCAGCGGGAGGCGCAGGACCCGGAGGAGTTCCTCGACTCGCTGCGCTACGACCTCGGCGCCGCCGAGCTCTACGTCTTCACCCCGAAGGGCGACGTCATCGGGCTGCCCGGCGGGTCGACGCCGGTCGACTTCGCCTACGCGGTGCACACCGAGGTGGGGCACCGCTGCATCGGCGCCCGCGTCAACGGCAAGCTCGTCGCCCTGGAGAGCCCGCTCGACAACGGCGACACCGTCGAGGTCTTCACCTCCAAGGCCGACAACGCCGGGCCGTCACGCGACTGGCTGGAGTTCGTGAAGTCGCCGCGGGCGAAGACGAAGATCCGCCAGTGGTTCGCCCGCGAGCGTCGTGAGGACGCCATCGACTCCGGCCGCACCGCGCTGTCCAAGGCGATGCGCAAGGAGTCGCTGCCCATCCAGCGGGTGCTCGGCGGCGACCAGCTCACGACGCTGGCCAAGGACATGCACCTGGCCGACGTCACGGCGCTGTACGCGGCGATCGGCGAGGGTCACGTCTCGGCGCAGTCGGTGGTGCAGAAGCTCGTGGCGTTCCTCGGCGGCACCGAGGGCGCGGTCGAGGACATCTCCGAGGTCGTGGTGCCGGCCGACACCGGGCCGCGCCGGGCGATCGGCGACTCCGGTGTCGTCGTGCGCGGGGTCAGCGACGTGTGGGTCAAGCTCGCCCGCTGCTGCACGCCGGTGCCGGGCGACGAGATCATCGGTTTCGTCACCCGCGGCGGGGGAGTGTCGGTGCACCGCCGCACCTGTACCAACGCGGCCGCGCTCGAGCAGCAGCCCGAACGGCTCGTCGAGGTCGACTGGGCGCCGTCGGCGGGGTCGACGTTCGTCGTCTCCATCCAGGTGGAGGCGCTGGACCGGCACGGCCTGCTCACCGACATCACCCGGGTGCTGGCCGACGAGCGGGTCAGCATCCTGTCGGCGAACGTGTCCACCAACCGCGACCGGGTGGCCGTCAGCCGGTTCACCTTCGAGATGGCCGAGGCCAAGCACCTCGGTCACCTGCTGCGCGCGATCCACGGCGTGCAGGGCGTGTACGAGGTGTACCGCGTGCACACCGCGCACTGACCGTCGGGCGCGTCAGGCCTGCTCGCGGACCGTGGTCAGGGAGATCGACAGCTTCGGGTGGCCGCCGCCGGCCTGGTTGGATCCGTCGTTGCCGCCCTTGGCGACCTTGTCGACGACGGACAGCCCCTTGGTGACCTTGCCGAAGATGGTGTAGTTCGGGCTCAGCGTGGAGTCCTTGTAGACGATGAAGAACTGGCTGCCGTTGGTGTTGGCGCCGCCGTTGGCCATCGCCAGCACGCCGGCCGTGTACTTCTCCTTGCCGGTCAGTTCGTCGTTGAACGTGTAGCCCGGCCCGCCGCTGCCGGTCCCGGTCGGGTCGCCGCACTGCAGCACGTAGAGGCTGCCGCTGTCGGTGACCCGCGGGCACGGCGTCTTGTCGAAGTACTTCTGCGTCGCCAGCGACAGGAAGCTCTCGACGGCACAGGGTGCCTCGGCCCGGTTCAGCGTGAACGTCATCGTGCCGCGGGTGGTCTTGACCGTCATCGCGAGCGTGCCGCTGCGGGTCGGCGTGGTGGTGGGCGGCACGTCGACCTTGCGGGCAGCGGTGCCGCTCTTCGTCCAGGTGCACGGGTAGGCGGCCGCAGCGGAGGTGGCGGAGGCACTGGCACTGGCACTGGCCGTCGCCGATGCGGTCGGCGTCGCCGTGGCCGACGTCGAGCCCTTCGCCGCCGGCGTGCTGCTGTCGCCGCTGGTGTCGACGACGACGAACACCACGACCGCCACGACGACGAGCGCGCCGACGATCGAGGTGATCAGCGTGGCCCGCTTGCGCCGGGCGGCGCGCTCACGCCGGCGCCGGGCCTGCCGCTGGAGGCGTCGACGCTCCGCCGCGCGCCGCTGCTTGTCCGTCGGCATCGGGTCAGGAGGCCTTCTGGACGTCGACGACGAAGGCCAGCACCGCATTGGCCGGGATGCCCGAACCGGACGGCGGGCTCGCCCCGTAGCCGGCCGCGGCCGGCATGACGATCAGGCGCCGGCCGCCCACGTGCATGCCGGTGATCTTGCCGGCGCCCGCGATGCCCTCGGCGAAGCCGTCGATCACCGAGCCCTTGGCGACGGTGAACGGAGCCGCGCTCGAGCTCCAGGAGGACTGGAACACCTTGCCGGTGGAGTAGACCAGGCCGACGTACTGCGCGGTGATGCTGTCGCCGTCCTTGACCAGCGCACCCTTGCCGACGACGAGGTCCTGGCACTGGACGGTGGCCGGCGTGCCGGTGCCCTTGCCGGACACCGTCGGCGCCTTCTTCAGGTTGGTGGCGCCGGTGACCGTGAGTCCGTCGAAGGTGGCCTTCGCGCCGCTGGGCTTGGCGCAGGCCGCGGTCGGGTCGGGAACCGTGCTGGTGGCGGCGGAGGCGGACGCCGTCGGGCTCGCGCTCGTCGTCGCGGACTTCGACGAGGCCGCGCTCCCGCCCTTCTTCTTGCCGTCGCCGCTGGTGGAGACGACCACGATCACGACCACGGCGGCCACGAGCACGAGCGCGCCGACCACGGACGCGATGGTGGTGTTGCGCTTGCGCGCGGCCTCTCGCTTGCGGCGTTCTTCGAGCTGGCGCTGGAGCTGCTGGCGCGTGTGCTCACGGCGCTGCTTGTTCGACGACACGGTTCGGAGGACCCTCTCGGCAGGCGGGAAGCGGCGGAAACCGTGCCGGAGTCTACGGAATCACCCCGCCGAACACTGTCGCAGGAGCCTGTGAGTCGCCGGTCGGTGTCCGGTGGAGCTGCCTCGGTAGGCTGGGGCGTCCACCCTGATCAGCCTTTCCGAGGAGCTGCGGCCGTGTTCATCACGGGCTTCCCGTCCGACGCGACCGACACCAACTGCTACGTCGTCGCACCCGCCCGCGGCGAACAGTGCATCGTCATCGACCCGGGCATCGGGGTCACCGGCCAGCTGGACGAGGTGCTCGCCGAGAACCGCCTGCACCCGGTCGCAGTGCTGCTCACCCACGGCCACTTCGACCACACCTTCTCCGTCGTGCCGGTGTGCGAGGCCCGCGACGTGCCGGCCTACATCCACCCCAGCGACCGTCCGCAGCTCGCCGATCCCTACAGCTGGACGACCATCCCGGTCGGCACCCCGCTGTTCGGTCGCCTGACCTGGGCCGAGCCCGACGACGTCCGCGAGCTGACCGACACCGTGTCGATCGCCGGGCTGGAGATCGGTGTCCGGCACGCGCCCGGGCACAGCCTCGGCTCGGTGGTGTTCGACCTCGCCACGCCCGACGCGCCCGCGATGTTCGCCGGTGACGTGCTGTTCGCCGGCTCCATCGGCCGCACCGACCTGCCCGGCGGGTCGATGGAGCAGATGACCGACTCGCTGCGCCGGGTCGTGCTCCCGATGGACGACGCCACCGTGGTGCTGCCCGGCCACGGCCCGCAGACCACCATCGCGCGCGAACGCGCCACCAACCCGTTCCTGCAGAACCTCTAGAGGCCCCATGCCCCTGTCCGGATTCCCTGAACTGCTGCCCGCGCAGCGCGTCGTCGAGACCGCCGTGCTCGACCGGCTGCGCCGCACCTTCGAGCTGCACGGGTTCGCCAACATCGAGACCCCGGCCGTCGAGAACCTGGACACCCTGCTCCGCAAGGGCGAGATCGACAAGGAGGTCTACGTCCTGCGGCGGCTGCACGCCGACGAGGCAGACGATGGCGCCGCGACGCGGTTCTCCGGGCTCGGCCTGCACTTCGACCTCACCGTGCCGTTCGCGCGCTACGTCCTCGAGCACGCCGGGCACCTGGAGTTCCCGTTCCGCCGCTACCAGATCCAGAAGGTGTGGCGCGGCGAGCGGCCGCAGGAGGGCCGCTACCGCGAGTTCACCCAGGCCGACATCGACATCGTCGCCCGCGACAGCCTGCCGTTCCACCACGACGTCGAGGTCGCGCGGGTGATGGCCGAGGCGCTGTCGTCGCTGGACTTCGTCCCGGCGCTGCGGCTGCAGGTCAACAACCGCCGGCTGATCGAGGGCTTCTACCGCGGCATCGGCGCCCCGGACGTCGCCGCCGTCATGCGCGCCATCGACAAGCTCGACAAGCTGCCTGGCACCGCCGTCTCGGCGCTGCTCACCGGCGAGGCCGGCCTGGACGAGAAGCAGGCCGCGCTGTGCCTGCAACTGGCCGAGATCCGCGCGTCCGACACGTCGTTCGTCGCGCGCGTGCGGGCACTCGGTGTCGACCACGACCTGCTCGGCACCGGGCTCGACGAGCTCGCGGCGGTGATCGACGGCTGCGCGAGCGTCGCGGGCGTCACCGTCGAGGCCGACCTGCGCATCGCCCGCGGCCTGGACTACTACACCGGCACCGTGTTCGAGACGCGGATGGCCGGCTTCGAGGCGCTGGGCTCGGTCTGCTCCGGCGGCCGGTACGACGCGCTCGCCTCCGACGGCAAGGTCACCTACCCCGGCGTCGGCATCTCCCTCGGCGTCACCCGCATGCTCATCCCGCTGTTCCAGCGCGGGGTGGTCACCGGCTCGCGGCCGGTGCCCTCGGCCGTGCTCGTCGCGCTGCCCGACGAGCAGGTCCGGGCCGCCTCCGACGCCACTGCCCAGGCGCTGCGGGCGCGCGGCATCGCGGCCGAGGTGGCCGCCGCGCCGCAGAAGTACGGCAAGCAGATCCGCTACGCGCAGCGGCGCGGCATCCCGTTCGTCTGGTTCCCCGGGCGACCCGGCACCGGCGACCCGGACGAGGTGAAGGACATCCGCAGCGGCGACCAGGCCGCCGCCGACCCGGCCACCTGGACGCCCCCAGACACCGACCTGCACCCGCAGGTCCTGATGAAGGACACGCATGCTCAGGACTCATGACGCCGGCACCCTCCGCGCGTCCGACGCAGGCCAGACCGTCACCCTCGCCGGCTGGGTCGCCACCCGGCGTGACCACGGCGGCGTGACGTTCATCGACCTGCGCGACCGCTCCGGCCGGGTCCAGGTGGTCGTGCGCGAGGACGACGTGGCCCACGACCTGCGCAACGAGTGGGTGCTGCGGGTCACCGGCGAGGTCCGCGCCCGCGAGGCGCACAACGTCAACCCGAACATCCCCACCGGCGAGATCGAGGTCGTCGCCGCGTCGCTGACCGTCCTCAACGAGGCCGCGCCACTGCCGTTCCAGCTCGACGCGCACTCCGAGGTCGGCGAGGAGGCGCGGCTGAAGTACCGCTACCTCGACCTGCGCCGCGACGAGCCGGCGAAGGCGATCCGGCTGCGGTCGGACGTCAACCGCGCGGCGCGCGAGGCGCTGTACGAGCACGGCTTCACCGAGATCGAGACGCCGACCCTGACCCGCTCGACGCCGGAGGGGGCGCGCGACTTCCTCGTCCCGGCCCGGCTGCGCCCGGGCAGCTGGTACGCGCTGCCGCAGAGCCCGCAGCTGTTCAAGCAGCTGCTCATGGTGGCCGGCATGGAGCGCTACTTCCAGATCGCCCGCTGCTACCGCGACGAGGACTTCCGCGCCGACCGGCAGCCGGAGTTCACCCAGCTCGACATCGAGATGAGCTTCGTCGAGCAGGCCGACGTCATCGCCGTCGCCGAGGACGTCCTGCGCGCGCTGTGGCAGCTCATCGGCTACGAGGTCCCGACGCCGATCCCGCACATGACCTACGCCGACGCGCTGCGCCGGTTCGGCTCCGACAAGCCCGACCTGCGCTTCGGTGTCGAGCTGGTCGAGTGCACCCAGTTCTTCGCCGACACCCCGTTCCGGGTGTTCTCACGCGCCAACGCCGACTACGTCGGTGCGGTCGTGATGACCGGCGGTGCGAGTCAGCCGCGGCGCACCCTGGACGGCTGGCAGGAGTTCGCCAAGCAGCGCGGCCACCGCGGGCTGGCCTACATCCTGGTCGGCGAGGACGGCGAGCTCGCCGGGCCGGTGGCCAAGAACCTCTCCGACGCCGAGCGGGCCGGCATCGCCGCACACGTCGGCGCGCAGCCCGGTGACTGCATCTTCTTCGCCGCGGGTGCTCCGTCGGGTGCCCGGGCGCTGCTGGGTGCCACCCGTCTGGAGATCGGCAGGCGGCTCGGGCTGGTCGACTCCTCGCAGTGGGCGTTCGTCTGGATCGTCGACGCGCCGCTGTTCGAGCCCGCCTCGCAGGCGGTGGCGGCCGGCGACGTCGCGGTGGGGTCCGGTGCCTGGACAGCCGTGCACCACGCGTTCACCTCGCCGAAGCCGGAGTCGCTCGACACCTTCGACACCGACCCCGGCGACGCGCTGGCCTACGCCTACGACATCGTCTGTAACGGCAACGAGATCGGCGGCGGCTCCATCCGTATCCATCAGCGGGCCGTGCAGGAGCGGGTGTTCGCGGTGATGGGGTTGTCGGAGGAGCAGGCGCAGGAGAAGTTCGGCTTCCTGCTCGACGCGTTCAGCTACGGCGCCCCGCCGCACGGTGGTATCGCGTTCGGCTGGGACCGCATCGTCGCGCTGCTGTCCGGCTCGGAGTCGATCCGTGACGTCATCGCCTTCCCCAAGACCGGCGGCGGCTATGACCCGTTGACCGCGGCCCCGGCGCCGATCACGCCGGAGCAGCGCAAGGAGGCCGGTGTCGACGCGGTTGAGGGAGGCGGAGCGAGCCCGCTCGCTCAGGCCGAGCGATTGAGCGTTGCAGGGCGCGACGCGACCGATAATGCGGTCTCCGAGGGCACCGACGGCGGCTGACCGGACGGCATCGACCGGGTTGCCGGCGGTGCCGCCCACGGCTGGCGCCACGGCTCGTACGCCGACGCCGGACGGGGCTTGGTCAGCGCCCGGCACAGCTGCCACACCAGGCCGGCCGCGAACAGCGTCAGCCCGAGGGCGATCGTGCCGTCGGCGACGTTCCAGATCCGGCCGTGCCAGACGAAGAAGTCGACGACGCCCCGCCGGCTGCCCGGCGCGGTGACGCTGTGCAGGCCGAGGCGGTCGAGGAGATTGCTGCCCCAGCCGGCGATGGCCAGCGCCGCGCCCGTCAGCACCAGCGGCGAGCGGCGCCGGCGAGTCACCAGCACGGTGACGGCGACGAGGACGGCGAGGCCCGAGACGTCGAGCACCGGGCCGACCACCGGGTCGGACCACGCCGACCCCCACGGCTCGCTCACGAAGAACCCCCCGCCGCTGTCGATCTGGACGTGCGGCAGCGAGCGAAACGCCCACGCCTTGGTGACCTGGTCGATCCAGAGCACCGTCGCCGCCGCGGTCAGCACCACCGCGAGCCGACGTCGCCGTCCGGCCGCGGGGTCGACCGGTGGGGTCGGCGTGAGGATGGGGTCGAGGGCAGCCACACCGGGGGTCACCTAATCCAGATAAGCACGCCAACATGTGACTAAACTGTGACCTGATCGTGATCCAACGGTGATGGTCCGGCAGGACTTGCCGGCGTCCGCGCCGAGGTCGGTGCCAACTCCTACCCTGGGCGGGTGACGCTGTTCGAGCCCGAGGGCGCCCGTGCGGGCACGATGCCGGCCGACGCCTCCGTGCCGCTCGACGCCTCCGTGCCGCTCGACGCCTCGGCGCCGCTCGATGCCTCGGCGCCGCTCGCCGCGCGGATGCGCCCACGCACCCTGGACGAGGTGGTCGGGCAGGAGCACCTGCTCGGCCCGGGTTCGCCGCTGCGCCGCCTGGTCGAGGGCGACGCCCCGATGTCGCTGATCCTGTTCGGGCCGCCCGGCACGGGCAAGACCACGCTCGCGCTGATCGTCAGCAGCGCCACCAACCGGCGCTTCGAGCAGCTGTCCGCGCTCAACGCCGGGGTCAAGGACGTCCGCGAGGTCATCGCGCGGGCCAAGGCCGAGCTGACCCACGCCGGTCGCCAGACCGTCCTGTTCATCGACGAGATCCACCGCTTCAGCAAGACCCAGCAGGACTCGCTGCTGGCCGCGGTCGAGGCCCGGCACGTCACCCTGGTGGCGGCCACCACCGAGAACCCGTTCTTCTCGCTGGTGTCGCCGCTGCTGTCGCGCAGCCTGCTGCTGACGTTGCAGCCGCTGGACGACAGCGCGATCGCCACCCTGATCGACCGCGCGCTGACCTCCGAGCGCGGCCTCGGCGGTGCGGTGACGCTCGACGACGACGCCCGTACGCACCTGCTGCAGCTGGCGAGCGGCGACGCCCGCCGCGCACTGACCGCCCTCGAAGCCGCCGCCGGCACCACGCTCGCGGACGGCCGGGCGAGCATCGACCTCGCCACCCTCGAGCAGGCGATCGACACCGCGGCCCTGCGCTACGACCGCGACGGCGACCAGCACTACGACGTCGTCAGCGCGTTCATCAAGTCCATCCGGGGCTCCGACGCCGACGCCGCGCTGCACTACCTCGCCCGGATGATCGAGGCGGGGGAGGACCCGCGGTTCATCGCCCGCCGCCTGGTGGTGCACGCCAGCGAGGACATCGGGCTGGCCGACCCCACCGCGCTGCTCGCCGCCACCGCCGCCGCCCAGGCGGTGCAGCTGATCGGCATGCCCGAGGCGCGCATCAACCTGGCGCAGGCCACGATCCACCTCGCCCTGGCCCCGAAGTCGAACGCCGTCGTGGCGGCCATCGACGCGGCGCAGGCCGACGTGCGCGGGGGGCTGGCGGGGGCCGTGCCACCGGCGCTGCGCGACGGGCACTACAAGGGCGCCGCCAAGCTCGGCCACGCCGCGGGCTACCGGTATCCGCACGACGATCCGGACGGCGTGGTCGGGCAGCAGTACCCGCCGGACGAGCTCATGGGCCGCGACTACTACACACCCGCCGGCCGGGGTGCGGAAAAAGCAGTGTCCGAGCGGCTCGCCCGGCTGCGGGCGATCGTGCGCCGCCGGACCCGATAGGGTCGCGGGGACCGAGCGCTAGCCGCCGATCTGCTGGGAGGCCCGATGTCCGGAGGCGAGATTGCCGCGCTGATCGCGGCGATCGCGTTCGCCCTGCTCGTCCTGTTGCTCGCGATCCCGCTGCTCAAGCTGGGTCGCACGCTGGACGAGGCCACGATCGCCGTCCGCAAGACCCATGACGGCGTCGGCCCGGTGCTGGCCGACGCGCAGACCACGGTGCGCTCGCTCAACACCCAGCTCGTGCAGCTGGAGGGCATCGCCACCAACGTCAACTCGATGACGCAGAACGTCGCGGCCATGACCGCGGTCGTGTCGAGCACCCTCGGCAGCCCGATGATCAAGGCCGCCGCGTTCACCTACGGGGTGCGCAAGACTGTGTCCGACCGGCGCGACGCCGACGCTGTCCGCGCCGCACGGCGCACCCGGCGCAAGCACGCGGCCCGCTGATGCGCCGGCTGTTCTGGCTCGCGCTGGGCGTCACCGTCGGCGCCCTGGTCATGCGCAAGCTCTCGCGGGTGGCGGAGAAGCTCACCCCGCAGGGCGTGGCCGGCGGCATCGCGTCGGGGCTGCGGGAGCTCGCGGACTCCGTCGGTGCGTTCGGCGCCGACGTGCGCGCGGCGATGGCCGACCGCGAGCAGGAGCTGCGCCGCACCACCGGGCTGGACGGCACCACCGGCGCCACCCGCGCGTCCGGCACCACCGGCGCCCACGCGCGCCCGATCGACGGGTAGCTCCCGGCGAGCGGCGCTCTGGCAGGATTGAGCCCTGTGAAATCCGCCGAGATCAAGGCCCGGTTCCTGGGGCACTTCGAACGCGCAGGCCATACCGTGGTGCCGAGCGCCCCGCTGCCGTTCGACGACCCCAACCTCCTGTTCGTCGCGGCGGGCATGGTGCAGTTCGTGCCGTACTTCGTCGGGCAGCAGTCGGCGCCCTACCCGCGGGCCACCAGCGTGCAGAAGTGCATCCGCACGCAGGACATCGACGAGGTCGGCAAGACCACCCGGCACGGCACGTTCTTCCAGATGAACGGCAACTTCAGCTTCGGCGACTACTTCAAGGACCGCGCCATCCAGCTGGCGTGGGAGCTGTCCACGAACTCGATCGCCGACGGCGGCTTCGGCCTGGACGGCGACCGCGTCTGGGCCACCGTCTACCTCGACGACGACGAGGCCATCGACATCTGGCACACCCAGATCGGCCTGCCGCTGGAGCGGATCGTGCGCCGCGGCATGGACGACAACTTCTGGTCGATGGGCATCCCCGGCCCGTGCGGGCCGTGCAGCGAGCTGTACTACGACCGCGGGCCCGACTACGGCCCGGAGGGCGGCCCGGCCGTCGACGAGGACCGGTTCATGGAGTTCTGGAACCTCGTCTTCATGCAGAACGAGCGGGGCCCGAACCGCGGCGGCGGCAAATCGGACTTCGAGATCCTCGGCGAGCTGCCGAAGAAGAACATCGACACCGGCATGGGCATGGAGCGGATGGCCACCCTGCTGCAGGGCGTCGACAACCTCTACGAGATCGACCAGACCCGCCCCGTCCTCGACCGCGCGGCCGAACTCGCCGGCAAGGCGTACGGCGTGCACTCCGGCCACGCCGCCGGCGAGTCCCATCCCGACGACGTCCGGCTGCGCGTCGTCGCCGACCACGTGCGCTCCGCGCTGATGCTCATCGGCGACGGCGTCACCCCGTCCAACGAGGGCCGCGGGTACGTGCTGCGCCGCATCCTGCGCCGGTCGGTGCGTGCGATGCGCCTGCTCGGCGTCGAGGACCCGGTGCTGCCCGAGCTGCTGCCGGTGTCACGCGAGTGCATGTCGCCGTCGTACCCGGAGCTCGCCACCGACTTCGGCCGCATCTCGATGATCGCCTACGCCGAGGAGGACGCGTTCCGCCGCACGCTCGCGTCCGGCACCACGATCTTCGAGAGCGCTGCTCTCGCAACGAAGGAGTCCGGCGGCGCGTCGCTGTCGGGCGCCAGCGCGTTCCAGCTGCACGACACCTACGGCTTCCCGATCGACCTCACGCTGGAGATGGCCGCCGAGCAGGGGCTCTCGGTCGACGAGGCGGGCTTCCGCCGGCTGATGGCCGAGCAGCGTGAGCGCGCCAAGGCCGACTCCAAGGCGAAGAAGATCGCGCACGCCGACACGTCCGTGCTGCGCGGGCTGCGCGACCAGGGCGAGACGCCGTTCACCGGCTACGAGGAGCTGGAGACCGAGACCACCGTGCGCGGCATCGTCCGCGACGGCGCGCTCGTCCCGGCCGCGGTCGAGGGCGAGACGGTCGAGATCGTGCTCGACCGCACCCCGTTCTACGCCGAGTCCGGCGGCCAGATCGCCGACGAGGGCGTCATCACCGTCGGCGGTGCGAGGCTGCGTGTGCTCGACGTGCAGAAGGCGCTCAAGGGCCTGATCGTGCACCGCGCGGTCGTCGAGTCCGGCGAGGTGGTCAGCGGTGGCGCGGCCGTCGCCGCCGTCGACCCGGAGTGGCGCACGTCGGCGCGGCAGGCGCACAGCGGCACGCACATCGTGCACGCGGCGCTGCGGCACGTGCTCGGGCCGTCGGCGCTGCAGAGCGGCTCGTACAACAAGCCCGGCTACCTACGGCTCGACTTCGCCTGGGGGCGGGGGCTCGACACCGCCACCCGCGCGGACATCGAGGACGTCGCCAACCAGGCACTGCGCCGCGACCTCCCCGTCGGCGTGCGCTACATGCCGCTCGGCGAGGCGCGCGCACTCGGCGCGCTGGCGCTGTTCGGCGAGACCTACGACGACGTCGTGCGGGTCGTCGAGATCGGCGGTGCGTGGTCGCGCGAGCTGTGCGGCGGCACCCACGTCGCGCACGCCTCGCAGGTCGGCACCATCACGCTGATCGGTGAGAAGTCCGTCGGCTCCGGGGTGCGTCGTGTCGAGGCGTACGTGGGCATCGAGGCGATGCGCTACCTCGCCGCCGAGCGCGCGCTGGTCGCCGAACTCACCGACTCGCTCAAGGTGCCCGCCGACCAGTTGCGCGACCGGGTCGCCAGCCTGGTCGAGCAGCTGCGCACGGCCGAGCGTGAGCTGGACAAACTGCGCGCGGCCCAGGTGCTGGAGCAGGCGGGCACGCTGGCCGCCGCGGCCGAGACGGTCGGCGCGGTGCGGCTGGTCGCCTCTGCCGTCCCCGCCGGTGTGACGGGCAACGACCTGCGCACGCTCGCCACCGACGTGCGCGGCCGGCTCCCGCAGGACGCCCCGGCGGTCGTGCTGCTGGCCTCACCGGACGACAAGGGCGGGGCCGCGTTCGTGGCGGCCGTCAACAAGACCGGCCAGGACGCCGGGGTGGCCGCGGGCGACGTGGTGAAGACCTTCGCCCCGGTGCTCGGCGCGCGCGGCGGCGGCAAGGCCGACCTCGCCCAGGGCGCCGGTGGCGAGGCCGACAGGCTCGACGAGGCGTTCACCGCCGTACGCGGACATTTCGCCGCACGCGCGTGAATCGGCCCGGCGGCATCTGGTTCGGCGTCGACGTCGGCACGGTCCGGGTCGGCGTCGCCCGCAGCGACCCGCTCGGCCTGCTGGCCGTGCCCGTCCGCACCCTGCGCCGCAGCCCCCGCGACGACCGCGATGTGACCGAGCTGGCAGGGCTCGTCGCGGAGTACGCCGCGGTCGGCGTGGTGGTCGGGCTGCCGCGCACGCTGGCCGGACGGGAGGGGCCGTCGGCCGAGATGGCGCGCAGCTACGGCACAGTGCTCGCACAGGCCGTGGCACCGGTGCCGGTCGAGTATGTGGACGAGCGACTCACCACGGTGTCAGCGCAGCGTAAGCTGCACGACGGCGGCGTACGGGGGCCCGCGGGCCGCGCCGTCATCGACCAGGCCGCAGCGGTGGAGTTGCTGCAGCACTGGCTCGACCTGCGGCGGCGCTGACCGTGCGTCGACGCCCGCCCGACGCACGCGGCAGGCGACAGTTCAGGACGGAGACCGACAGCGTGAGGCAACGCTCCGCCGAGCACGACGAAGAGTTCGCCGACTCGCTGCTGTCCGGCCGGCACGGCCACGACACCGACCACGCCGACCCTGCCGGCCGTCCGTCACCCCGGCCGCGGCGCTCGGACCGGCACGCGCGCTCCCGGCAGCGCGGCCACCGGCGGGTGCTGTGGGTGTTCGCCGGGCTGTTCGTGGTCGTCGTCGTGCTCGTGAGCTGGCTCGTCGTCGTCCCGATCTACCACCACTTCACGACCTCGGACTACTCCGGCTCCGGCACCGGATCGGTGCGCGTCACCGTGGTGGCCAACGACGCCGCCAGCGACATCGCGGCCGAGCTCAAGGCCAAGGGCGTGGTCAAGAGCACCGGGGCGTTCGTCCACGCAGCCGACGACAACTCCGACTCGCGCTCGATCCAGCCGGGCACCTACGTCCTGCGCAAGCACATGTCCGGCGTGTCGGCGCTGGACCTGATGCTCGACCCGAAGTCCCGGGTCGACGACGACGTCGTCGTCACCGAGGGCGCCACGACGCTCGACGTCGGGCGTCGGCTGTCCGCCCAGCCGTGCAGCTCCGACTCCGACGCCTCGGCCGTCTGCGGGCCGGGCTACCCGTCGGCCTCGGTCACCGCGGCGATGGCCGACGTGTCCGCGCTCGGCATCCCGCCCGCGTTCGAGGTCAAGGGCAAGGCGCCGGCCTCGGTCGAGGGCTTCCTGTACCCGGCGAAGTACTTCTTCCCGGAGGACGGCAAGCCGGTCTCGGCGCTGCAACAGATGATCACGCAGTTCGCCGAGCAGGTGCGCGGCACCGACTTCACCAGCCAGGCGAAGGCCAACGGCTTCACCGCCTACCAGCAGCTGGTCGTCGCCTCCATCGCGCAGTCGGAGGCCAAGTACCCGGCCGACATGGCGAAGGTCGCGCGAGTGATCATGAACCGCATCGCGGGCGACACCCCGCTGAAGATCGACGCCACCAGCGCGTACGCCGCCAAGCTCAAGGGCCAGGACCCGACGAAGGTCATCTACGCGACCATCGACTCGCCGTACAACACCTACACCCACGACGGTCTGCCGCCGACGCCGATCAGCAACCCCGGCGCCGACGCGCTCGACGCCGCAGCGCACCCGGCGAAGGGCAACTGGCTGTTCTACGTGAACAAGGACAAGGCCGGGCACCTGTTCTTCACCAACAGCGAGACCGCGTTCGTGCAGGCCGTTGCGAAGTGCCGCGCCAACAACTGGGGATGCGGCTGAGCGCGCGCCGCGCCGCCGTCCTCGGTCGCCCGGTGGCGCACTCGCTGTCGCCGGTGCTGCACACGGCCGCCTACCGAGCCCTCGGCCTGGACTGGACGTACGAGGCCATCGACTGCGGCGTCGACGAGCTCGCCGGAGTGCTGGCCGACCGGGCCGACTGGGCCGGGTTCTCCTGCACGATGCCGCTCAAGCGCGCGGCGCTGGCGGTGGCGGCCTCGGTGGCGCCGGTGGCCCGCGCCGTCGGGGTGGCGAACACGCTGGTGCCGGGCGCCGACGGCTGGGTCGCCGACAACACCGACGTGGCCGGCATCGTGTCCGCGCTGGCCGAGTACGGCGTGGGCCCGGGCCCGGCGACGATCCTCGGTGCGGGCGGCACGGCGCAGGCCGCGCTGGCCGCGCTGCTCACCCTCGGCATGGAGCGGGTCACCGTCCTCGTCCGCGACCCGGCCCGCACGGCCGACCTGCGTGGCGTGGCCGACGGGCTGGGTGTGACGGTCGAGGTCGGCCGGCTGGCCCCCGACGCGCCGGAGCTGGCGGCCGATCTCGTGGTCTCGACGCTGCCGCCGCACGCCGCCGACGCCTACGCCGCGCGGCCCTGGACTGGCGGGCAGACGCTGCTCGACGTGGCCTACGCGCCCTGGCCGAGCGCCGTGGCGGCCGCGGCGGCCGCCCGGGGAGCGACGATCGTCAGCGGCGCGCTCATGCTGCTGCACCAGGCCGCGGCGCAGGTGTCGCTGATGACCGGCGCCGAGGCACCGGTGGCCGAGATGCGGCTGGCGCTCGACGCGGCGGCGCCGGGCTGCGGCGTCTGAGCCGGCGGGCTGACAGCGATCTTGTTGCGCTCGGTGCGGCCGGACGCGTCAGGCGCAACAAGATCACCGTGCGGCTGAGCTGACCTGCAGCGGATTACTCTCGCCGGTATGGCGGTGACGACGACGCGGCGCGCCGTCGTCCGCATGCCGTCCGGCGCCGAGCCGGCCCGCGCGCCCGACGACCTCGCGGTCGAGTCGCCGCTCGTGCTGGGCCTCGACGGCGACGCGATCGCCACCCTCATGCGCACACCCGGCCACGACATCGAACTCGCGGCCGGCTGGCTGGTCGTCGAGTCCGGCGTCCGGGCAGCCGAGGACATCGCGGTCCTGCGCGCCTGCCGCGAGGACGACACCGACCGGGTGCACATCACGCTGCGGCCGGCGGTCGAGCCGCCCCGCCCGCGCGCCTTCGTCACCAGCGCGGCGTGCGGCGTGTGCAGCGCCGACGTCCTCGATCTCGCCCCGCTGGGCCGCAGCGCGCCGCACTCGCCCGGGTGGCAGGTGTCCCGCGGCGTCCTCGCCGGGTTGCCGTCGACGATGCGCGCCCGCCAGCGGGCCTTCGACCGCACCGGGGCCGTGCACGCCGCCGCGCTGGCCGACGCGAGCGGTCGGCTCGGAGCCGTGCGCGAGGACGTCGGGCGGCACAACGCCGTCGACAAGGTCGTGGGCCGGGCGCTGCTCGACGGGCAGCTGCCCGCGCAGGACCGGCTGCTTGTGGTCAGCGGGCGGGTGTCGTTCGAGATCGTGCAGAAGGCCGTGGCGGCCGGGGCGGCCGGCATCGTGGCGGTGTCCGCGCCGTCCAGCCTGGCCGTCGACCTCGCCCGCGAGTACGGGCTGCTGCTGGCCGGCATGGTGCGCGACGAGCGGATGAACGTCTACGCCGGCGACGAGCTGGTCAGCTGAGGCGGTCGGCCGTCGCGTGTCGGACAGGCCGGTCACGCGCCGCCGCGGGCCAGCGCGAGCTCGGTGACGGTGGCCATGAGCCGCCGCACGGTGGCGTCGTCGCCGCCCTGCGCGCCCGCCGCGAGCCCCACCAGGAACGCGGTCAGCGGCGCCGCGGGCCGGGCCACGCCGTGCGCCACGTCGCGGGCCAGGCCGAGCACGAGGTCGCGGTCGACCACCGACGGGTCGAGCCCGAGCGCGGCGCACACCTCGCCGGTCCACGTGTCGAGAGCGTCGGTCATGTGCCTACCTCCTTGTGAGCGCGCGAACGGGCCCGCGCCAGATCGTCCCAGGTGTCGCAGTCGCGGCCCCAGCCGCCGGGGTCGGGCACCTCGACCACCTCCGCGGCCGCGGCGAACACCGCCCGCACGGCGGCCCCGACCGGGTCGCCGAGCGCGGCGAGTGCTGCCCGCAGCGACGCCGTGCGCCACGCGGCGGCGAGGTGGTTGCGCCGGCCGTCCGCGTCGACGAGCACGGCCGCGCCGTCCGCCGGCAGCGCGGCGAGCAGCGGAGCGACGGCGCCGGCGATCCACGGCAGGTCGGCCGCGAGGACGAGGACGGCGGGGGCCTCGACGACCGGCGCGTCGACCAGCGCGAGCCCGGCGGCCAGCGCCGCGACCGGCCCCGAGCCGGCCGGTGTCTCCCGCGTCCACGTCACCTCGCGCGCGACCGGCTGGCGTGGCCCGACCACGACCACCCGGGCCGCGCCGGGCACGGCCGCCACGACCCGGTCGAGCAGCCGGACACCGGCGACCTCGAGCTGTGGCTTCGGCGCGCCGTCGAGGCGGCGGGCCGCCCCGCCGGCCAGCACGATCGCGTTGTACACAGCCCCGACGGTATCCGTGCCCGCACACTCTAGGGTTCCTCGCATGGTCCACCCGGTGCTCGGCGCGGTCGTGGCCGCGGCCGTGTGCCTGGTGGCCTCGCCGTACCTCGCCCGGCTGACGCTCTCGGCCCCCGACCTCGACGACCGGCGGTGGTGGGCCGGTCGCCCTTCCTCGACGCGGCGGCAGCTGGGCACCGCGCTCGTCGCCGTCGTGCTCGGCGCGCTGGCCGGCGCCGCCGCGGGCTGGACGGCGCTGCTGCCCGCATTCGCCGCGGTCGCGCTGCTCGGCACGCCGCTCGTCGTCATCGACTTCGCGCTGCACCGGCTGCCGAACCGGCTGGTGTTCGCGGCGGCCGGCGCGGAGGCCGTGCTGGGTGTGCTCGCCGCGGCGGTGCGCGACGACTGGTCGCAACTGCTGCGCGGCGTCGCGGGCGCGGCGGCGGTGTTCGCGGCGCTGTTCCTGCTGCGGCTGGTCTCGCCGCGGTCGTTCGGCTACGGCGACGTCAAGCTGGGCGGCGTGCTGGGGGGCTACCTCGGCTGGTTCGGCTGGCTGTACGTGTTCTACGGCGTGTTCGCCGGGTTCGTGCTGGGAGCGGTCCTGGCGCTGCTGCTCATGCTGTCGCGCCGGGCGTCGATGAAGACGGCGATCCCGTTCGGGCCGATGCTGATCGCCGGGCCGCTGCTCGTGCTCGCGTTCGACCTGGTCCCGTCCACCGGGTGAGCGCAGTGGGCGGATCGGTGCGATAAGCCCGCTACCAGGTCCCGCCCGTTACGGTCGGGTACATGGCGTCCACCGAGCGACCCGGCCCCACCGTCTTCGTCCTGTTCGGCGCTACCGGCGACCTCGCCAAGCGCATGGTCATCCCGGCGTTCTACCGGCTGGCGATCGAGAAGCTGCTCCCGCAGGACTGGCTGCTCGTCGGCAACGGCCGCGGCGACGTCTCGCACCTCGACTTCCGCCAGCACGTCCACGACGTCCTGACCCAGTTCGGCCCCAAGCCCGAGGACGGCCCGTGGCCGGAGTTCAGCCGGCGGCTGCGCTTCGCCGGTGGCGGCTTCGAGAAGTCCGACCCGGGCAGCCTGCTGGACGTGCTGGCCGAGGCGCGCACGCAGGTCGGCCAGCACGCGCAGCTCGTCCACTACCTCGCGATCCCGCCGGTGGCGTTCGCCGGTGTCACCGAGGGGCTGGGT
>Ga0164242_10003468_pt1 | contig 17997 bp, 24 predicted proteins | sample OricomgcompostMG_FD_108783 | JGI IMG/M metagenome (GOLD analysis project Ga0164242, IMG submission 108783) | Miracle-Growth compost microbial communities from Emeryville, California, USA - Original compost - Miracle growth compost (MG) ... | reverse complement strand
TTGGGGGGTGCGAAGGTCGTTGTCGGCGCGTGGGGCGGTGCGAAGGTCGGTGTAGACATGTTGCTCGGTGCGAGGCTCGATACTGAGATATTATCGGACGGCTGACTCGGGACCGGATCTTCCAGCTTGATAGCCGGTTGTAGCTGCTCTGGCGCTGGTGCAGTCGAGGCAGGTACAGCGAGTCTAGCCTTCTCCGCTCGCTCCCTTTCCCGAGCCTCTCGCTGCTCCTTCGTGATTAGGGTGATCTTGATCTTTTTCATATCACTCGCGAGCCTATCCACCGGGTCATCAGATGGACCAGACGGTGTCGTTGCAGGCTGGCCGTTCGGCGCCGTTGCAGGCTGGCCGTTCGACGTCGTGCGCGCTCCTACCACAGGTCTGGGGGGTTTGGCGGAGGCGGTTTCTGCCGTTCCAGGTGATGATTTCTTCGGTGATCGTGAGCCGCTCGCGGCCGCCGGCTTGGCCGTCCTCATCTTCTTGACGGCGAGCGAGGCCCCTGCCGAGGTCCGAACGCTCATCGACGACTCGGGCCTGATGCTCTGCGCGGTTTCCGGGCGGGAATACCCGTTCGCGCCGGCGGGCGGCGGCATCAGCCTGTCGGCGTTGTCCGGGACAATGGTCGAGGCGGCACTAAGGCGTCGACCGGGCCTGCCGGACTGCCTTCGAGTGACGGGCGTCCCGCTCCGGGAGGAGGTAGGTCTCTCCGCAGAGAGGACCGAAGTCGCTACCGTCTTTCTCCTGTTTTTGTAGTCCTTTTCGTCGTCTTCCTCCGTTAGGGGTAGGCTCGGCTTCGCCCGCCGCTCCCTCAATGCCATCCTAGTTGTGGATGGGGCTGTTGGGGTCGGCGGAGCCGATCCGGGTGGCATGGATTGTGAAAGGGACGCCTGCCGGTCCCGCCGTGCTCGCGTCGCTTCCGCGCTGAGATCTTCGTGCTTGCAACTGTCTGTTTGGCGGTCACTGGGTATGAGGAGCTTGCTCAGCTCATGTGCCGCAACGGCCCAGGGTACCTCGGGCGGAGGAGGCGTTGGCGGCCTTGATACCGACAGCGGCGAACCGCCGTTCAGCGACATGCCCGATACGCTCCGACGAAGCTTGGGGGTTGTGATGATTTTCGCCACGGAAGATTGCGTTGGGGATGAATATGTCGGAGGCATACTCCTGCGAGGCTTCTTAGGCTCGACGACGGGGGGAGGCGTCATGAGCGCTTCGATAGCCTCCAGCTCGGAGGCCGCCCACCAAGCCGACTCGTAGGGGCGCGATCCCCGCTCACTAGCGGACGAATCTTTGCGTCCACGGTAGGAACCGATTCTCTGACCCATCTCGTGACCTAAGCCATTGTAGTCTTGTTCCTTGGTGACTACCGGATCGTCGCCTGCTAGACCACTAATGTGGCTCAGAACGCCGGAATAGAGTGCGCGATCGCTATAGCCGCCCTCGAGGACGCTGATGATGCGACCTTCAACGCTGGTCCCCTCCTCGGCAGCGATCCTCACTACGTCGCGCGTGAACCGCGCGTAGAACTCGGTCGGAACATTAACGTTGTGCCGCTGCATCTCGGCGCCCTCCCCTTCGCTCGCATCGAAGCCCGCCGAGACGAAGATGGCGGCTTTCGAATTCAGGCTCGAGGCGCGTAGGCGGTCGGTCTGGCTCTTCAAGAAGGCGCGGGTTTTGTCGAGAAGTATGGAATACCTGAACTCGTAAAGCTGCCAGAACTCTGCCTCGGATTTCCAGGGCTGCAGATGGACGTTCCAGATATTCTGGCCGTGGGCGTTATCGATACAGATACTTGCGTTCTTAACCTTCTCCTCGTCGCCCATCTCGCAGGGGTACGAGTTGATGTCGTGGATGCTGAAATAGCCGATCGAGGTCTTCTTCCACCACGCGGCATTCTTCGCCAGCCCCACGGTTCTCGCGTTGTGCTGCCAAGCGACCGACTGCGATCCATCCCCATGGTGCAGGTCAAAGTCGATGATCGCAGCGTGGGTCAGGCCGTGGCTTAAAATGGCATGCATGATTCCCACGTGGACATTGTTGATCCAACAGAAACCGGACGGGTAGGACGCGGAACAGTGATGACCTGGTGGCCGGATAGCCACGAATGCTCGCTTGGGCCCCTGGTCGGCGAACACCGAGTCGACGGCTTCGCAAACGCCTCCTAACGCGCCCTCTAAAGCATCCAAGGATTCGGCGCACAAGTAAAGGTCCCCCTCATGTAGTTTCTTGGGAGACTCCTGGTCAGGGCTACGACTATTCGTGCCAGGTCGCTGCAGTTCCTTTCCGTTCATAGCCAACTTCGCTTCTGCCGATTCGCACATTGTCTTCAGTTCCTCCATCCACTTTACCCCGTGCACATTCGTGACGGTCTGCGACGTCAGGGAGAGCCTCCTGGAAGTAGTATGTATGCGGAATGGGATCGAGCCGATGGAGGCGGGGTCTAGCCTAGGATGGGGCGGGTAGGCGCCGTCGGCATGTCGTTCGCCCAGGCGAACGTAGGCAGCGGACACTCCCAGAACACTAGCCTTGATTCTCTCGGGGCGCTCCACGATGGTGCTGAGGGCCGTGCGGGAGGTGCGCGGGCGCGAATATCGATGGCCGTAGCACGAGTCGTTGAGTATGACGATCGTCTCGGCATCCCCAGATAGATTTGCACCCTGGTGCAGCGCGAGCTCGTTTTTGAAGTACGAGGTCGCAACTGTGCTCGCCGTCTGCACCGGGCGCGGCGGCGCGGGAGGCTCTGGGGACATACTCCGGAGAGGCGATCTCCGTCTCGCGGACGACGGGGACCTGAGGTTGATGGAGCTCGCGCGACGTGGCGGGGCTACGCCGTTGGCGGAGTGGAGAGAGTTGAGTGACGCTTTTCGCAGTAGGGTCGGCGTTGCAGAGCGAGAAGGGGTGCCATTTGGCGAGGGCTGGCCATTTAAGGGGCTGCGCAGAGGCCAGCCCGGACGAGGCGAGCTTGGATTCTCGACGGTGGAATTGAATCGTCGCGGGGAGGATCTAGTGGGGGATGAAGTCGAAAGGGAAAGCTGTTTCAGCGACTGGGCCAGGTCGTTGTCGTGACTGTTGCTGTGGCCATTCGCAGTTGGTCTCCTTGACACAGAGGGCGATGGGGGCAAAGACGGCGCCATCGCAACAAGCGGGTTCGCATCTGCAAGGCTGCGATGCGCGAAGATGGGTCCTTGTTTTGGTTGGATTTGTTTGTTTTCCACATGCGTGGCTCTCTTTGGCGGGCTCTAGAGATAAGCTTCCACTGCCGGTGGCACGTAGTCAATGTACGCCGGTGGAGTTGGATGAAGGAGAGATGGGCGGATCATTTCCTGGATTGGTCTGTCTCTTCTGCCTGTTTGTGGCTTTTTTTGCTCATCTAATGTTTTTTTTTTTGGTAGGGGGCGCGTCAACAGGCGGGCGCGTTCCCCTTTCTTGATTCCTTGCTTGTTTGTTCGTCACAGTAACCACGTGATTGGCATCATCGTGCAGGTGAACCATGAACCCCCCCCCCTTCTTTATCTGTGTGCCATTCAGGAGGCACTTGGCTGAGAGACAGGCATGAGAGGTATGCATGCGAAGCAACAACAGCCATATTTCGTCGGCATTGTCGGCCAAACTGCGGCAGCAACTGATAATTCTACGTACGGATAACTGTATATACAAATAGGTTGTACAGGTCCACAGCTCCGTAGCATGTTCTGCCTTCGATCTTAGTCCGGGCAAGTTTGAGTCCTACATAGGTACCAAGTAAGGCATCCGCGGAAGCTTGAAGATCAAGGCCACTGCCACATTTATACGGACGACTTGCATTGGCAGCTTGGACGGAGGCACGGTACTGATTTCCCCGGCTACAGTCCTTCCCCAACTCCCCAGGTGGATGCATTCAACGGCGGGCGCTGCCGCTAGAGGCGGCCCACTCCAAACGCCCGAGGGTTTGGCCAAAGGACCCTTGATCTGCTCCAAGCCTCAGCCGCGATCCTTTGGTGCAACCACTAGTTGGTACAGCCTGGTGGACCCCGCCTCCAAAAAGGCTTCAAGTTAGGCTCGAAGGTTTAAAATTTTCGCAATCTCGGTAAACAAACCGATCATCGGTGCACAACCTACAAGCGCTCAAGGGCCAAGAACGGGAAAACGTACGGCTCAGTTCTCGAGATACGGGGCGGCGACAACGATAATGGCCTTAACATTCCTCTAACTTACCCGTAGTTTGCTCGTGTCGACCGCAGTCTGCCTTGCGATATGGGCAAGGCTACCGCGCGGCAATATCGGCCAAAATATTGACAGCCAAGCAGTTGCCAAGCTTGTCCTAGTACGTGGGTGTTAACTGTTGGGGTTAGCTAGGATCCTTCGCATGCGCACTAACACCAAAACGTGCGTGCCAGGCCTCACTGTCGGCAAAGGGCTGCATCTAATATCCGCCCAGGTCTGACGGAGCGGGCTTGTTGGCACTCAAAGTGCCAAAATGAGGCGCGGCAGTAGAATCCTACGTCAACCTAATTACCTTACTGCGTAGTATATCATCTCCGGTAGGGCCGTAGTTTTCGAGGGGCACACTCTCTGTTTGTATCTCGATCGTTGCTGTCTTGCTACCTAGGAAGAAGTGCCTCGTGCGAATAGCCTCGTCCAGTCAACCAACCCTCGGCCCAAGGTAACAAAAAAGCCGCAACCGATTTCAAAATGGTCCACAAGCGTGTAGCGGCGCTCTTCCTGGCGCACCGGGCTGTGGTGGCGCTCGACATCCCAAGCAACACCATTGCCGTCCCTACCAAAGCTGCCGTCGCAGACAACCGCCTCGCCAACATCATCGGCGCCGCCGTTGCGACCGACACCGGCGCGGACGCGTGCTCCACCGCGATCGATGCCCTCAACAACTGCATTGCCATTACCAGCTTTGACTCGCTCCCCGAAGCTACCCAGGCCGCCTGTCTCTGCTGCGACTCGGGCTCGGGCCTCGAGCTTGATGGCGTCTACAGCAACTGCGCGTCCTACATCGAGGACAACTTCCCCAGAAGCACGGACGAATATTCCCGTATGCCTCTGATCCGTGTTCCCCCGGCTGTAGACTGCGAGCTCCCCTTGCTGACCCTTGCCGTAGTGAACAGTGCCGCCGCAACCTACTGCGCCGTGGCAGACCCCACCTGCCCGAACGGCGGTGGCCTTGCAACAGGAAGAGCCACGGCCACGTCCGGTGGAGATGATGCGGTACCAGCGGCTTGCACCAGCGCGATTAGCATTGCTTCGTACTGCGCCGACGAACTCCCCGGCATCGCGACCATGAGGGACGCTGATATCGCCTCGTGCGTATGGTAAGCTTCAGTGCCTTCCCCGTATACGCCCCATGCCAATTGCATTGCTGACAACCGGGGTGGGCGTAAATAGCTACACTGACGCGGGCACCACATCTACCTTCACCACCGCCTTCGATGACTATGCCAGCTCGTGCGCCGTCTGGGCCAAGACTGCCGACCCCAGTGACTACCCAGGTAAGAGGCTAATCAACCAGCCCTCCCTCCCTCCCTGCGTTTGCCCCGTAAAGCCATAAACTGACCCCCCTTGAACCTACAGCCTTCAGCGCCCTCGAAGGCTTCTGCGGCGACAACCCACCCAGGACCACGAGCGATGGCGACTCTCGCCATCGCTCCACCATCACCAGGACGACCGCCATCCCCACCGAGACGGAGAACAGCTCGACCTCGGTTGAGCCGACTACTACCGTCACCCGGACCGCTGAGCCGACGCCCAATGTCGCGCTCCGGGGTGTGGCTGGCGAGCCTGTGGCCTGGGCTGGCAGTGTGCTCTCGTTCTTCATGTCGCTCGTCTTCCTTGCATAAGATGGGTTATGGTATTTTGAAGCGGGTGGATCCGCAAATACGTAGAGTTCTTTTTCTTTTGCTGGACTCTAATTTAATGGTATTATGATTAATAGCCAGTTCGGACTGGGGAGGCAACCACAAATTATTGTAGGTGTCAAGGAGCGGGATAGGAGGAGTTTCAAGGTTGTTGCTATACCCACGGGGTGATAGATACGCTCGGAGACCGCAAAACGGGGTACTGTCGCCGCACGTACCCTCATAATATAAACACCTTGCCGTGTCACGATTTGCAAAAGATTCTTGCGAGGGTGTTCTTCAATCTTTTATTAGATCGATCCCCACCCCTTGCAGTGCATTTACCGCCCATGAAGGGTACTTTTCTCGAGCCGGATATAAGTTTGCGAAAAACGTTCTCACAAAGGCCGGGAATCTATCAGCAATGATTGCCTCTCTCGCTTCCCTCATCAGGTTCAGCTGATACCACACGTTGTGTATAGTCAGTAGGTGCGCCGCAACTGTCTCCTTGGCCGTGTTGTGATAGACGAACGCCCTCGTCACCCCGAGCGCGCCATCCTCCCCGGCCGGTCTACAGCACGGGCAGCCGCAGCCCTCCTCGACGGGGCCGAAATCTTCGGCATACTGCCTATTCCTAAGATTCAACACGCCCCGCGAGGTGACCGCGTTGCCGAACCTCGCCGTCCGGGTCGGCCACACGCAGTCGAACATGTCCGCGCCCAGGGCCACGCTGACCACCAGGTCCTCGGGGTACCCGATGCCCATGACGTAGCGCGGCTTCCGCTCCGGCAACATCTCGGTGCACGCGGCCACGACGCGGCAGTAGTCGTCCTTCGCCTCGCCGCCGCTCAGCCCGCCGACGGCGATTCCCGGGGTGTCGCGGGCGACCATCTCGCGCACGCACTCGCGCCGCAGCTCGAGGTCCAGCCCGCCCTGGATGATACAGAACAGGTTCTGCGTGCTCGGGTTTGCGTGCGCTGCGATGCACCGGTCCAGCCACCGGACAGACCGCTCCATAGCCTCGCGCATGCGCGCCTTGTCCGGGGACGTTGTCACTAGGACATCGTCTAGTTGCATGATGATGTCGGAGCCAATCGTGTTTTGCAGGCTGATCGAGTGCTCGGGGGTGAGGAGCATGGGGGAGTTGTCGTGGGGGGAGAGGAACCGTACGCCTTCCTCAGTGACGGTTGCAAGTTCGAGGAGCGAAACCATCTGGAAGCTATAGAACGACGAAGACATTAGTTAGTGGCAAAGCCCAACTCCGAAGTCGACGTCGCGCCGTCTCGTAGAGCAGGAACGATGGGTTGAAAGGATGTATATACCCGCCGCTATCCGTGAGGATGTTGTGTTTCCATCCTTGAAACTTGTGCGCCCCGCCAACAGCATCCAAGACCTCTTGTCCGGGCTTGAGGCCGAGATGGTAGGTGTTGTTCAAGCATAACCGACACCCAGTTGCTTCAAGCTGCTCAGGAGTAAGTCCTTTGAGCGACGCCTGGGTGGCCACCGGCATGAAGAGGGGGAGGTTGACGGGGCCATGAGGTAGGGTGAGAATCGAGGCACGAGCGCGGGTAGTCTAGAGTAAAGAGATCCTGTTAGCCGGTGGTGTCCTGAAGGGGGGGTTTGGTGCTCTTAGGAAGCTTACCGAGCACTTTGCGACCAACTCGAAAGTTAAGGCTGATGCGGGTTTGGATGTCGTGGACGCCATCCTTCTCCACATTATCCGCACTATAGGGGGAGAAGAGGGCTCACGACAGGCTCCAAGAAGGAGGCCAAAAGTACAGGATCCCAGAATGTTGCTTATACAGTAGCCCGAGCTTGATTTTGATAAAATGTTCGAAGCTGAGAATTGGGCGCGAGGTATGAGCGGTACGTACCTGGTGGGGTGTATAAGTCCCCACTATCCCGCATAATTTTCACAAGCTCTCGATTGGTCAATCAGCTCAGCTATCGCAACCCCGCGATAATTGCTCTATGTTCAACGCGGGCCTTGTCACGATCTCGGCGGCATCGATCCGATCATAGGCATAATTATCCTCCCCCAAGCCAATACTTTTGCCTGGCAAACTAAATACGCTGCTCGACTAGGAAGCCGACTAGCCTTGCCCCCGCACAGCCATAGAACTTCACGACCCCAGCTAAGAGACATAGACAGAGATATTGCTAGGCAGTCATATATCTCCGGGGATCCTATTATCGAAAACCTCTTCTGAATTTGCAATGCTACCTAAACCCACGCGAGACAAACTCCATGTAGAACTTCAGGTCAAAGAACGAACAAATTCGGTTCTCCCAAGTCAACAAATGCGACAATATCCCCCACGTGAACAAACGAATGAAGAAAACGCAGGGCCACCACAAGCAGGGCCATCACAACCTAGAAACAAACTCAAGCAGCGCTAGCCAGTGGCGATGGCTCGACACCAACACGTTCCCGGTTGAGGATGTCGAGCATCAGCTGAGTTGGCCGGTTGTCCCGGTAGACCTTCTCGTTATCCTTGAAGACCTTGACGTTCTGGATGTACTTGTCAAAGAGGAAAGCACTGTCCATAGGGCCGCCCTTGGCCTCTGGGTGGAACTGCAGCGAGAAGATGGGACGGGTCTTGTGTGTCATCCCTGAATACAAAATATTAGCAAAAGAAAAGAGAAAGAAAAAAGCGCCACATAGCAGCGGAGATAGCAACTAACCTTCATTGCTCCCGTCATTGAGATTGACAAAGTATTCCTTGAATTCCGACGGCAGAGTGCTCGCGTCCACGGCGTATCCGTGGTTCTGGCTGGTGATGTGGCACTGGCCAGTGGTCAAGTCCAGAGCCGGGATGTTGTGGGCCCGGTTGCCGTACTTCATCTTGATGGTTCGGGCACCAACAGCCATGGCAAGGAGCTGGTGGCCAAGGCAGATGCCCATAACCGGCACCGGCGATGTTTCCATCAGCCGGGCGAGGTTGTAGACGGTTTCCTGGCAATGGGTCGGGTCGCCGGGGCCGTTGGAAATGAAGACTCCGTCAAAGTTGTTGGCGACCTTGTGGATAGGGTAGTTGTACGGGAAAACCGTGACCGAGGCACCGCGGTTCACCAGGCTCCGCAGGATGTTTTCCTTGACGCCACAGTCGATCAAGGCAATGTGGAAAGAGGCGCCACGCGACTCGACCAGGAAGGGAGCCTTGGTGCTGACCTTCTTCACAAGGTTGATCTGGCCGGGGTCCACGAAACTCTCGTCCTGATCGGCGTCGTACTCATCACCAATTGTGATCCGAGCAAGAGAGGAACCCTGCTCCCGAAGGTACGTGACAATTGCACGTGTATCAACGCCAGTTATGGCGGGAACTCCTTCACGGGCACACCAGTCCCCCAAGCTCTCCACAGCAGTCCAATGGCTGTATTTCTGGGCAACATCCGACACAACCACGCCGGCACACTGAATATGCGGGGACTCGAAGTACTTCAGCAGGTTGAACTGGTCCCGCTGGTTCGAAGGCACGCCGTAGTTCCCAATCAAGGGCTGGGTGAAAACTAAGATCTGACCACGGTAAGACGGATCGGTCATAGATTCGGGATACCCGACGAGCGAGGTGGTGAAAACGGCTTCTCCGGAGATGTTGGAGTTTGCGCCGAAGGCGGAGCCGTGGAAGACAGGGCCGTCCTAGCATAGTGAGAGTTAGAGTTGGGAACCAAAGTGGGGCTATCGAAAGTCTCCCGACAAAACACATACCCGAATGGTAAAAGTAGCATCCAGGTCCTTGACGGGAGCGGTGGCCCGGGATTGCTGGACAGGCATTGCGCGGCCCTTGCTGCCGGCGACGGCCTTCTGGCTCAGGAGGCGAGTCTGAACCGAGAGCCGGGATCGGAGGCCCGAGGCCCCGAAGGCGGCGGGATTAAAAAGTCGAATTGAGGCGGAGGAGAACATGGTGTTGGGTTCCAAGGGAATTCGAGAAAGGGTTGGTCTAGCTTATATGGGAGGAGTAGGCCTCAAGCGGATAAGGACCTCCACAGATGGTCTGCAGGAACTTTTGGTCAGTACACGAGGCGGTGAGTCAAACTCGCAGGGCGCCCAAACGAACCTGAGAGGTAGTCCTAACGACCGAAAATGTTAGCCATAATGATTCAAAGAATTCAACTACGCATGAAGCAGAGACCAAAGTGAAGTCAATGCCGGCCGCCGACAGCGGTTGGCGACCATGCAAAGGGAGACCTGGGGTTCTGGTGTTGGGAAGGAAACAGACAGTGGGGGTGTGTTGCGCGAGGGGGATTACACAATCACGTACTTGAGACGTGAAAATCGACGGGCGCCCTTTCATAAGCGCAGCTTTGAACGAGTCAACTCGAACGAAAATGGGGTGGAAAGGCGGTGGTTGAAGGTTGTGTGGAAAAGTTAGAATGCTGGTTTCCGTTGAAGATTGGTGTGTCAGTGGATGGAAATCTGGAATCGGGAAGCTGGAGCAGAATTTTGGGCGGCGCTGGTCATCACCACGTCAAAACCCTTCAATTGGCGGGGTTGCTATTGGCCACGGGCCCTCCGAAAAGGCGCAAGCACGTGAGCTACCGCCGATGTCGAAGTGGTGGGGGCAGCAGGGACAGCAGATAAGGAAAAAAAAAATCTCTCGGGTTAATTCTGCGTGCTGGACCGGAGTCGGAGAGTGCTAAAATCCTTCCAGCGGAAGGACGGGTTCCTCTATTCCGCTTACGTGATGCGTCGACGACAAGTTAACTATTCGTGATGGTAAACACCCCTGAATCCCTGCCTCCTTTTCCTTCTCCCTTTTCAATTTTTCCACTCCCACGACCTTACTAGAGTCAATAACAAAAATGCTGCAACCCTCAACCAATACTTGACGTGCAATTATTAGAGCTGCCCGTCCATTCGGTAGATATTGCGCATAGACTTCTGTCTTGATCCATTGTAGCTGATTGTGTGAATAGGAAATCATCACCTTGCTCAGGAGAGCATATACTAGCACGTAGTTCACGTAGTACACGTAAAACTCCATTTGCGGAACATCCGTTGGCCTATCCACGGAATGGCTTGATAGTCGGACCAGACCCTGGCCAAGGCACCTAGCAAAGTCATTGATCCCAGGAAATATTAGGCTCCTGTCACCAGAGATTGGCCACGAGTGCCGTTGACGTGATCTACAGCGTAACATAGCGCTGGATCCGTAGGCAAACGCAGAGGACGGGCTAGGAAAATGCTCCTGTGTCATCTCTCGCAGACTTCGCCCTGATGATTTGGCGCTCGCGTTTCCGGCCATGTGTCCGCCACCGCCTTCTTCCATTGCAGCTGGTACCATACCGGTCTAGCTTCTTGGGCCTTCAATTCCATTCTATTCCTGCCAGCCTCTCAAGCAGTGCGAACAACATGACGGGCAACACGGTAACGCAGATGGCCAAAGGCATCCCTACAACGGAACTAGAGAAGCCTCTCACCATAGGAGAGAGGCTAATCAGCAGTTCCAGGAAGGTGTATGATGTTGAGAAAATGCTGCAGGAGAGGACTGAACCTATTCTAGCATGCGTTTATCTAGCAAAGTATGGTCAACCACCACGTTCCCGATGCTTGTCGCTTATTTTATCGCCCAGGGATACCGAAGCACAGAGGAAGTATGTCCTCAAGAACATCTACCAGACCGAGTTCGAATACCAGCTCGACATGCAGCAGCCTCTATTCGGTCGCCCGAATTTACGCACTCTTGTCGACACTATTCCCGAGCATCTATTCTTCGTCTACGAGTACCTCGCCGATGACCTCTTCAATCTCGCCATGAAGGATAACCTCTCAGACATTACCAGGAGGGGGATTCTCCGAGATGCGTTGGTAGGACTTGCTAACTTACACGAAAACGGCATCTTCCATACTGGTATGAAGGTCCTACCCTTTGGGTCTTTGGTGTTTGTGCTGACCTCGTCTGGTTTTATCAGACATCAAACCAAACAAACATATTCGTCGATTACGAGGAGAGCCTAACGGCACGATCGAAGTTAGCAGGGTACAGTTAGGCGACCTTGAGATGGGGTCCGTCGTCCCCAAAGGGAAGCACATCCGCGGTGCTCGGTTGGGCAATCCTATGTGGCGAAGTCCCGAATCCCACGCGCGAGCGCGACAGAACCTCCCCACTGATGTATTCGCTTTTGGTTTGATTATATGTTCACTCTCGCATTTCTCCTTGTAGCCTTCCTACCCCTTGAAGAAGGGCGATATGACTAATATACAGTGATAGTGCATTTACACTATGCTCCGCATGATTATTTTCCGTATGGACGACAGTCTAGGCGCCACTGATCAGGAGAGGGCTACTGTACGGCGCTTGCTATCTACCTTCGGCGACGGCCCGGGGCTGGTCGGCTTCGTGGAGAATCACCTGTGTGAAGACAGTCAACCGTTTGGGGAGCCCATTATGGATGTCATACAAGAGTTCAACACTGAGAATCCTCGGAAGCCATTTTCTATGTGGGAAACGGTGGATGAGAGCTTCCGGGATGTCGTGGTGAAGATGACGAGCCTAGATCCAGCGAGGAGGATCACCGCCCGAGAAGCCCTCGATCACCCATGGTTCAAGAATGCCTAACTCGTAGCCAAGTAGAGATTACCTAGGGAAGAATGTATATTCTTCCCTAGGTACATACCTGGACTCCAGCCCTGCAAGCTGCAAGCAGCAGCCACTACATCCAGCGTTGTCCGGCATTGTATTCTCTACCGGCAGTCTGTAGATACATGCAACTTACACCCCTCTCTACGAAGCTACCGGTTCCAGGCATGTGGGTCAAAATTGACCGTAGCCCCGGGTCAGTGACTCGCGGTGCCAACGGCAACTAGATTCTCTAATACGTTTTTTCTCCATATCTGCCAAGTCCGCAATCGCATCTATATAACACACAAGTACAAGTGTCTCCATCTATAGCGCTCCAAGCTCCTTGAGCTTCGAGATCAGGCCATCGACATCCTCAACCTTCTCGCCGCCCTGTCGTGGTGGTGGCTCTATGAACCAGTTAGCATATATCCTCCTAGCCAAAGACTGTCACCCTCGTCAAAGGGGGGAATATCTCGTACCTGTGACCTTGAGAACCTTCAACCTCCGCTCAGCAGTAACCTCAAAGTCGGCCAGCGTCTTCTTCTCTAGCGGCTTCTTCTTCGCCTTCATGATATTCGGCAAGCTAGCGTAGCGCGGCACATTGAGCCGCAAGTCCGTCGTGATGACCATAGGCAGCTTCGCCCGAACAGTTTCCACGCCACCGTCCACCTCCCTCGTGACAGACACGCTGTCGCCCTCGCCAAACTCGATCTTGCTCGCCTGCGTAGCCTGCGGCCACCCCAGCAGGCCCGCCAGCATCTGGCCCGTCTGGCCCGCGTCGTCGTCGATGCTCTGCTTGCCCAGGATGACGAGGTTGCTGTCGTTCTTGCCCACCACCGCGCGGAGCAGCTTCGCCACGCCCAGCGGCTCGAGGTCCTCACCCTCCTTGACCTCGACGTGGATCGCCCTGTCGGCGCCCATGGCCATGGCCGTGCGCAGCACCTCCTGCGCCTTGGGCGGTCCAGCGGAGACGACGCAGATGTCCTCGACGCCGCCGGTCGCGGACTTCTTCTCGCGGATGCGCACGCTCTGCTCGACCGAGAGCTCGTCGAAGGGGTTCATGCTGTGCTTGACATTTGTCTCGACGCCCGTCTGGGCCTTGTTGACGCGGGGTTTGACCTAAAGTTGGCGAACCGGAGGGGTTAGCCCATTGCAGGTGGGGGGCGCGAGAGCGAGAGAGGTGGTGGTTCGGCGGGGTTTGCTCACTGCATAGTCAATCACTCTCTTGACGGGGACGAGGATCCGTAATGCTGACATTGCGGCGGTTGTGCGTTCAATGGCTGGAAACGTGCGAGAGGGAGGACGAGAGCTTTGGCTATTTGATGACGGAGTTCTTTAGCGGGACCGGTTACTACCGGGTTTCAACCTCGGCCAGCATGTCACGTTCATAACCCTAACCCTGACCCTCAACTGTCACCGAAGCCGGAGAGAGGGACCAGTACTTCATACCCGAGGCAGAGCTACTAGGTACCTAGTATCTTGTCTACGCAGGTCTCAGGGTCATATTCCTTGGGTTGCAATCCTTTCGTTCAGGGTCTGGAATAACATCGGGGGGTTTGCTCTGCTCATAGAAAATTATCCAATTGAAAAGGCTAGAGTACAATCCAGCTTGGCCTAACATTTCTTCCCTCAACCTAGGTAGCTATAAGCCAATCTCCCTGTCGTTAATACCACAGCGGTATATAGGGTGAGAGTCCGCTCGTAGCACCCTTACATCCCCAGCTCACCAATCCTCCCACTCGTCCTTCGACTGCTTCGCCGGGCCAGTACGCGTATTACCGCTACTCCCCTTCCCCATCGCCGAGGTGCCGATCGAGCTGCTTTCACGATCCCGCTCGTCCGCAAGGTTCGAGAAGTCGTCCCAGAAGGCCTGCCTGCTCTCGTCGATAGGGACTTCTCTGTAGCCGCCCGCAGTGGGGCCCTCGACGAAGCGGGTGAAGCCCTGCTGCGCGGTCTTGGCGCCGGCCTGCGCCGACTTGGCGACGTTGCCGGCGGCGACCCTTGCCTGGGCTGCAAAATCCGAGTCGGATAGCTAGATGGAGGGGACCACAGTTAGCGAGGAGCCCCTTCAGCACAAGACCAGGGATCGGTTGAAGGGTAAACCGAAAGAGTCGGGAGGATAACGAACCTGCTTAGCAGTAGGCTGGATGTATTCGCTATTAACCGTCTTCGCCGTCTTCGTCACCGTAGTCGTAAACCACCCAAAGCCCTTCGTAAGCGCCGCAACAGGATCCCTCTGTAGATCGTCAAAGCCCGGCAGCGCCTGTGTCTCCGTCCTCTCCGGCATGGGCGTGTTCCCAAAACCCGCGTACTTCCCGCCCTGGCTCGGCGGCAGGGCGTCGGACCGGCCGGCGTTGTCGGCGCCCAGACGCGCAAAGTACTTATCGTCGACCTTGACCTTGCCGGTCCCGCCACCGAGACCGGCCGGCGCTGGACTGGCCGTCCGGCTACCGTTGCCGTTGCCGGACGATGGCGCACCCCGTATGGCCGCTCCCGACGGAGCGGGCGAGGGTGTCGGCGACGTAGTAGTAGCCGTAGTGGCGGCGGGCTTCACGCCGGGGACGTACTCGCGGCCCTCAACCTTGGCCGACAGCCTCTCCTTCCACTCCTCGCCGACCTCGCCGCCGTACCTCTCGGCGATGGTGGCGTCGTCCCAGGTGACGCCGCGCATCTTGGTGTCGTCGTGCTTCTCGAAGAAGGACCTCCAGCGCTCGTTGCCGCCGAGGCGCATGCGCTCGATCTCGCTCGCCTTGAACGCGTCCATCGAGATGGACCGCACGAACGAGATGTGCACGCCCAGTCCGCGGTGGATGCCCGCGCACGACAGGCAGATGAAGATGCCGAATTTCGGGGACGCCCACTGCGGGCTGGGCGCGCCGCAGTCGCAGCAGACGCTGTTGTTGGACTCTTTCTGGATCGCCAGGAGCTAAGATTGGTAGAGAGAGGGAGGGAGAGTCAGCCAAGTTGGTCCAACGAGACACAAACGCATACGCAGCACAATGTGCGATTGGAAAACAATTAGCCCCGCTGCTAGACGTACCTTTGACCTCGTCTCCGGGTCGACCTCCCACATGGCTTTGGAGGCCATCGCGGGCAGCGGTGTTATCGTATTGCGTCGTGAAGATCAATGTCGTAGGGGATGTCTTGCGCGGTTGATACGTTGTGGGGGGGCGTCGAGGTCTGGTCGTGTGTGCGTACCTCTCAGGTCGGGACCGAGTGGCCAGAATTCAGGAACGGGAGACGTCCCTTTTCCCTCCACTGCCAACTTCGCTTCGACAAGTAAGGCCACGAGCCAACGCCGAAGTCTATCGGAAAATAAGAAACGTAATCCGTTTTTAACTTCAAATTCTCATCTGCACAGCTACACTATGCTGACGTATTCGCGAGAGTTTTCTTGTTGTACGGCAGAATTATGGAGGTGAAAGGGAGGATCCACACCCCGCCATGCACCAGGAAAATGGTCAAGTTGGCTTCAATATGGATCCATTCCAAAGGGGGGAGGGGTTGAGGCTGGAACAATCCAGGGGTCCCGACTGCCACACTATTTACACTGCACTATTTCCACTCAAGCGGTTTTCAACTTGCAAGCTACACTACTACGGGCATCACCAGCTACACACACCACCGGCTAGGTAGGTACACACATGACTAGCTACACCACCAGCAAACCCACACGTATGAAATTCTAGGTAGATCAGAGCACCTTACAAGGCAAATGTTAGAGTGGGCAGGTTGCGATCTAGGCCCCGGGGCATCATCAAACCTTATTCACAGCCCGGTGGTAGCGTTTTCGCGTCGGCCTCTTCTCATCAACCCCTTCTCCCACTGGCCCTTCCTCGCACTCTGTTCTCATAAGCATCGCTTGTATTGTTCATATCTGCTCGATAACTTTTCCATTTTCCCCATATCCCCTCTCCGGTGAGCCACTAGTGTACATCCCCGAAGAATGCAAGAGAGAAGAAGAAAAAAAGCCGCTATCAAGGACAGAGAGATGAAGTGGCCAAAAGCCGTGAGTGGGAAAAAAAAGATTAAGGGATATTGTGCTCAACAAGCCGCAAGATAATGGTTCCCGATGTCTACCAAGAAAGAGCTTCCCCCGTGAGAAGAGAAATGCCCTCGCAAAACCCAAGGCGCCCAGGAAGATTATCCCCGCCACTTGTGTCCGCTACCATCAACGTTGGACGTCTACCATAAAGAATTTTCGTCGAATCGGTGCCGGATCATAAAAAAAGAAGGGGGGGTGGGGGGTTGAAAACGCGGGTAGTGACTATTTGCACACGAACAGGGTGTATGGGAATGGGTAGCGGGTACATCCCATCCCCACCCAACTGTTGCCTAGATGATTCGTGCCAAAGGTGCTTAAGCAGCGGCAGTAGCGCTGGCGGGCTCGGCCTCGTTGGCAACGGCCTCGGCCTCGCCCTCGGGGGCGTTGGCCTCCTCGTCGGTCTTACCGGGGCTATCGATGGCAACCTTGACGGCGATTTCACGTCCCTCAATCTCCTTTCCGTTCATCTCGGCCACGGCCTTCTGCTGGAGCTCCTCGGAGGCCAGGGTGACGAAGCCGAAGCCACGGCCCTTGCGAGGCTCACCACGGGCCTGGAGTTTCTTGATCATGAAGCGGGGAATAGGGCGAAGCGCGATCTTCGCCGACGACGGCTCGTACGTGGTGAACAGTTCCTTAAGCTAGATAGACCGGGGGTGTTAGCGTGACGGGGTTCCGACTCCTATCCTGAAGCGGGTTTCGACTTACCTTCTCCTCGGTCAGGTCGTAGGGGAGGTTCGCGACCATGACCTTGGTCTTGGAGGGGATGCCGTCGGCAGGAGGTCCACGCTCACGTCGCTCGCGGCGTGGCTGGTTCTTACCAGCCTGGGTACCATCGTCAACAGAGTGCTCATTAGTGGTGTGCATCAGAGAACGAACCTCGGTAGAAGCTGCGGCAGGGTCGCCAGCAGTGCCTTCAACGACCTCGGCGGCAGTTGGCTCATCCTCCTTCTTCTCATCCTGTTTCCCGGGGGGGTCAGTCGGATGTTTATATACTGGAAACTCCGTAGAGAAACTTACGTCGGTGCCAGAGCGGCCACCACGGGCACGACCAGCTCGGCCACGGCCGGCACGTCCACGACCACGGGTGGATTGTCGGCGGCGTGCCCCTTCACCAGAACCCTCGCCGTTGGTTCCCTCAACCTTCTCGGCAGCAGGCTCGGGCTTGCGAGCGAGCTGGACGGAGACCTTGCGCTCGAGGATCTCCTTGCCGGAGAGTTCGGCAATGGCGCGCTCAGCCTCGGTGGGGGTGGACAGGTCGACAAAGGCGTAGCCGACCGGGCGGTCGGTGCGGGGGTTCTTGGGAATGGAGACGGACTCACTGGACATGAATGTGTGGTTAGCACGTGGGCACATACATCTCTGGGCATCACAGGTATAGCATGGGGGAAGTCCAGACAGAGGTTCTCAGTTCTGTCTTGGGCAAAGGGGAATAGATGCTAGGTGGTAGATACTAGGAGGGTCCGGGAAAATGCAGAGTGATGGCTATCGATAGACGGCGTGTATCAAAGGTAGGGATAGTGATAGCTCCTCGCTCTTGCCGAGTAGGGCGTGGCCGCAGCTCGGACAGCTCCGA
>Ga0164242_10003467_pt1 | contig 18000 bp, 12 predicted proteins | sample OricomgcompostMG_FD_108783 | JGI IMG/M metagenome (GOLD analysis project Ga0164242, IMG submission 108783) | Miracle-Growth compost microbial communities from Emeryville, California, USA - Original compost - Miracle growth compost (MG) ... | reverse complement strand
GAGCAAGGCGACGAAGGCGACGACGGCGACGACGGCGAAGAAGGCGCCTGCGAAGAACACCGAGGCCGCGAAGGCGCCCGCCAAGAAGGCGGCCAAGGCACCGGCCCGGAAGGCGCCGGCGAAGAAGGCGGCGACCAACGCCGCGCCGGCCCGGAAGGCGACCGCCACCACGAAGAGGGCACCCGCCAAGAAGGCGGCCGCCCGCAAGAGCGCATAGTCCGACGATGCCCCGTTTCCGCCAGCCGCGCCGCACCGCGCCGAGCGCCGTCCTCGCCGATGCCACGCTGCCCTCGATCGACGACGTCACCGAGCCCTGGCCGGCGCGAGAGGTCACGGTCGACGGCGTCGAGCTGAACGTCCGGACGACCCCCGCGACGAGCGACGCCGCCGAGCCCGCCCTGTTCGTCCACGGCCTGGGCGGGTCCGCGCTCAACTGGACCGACGTCGCCGGCCTGCTGCGCGAGCGGCTCGCGATCGAGGCGATCGACCTGCCAGGCTTCGGACGCTCCGGGCCGCCACGGCGCGACGACTACTCACTGCAGGCGCACGCGAACGCGGTGATCGGCTATCTCGACCAGTCCGATCGCGGGCCCGTGCACCTGGTCGGCAACTCGATGGGCGGCGCGATCTCGATCCTGGTCGCCACCCAGCGCCCGGACCTCGTCCGCACGCTGACGCTGATCTCGCCGGCCGTCCCCGACCGCAAGCTGCGCGCTCACCCGCTGCGCAGCGACTGGCGGCTCGGCCTGCTGATCCTCCCGTACCTCGGCGAGGCGGCGCTGCGGAAGATGGCCACGGTCGCCGTCGAGACCCGGGTCAAGGGCACGCTGCTGATGTGCCTCGCCGACCCGGCGCGCTACCCGCAGCGGCGCTTCGACGACGACGTGGCCGAGGCGAAGGCGCGCCTGGACGCGCCGTGGGTCGACCGCGCGATGCTCGCCTCGACCCGCGGGCTGGTGCGCTCGCAGTTCCTGCACGGCCGGCGAGGATGGGCCGCGATGCGCCGGATCTCCGCACCGACGCTCGTCGTGTGGGGCGACAAGGACAAGCTCGTCGCGCCCGATCTCGCGCCATACGTGGCCGCCGCGATCCCGGACTCCCGGCTGCTCGTGCTAGAGGACATCGGGCACACGGCGATGATGGAGGACCCGGTCACGACCGCCCGCGCGGTGCTCGGCCTGCTCGGCAGCGCCGAAACCACCGACAGCACCGAAACCACTGACAGCACCGAGACAACCGGCAGCACCGAGCGCTCTGCCGCCGAGCGGGCCTGAGGACACCGCTGAGGGCACCGGGCGCGTCAGCGGGACCGTCCGCGGGCCCTGTGGCAGCCTGGGAGCCGTGACGGTGCGCGAGGACGAGCGGACGAGGGCGTGGGACGACCCGCCCCAGCGCCCCGACCACGCCGACGACGTCCGGGTCGCCCGTCGCGGGGTGGCCAGCTTCGACGACGACCTGCCCGGCCTCGGCGAGAGCCTGCGCCGGTTCACCCGCCGCCACGGCTGGCGCGCGTACGCGCTGCCCGTCCTCGTCGTCGTCACGATCGTCGCCCTGCTGACCACCCGGGACGACTCCGCGAAGCACCAGGCGGGCTCCGGCTCGTCCGCCTCCGGCCCGGGCACGTCCGCGTCAGGCGGTGGTCCGACCGCACCGCCCACGGCGTCCGGCAGCATCTCGTTGAAGTCCGACCGCGCCGGCGGCAACGTGATCAACACCCCGGTGCAGGCCGACACGCTGCCCCAAGGCGCCCCGTACACCAAGGCGGGCACCGGGACGTTCTCGGTGATCCCTGGCACGACGAAGAAGTTCGGCACCGGCGGGCAGCTGTTCCGCTACGACATCGAGATCGAGAACGGCATCACCGGCATCGACGACAAGCAGTTCGCCGATCTCGTCGACGCCACCCTGCAGGACCCGCGCAGCTGGGCCGCGCACACCTGGAACGGCAAGCACATCACGCTGCAGCGCGTCGACTCCGGACCGGTCGACTTCCACGTGTCGATGGTGTCGGTCATGACCGTGCGCCAGCTCTGCGGCTACACGATCCCGGTCGAGACGTCCTGCTACGTGCCGGCCGGGCCGACCAGCGACGTGAACCGGGTGGTGTTCGACGACGCCCGCTGGGTGCGTGGCGACTCCACCTACGCGGGGGACCTGCTGGCCTACCGGCAGTACATGATCAACCACGAGGACGGGCACGCGATCGGGCACGAGCACGCGCACGAGTGCCTGTCCAACGGGCTGGCGCCGACGATGATGCAGCAGACCTTCGGGTTGAAGTCCGCCGCGACCGGCAAGCTGTGCCAAGCCAACCCGTGGCCCTATCCGGCCGGCGCCACCGACGCGCCAGGTGCCGAGCAGCCGGACACTAACGCCAACAACGAGTACTCCATCAACCCGCCCAACTCCTGAGCCGGCGATCGGCGGCGTTGTCGTCGGTCGGCAGTGCTGGCGCACAGCTCTCCCTCCTCCGCCTTGCCGCTCATCCGGCTCGCGAGCCGGGGTCGTTTGGCCAGTCAGAGGTCGGCGAGGACACTGGGGACGGAATGCCGACCCGCATCATGCGGTTGGCGCAGATGGAGCCCGTTCCCGATTCTGTGAGGTCCGCACCGTGACACAGACCGTCCAGCTGCCGCCGCTCGTCGAGCCGGCCGAGTCGCTGACCGTCGACGAGGTACGCCGTTACAGCCGCCACCTGATCATCCCGGACGTCGCGATGACCGGGCAGAAGCGGCTCAAGAACGCCAAGGTGCTGTGCGTGGGCGCCGGCGGGCTCGGCTCGCCCGCGCTGATGTACCTCGCCGCGGCGGGTGTCGGCACGCTCGGCATCATCGACTTCGACACGGTGGACGAGTCGAACCTGCAGCGCCAGATCATCCACGGCCAGAGCGACATCGGTAAGTCCAAGGCGCAGTCGGCGCGCGAGTCCGTGCTCGAGATCAACCCGCTCGTCAACGTCGTCGTGCACGAGACGCGCCTGGACAACGACAACGTCCTGGACATCTTCAGCCAGTACGACCTGATCCTCGACGGCACCGACAACTTCGCGACCCGGTACATGGTCAACGACGCGTGCGTGCTGCTGGACAAGCCCTACGTCTGGGGCTCGATCTACCGCTTCGACGGCCAGGTCAGCGTCTTCTGGAACAAGTACGGGCCCAACTACCGCGACCTCTACCCGGACCCGCCGCCCCCCGGCATGGTGCCGTCGTGCGCCGAGGGCGGCGTGCTGGGCGTGCTGTGCGCGTCCATCGGCTCGGTGATGGTCAACGAGGCGATCAAGCTCATCACCGGCATCGGTGAGCCGCTGGTCGGCCGGCTGCTGGTGTTCGACGCCCTCGAGATGTCGTGGCGCGAGATCAAGGTCCGCAAGGACCCGAACACCCGGCCGATCACCGAGCTGATCGACTACGAGGCGTTCTGCGGCGTCGTCTCCGAGGAGGCGCAGCAGGCGGCGGCGGGATCGACGATCACCGCGGCCGAGCTCAAGGACCTGCTCGACTCGGACAAGCCGATCCACCTGGTGGACGTCCGCGAGCCGGCCGAGTGGGAGATCGTCCGCATCCCGGGCGCCACGCTGATCCCGAAGGACGAGATCCTGCGCGGCGACGCGCTCTCGACCCTGCCCCAGGACAAGCAGATCGTCCTCTATTGCAAGTCGGGCGTCCGCTCGGCCGAGGCGCTGGCCGCGGTCAAGAACGCCGGCTTCAAGGACGCCGTGCACGTCCAGGGCGGTGTCACCGCCTGGGTCAACCAGATCGACCCCTCGCTGCCGTCGTACTGAGTTCCCGTCGCACGAAGGCCCGCACCCTGCTCGAGGGGTGCGGGCCTTCGTCGTCAGTTGAGGATCTCGGCGCCGGCCCAGGCCGCGGCGGCCAGGCTCGTCGGGCTCTGCGGCGCGTAGTTGCGCAGGTGCGGGGCGAACCCGACCAGGTCGTCGTAGCTGAGCGTGGTCGGCGTGTAGTTGCACACGGCGTCCAGGACGGTGCAGAACTGCGCCGCCCTGCCGTGCGCCCACTGCGGCAGCAGGCGCGCGCCGAACACCCCGTCGCCGTGCGGAGCACCCGCGTAGTCGTCGGTGAGCTCGTTCGCGGCGGCGGGATCGGCGGAGTCGCGCAGCGGGTCCGCGAGCAGGACGATCGCGGTCACGTGCCGGCCCTGCGCGCGGGTCAGCCCGAGCGCGGCCTGGTGCACGACCTCGGCGCCCTGGCTGTAGCCCGCGAGCACGATCGCGCTGTGCGGGCAGGCCTTGACGTCCTTGGCGACGAGCCTGTCGGCCGCGGCCGTCCCGTCCTGGACGCTCGTCGCGAACGACGAGGTGATCGTCAGTGTCGGCGAGATCGCGGCGGCGGGGTACACGTCGTCATCCACCCGAACGCGCACGGACCGGCCCAGGTAGAGCCGCAGGCCGGCGACGAAGCCGTCGACCTCCGGCCCCACGCCGTGCGTCGCCGCAGCCATCGCCTCGCCCGAGCCGCGGGCGCCGATCACGATCACCTTCGGGCAGGTCGCCGTCCTCTTCTTCGCCGTCGTGGCGCCGGACGGCGCGGCCACCGGCAGCAGGAGCAGCAGCACGAGCCCGGCCAGGGTGGTGACGAGCGCGGCGGCGCGGCAAGGCACGGCGGGTCTCCTGCGGACGTGGACGGCGGTCTGTCCTTGAGATCGGCCACCGGCACGCGTCCTTGATCGTGCCGGGCGAAGACCTGGTTAGGGTTTCGCCCATGAGCGACGTGCGCTTCTACGTGGCCAGCGCGGACACCGGCACCGTGACGGTCTACGCCGTCGAGGACGCCGGCCTGCGCGTGCAGGACGTCGTCGAGGTCGGGCCGGACGCCACCGCGCTCGCGCTCAGCGGCGACCGGATCTACGCGGCCGTGCGCACCGTCCCCGCGATCGCGACGCTCGCCGTCGACCGCGGCACCGGCGGCGTGCGCCCCGTTGCGACCACGCCGGTCGAGACCGAGCTGGTCTACCTGTCGGTGTCGCCCGACCGGCGCCGGGTGTTCGGCGCGTCCTACTCCGACGGCGCGGTCGAGTCGGTGGCGGTCGACGCGGACGGCGTGGTGCTCGCCGGCTCGTCGGACGTGTTCGCGATCGGCCCGAACGCGCACTCGATCCTGCCCGCGGCGGACGGCGCGTCGGTGTGGGTGGCCGTGCTCGGGACGGACCTGGTGCGGCGGGTTCCGCTCGACGCGGACGGCCGGTTCGTCCCCGACCACACCGTCGACGTCGCGCTGCCGGACGGCTTCGGACCGCGCCACCTCGCCTACGAGCCGTCCGGCGACCTGCTCGTCTTCGGCGAGCGCACCGGCGGCCTGGCCCGCATCTCGGTGCGCGAGCATCACGTGTCCGCGCGCTGGTCGACCGTGTCGCCCGAGCTCGGCATGGCGCCGGGCGTGATCCGCGGCCCGGGCAACGAGCCCGAGACCGACGCCGCCGGGCGCCCGCTGATCTGGGCGGCCGATCTCGCGGTCTCGCCCGACGGCCGGTTCGTGTGGTCGACCGAGCGGCGCAAGAGCGTGATCATGCAGAGCGACGCCGCGACCGGCACGGTGCTGGCGACGACGCCGACCGAGCAGCAGCCGCGCGGCATCGGGCTGGACCCGACCGGCCGCTACCTGCTCGCGACCGGCGAGCGATCGTCCACAGTCACGCTGTACACCGTCGATTCGTCGTCGGGGGCGTTGGACGCGGTGGCGCAGGCACCGGTCGGCGCTGGTGCGCTCTGGGTCGAGTCGCTCGTCATCGACGGCTGACCCGCTTCGCGCGGGTCAGCGCGGCAATCAGCGAGTCGCGGGCGGGATGGACGGACTCGGTGCGCCACGCGAGATCGAGCTCGGCGCGCAGCCGGCCCATCCCGGTCAGTCGCACCAGGCGGACGCCGTCGAAGTTCAGCGCGTCCGCCGCCGCGGGGACGACGGCGAGCCCCACCCCGGACCGCACCAACGCGAGCGCCGTGTGCACCTGGGTGACGTACTGCCGGAAGTCCGGCTGCACGTGCGCCCCGGCGAAGGCGGCGAGCAGCAGGTCGTGGAAGTAGCGCGACCCGGCCGGCCAGTACATGACGAACGGGGCGCCGTCGAGCTCGCCCGCGTCGAGGCGTCCGCGCCCCGCTGCCGGATGCCCGGCCGGGACGGCGGCGAGCATCGGCTCGTCCAGGACCCGGACGGAGGTCACGTCGCCGCCGCGCACCGGCGGGCGCAGCAGGCCGAGATCGATCGTGCCGTCGCGCATCGCCTCCACCTGGGCGTCGGACACCAGCTCGCGCAGGACGATCTCGACCTCGGGCAGCGCTCGCCGCGCGGTGTCCAGCAGTCCGCCGAGGTAGCCGTACGCGGTCGCCGCGGTGAAGCCGATCGCGATCGTGCCGACCAGACCGGTGGGCGCGCGTCGTGCGGCGAGAGCCGCCTCGTCAGCCTGGTGCAGCAGCCGCCGGGCCTGCGGCAGGAACGCGTGCCCCGCCGGCGTGAGCTCGACCCGCCGATGACCGCGCACGAACAACTCGACGCCGAGATCGCGCTCGAGCTGCTGGATGCGCCGGCTCAGCGGCGGCTGGGTCACCGCCAGCCGCTCGGCGGCACGACCGAAGTGCAGCTCCTCGGCGACGACCACGAAGCTGTGCACCAGCTCCAGCGAGATCACCGATGCAGCGTACGCATCGATCAAGGCAGAACGGGTCTTGGACACGCATCGGCTTCCCTGCGTACCGTCGGGATGACGAACCGGTGGAGGTGGCGATGACCGCGGTACGGGAACTGACCGGCGAGATGCTCATCGAGGGCGTCGGTGTGCGCGGCGGTGGCGACGAGATCCGGGGGCTCGACCCGGCGACGGGCGACACGCTCGCGCCGGCGTACGCCTACGGCTCCGACGAGCACGTCCGCCGCGCGGCCCGCGCCGCCGCCGCGGCGTTCCCGGTGTACCGCGCGACCGGCGCCGAGCAGCGCGCGCGGTTCCTCGAGTCGATCGCCGACCGGCTCGACGGCCTGGGTGACGAGCTGGTCGACCGGGCCGTCGCCGAGTCCGGGCTGCCCCGGCCGCGCATCGCCGGCGAGGTGGCCCGCACCAGCGGACAGCTGCGCCTGTTCGCGTCCGTCCTGCGCGAGGGCAGCTGGCACGGCGCACGCATCGACCCGGCGCAGCCCGACCGCACGCCGCTGCCCCGCCCGGACATCCGGCAGCGCATGGTGCCGCTCGGCCCGGTCGCGGTCTTCGGCGCCAGCAACTTCCCGCTCGCCTTCTCGGTCGCGGGCGGCGACACGGCGTCCGCTCTCGCCGCCGGCTGCCCGGTGATCGTCAAGGCACACGACGCGCACCCCGGCACGTCCGAGCTGGTCGGGCGCGCCATCGTCGCCGCGGTCGCCGACGCAGGCCTGCCCGCGGGCGTCTTCGCACTGCTCTACGGCGACGGGCCGACGCTCGGCACCGCGCTGGTGACCGCGCCCGAGGTCAAGGCCGTCGGGTTCACCGGCTCGCGGCGGGCGGGCCTCGCCCTGGTCACTGCGGCCGCCGGGCGTCGCGAGCCGATCCCGGTCTATGCCGAGATGAGCGCGGTGAACCCGGTGTTCCTGCTGCCGTCTGCGCTGGACGCGCGGGCCGAGCAGATCGCCGCGGGCTTCGTCGCTTCGCTGACGCTCGGCGCGGGGCAGTTCTGCACGAACCCCGGACTCGTCTTCGCCGTCGGCGGCGCCGCGCTCGACCGCTTCGTCGCCGCGGCGTCGGCAGCGGTGTCGGAGGCGGCGGCGACGCCGATGCTCACGCCCGGCATCGCGCGTGCGTACGCGGACGCGGTCGACGCGGCGGCGGGCACGGACGGTGTCGCGGTCGCGGCGCGCGGCGGCGACGGCGGTCCGGTGTCGTGCAGCCCCGCACTGCTCACCACGGATGCCGCGACGTTCCTCGCCGACGACCGGCTGCAGCAGGAGATGTTCGGTGCGGCCGCGCTCGTCGTGCGCTGCGCGGACGTGGACGAGCTGACCCGCCTCGTCGCGCACCTCGACGGGCAGCTGACGGCGAGCCTGCAGCTGGACGAGCCCGATCACGCTCTCGCCGCCCGGCTGATCGAGTCGCTGGAGCTGCGGGTCGGCCGGATCATCGTCAACGGCTGGCCGACCGGCGTCGAGGTGAACCACGCGATGGTGCACGGCGGGCCCTTCCCGGCGACGTCGGATTCCCGCGCCACCTCGGTCGGCTCGCGCGCGATCGAACGGTTCCTGCGCCCGGTCGCCTACCAGGACGTCCCGGCCGGGTTGCTGCCCGCCGAGATCGCGGACGGCAACCCCGAGGGCATCTGGCGCCGGGTCGACGGCCGGCTGACCCGCGACTGAATCATCCAGCCTCGCTGTAGGAGTGTCGATGCTCGACGGAGTTCTGTTCTTCCCGGTGACGCCGTTCGGCGCGGACGGGTCGGTCGACCTGGCCGCGCTCGACGCGCACGTCCGCCGCGGGGTCGACGCCGGCCCGGGCGGCGTCTTCGTCGCGTGCGGCACCGGCGAGTTCCACACCCTCGAGGTCGGTGAGTACGAGCAGATCGTGCGCACCGCGGTCGCCGCGGTCGGCGGGCGGGTGCCGGTGTTCGCCGGTGCCGGCGGTTCGGTCGCGCAGGCGAAGCAGTTCGCCCTCGCCGCCGGACGGGCCGGTGCCGACGGCATCCTGCTGCTGCCGCCGTACCTCGTCGCGATGCCGCAGCAGGGACTGGTCGACTACGTCTCGGCCGTCGCGGCGACCACCGGCCTGGACGTGATCGTCTACCACCGCGCGAACGCCCGGTTCACCGAGACGTCCGCCGCGGCCGTCGCGCAACTTCCGACGGTGATCGGGCTGAAGGACGGCGTCGGCGATCTCGAGCTGATGGCGCGCATCGTCGGGGCGGTCCGCGCCGCGGTGCCGGGCAAGGCCTTCCAGTTCTTCAACGGCATGCCGACCGCCGAGGCGTCCCAGCTCGCGTACCGCGCCATCGGGGTGCCGCTGTACTCGTCCGCGGTCTTCGCCTTCGCGCCCGACGTCGCGCTGGGGTTCTACGCCGCACTCGAGCGCGGCGACGACGCGACCGTCCAGGCGCTGTTGACGGGCTTCTACCAACCGCTCGTCCGGTTGCGGGACACCACACCGGGCTACGCGGTCGCGCTGATCAAGGCCGGGGTGAGCGCCAGCGGCATCGCGTCCGGCTCGGTGCGCCCGCCGCTCGTCGATGCGGCGCCGGAGCACGTGGCAGAGCTGGGCCGCATCGTCGCGGCCGGGCGTGCGGTCCTCGCCGGCAAGCTGCAGGACGCCTGATGTCCAGCGAGGCTGTACGCATCAGCGGCGCGCGCATCACGCCCGTCGCCTTCGACGACCCGCCGCTGCTGAACGCCGTCGGGGTGCACGAACCCTACGCGCTGCGCGCGATCGTCCAGTTGGACACCGACGCCGGCGTCACCGGGCTGGGCGAGACGTACGCCGACGCGGCCCATCTCGAGCGGCTGCACCGCGCTGCCGACGCGATCATCGGCCTGGACGTCTTCGCCACGAGCGACATGCACCTGCGGGTCGCCGCCGCGCTCGGCGGTATCGCCGGATCGGACGCACACGGGCTGACCGGGTCGATGACCGCGCTCGGCACCGTCGACCGCGTCTTCTCGCCGTTCGAGGTCGCAGCGCTCGACGTGCAGGGCAAGGTGCTCGACCGGCCGGTCAGCGATCTGCTCGGCGGTGCCGTGCGCGACCGCGTGCCGTTCAGCGCGTACCTGTTCTACAAGTGGGCGGGCCACCCGGGACGCGACGACGACCGGTGGGGTGCCGCGCTCGATCCCGACGGCATCGTGCGCCAGGCGCGGATGTTCGTCGACGAGTTCGGCTTCGGTGCGATCAAGCTGAAGGGTGGGGTGTTCGCGCCTGACGACGAGGTGGCCGCCGTCCATGCCCTGCGTGCCGCGTTCCCTGAGCTGCCGGTGCGGATCGATCCCAACGCGGCGTGGAGCGTCGAGACGTCCCTGCGGGTCGCGAAGGAACTCGACGGCGTGATCGAGTACCTCGAGGACCCGACGGCGGGTCTCGAAGGCATGGCCGAGGTCGCCCGGCAGGTGTCGATGCCGCTCGCCACCAACATGTGCGTGGTCGGTTTCGACGACGTCGCACCGGCGGTGGCGCTCGGCTCGGTCGGCGTCATCCTGTCCGATCACCACTATTGGGGCGGGCTGCGCCGGTCCGGCGTGCTCGCCGGCATCTGCGACACGTTCGGGTTCGGCCTGTCGATGCACTCCAACTCCCACCTCGGCATCAGCCTCGCGGCGATGGTGCACATCGCCGCGGCGACGCCGAACCTCACCTACGCCTGTGACACGCACTGGCCGTGGCAGACCCAGGACGTCATCCGCGACGGCGCGCTGACGTTCGTCGACGGCGCGGTCGCCGTGCCGACCGGGCCCGGCCTCGGTGTGGAGCTGGACGAGGACGCGCTCGCCGAACTGCACGAGCTCTACTTGACCTGCGGCGTGCGGCTGCGCGACGACACCGGCTACCGCCGCTCGATCGAACCCGGGTACGCACCGCGCGTCTGGTGACCGGCGCGCCTCAGCCCACGAGGGCGTCGAGAGGGCCGGTCGGCAGCGCGATCCACCCCTCGGTCGTCGCGTGCCGGATCTCGGCGTCGGTCTCGGGCACGGTCACGCCGCCCTCGAGCGTGGCGGCGCGCGCGGCGAGGGCCGCGAGCACGGCATCGAAGGCGTGGTCGGACTTGCGGCAGATCGCCTCGGCGGCGTCGTCCCAGTCCAGCCAGGACGCTCGCGCCTTGAGCGCGTCGATCGCCTCGCCGAGCCGGGCGCGACCGGACGTGCCCTTGTAGCGCTTGGCCTCCAGCCCCCACAGCGCGATGCACGCGGCCGGGTAGACCTCGACGACGCGGCCGTAGCCGCCCGAACGGTCGACCGGGATGTTCGCCGCCGCCAGCCGGCTCTGCAGCACCGCGCAGCGCAGCCCGACGTGGCCGAGCAGGTCGGCGGCGACGCTGAGCGGGCGGATCGCGTGCCCCGTCTGCTTCTCGGTGTAGGCGATGCAGGCGAGATCGGTGACGCGGTTGACCAGCGACCGGCGCCAGGCCGGCTCGGTGGCATCGACGCGCAGCCGGGTACCCGCGCGGTGCGCCGCGACGAAGTCGACGAACGGGTCCGGCCAGCCGAGCGGGCAGTCGATGCCGACCTTCTGCGCACCTCGCGCGGCGGCGACGATCGCGTCGTCGTCGGCACCGGTCTCGACCTTCGTGATCGTGGCGCGGCCCGCCGCCCAACTGATCGTCGCGATGGCGGTGCCCGCGGCCTCCGCGGCGAGGTCGACTCCGACGGTGATCACGCACGAGAAACTACGCGGGACGTCCTGCCGGAAACTGTCGGCACGCCGTGTTGGGATGGCTCCATGACCTCGTCCTCGCCCGCCGAGCCGGCGTACCGGCTGGTGCGCTCGTCGCGCCCGGCCGTCGCGGCGCCGGTGCTCGACGAGGCACAGCGGCGGGTGGTCGAGCATCCGGGCGGGCCGCTGCTCGTCCTCGCCGGGCCCGGCACCGGCAAGACGACCACCCTCGTCGAGGCCGCGGTCGCCCGGGTCGAGGCCGGCGTCCCGGTCGAGCAGTTGCTGATGGTCACGTTCAGCCGCCGGGCCGCGGGCGAACTGCGCGACCGCGTGACCGCCCGGCTGGGCCGCACCGTGCGTGAGCCGGTCGCGCGCACGCTGCACTCCTACGCGTTCGGTGTCCTGCGCCTGGCCAACCTCGCCGCCGGGCTGCCCGCCCCGCGGCTGCTGTCGGCGGCCGAGCAGGACGTCGTGCTGCGCGAACTGCTCGAGAACAGCACGTCCTCCTGGCCGTCGGAGCTGCGGCCCGCGCTGCGCACGCACGCGTTCGCCGGCGAGCTGCGCGACCTGCTGATGCGCGCAGTCGAGCGCGGGCTGTCCGGCCCGGCGCTCGCCGAGCTGGGCCGGCGGCGCGGCCGGGCCGACTGGCAGGCCGCGGGCGAGTTCCTCACCGAGTACCAGGGCGTCACCGCGCTGTCGGCGCCCGGCGCCTACGACCCGGCCGAGCTGATCAACTCCGCGCTCGGCGCGCTGCGCGGCGACCGCGAGCTGCTCGCCGCCGAGCGCTCCCGGCGGCGCCGGCTGTTCGTCGACGAGTACCAGGACACCGATCCAGCGCAGGCCGAACTGCTCGCCCTGCTGGCCGAGGGCGCCGACGAGATCGTCCTCGTCGGCGATCCCGACCAGTCGATCTATGCGTTCCGCGGCGCGGACGAATCCGCCATCCGCGACGTCGACGACCGCTTCGGGCACGGCGCGCCCGTGCCGACCGTGGCGCTGCACACCTCCCGCCGCGCGGGCCCGGCGCTGCTCGCGGCGTCGCGCCGCATCGCCGACCGCCTGCCCGGCCGGGCCGAGCAGCGGGCGCTGACCGCCGCCGACCCGGCTGCCCCGGGGATCGTCGAGGTCGGCACGTTCCGCACCGCGAGTGAAGAGGCCGCCTACGTCGCCGGCACGCTGCGCAAGGCGCATCTGGACGGGCTGGCCTGGTCGCGCATGGCGGTGCTCGTCCGCTCGACCAGCGCCGTGCTGGCCACGCTGCGGCGCGCGCTGATCACCGCCGGGGTGCCGGTACAGGTGCGTGGCGAGGATCTTCCGCTCGCCGAACAGCCCGCGGTCGCGGTGCTGCTGGAACTGCTCGACTGCGTGCTCGACCCGGCGCGGCTCGACGAGGACATCGCCGAGCGCCTGTTGCTCGGCCCGGTCGGCGGCGCCGACGTCGTCTACCTGCGGCGGCTGCGGCGCGAACTGCGCCGCACGACCCCGGCGGACGAACCGGTGCTGCTCGCGCCGGTGCTCGCCGACCACCTCGGCGCCGCCTACCTGCCCGACCGGGTGCGCCGGCCGGTCGAACGGGTCGCCAGGGTGCTGGCCGCCGGCCGCGACGCGCTTGCTGACGGCGGCGGCCCCGAGGACGTCCTCTGGGCGGTCTGGGACGCCACCGGGCTCGCGCGGCGCTGGCAGCTCGCCTCGGTGGCCGGCGGTGCCGCCGGTGCGGCGGCCGACCGCGACCTGGACGCCGTCGTCGAGCTGTTCGCGTCCGCGGCCCGCTTCGCCGACCGGTTGCCCGGCGGTTCGGTCGCGGCGTTCGCCGAGCACGTGGCGGCCCAGCAGATCCCCGGTGACGCCACGTCCGCCGGCTCGGACGTCCCCGACGCGGTTCCGATCCTCACGGCTCACGCGAGCAAGGGGCTGGAGTGGGATCTCGTCTGTGTCGCGCACGTGCAGGAGGGCAGCTGGCCCGACCTGCGCCGGCGTGGCTCGCTGCTCGGCTCCGAGCAACTGGTAGACGTGCTCGCCGGGCGCGACACGACGTACTCGGTGGCCGGCCCGCAACTGGCCGAGGAGCGGCGGCTGTTCTACGTGGCCGCCACCCGGGCCCGGCAGCGCCTGCTCGTGACGGCCGTGTCGGGTGAGGAGGAGCAGCCGTCCCGGTTCCTCGACGAGCTCGACCCCGTCGACGGCGACCGTCCACTGACCCCGCCGCACCGCGGCACCCACCTCGCCGGGCTGGTCGCCGAACTGCGCGCGGTCGTGTGCGACCCGGACGCACCGGACGCCGAACGGCAGTCGGCCGCGGGCGAGCTCGCCCGGCTCGCCGAAGCGGGCGTGCGCGGGGCGAACCCCGACGACTGGTGGGGTCTCGCCGAGCTGTCCGACGACGGCCCGGTCGCCGACCCGGACCGGCCGGTGCCGGTCAGCCCGTCCCGCATCGACGCGTTCCTGCGCTGCGAACTGCGCGCGCTGCTGCAGGAGGTCGGCGCGCGCGACGGCGACGCGATCCAGGCCTCGGTCGGCACGCTGGTGCACGACGTGGCCGCCGCCGCGCCGCCCGGCGCGACCGTCGACGAGCTGATCGCGCTGCTCGACCAGGGCTGGGCCGCGCTCGACTTCGGCGCGCGGTGGCACGCGACCAACGAGCGGCGCCGGGTCGAGGCGATCCTCACCACGCTGGCCACCTGGCTGGCGGCCAGCCGCAGCGAGTTCGAACTGGTCGGCGTCGAGGTCGGCTTCGACGCGGTCGTCGGCGACGCGCGGCTCGCCGGGCGCGTCGACCGCCTCGAGCGCGACCCGGACGGCCGGCTGGTCGTCGTCGACTACAAGACCGGCAAGAGCCGGGTGTCCTCAGGCGACCTGCCCGTCCATCCCCAGCTCGGCGCGTACCAGCTCGCGGTCGAGTCCGGCGCGTTCGGCGAGGGGGAGCGGACGGGCGGCGCGCTGCTCGTCCAGCTGGCCAACCCCGGCAAGGATCCCGAGCAGCGCCAGGAGCCGCTGCCCGACGCCGAGGATCCGCAGTGGATCGGCCGCGAGGTGCAGCGGGTGGCGGGGCTCCTGCGCGGCTCGCGATTCGTGGCCCGGGTCAACGCGAGCTGTGGCTACTGCGACCTGCAGAGCAGCTGCCCGCTGTTCCCCGCCGGCCGGTCGGTGACGTCATGACGCTGTCCGCCGCCGAGCTGAGCGCGTTGCTGGGGCTGCCGACACCCACCCCCGAGCAGGCGGCCGTGATCGAGTCGCCGCTGGCGCCGTCGGTCGTCATCGCCGGCGCCGGCTCCGGCAAGACCGAGACGATGGCAGCGCGGGTGGTGTGGCTGGTCGCGAACCGGCAGGTACGCCCCGACGCGGTGTTGGGCCTGACGTTCACCCGCAAGGCGGCGGCCGAACTGAGCCGCCGCATCCGGCGCCGCCTCGCCCAGTGGCGACGCGTCGTCGAGCAGAACAGCCCCGACGACGTCGAGCAGCTGGCCGAACTGCTCGCCGGCGAGCCGACCGTGCTGACCTACGCCGCGTACGCGGGCCGGCTGGTGGGTGAGCAGGCGCTGCGCGTCGGTCACGAGCCCGACGCCCGGCTGATCTCGCCCGCCGTGGCCTGGCAGCTGGCCGACCAGGTCTCGCGCCGCCATCCGGGCGACCTACCGGCCGACATCGGCGCGCCGACCAGCGTGCCGCAGTACGTCCTCGCCATGGCGGGCCAGTTCGCCGACCACCTGGTCGATCCCGACGACGTCGAACGGGTCTGTCGCGACACCCTGGACTGGTTCGAGACGCTGCCGCTCGGCCCGAACATCCGCTCGGACTATCCCGGCAAGACCCAGGACTTCATCGCGACCACGCGGCACCGGCTGGAGCTGCTACCGCTCGTGCGCGCGTTCGCCGAGGCGAAGCGGGCGATGGCCGCGGTCGACTTCGCCGACCAGATGACGATCGCCGCGCGGCTCGCGGCGCTGCCCGAGGTGCGGGCGGTCGAGCGCGAACGCTTCCACGCCGTGCTGCTCGACGAGTACCAGGACACCGGCCACGCCCAGGTCGAGACGCTGCGCGGGCTGTTCGGCGACGGGCATCCGGTCACGGCGGTCGGCGACCCGTTCCAGTCGATCTACGGCTGGCGGGGGGCGAGCGCCGGCAACATCGGCCGGTTCGCGAGGGTGTTCCCGAACGCGGACGGCTCGCCGGCCACGGTGTTCCCGCTCGCGACGAGCTTCCGCAACGACCGCCTGATCCTCGAGGCGGCGAACGCCGTCGCCGAGCCGCTGCGGTCCGGGCCGACGAGCGTGGCGCTCGTCCCGTGGCGCGACGCCGGTGCCGGTGAGCTACGTACAGCCAAGCTGCACACCGTCCTCGACGAGGCCGCGTGGGTCGCGTCCGGGCTGCGTGCCGGGTGGGACGCCCTGCCTGTCGGCAACCGCACCGCCGCGGTGCTGGTGCGGCGCCGGTCGCAGATCCCTGCGCTCGTCGACGCGCTGCAGGACGCCGGCCTGCCGGTCGAGGTCGTCGGTCTCGGCGGACTGCTGACCATGCCCGAGGTCGTCGACGTCGTGGCCACGCTGCGGGTGCTGATCCGCTACGACGCCGGGACGTCCCTGGCGCGGCTGCTGACCGGCGCGCGCTGGCGGATCGGGCCGCGCGACCTGGCCGCGCTGCGCCGCCGGGCCTCGTGGCTGGCCCGCCCGCCCGAGGGCGAACCCGCGCCGAGCGCGGCGTCCGGGCCCGGCGCCGTGTTGCCGGCAGCATCGGGCGGCGAGCCGCTGAGCCTGGTCGAGGCGGTCGACGACCTGGGTCCCGCCGAGGCCTACTCGGTCGAGGGGTACCGGCGGCTCAACGCGCTGGCGGACGAACTGCGCCGGCTGCGCCGCCGCATCACCGCGCCGCTGCCCGAGCTCGTCGCCGATGTCGAGCGCACGATCGGTGTCGACATCGAGGTGGCCGCCCGCGCGGATCGCCGGCACGTGGGGCGTGTCCATCTCGACCGCTTCCTCGACGTCGCGGCCGACTTCGCGGCCGAGGCCGACTCGGCCACGCTGTCGGCGTTCCTCGCGTTCCTGGCCGCCGCCGAGGACGAGGAGAACGGGCTCGACGCGGGCGAGGTGGTGGTCGACGCCGAGCGCATCCAGGTGCTGACCGTCCACGGCGCGAAGGGCCTCGAGTGGGATCTCGTCGCCGTGCCCGGCCTGGTCGAGGGCGTGTTCCCGGCACTGCCGCGATCGGTGAACTGGACGACCGCGCGGCAGGAGTTGCCGGCCGACCTGCGTGGCGACCGGCACGACCTGCCCGCGCTCGCGCTCGCCGACGCCGCCGACCGCAAACAGGTGCGCGACCGGCTCGTGCGCCACGACGACCAGGTCAAGCAGCGCCACCGGGACGAGGAGCGCCGCCTCGCCTACGTCGCGCTGACCCGGGCGCGCTCGCTGCTGCTCGCGTCGGGCTACGTCTGGGACACCGCGAGCAAGCCGCGGGACGCCTCGCCGTACCTCACCGAGGTCGTCGGGTTCGCCCCCGCCGAGGTCTGGGCCGAGCCCGGGCCGGACGAGGTCAACCCGCTGACCGAGGTGCCCCGGGAGGCCGAGTGGCCGCTCGACCCGCTCGGACCGCATCCGGGCGGCCAGCTCCGCGGCGCAGGACGGCGGGCAGCGGTCGAGGCCGGGGCCGACCTGGTCCGGGCGGCGGCCGACACCCTGCCGCTCGTCGTCGGTGCCCAGGCCGAGCAGTGGCACGACGACGTCGACCGGCTGCTGGCCGAGCGGGCCCGGCTCACCCGATCCGGGGTGCTCGACGTCGAGCTGCCCCGCCAGCTGTCGGTCTCGCAGCTGGTCGAGCTCGAGCGCGACCCCGCCGAGCTCGCGCGCAGCATCCGCCGCCCGGTGCCGCGGCCGCCGGCACCGTGGGCACGGCGCGGCACCGAGTTCCACCAGTGGCTCGAGCAGCGCTGGGGTGCGCAGGCGCTGCTCGACATCGACGAGCTGCCGGGTGCGGCCGACGAGACCGCCGACTCGACCGTCGGCGCCGAGTTCGAGCAGTTGCGCGCCGCGTTCCTCGCCAGCAAGTGGGCCAACCGCACGCCGGTCGAGGTCGAGGTCCCGTTCGAGATGGCCCTGGTCGGCGACCGGGTCGTCCGCGGCCGGATGGACGCCGTCTTCGGCGACGGGGACGGCTGGCTGGTCGTCGACTGGAAGACCGGCCGCCCGCCGGCCGGGGCTGCCGCCGAGGCCGCCGCCGTGCAGCTCGCCGCCTACCGGCTGGCGTGGGCGCGGCTGCTCGGGCTGCCCGACGACCAGATGTACCGCGTGCGGGCGGCGTTCCACTACGTCCGCGACAACCGGACGGTCGAGCCGGCCCGGCTGCTCGACGCGGACGGCCTGCGCGCGCTCGTCTCCGAGGCTCCGGTCGAGCCGGTCAGTGGCAGCTGAGGCGCAGCCTCGACCTCAGAGTGAGACCCCGCGCGTCACGGACGTCCGGTTCAGATGCGCGGCGAGCCGGAAGCGATCGGGCACGCGGGCGGCGGTAGGGCCGATGGCGCCCGTCGTCCCGGTGGCGCCGGTGGCGAGGTCGGCGGTGAGCTCCCCGATGAGCGGCGCGAACTTGGCGCCGTGCCCCGAGCACGGCGAGCAGACGACCAGCGCACCGACCCGGTCCAGGATGAAGTCTTCACTCGGCGTCGTCGTGTAGAGGCAGGTCGCCTCGCCG
>Ga0164242_10003466_pt1 | contig 18003 bp, 14 predicted proteins | sample OricomgcompostMG_FD_108783 | JGI IMG/M metagenome (GOLD analysis project Ga0164242, IMG submission 108783) | Miracle-Growth compost microbial communities from Emeryville, California, USA - Original compost - Miracle growth compost (MG) ... | reverse complement strand
GTAATCCTGCGCATATTGAAGCATGCCCAATCCCAGTTGCTTTTCATTGGAAAGACAGCTAACGCGTCGCGCATTCTCCCGCGCCCGCGCAAACACAGGAAATAGAATCGCCGCGAGCAAACTAATTATAGCTACAACGACAAGAAGTTCTATCAACGTAAAACCTTTTCGTAGATTGAATACAGATGTTTTTGATTGCGTGTACATAAAAATCGCTCCCTAAGTTACCTATTAAACCGAAGATGTTAATCCACCACAGAAGACTCCCGGATTAATAACTCTGCCGCGGAATAAGCCGTTCGCGGTGCAATTTCTGGATGGGTGATGCGGCTTAATAATAGTTGCCAGGCTTGACTACAAACCTCCTGCCAATTATTTGTAATGGTGGTTAACGGCGGATAAAGTTCGACAGTTTCCGGGATATTATCGCATCCGATAACGGCTGTTTCATTGGGGATTTGGCGCTTTAATTCGCGCAACGCACGATAAGCGCCGATGGCAACTTCATCGTTGCAGCAATAAAGCGCATCCGGAAATCCCTTTTGCAAAAAGTACTTTTTCAACGTTATTTGTGCCACAGAACGCAGTTGGTCTTGTGAGCGGAATTCAAAACCGATCACTTCCGGTTGCATTGCGTTCCGGCGCATTTCAGCGTGATAAGCCTCATAGCGCGGGTCCTGATTGGTTTGCAAATAGTTATAGGCAACGTAGGCAATGCGCGGTTTATTAATTTTGAGCAAATGCAAAATGGCTTGCTTTGCCGCGTCCTTGATGTCAAGGAAGATTTGGTCGTATGGCCGCCCAAACGCTGTGGCATAAACCGGCGGCGATTGCAACAAAACTGTAGGATGCGTAATTTCGCCAATATCGCTTGATTCGTGAATGATGTAACCATCTGCATGCAATTTCGACACAGAAGTACTTTTTGTTAAAGTGCTCACCACCAAATCATATTCCGTTTCCCGTGACAACTCTTCGAAACGATGAATAAATTGAGCGTGGAACGGCAAACTTAACGTCGGTAAGCAAAGCGCAATTTGATATGTTTTCCCTGTATTCAACGTTTTGGCAGCGCGATTTGGCTGGTAGCCTAACTTATCAGCAACCTCTTGAATACGCTGGCGCATTTCGTTTCCTACACCATTTTGGTTATTCAACGCATAACCCACCAAACGGCGAGAAACACCCAAGTGATTTGCAATGTCTTTTTGAGTTACACCCATTCATCTCACCTCCTTTGCAATAATTACTTCCCCGGGGAAGTAAAGTTATTATACCAATAATCTGCATTTCTTAAACATTTTTTTGCAAAGAGTTTTTGATACGAAAAGAAAACTGAAAGTAGCAGATGGTAGAGAAGTACTTTTGACGTTTCTCAAAAATTCACATGCCCGCTGCCGGCTTTGTCCTGCAATGGAATATGCAAGCCGCATTCACGTTTCTCGCGTCCTGCCCAGCGTCCTGCTCGATCATCTTCACCGGCGCTAACGGCTTTAGTGCAGGGCCAGCAACCGATGGATGGAAAGCCTTGTTCGTGTAGCGGGTTTACGGGAACATCATGCTCGTCAATGTAATCCCAAACTTGTTGTTTTGTCCAGTTGGCAAGCGGATTAACTTTGATGATTCCCATTTTTTCATCCACCCCCACGATTGGCGCTTTGGCGCGTTCGGGAGTTTGATCGCGGCGAATTGAAGTGATGAATGCATCGAAATCTGCCACGGCCTCGCGCAATGGTACTACTTTTCGTAAGTAGCAGCATTGATCAGGATCGGTTTTATACATTGGCCCGCCATTGCGTTTTTCCAGTTCTGCCACGCTTTCTTTCGCCGAAACCATGCGGACATGAATATGATATTTATCCTGAATACGCTCACGCAAAGCCAGCGTTTGCGGAAACTGATATCCCGTATCCAAGTTAAAAATATCGGGAAAGAGGCTGGTCTCTTCCGCCAATTTGACTAACATATCAATTACGGCACAACCTTCTGCGCCAAAGGCTGTTGCCATTGTCAACGTAAGTGGAAATTTCTCCAGTGCCCAGCGCAAAATTTCCTGCGGGCTAGCGGATTCCAATTCACTACTGATTTTTTGCCAATCTTCGGCAACTGCAATTTCGGACATATAGTTAATTCTACCAAAAAGGTGGGGATTGAGGAAGTGAGTTTTAGCCTTTGTTTTCAATAAGAAGTCTATTTCCGTTTTATCAAATAAAAGCACTTCTATCTTATTCCAATAATTGTTCCTAACACCACCGTTTGAATAGCCGCGACAGCAACGCCAGCCAGCGCAACAACGACCAATGTGGTAGTCAAGCGGCGCGTGAGCAACTTGTTCCCAGCAACGCGTGATACTAAAACAGGATCTATCAACAAACTGGCTATGGAAGCCAGGATTGCACCGTTTGCCGCAACAATAGACGGTATGTCACCACGAGTTGTCAATACAGCAGCAGAAGCAACAGCGGAGGTGCTGGAAACAATCCCGCCAATCAAACTAATCGCATAGAAACCTAGAGATCCCAAGTAGCGCTGTGACAGAACTCCTGCCGCTTGAATGATAACAAACAGTAATCCGAATTTTAATGCTCCCCATAAAGAAAATGGAGAACTGATTTTAAGATTAAATTCTTTTTCAATAACTTCGTTATCATGGGTCTTTCGCCACCACAACATAATGGCGCAAACGAGTATCATAACCGTTAATGGCAACGCCACGTAGCCCAACGTGCTCAAGGCGAGAATTCCCATGATAACGCCATTGCGGATTAACATTGCAGCATTGGCTAAAACGATTCCACGATAAGCTGTTCCAATCAGAGAAGCTCCGGCTTCCTTGACCCGCACGGCCAGTTCCGCCGCTGCAACAGTACTATTAACGAGACCTCCGAGAAATCCGCTGATTTCCATGCCGCGCTTACCAAAAAGTTTCCACAGGATGTAGTTCACAAATCCAATGCCGGCAATCATGATAACCGTTGCCCAGGCTACGCGGGGTTCGACTAATCCCCACGGATCCAGTGGATGAGCAGGTAAAACGGGATAGACGATAAATGCAATCACAGCCAGCAATATTGCCGAGCGGACTTCTTGTTTTGTCAGACCTGCGCTGAATTCTGATAATGATTCTTTCCACGCCAAAAGTGATGCCGTGCCGATACCAATCACGGCTGGCGCGAAGGTATGTCCTAATCCGCATAAAACGCCGTTGAATCCCGTGACAAGCAATGCCACGGATGTTGTCAATTCGGCCGTATGATTGGTATCCATTCGTTGCCAGTTAAGAAAAACGACAAGAATTCCAATAAGAGCCAAGGCTAAAAGGGAATATTCCTTTCCCATTAGCACACTGATACACCCCAACAATCCAACAAATCCGAACGTGCGAACGCCTGCTTCTTTGCCACGCCACTCACGTTCTAACCCCACAAACACCCCAAGAGCTACCGACAAAAGTACTCTTTGAAGTACAGCACTATATGGCCATTGCGCGGATTGTATCATTTTTAAATTTTGCCTTAATGAATTAGATTATTTATTTCATGCGGAAAACACACATTAATATAATATAAAAGTACTTTTACTCTCTTCCAAGATATGGCTTTTTCTCCGCGGGCTTTGTGCCTTTGCGTGAAGCTACACATATAAAAAATAATGAGGACATGGCAGTTGCCTTGTCCTCATTGCACTGTCTTCCGATTAATGTCGCAGAGAGGACTCGAACCTCCACGGGGAAAATCCCCACCAGCCCCTCAAGCTGGCGCGTCTGCCATTCCGCCACTGCGACGAATACTACGAGGCTATTTAACTTTTTGGCGAGTTCCGCAGATGGTTTCCCATACCACGCCGCCATAGAGCATAGCAATAATATAAAGGACACCGACAATCAAAAAGTGCCAGATGGTGACTGCTTTTGTTCCGAAAGCGGCAACCACGGAAACTGCAAGAAACGCGCCGCCAACCCAGCGAGAAGCCGGCTTGGTGATGCGTTCCAGCCCAACGACCATATCGACTTCACCAGCAGAACGTCCTCCGGCCGCGCCAAGGCCCATCACGCCACCACCTTGCTCGTTCTTATCTTCTGTGATCGCAATCAAAATTAACAATGCTATCGCTAATAAAACCTGTAAAATAATGACAAATGTATGCATAATGCTCTCGTAAATAGCCCATGAGATTATAGGCAAGTTGGGCGGTTACGTCAAGGCGAAAGAGAAGAATTTAGAAGTCGGAAGTTAGGAGTTAGAAGTGCCGGGAAAAGTACTTTTATGGCATGAATCATTCTTAGAATACTTGTCGTTACGCTACTTCTAACTCCTAACTCCTAACTTCTTCTTTCTCACCCTCCCAGCAATTCCGCAACCCGCACTGGTGCGTTGCGGCGAGCCGATTCTGCGGCGGCTAGTGTCACAGCCACTGTTCGCAAGCCTTCATCGTAATTTGACAGAATCAAGGATTGATCTTTTAGGCGAACGGCTTCCACAAATGCATGATCAGCAGATTTAAATGTTGCATTTCCTGGCGCTTCGTTTTCTTTGCCTTCATGTTTCACCACAACCGATGCAGGCGACCAGCGTAAGTACTTTTCATCGAAGGTAATATCCAGCACATTGGCAAATCCATCCGTCAGCGAAAGCGACGAGACACAGCTCATTGTTCCAATCGCGCCGTTTGCAAATTTCACCGTCATCGCCGTGATGTCCGGACAACTGGTTTGATCGGGCGTGAGCTGGCGTTGCGCTTCATAACAAAATACTTCCTCAATTTCGCCAACCAAATAGCGCATCATGTCCAGCGTATGCGTGGCCTGCTCCACCAATTGACCGCCGGACTTATCACGGTCGCTCCACCAATTTCCCAACATGGCGCGGCCGGTGCCGCACCAATAATAACCAGAAGCCAATCCCACCGTATTATTTGCCAGAATTTCCCGCGCCGCATTCACGGATGCAAAATAACGCAATTGATACCCCACGCATGTTAGCAGATTTTTGGCGCGCACCGCGTCAGCGATTTGCCGTCCAATATTCAGATCCAGCGTCACCGGTTTTTCTACGTAAAAAGGAATACTGCGATCGATCAATGCAAATTCCATTTCGCCGTGCACGAAGGGCGGCACGGATAAATAAACCGCATCCAGCTCGATATCGTCCAACATCTGATGGAAATTTGAATACGATTTAGCGTCTGTGCCTTCGGCCGCTTGCATTGCTAGTGTTTCTTGCGTGTCGCACACGGCAACGACATCGGCGTTATCAATTTGCCGCAATTGGCTCAAATGCCCGCGGCCATTTTTTCCACAACCCACAAATCCGATACGTATTTTGTCAGACATGATTTCCTCTAAAAGTACTTTTATCGCTGCAGCCTCGCGGTAAATCACAAAATCCAATCAACAAATACCAAATAAACGACAAACTCTAAAAGTACTTTTGAGAATCATCAAGAGCCGCCTGCCGCAAGCCGGTTGTTAATTGAATTTTGTGATTTATTCACGAGCCCGCTGTTATCCCAACAATCGTAACTGTTCCCGCAGAAATTCTGCAGCTCTTGCAATATCTCCCGCCGGATCGCCGCCGGTTTCACGTTCGATTGCCAGATAACCATCATAGCCACTTTCTTTGAGCAATCCCAAATATTCCTGCCAATCCACCCAGCCTTCACCCAGCGGTACTTCCTGATTGACGCTATCGACAACTTTGGCGTCTTTGGCATGTGTGTGCACGGTGAATTTCCCGAGGCGCTTCACGCCTTCCACCGGCTCATAATCCGCAACCGCTTCCTTTGCATCATATGGCTGACTGGGCTTGCCGTATTTTTCAATCAAACGTTCATTGTGATGACGCAGTGCCGGCCAAATGATGAGATTGGCTGGATCGTAATTGACGCGTAATGCCGGGCTATCGATTTCCGTCATCAGTTTCTCCATCACGCGCGCTGGCTCGGGGCCGGTTTCGATTGCTAAACATGCGCCAACTTTCTCGCCGTGCTTTGCAATCTCTTCGCAACTACGCAAGAAGGAATCCCAACGCGGACCGGCCATTTCCGGCGGCATTACGCCGATATGCGCTTGCCAGATTCCCTGTGTTCCCGGCATCACTTCCGCTGCCATTTCCAGCGTGCGTTTGGCGTCGGCCACATCGCGCTCCGCATAATTAGCATCTCCCAAATCAACGCCGCCGCCCCAGCGGGAAAGCGCGGAAATGACCAAATTGCGCTCCTCTAATTGTTTCTTCAATTCGGTGCGTTTGGCAGCATCGCAGGTTTCCGGGTCCCATTCGCTGGTAGCTGATAGATGAATTGCTTCCAATCCTAATTGCTGCGTTGAATTCAACGCTTCTTCAAAGGGCTGCTTAAAATTGCCCAGCATCACTGATAATTTCATAGAAATCCTTACAAATAAAAACGAGAGCTTTTAGCCCTCGTGAGTTAATAATACCAAAAGTACTTTTACACGGTAATTGCGCCTGTTACTTTACGCCCAAATAAACAATCGTCAAATCATCACTTTGTGCAGCGCTGCCCACGTGTTCGGCAACTTCTGCTTCCATCATTTGGATATTATCCGTGCCCTCTCGTTGAGGCTTTTGCATAATATCTAAAATCCGTTGCATACCAAATTCTTCCTCATTTTCATTCATCGCTTCGGTTAATCCATCGGTGAAAATTAAAATGCGGTCGCCACTTTTCAGATGTATTGTTTCCACTTCCAGCAGTTCATCAAAATCAGGAGATGGCACGACGCCAAGAGCAAATCCGTTGGGAGAAAACACATCAGTTTCGCCGGATGCATGTGCCACAATAAGCGGTTCATGGCCCGCCCTACCCCATTCAAAAGTACTTTTCTCTATATCCAAAATGCCGTAAATGCATGTGACAAACATATCACTGCGTAAATCTTCGCCAATAAAACCATTGGCCTGTGCAAGGGATGATCGCACATCTGTATTACCGCGCGCCTGAGTACGGAAAATACTGCGAATCATCGCAGCAATCAACGCCGCGTGAACGCCTTTGCCGGAAACATCCGCCACCACGAATCCCAAGTGTGTGTCGTCAATCCAGAAAAAGTCGTAATAATCTCCTCCCACTTCAGTGGCGGCGCTGCCGACTGCGGCGATTTCGTAACCATCCACTTCAGGACATTTTTCCGGCAACAGGCGTTGTTGAATATCCCGCGCAATTTGCAAATCGCGGCGCAACCGTTCCTGCTTGGCAACTTCGCCCGTGAGCAAAGCATTGTTGATAAATAATGCTCCCTGATCCGCTAAGGCACGAAGCAACATTTTATCTTCATTTTCAAAGGAGCCTCGCTGTTTGCAAAGCACCGCCATCACGCCCAGCGGTTCTTCGCGAATACGCAATGGAACTACCAGCATCGAACGATTGCGCAAATATTCGGCAGTGCCGCCGATCATAATTCCAGCCGTTTGCACATCGTTAATAATACGCGCTTGCCCTTGTTTTGCCACTTCACCCAAAATACCTTCGCCCAATTGAAAAGATTGATGCTTCATTTCATCTTCCAGGGTTTCGGTGCGATCCGAAGATTTAACGCAAGCTGATTCCACATACAAAGGCGGGAAGAAATTTACGACGTCACGCGGCTCCAATAATTGTGTTTCTTCATTGTAGAGATAAATCGCTCCGGCAGCGGCGTCGGTGGTTTCCAATGCGGATTCCAAGATCAGATGCAAGACTTGCTTGAGATCCATTGCCGTCGTAAATGCAGAGCCAATCCGGCGTAGAAATGTGACTACTGTTTGCCGTTCGCGTCCCAAACGATGGCGCGACATTTCTACCATTTCGTATTCATTGAGCACGCCTTTAGCCACCATCCAAATAATCGGCACAAACGCAATTGCACCGAAAAACGGCGTCCAAAGCGGATTGCCGAAGGTATAGCGAATGGCCATACCAATCCACAGTAAGATGAACGCGATTCCCAGTATCATGGGATCATAATTAAGCAAGCCTGGCTTCATTACCTCGCGCAGATTCATCATGGTGTAAACGACAACAGCGGAAGCCACTACCAACATTAAAAGCAAATTGGACAGGTTGGAAAGCAAGTAAACATTGAGTCCAAATATCCCCGTCAGAACGCCAACTACCAACACAACCCAAATAGCAAAGTAGATGCGGGAAGCGATATCAATTGAGGTAGTTTTTTCAGAATTAGGGTGATGCAAAAATCCCAACGCCAGAAAGAAAGTTCCCAATGAGGCAAGACAGACAGTCCACACTTGCAACCCGGAAGCCAATGAAACCGCTGGACTTATATGTGAATTAATTTGCCAATTGGAATGCCACCAGCCCAGCCATGCCGCCCATTCCTGAACTGGACTTACAGCTGCATACATGATCGCGGAGAAAAAATCGCCGACAAATAAGAGACTAAACGCGACTAAAAGGAGGGTGTATTGAGCGCGGCGCCGGCGAGCGGCGGCGAAATAATTGAAACCTGGCTTCTCTTCATTGAAATAAATATAGAGAAACTCCCGTCTGCGGGCGGCGCTCCAATCAAAAAAGACGAGCAACAATCCTGCCGCTGTGAGCAGCAGTTTGCAAATACTGAACGCTAACGCGTAATAAGAGACGTGACCCATTATTTTGCACCCTTTGCCGGGCAGGCATTGCATTTAGCGAATGTTATCTGGTAATCCAAATGTAACATAAATGAAACATGAGCGACGCGTTTTCTGGCACTAATTTCACATTATAACACGATGTCGAGTGTTGTAGGAAAGTACTTTTGCCCAGGGCAAACGCATTGGGAATTTTACGAATATATTGTCAACAAAACCAATGGAAACAGCGCGTCGTTTTGGAATAGCGAAAAGTACTTTTACGCACGTCATTTTGAACGGAGCGAGGCACGAGCGTAGTAAAGAATTCCCCGAAGTTTCAACGACCGATTTAAAATCCTGTTTATCTTGTTTATCGATGTATGATTTTTTCTTTGCGACCTCCCGGCTTTGCGTGAGACAAAAACAACAGGAGTTATTAAAAGTACTTTTTGTCTTTTATCCGCAAACATGATATAAATCTAACCTTAAAAGTGGAGAAATCTTGCCGTTAACGCTATATCTACGGCAAAGCAGCAAGATCTATCAATATCATCTTGCGTGAAGGAAACTATTTATGCATCACATCAAACAGAAAAAATGGCAGAAGCTGCTCAGTTATGCATTAGCCGGTGTGGCTATGGGAACGGGCATGATTATTATGCCGGCGACTGCGAGGGCACAGACTGTAACTCAGGGTGGAGATGGTGGGGATGGATCTCCGTATACAGATGGATTCATTGGCTCCGCTACAACTGGCGTCACTATTAACGCTGATGGAGATTATTCCGTCATTGGCGGCAACGGTGGGAGTAGTAGCTATGGCATTAGCGGTGGTGGCGCTGGCGGCGCTGGTGGGAGTGCTACAAACTCTATAACCAACAACGCGGCTTATAATAATTCTAACCTCACAATAACTGGTGGAGATGGAGGTGATGGAGGTGATGCTTATTACATTACCAATGGATATCATGGTTATAATGGCGCACCTGGTGGAAGCGGCGGTTCCGCGTTATTGTCCATAACAGATAGCGGCTCTCCTCTAACTTTATCAAACAGCTCACTTACTCTGACCGGCGGTAATGGCGGCGATGGTGGCATTGGCAATAATGGTTATATAGGTGGCGACGGCGGCAGCGGTGGCAATGCATCCTTCTCAGGGAACATTGATGCAATTGATAGCGTTCTTACATTAATCGGCGGCAGCGACGGAGTTGATGGTTCGGGCTATGGATATGCCGGTGCGGGCGGTGCGGGCGGTAGCGTATATATCTTAGGTTCTGTTACGGGCAATGGACATAGTACGATTGATTTACAAACCAACGGTAATGGATCCATAAAATCGAGCCTCACGCTGAATGACACATCCGTGTTGAAGGTTCGAGGCTATAATGAGATATATCCCGGCAACTTGACGCTGAACGCTGGCACCACATATTCACCCTTCCTGGATGTGAATAACCCGGATGGCAATTATTTGGCAGTTTTTGCGGGTAATGTTTTCCTCAACAACGCCTATTTGACGCCCGATATATCAAACGCAACGGCGGGGGATTTCACCAACAACACATTCAAAATTCTCGAATACCAGCAAGACCTTATCGGGACATTTAGCGATGACCAATCGGCATCGCCATTGTTCTATACAGTGGATTATGGCGACGGTTACGGTGGTGAAATAGACATTTCCATCACAGGCGTTAATCCAAATCCAATTCCGCAAGGGAGCGGCATTGACGTCGGAGGATCTCCATCACAAAACGCGCAAAACCTGGCCGATTATTTCAACGGGCCGGATGGGCTGATTAGCCAGGAAGGCACAGGGAACTTATCGAATATTCTTCAGATTATCCAGGGCAATGGAATAAACGAAATCATCCCCGACAACATCGCCGCTCAGCTCCTGCAAACATTCTTCAACCAGCAAAGTTTCACCGGCGGCATCTTGGACACGTTGCGTAATCTCGGTAATCACCTTGACAACGGCAAAAGTACTTTTGCGTTGAATAATTCAGGAAATATTTCCACCCAATTGTCTTCATTGCGCCAGAGCATGAACGCGCCGGCTTATGCGCTAAATGCGGCCGGCAATAACAATAGCGGTGCAAATGGCATGTGGGCTTCCTATAATGGCAGACGCTCGAGCATGGAAGCTGATCACGGCATCGGCTCCAACAGTTGGAGCGCTTCCAACGATGGTTTCACCGTGGGTTATACCAACGGTGGCGGCAACTTCCGTTGGGGTTTGGCGGCTGGACATCAAGAGACGGACCTCGATTTTGACGGCATCAGCGCCAGCGGCAAAGTGGAGGGTTATAACGTTGGCTTGTATGGATCGTGGCAGGGTAAAAGTACTTTTCTGAATGCTGTGCTTGGTTATGGCGATTACAACAATCAGTCTTATCAACTGCTGGGCAATAATAAATTCGACACCAAAGCCTATTCGGGCACGTTGGAATTAGGTAAACATTATGGTAGCGACCACAGCCAGATCACACCATTTGCTTCCATCGATTGGACACGCACCAAAAACGACGGCTTCACCAATCCGGGCGGCGGGCTTAGCATCCGCAACGGCTCGAATAATGTCTATTCCACTACGCTTGGCGTGCGTTATAACAATCGCCAATATGATGACGCGGGTAAGCTAAAAGGTGGCTGGACAGCAGGCTTGGGCTGGGTGCATCAATCGGGAGATACAAATTTTGCCGTGGGCGCCAGCTATTCTCCCACGTTTCCAGACAGTTTTAATGCCAGCACCACGCCGCTTGATGGCAACTTGCTCCAGGCTAAAATTGGCGCTTATGGCCGAATTCACAATAACCTGATCGGTTTTGCCGGATATGAAGGTTTGTTTGGCAGCAGTCAGCGCGTGCATAGTGTGAACGCTGGAATTGGGTACCAGTTTTAAGAAAAAGTAATGAGTGGGGGCAGGCCTGCCCCCACTCATTGTGAATAATCCAATTACAACAGAGAATTACGCTGATTTTTATTTGCTACTTCCGGTTGTTTTTCGCGCCACCATCTCCTTAAATTCTTCAGTGGCGGCATATTTATAGCGCGCTTTTCCGTTCTCATAATATAGCTTCACCGTTACCGGCAGTTTGCGGCGTTTGATCGCTTCACGATAAAGCTGCAACACCGTTTCGTCCAGTGCCAATCCTTGTTGCTTGCTTAATGAATCCGGGTGAATTCGATAGTAATACAACGGTTGCGGCAGGTGCATAAAGTTTGTAATCTCGGAAAATTTGATGCTGAGTTCATAATCTGCAGCGCCGTGCGGTTCTGTGCAAAGCGGCTCGATTTTTCCATAGAGATCTTGCCGGAATAAGCGAAAGTGAAACGTCATAAAATCTCGCAATAAGAGATCCTTGCTAAACGGCATTTTGGAACGCATGCCTACGGAAAGTACTTTTCCCGACTTATCCATTTCGTAATGATCCGTGTAGACCACGCCATAATCGGGATAATGGTCCAGGATAAAACTTGTGAGTTCTAGTGTTTGCGGATCAAACATATCGTCCGCGTCAATCCAGCCTACATAGTCGCCACGCGCCATTTTCATCATTTGCGCCAGCCGCGTGTTTTGTCCGCGATTTTTGCCATCGCCAATAAGGGTGATTCGCTTATCATCGAATGATTGTGCGATTTTCAGCGTATCGTCTGTCGAGCCATCATCACAAATCACAAACTCAAAATCGATGAAGGTTTGCCGGAGTACACTTTCAATACATTCCGAAAAGTACTTTTCAGAATTATAGGCGGAGCAGAGGATGGAGATTTTGGGCATATTATTAAAAGTACTTTTCACCTCCGGAAAGTATTCAATCCCGAATTTTCCAAATTGATAAATTTATATTTTGCGTTGCCGTCTTCATACCGCATTTCGACGTGCGTATTTAACCCGCGGCGTTTGATGGCGTCGCGCATCAGTTGCAGTACAGCCTGATCCAAATCCTTCATCACCGTTTTAGTAACTGATTCTGGATGAAGCCGATAATAATATAGCGGCAATGGCAAGTGCATGAAATTTGTGACTTCAGACATTTTTAAGCACAATTCATAATCCTGCGCTTTATGCGGCGTTCTCTCCAGCGGTTCAATTTTGGAATATAACTCCCGCCGGAACAGGCGAAAATGGAACGTCATAAAATTGCGCAGTAATTGATCGGGACTATAGGGTTCCTTTGAGCGCGGGCCAAGGCGAAGCAGATTTCCCATTTCGTCTATTTCAAAATGATCGGTATAAACCAGCCCGTGATGCGGATATTCGTCGAGTACAAAATGGGTGCGCCACAACGCGGTTTTTTCAATAATATCATCCGCGTCAATCCAGCCTACGTATTCGCCTCGCGCCATTTCCATCAATTGCCCATAACGCGTATTTGGCCCGAGATTCTTTCCATCGAAAAGTACTTTTAAGCGTTTGTCACCGAATGACCGCGCTATTTCCAAGGTTTTGTCCGAGGAACCATCGTCATATATCAAAAATTCAAAGTCGGTGAACGTTTGGCCGAGCACGCTCTCGATGCACTGCGGAAAGTACTTTTCGGCGTTATAGGCGGAACAGAGAACGGATATTTTGGGCATCGTGAATGCGTAGTATAAAGAGAAACAAACATCGTTGCTCATTGTTAATTGCTAATTGTTCATTGCCCCATCTTCGCGCGCGGGTGCGCATTCATATACGCTTCCTTCAAATGCGCGGCGCTGATGCGGGTGTAAATTTGCGTGGACGATAATGATTGATGTCCCAACAATTCCTGCACCACGCGCAAATCCGCGCCATTCTGCAACAGATGCGTAGCGAAGGAGTGGCGCAAGGTGTGCGGCGAAACGTGTTTCATGATTCCAGCGCGTTTGGCATAATCCTGCACCAGCGTATAAATCGCGTGTGCCGAAAGCGGCGTTCCGCGACTGTTGATCCAAACTAAATTAGTGGTAAATTCTTCTTTGTTACGCCGCCGCGCCAGCAATTCTCCGCGTGATTTGCTGACATAACGCTCCAACGCTTCACGGGCATAACGGCCCAAAAGTACAATGCGTTCTTTATTGCCTTTGCCGCTGACAACGCGAATTTCGCCGGCGCGCCAATTGATTTCCGGCAATGCCAGCGCCGCCGCTTCCGCCACACGCATCCCGGTGGCGTACATCACTTCCAATAGCGCTTTGTCGCGCGCCGCGAACGCAGAGTCCGCATTCGTCAAAGCCAGCATATTTTCCACTTCCGATGGTTCCAATACATCCGGCAACGGACGCGGCGATTTGGGCGAAAGTACTTTTGCCGCCGGATTACCCGCCACCAACTCTGCGCGTTCCATCCATTTAAAAAACGCTTTCAATGTCGATAATTTGCGCAACACCGAACGATGCTCATATTTTTTCTGCACTAGATACGACAGAAACCCGCGGATCATCAAATGCGTTACGCCATTCCAATCCGGCGATTCCAACAGTTTCTCGCTGGAAAGCCATTGCATAAACTGCTGCAAATCGCTGGCATATGAACGCACCGTATGCGCCGCCGCGCCGCGGGCGTCTTGCAAGTGCGATAAATAGGCATCGACGTTGTTGTCAAGGGAATTCATATAGTCATTAGCGAATTCCCCCTTTTAAAGGGGGATTAAGGGGGATTCTGAACGTCAAGCAATCATCAAAAGTACTTTTATCGCGTTATGTATAAAATCCCCCTAACCCCCTTTACAAGGGGGAATTTTTACGCGCACATTAGATATGGCCAAAAGTACTTTTAATCATCACTACTCATCACAACGCGCGCAATTTCCTCCGCTGAAGTTAATCCCTGCCGCAATTTTTCCAATCCGTCTTTCCACAAAGTTGTCATTCCGGCATCCACTGCGATTTGCTGGATTTCTGAAGAGTCGGCGCCTCGCATGATCGCTTTGCGCAATTCATTATTAGCAACGAATAATTCAATTACCGCAAGCCGCCCGCGCATTCCGGTGTGATTGCAATGTTCGCATCCCGCGCCTTTGAAGAGCGGAAAACCGCGCTCTAATCCCAGCAGATCAAGAGAAGTCTGATACTGCGGATCGCTTTCGGGAATTTGCATTTTGCATTCGCGGCAAATCATGCGCACCAGCCGCTGCGCCAAAACGCAAGTAAGTGAAGACGCAATCAAATACGGCGGCACATCCATGTCCATCAACCGCGTAATCGCTCCTGGCGCGGAATTGGTGTGTAATGTCGATAACACCAAGTGGCCGGTCAGTGCGGCACGAATGGCGATGTTGGCAGTTTCTTCATCACGGATTTCGCCGACCAGAATGACGTCGGGATCCTGCCGCAAAATAGCGCGCAATTGTGTAGCGAAAGTGAGCCCAATATCCGCCTGCACTTTGGTTTGCGTCACGCCAGGTAACGCATATTCTACAGGATCTTCCACGGTGACCACGTTTTTGGTTTCGTCGCGCGTAATAGCTAACGCGCCATACAACGTGGTGGTTTTGCCGGAACCAGTTGGGCCTGTCACTAAAATCATTCCTTGAGCGCGTCCCAACAAAGGAATAAATGTTTTTTGATCTGCTTCTGAAAAACCCAACTGGCGCAAATCCGTCACCAGCGCACTGCGATCCAATAATCGCAATACAACTTTTTCGCCATACATGCTTGGCAAAGTGGAAACGCGGAAGTCAAATGTTTTGCCGCCGACGCTGGCGCGAAAACGGCCATCTTGCGGCAGGCGATTTTCCGTGATATTCAGTTGCGAAAGTACTTTGAAACGCGAAACGATCGCCGGCTGTAATTCCGTTGGAATCAATCCACCTGATCGCAATTGGCCGTCAATACGATAACGCGGTTGCAAACCTTCGTGCGTCGGTTCCAAATGCATATCCGAAGCGCGCATTTGCACGGCAATTTTCAATAACTCGTTGCAATAAGTAATAATTGCGCCCTGCGTGGGATCTTCGTAATGTTCTTCTTCACCTTCCACGCGCACGCCGGTTTCATCCAAATCGCCAACATCCTCGTGGCCGATGCCAACCGCGACGGCCGGTTCTGTGGGCTTTTCAATTACATCGGGAACAAGCGCCGGATCAATTTCGCGCAATTTCGCTCTGTCGATCCAGCCGTGTCCCAGCAAAACAGCCACGAACGATTTGTCTTTGGTGCGTTCTTTTGCAGCTTGCTGAACCTGTTCTGTGGTCAAAATATTTTTTGCGATTAGCGCATGTGCCAATTGTTGATCGTTCATCATAATATTCGCTCTGTTGATTATATGACAGTTTCGCAGAAAAGTAGTTGTTTTCAAAATTGTACGATGCTGTCACAATAACGATATGGCTAAAAGTACTTTTATGGCAGCGTGCGCTGAAATCGATATTACGCCACAATTGCCCATCACATTGGCAGGATCACTTTCCGAACGCACCGCGAAATCCATCGCCGATCCGCTTTTTGCACGATTGCTTTTGATGAAAAATGGCGACACTTCCCTGCTCTTTATTTTGTTGGATGTCATCGGCATCAGCAATCCGGACGCAAATTTTTTACGAGAAACGCTTTCGCAAAAAATAAACACCCCTCAGGCAAATATCTGCGTCGCCTGCACGCACACCCATTCCGGCCCGGCCATGATGGATGCATTTGATTCCAAAAAAGAAACGGCCTATGTCGAACAGACATTGCAACAAATCATCACAACCTCAACAAAACTTCCTTCCCAATTGCAGCCCGCCGAAGTTGCCTGGGGAACAGGATTTGAAAACCGTCCCGCATACAACCGCCGTTACATCATGAAAGACGGAACGCTGAAAACAAATCCGGGAATTGGCAATCCGGAAATTCTCCATCCCGCCGGTCCGACCGATCCTGCATTTCCCGTATTATTATTGCGAAATAAAAACGGCGAACCGCTGGCGGTGCTGGCGAGTTTTTCCTTGCATTACGTCGGCGCGGATGGCGGCGATGTGATTTCCGCGGATTATTTCGGCGCCTTCGCGCGCGCCATAAAATCGAAATACGGCAAGCAATGCTTGGCGATGCTGGCGCATGGCGCGTCGGGCGATATCAACAATGTCAACGCGCAACAAAAGCCGGAACCCTGGTTTCCCGATAAAGCGCGCCCCTCGCAAAAATGCGCTGTCGTGGGAGAAATGCTGGCCTCGCAAGTGGAACAAATTTGGAACGCCGCCACCTTTCACGATGATATTCCCATAGCCGCCGCCAAAAGTACTTTTGTGCAACAGGTGCATAAAATTGATGACCGCGAAAACGATACAGCAAAAGCCAACGACGCGTCGCTTTCACAAATGGAGCGCGTATTCGCCAAAGAACGATTGCTGTTGCTGGAGTATCCCGATACCATCGAAATGCCCATGCTGGCATGGCGCATTGGCAATTGGGCGATGGCCACTTTCACCGGACAAATGTTTGCCCAATGCGCGCTGGACTTGCGCTATGCCTCGCCGTTTGAAACAACCGCAATCGTGGAACTGGCCAACGGCTGGGGAGGATACGTGGGACGGCGAATGGATTATCTGTTGGTCGGATACGAAATGCAACTGGCGCGTTCGTCCTTCGCAATGCCGGGGACGGGAGAAGAGATGTTGTGTGAGGCAATTGGAAATTTACGGAAAGTGTTGGAGTGATAAAGATAATAATTTAACATCGATACACAGGATATTCAGGATGGATTTTTCCCCGCCGTTTTATCCTGTTCATCCTGTCTATCGATGTAAGACAGAAAAGTACTTTTATAATGAGAAATGAGCAAAGCAATTAATAAAGAAGCTGCCTCAAGTTTTCATCTGAAGCCAGTTTAACGGGATAATGCCATGGACAAAGAAATTTCGCCAGCAACAAGTGTCAAATTCTACGCTCTTGGCGTTGTCTGCCTACTGACTCCAACCTTAATATTATTTTGCTTAATTTTAGGAGATGGTAAATTTTTAGCTTTTGGAAGCTATATAATTTCATCCCAAAATTTTGTTGAATCAATTATCTCATTTCTCCTTTCATCTTTAGGCCGTGAATTTTGTGGGTTTTTGTGGGTTGTGACCGGCTTGATCTGGCTTTTCGGAGGAATCATTTCCTGCTTTGTCTGCATCTCCAATTGTTTAAGGAAAACGTGGTCACACTACATAAGAGTTATTTTTGTTTGCACTTTGACAGGATATTTATTTTCATACGCATGGATAATATTCAATCCGGCACAGCGCCAAATCGAATATGCATTGCACAGCAAAATATCAACAGGTTTTAGCCCCGCGCAAGTAATAAAAGTACTTTCATCCAATAATATCGACCATGACGGCATTAATGATAAAGATGTATTAAAGGCATACATTCCCCTTGACGAATCAATGCATGAAACCTATATCATTACCTTTCATTTCACCGATGGCAAGCTTCGCAATTTCATAGTTGTTCTACATCCGAATTGGTCATGAGGAGCAAATAAAATTAATATCGTAAT
>Ga0164242_10003465_pt1 | contig 18006 bp, 16 predicted proteins | sample OricomgcompostMG_FD_108783 | JGI IMG/M metagenome (GOLD analysis project Ga0164242, IMG submission 108783) | Miracle-Growth compost microbial communities from Emeryville, California, USA - Original compost - Miracle growth compost (MG) ... | reverse complement strand
GCGGCTGTACCGGAGAAGTAACCCGTATATTCCTCGTAAATACTAGGTAGGTACTTCGTGCAAGTTATCGCACAATGACGGACGATTGGAGTGCGAGCTCGTCTTGATGCGGGTCACTCGCAGTCCCTTGCGGTCGGCTGTGGAAAAAAATAGGACGTGTCGTGTATCGATGATTGGTATGCAGAGCTCTCACCCCACTCGGTGACCGGCTTACTGATCTTCTTGACAAGACAGAAGGAAGATCTTTCCTTTGCAGGTTCAACTTTTGGGGCGGACGAGGTGTGTACGCCTCGCGAAGTTTAGACCGGACTGTGACGGAATGATATCGAGTTGATAGATTATAGGAGCAAACAAAACTTGGGTAAAGAAGGGTATTTTGCAAAGTATGTCCTTGGTGACTTTAGCAGATGAATATTGAGTCTCTTGGCCTCTATAACGTGGCAATTTCCGAGCTTGAAATACCGTCGTCGATGATCACCGACAATCGCTCTTGAGAAGATGGCAATGGCCGGGTCTGTGGGTCGAGGCGGGCTCGGGACTCAATGCCGGAGATTTGCCGGCTGCGCACCTCACCTGTCGGCCCGTCAGAGGCTGGGGCCACCCCCGGCTTGTTGCCTGGCATATTGAGCCGAGGCACGTCATCTTGCCGTGGAAGGCACATCCATCCAGACGCATCGCCGACAAACATGCGCGGCGCAAACACGTTCTTGAACTCAGTTTAGACATAGTAGTCTACCCGTTCTTTAGGTCGCTTCACCCACAGCGTTCTTGCGGCGCACGCAAGGCTAGCGCAAATAACAGTTACCCGAAATGGGCGAATCTGGACGAGATTCCCGCCCCGAGATCCCGGCATGGCAGAAATCGCAATCTGCCACGACCGAGGCCGGTTCGAACGTGAAAGACCCAGAAACCACAGCGACTATAGAGCAGGCAAGGAAGTTTCTTCAGGATGAAGAAGTGCAGAGGGCCACGAGGGACCGGAAGATAGAATTTTTGAAGAGCAAGGGCGTAGATGAAGCCATCATCATCCAGCTTCTCGACGAGAAACCCGAGGAGTCGCCGACAAAGGTTAGTCGCTTCCCTTGCGGCGATTTAGGGCTTGTACAAGTTGTACTAACTACCCGTTGCAGGAAGCTATTGGAGATCCTGCGAAAGATATTCCTAAAGATACCGTGCGAGATGCTTCGTCGGCGCCCGCGCCCGCGCCCGCGCCGACCTCAACGACGCTGGACAACAACCGTTCTGTCGAGCCGAAAGGAGACCGGCCACCGATTGTTACCTATCCCGAATTCCTCACGAAGCCTACTCGGCCTCCTCCCCTTATTACGGCCAATGGGTTCCTCAATACACTATATGCCTTTGGCGGCTTGTCTACTCTTATATACGGCACAAGCAAGTTCATCGTGACACCAATGGTCGACTCTCTGACCGAGGCGAGAATATCGCTACACGACACGGCGAACCAAAACCTTGCGAAGCTAGTGACAAAACTCGAAGACACAGTGTCTGAGATACCAGCTGCAAAGAAGGCGGATTCAACAGCACACCCTTATGAAGACGACGAGGACACCGAGTACGACGACCCGACGGAGATGTTCCACCGCGACATTGGAGTCCAGACGTCTCTTCCATCTAGCCCGGTGGACGGCCCGGGCCAGATAATACCCGCAGAGAGCACGGGCGGACAACAGGCGCGCCGGCTGAAGGAGCTAGTGGCGTCGGTCAAGGAGGTTAGTGGAGGGCTTGTTGCGCAGAGCGAGGATTTTGCAGACGTCAAGACAATACTTGAGGTGTTCAAAGACGACATGGACAAGCTGAGCTATCCCGTACACGACTTTGGTGGCGGTAACGCGCTGTACGGCAGCAGCTTTAGGAATGAACGGGACGACGAGATCAAGAAGGCGAAGGAGAATATCCGGCGTGTCAAGGGAGTCCTGTTGAGCGCGCGTAGCTTCCCGGCTGGCACTAGGTAGTGCTGCTTTGGGGACGAGGCTGAGGAGGGGCGGCCTGGGCGGGGGAGGTAGATGATCTGTAACACTACTGCTGGAGGCATGGGCACTCCGGTACCAGCGAATTCAACAAGCAGAGTTAACGTACAATTATTAAACCGAAGCGGGGATGCTGGAGGGCAACGACAACGGTGGCACGAGAATTGGGCCACTCGACTTGAAGCGAGGCGATCACCTCTGTATGAGATATAAGGAATGCCTCGTTTCTGTATGCATCGCCGACCGATGATTGTGCGGCAAGCTCCGAGGTCAAACATATCCAAACAGGCGTGCGGCGACTATATCGCTAGATGGTGCCAGATAATGCCGAGACACCGCCCTGTGGCCTTGTGATGGGCAAATACTCTTGTAATTCTCGCTTGACACGAGATGGAGGGGTGCATCATGACCCCTCGAATTGTGTCCTGCTTCTCCCTTGCAGAAGGGTCCCGCCCCCGTCAGCTAGGTCCGGCTCCATAAAAGCGTCGATCATGGAATAACATTTGTCCGTTGAAATAAATTTCCAGGTGAACGGGCCTCTTTGACTTACACCAGGCCGCGTCGCGCAGCCTGCTCTAGTATTCGCGTTTGCAACGAGTCCTCGATCTCGTCTCTCGTCTCCAGCACGCCGGCGCCTGCACCCCATCTCGCAAACACTATGGACCGTGACAGAAGCAGAAGGTCAGTCCCTCTCGACCTGTTTTCCACTGAGAATCCCATTGTCCAGTACAACAATGGACTTCCCTACCCACCCATCTGTCCCCCTCTTCCCCCTCCACCACCAGAACCCCAACCCACACATTCTTGCCCTTTCCCAAGCACTCTACCCTTCGCCAAGCACTGTACTTTTTCCCACGCTTTTCCTTGGGAATTCCTACCGTACCTAGTACGTAGGGATTCTCCCCCTTCTCCAAATAACCTCACCGATTATCTCAAACCCTGCCACGATATCCACTCCCACGGCTCGCCACTCTCCCTCGGCCCCGGCCTTGCCCCTCCAAAGTCTCTCGAGCATGTCCGAAAACGTCAGTCGCGTGGGCGCTTGCCGCGAGCCTTCGCCAACCAGGGAGGAGCGGCCAGCACCCGCGGACTCCTCCTCTCCGTCCCACGATCAAGCTAGTCTAGACGATGCGTCGCAAATCCAACTTTCAGACCACTCTGAGGATGCATACCCCGCGGGGGAAGAGAGTACGACCAACCCCCCCGAGAACCCCGATGAACATGGCGACCCCTCTACGCCATCCGACGAACAGGAGTCCGGCTGGAACTCCGCCGCCGCCGAAGACCCTGAGGCACGCGTTGAGATTTCACCAGCACCTCGCCCCACTCCCCCTCCGAGTGGCCGCCAGACCCTGACTAGGGCGCAGAGGCGAAAGGTCATACTGGAGAAAGCTACGAGGGGAATGCAGCGGGATCCGTGGTATCTGTATAGGATATCTGCTCGTCACTTTCAGGGCCTGGTGGGAATGCCACGATATCGGCCCGGGAGGACCACTGAGGATATCAGGCGTATGTGCAGGCATCTCCGAGGCTGCAGACTCCACCCTAGCGCGGTGATCCTTGATCATGGGCACCTCCACGCTAGGCATTTGCGAGTAGCGAAGCGTAATCCCAAACCTCGCCCGGGCTCTAGCCCTCTGCGTCAGGCCTGGATACCTGGGGGCATTAAGCAGTCTCGTGACTACGAGCTCTTCAGTCCTCGAAGCCCAAGAGAAGAGGATCAGAGAAACATACCCTCCGAGAAGCTAGAGGCCGACCCCAACCTGAAGGCCCACGTTATGAAGAGCGTCTTTCCAGTTCTCACCTTCCGAGAGGAACCCAGGCTACCTACCTATGCCGGGGTTTCGCAGGAGGAGTTCGACGCTCATACTAAGGCCGAACTGGAAGAATCCAGCAACGTGACCGGCTTGGACGACATGGGGCCCGAGGAGCGTGTCGAGACTGGCCTGGACTCGAACTTTACTACGGCCCTTCTTGGCCCCGAAACGAAGGCTAGAGTCTTAGAGCACGACAAGGATATGCGCGACCACGGTGATCCCGCCGTTGGGGTGGACTCTCCACAGCCAAACAAGCATGATCGGTCCCCTGACATCGCTTTCTCGGATCCAAGCACACCGAGTGCAACAATAGTGTCCGGAACTGAGATCCCTGATAATCCTCTTGCATCGAGCGTCCACGTTGTCAACGATCCAAACGAACTCGCAGCTCCTGGTAAGGTGTCCCTTTCGCCCGACGACCTATCGCTCTCGGAAGTCCCCCATTCGGAGATGAGCCTAGGCAACTACATCCAAATGGGTTTAAAGGCACCTGCAGACGCTCCCCGGTCACCCCAAGAGGCCAGCATACGAGATATTGCATCGCCGCACCCTTCGACGATGCAGGCTAGTGTCACAACTCGAAGCTTAGGCCCCGAAAACGATCATCTAGCTGAGCTGGAGCCACTGGACGCGGGACCGGAATGCCCAAGCCAAGATGCCGACCCCCCGAGTGGGAGTGCGACGTTGGTGGAAAACCAAGAGCCGGCATTGCTTGCTGAGCATCCTACTCCTAGTGAGTCGATGCCAGTAGCCGATGATCGAGCTGCTTCACAAGGAACCCCAGCACTCCACAGCCGGCAATCAGCCGATCAGTTGGCGGGCCCTGAAGCGAAGAAGTCGGCTGGTGGGCTAGAGAATCAAAAATCCAAACGGCGACGCATCGCCCGATCCTCTTGGGCGGGAACACCATTACCTTCCCTCATGGCCCCACTGAAACCCATCAAGAGGAAGGCAGCCGGCCATCAAGAGGAGGGAACGCGCAAGAGACTCCGTAACGTTGAGGATTTCTGCGCATACAATGCACCTCATTCGTATCCCACGATCCCTTCCTTGTTGTTCTGCCAGCTAGACGGCGGCGTGTTTGACGATATGCCATCTCGTCTGCGGCAGGCCCTGCCCAGACCAAATGACCTAGCCTGGCCTAACAACATCCCTACCCGTCGCAACCGTTTCAGTTCAAGTGAACAACCTCAACGCGATCCCGTTGGCCCGCCGTATATTCATGCCGCGGGAGTAACTGACATTGGTGATAGATACGAAGACGGCGAAGTTAGGAGATACGGCGCTGGAGAATCTTATCGCCCATTCAACAATCGAGACCGAGATCGTTCACCTCGTGGGACGAGAAGCCCACCACCGAGAGAGCGGGCCCGCACACCCCCCGGCGGTAGCGATAGTTACGTCCCTGGCAGGTCTCCGCGGCGCCGTTCCCGAACCCCAGACCGGTTTCGGTACCGTGATAGATCCCGCGAGCGGGAAGGAGGAGACGTATGGCGGCGACGTGATCGGAGCCGTAGTCGGGCGCGGAGCCCAACCCGCCGGAGCTCTCCTCCCCGGAGAAGCCCACCGCGACGTAGCCCGAGGCGATATCCATCCCCGAAACGCGACGATAGAGCCGAGCGCGCTCGCTCCCCGCGGAGAGACTATGATGCCCGCGATACACGGTAAGCCTTGCGGACGAAGCATCTAATCCGAGGCCACCGGATACTAACATTCACGTTTAGACGGAGGTCACGATCTCCTTATGATCGGGACTGGGCACAGCAGCGAAACTTATCTCCCACTCGACGAGGGCCACCCGGCGCATTTCGAGGTGGCTCGTATCGTCCCCGCTCGCGAAGCCCAGAGCGTCGAGATGATAGGTACAACGGCTCGTCTTATCGGCGCCCATCACCCCCGAGAGAGTCCCTCGACTCTTCTGGGATGACCTCGCGCTCAGCCTCCCGCAGGTCGTCGCCCCGCCCAGGTTCTAACCGGGGCCGCGACGACCGATCCAGACCCCAGTCACCAACATGTTCGCCAAACCCAACCACCTCGACCCTACCAACCTCGTTACCAGTCCGCGAGCCACCGAGACAATCAACCCAAGAGGCAGCTCTTACTCCAGCGAAATCGCCTCCACGCGGACCAGCGGCGCTGCGGCAACCCCCCTCAGGTCCTTCTGCCTCCAGAAACCTCGCCGTACCGGTTGGGTCGCCAAACCTTCAGGTCGCCCGCCATTCTCCCTCTGCTGGACCCTCTCCTCGAGCTGATATGACCAGCCCGACCATACCTCCCGCTGGCCCGCGCGGCTACGTGGCCCCTCGGGGCGGCGGCTTTACCCCTCGTGGAGGCCGCGGTGGCTGGCCATCAATGCCAGCCCGCCACATGCCCGGCCCATCGGTCTCACCAACCATTCCTCCCACCGGACCAAGCAGCATACCCACCGGACCCCGCGCAGTCCCCTCGTCAGGCTCTGGGCCATCCCCCTCACTTTCTTCCACCAAACCCTTCAATCCGCCGACCGGCCCCGCATCGCTGCACTCTAACGGGCCACGACCCACCTTCGCACAGAACCTAGTTTCTAGCATGCCGCCCATCATCCCCGGCGGCAAGCTCGACCCAAGCCTGACACCCCTCACCACCGGCGTGGTCAAGGAGCTGGAGCCGCACCACCGGAAGCTCAAGGAGGAAGAGGAGCGCATGCGAGAGGAAATCAAGATCAAGCAGGAGAGGCTCCGCAAGAGCCTACGCATGTGGGACAGGCTCGAGCGCGAGAGCAAGGCCTTCGAGCTCAAGAGCGATCTCAGCGAGAAGAGCTTGAAGAACCTTGCCGGCGAAGGCCTTGGCGGGGCCGCCTTCTAGTCCTCCATTCTCGATCCCAAAGTCCGCGTCCCCTCAGACAAATGCAGCGTCTAGGCAGCCATGATGGGGACGCAGAGGATCCTCAACTGCCTATCCTTAGGTACTAGCTTTACTAGTTGCTTTCATCCGAAACACCTTTTCCGACAGGAAACTGGGAGGCAACATTTGAATACCGCCTGCCATATTTGGCTATTGGGCATCAGGGTATTTTATTCACAGCCAGCATCGAGTTACCTTGGAGCAAGCTCCAATGTTTGTTTTCAAAGCTGAAAACGATCAGAGGTGGGATGGTGGGCAAAGGGGGGACGAGGGGCAACGAGGGGCAACGAAAAAGTTGCATCAACAACCCTTTTTCCTCTCTCGCGAGGCGGGGCTGCTCTCTAATTGATACCTTGATACCTAGTGAGGGACTTTTTGCTTTTTTGTTCGCGACACCGGCCAGCCATGGGCGAGGCTCTACGGAACTGCCCAACCGTTGTGTCAATTACCTATGTTGTAGGCAGGTAGGTAGTTCCTCAGGTACCCACCAAGATGTGAGGCACATAGATGGATCGTCGCTGCCACGGGGGTGAATGAACCCCTTTAACAAGTTGAATGTTTGAGGACTGCAGAGCCCCACGAAACCAGGCGCGGTAACAAACGGGCCTTGGAGCCGGTAACTTCGGCCCAGACCTATCCCTGAAGCATATCCCTTTGTTATCCGTTTGAAAGAATGTCCCCACCATCTGACGCTGAAATGCTCGGGCTGGGCGTGTTTGTGACATGCTTCCCGGTAATCAAAAAGAGCCAGATGTTCGGCGGCTTGCGGGCGGTGTCAGCCGTCAAGTGTGCTTTCTATCGGCCCGCCACGCCTCTGGGTTCACCACCAACTCAAAATCAGCTCCTCCTCCCTCCTTCTCTTGATTACACTACTCCCGGGGAGGTTGCCACTCCCGGGTAGGTCGCAATTCCCGTATCAGTCAGTCAAACCCCGTGGGAGGAGTCCCCCATGCCTGAACCGTTGTCAAGATAATGTTACATGCCATTGCCCCAGAACCGGATCCCGCGGCGCTCGCGAGGCAACCCCCCCCCCATCGTCCGTTTCATAAATATTCCACCTTGGACCAGACGAGATCGCTCTGCTTGTTCATGGCCAGTTTGCCACTGCTCATGTACAGCAACCTCACCTGATCGCGCCATGCCACGGTTGCTATGTCGCCGTCCGCTTTGCCCCATGCCGTGGCCTGCTTCGGCGACCAGCTCCCCTTCACTCCTGATCGGAGGTAGCCGACGATTTCACGCGTCGTACGGCCGACGTAGAAAATGTGGTATTCTTTGGAGTCAGGGACAAAGCATGCAGCAAACCTCGATGTCGTCGTGAACCCCGACCCAGATCTGCTGTAGACGTCTGCGCCTATTGAGGCAGTCAGCTTCTGATTATCCAAAATCATTACTCTCCCCCCCTTTTCTTGTAGGAGAAGGTTCCAAAGATGAGGAGAGGGTCCAAATATCAAGTGTCGGAAACTCACCTCCCTGCGCACCGAGCGCGTCGGTATAGTCTACAGCTCGTATTACCCCGGTGTCATTATACACAAATGCCGCCGTGAGGCTGCCTTGCGCTTCTCCGAAGGTGGCCGCTATGCTGGACCCGATAGGGGCGGGCCCCCCGATTTGATGTGCCGACCAGTCTTGCTTGGATGTATCGTCCCCAACGAAGACCCAAACAAGCCCCCCAGTGGCTTGGAAATAAACTCGAAACTTGGAAGCCTCGTTGTCTAGGAGGACCGCCGCCAGGTCTGACGCCGCATTCACTCCAGGCTTGAACGCCCCGCTGATGACTTGGCTGGAGGTGGTACTGCAAGTACCGGCCCCGTTCGAACAGTCGAGGACGGCTTGGACGATGGTAGTGCCCATCGTCTTGTTGAGGGCGAGGTAGAAGAGGTTGACGTCGAGGCCCCGACCGTCGGTCCTGTTGGAAGATGTGACCGCAAGCGGTGTCCCTTGTATTGGCGGTGTCGTCAACTTCGCCCGCTGTTCTGCCTTGGCTTCGTCCTCCCACACTAACCTATAGAGAATATCCGTCGTGTCTAGATCTTGATAGAAGATCTGGAGGGTCGAGCTGTTCGAGCCCGAGTTTGTTGCCGCCGTTATCGCCCGATTGCTCGGGTCGAGTGGCCCGGTAGGCGAAGGTACTGGGGGCCCCGTCGACGTCGAGTCCGCGCCCGAGCCTGAGTCGTCATCGCCTCCGCTTGATTCTCTCGCCTTGAGCCCGCCGACAATCCCTCCCACCAGCGCGGCAATTACTCCCACAGCAACGACGGCTACCACGACCCAGAATGTGCGCCTTCTAACGCCACATATTGTCGCACTCCTTGGCACCTGGTCAGCAGCTGTGTCGTCCTTCGCCGCGGTGACCCCTGGCACACCGTTTGTCCCGTTTGACACTAGAAACTTGTCTTGCGGCTGAGTACTCGGGACCACCTCGGGGATCTCCCCGTCAGGGTACGATTGGACTGGTATAGGGTATCTCTCGTCATCCCGCTGCAAACCGCGTCAGCTTTTGCTGTTCAATTGGAATTGACATTGAGGACGAAAGCATTTGTGGGCGAGTCTACGCACCATCTTCGTCGTATCGGAGAAAAAGAGCGATTGAAGAGCACCGATCGACGGATGGGCCCTTGGCTTGAGGTTTATTAAGTTGATGGAAACATTTCACAACGAACCATCGCCGGACAGCACCTCCTCCCAACTCTATGGGGCCTCCTGCCGGGCGATGTCATGTCTGCCCGGTTTTCCGGAGATCACTACCCTTGTTCCACCGTTGATGCCGGGATTGTCGGCCCTGATAGGCTTAAACGCCGCCGCTACTGGGGAGCCGATCGTCCAGGGATGGTCGCGATGGGCCATGCCCAATATAATTATACGGCCAATGAAGACAACAGGTCCTGGTCGAGTGTCCACAGGACTGGGAAATTGAGACTCCGCAATCACTTTTGCTTGAACAATGTCAGCACCCTGCCACGGCCCACCATCACACACTACCACGCATCGATCTGGGTGCGGAAAGTATTGGGAAGCGATTCAATTTTCAACACGTTCTCCTCATGAATAAACCCCTGAGTTGTGGAGAACGCGTTACATCCACCCATTCTTCAAAGAGAATCTCCCAAGTCTCCCTCTCTGCCCATCCTGTCGATCACGTCCCCGTCCTTAACCCATCTTAGCGAATCCCCAAGTTCCGAACCCACCGCTCGTCTCCATCTCAGGGATGAAGGTTGGATTACCGACCGCGTCGCCAAGAAGAACATACCATCCAGGGGTCTAACGGCACACCTGATTCTCGACTAGAGAATTCTGCACCAGGCCCAAGTGCAGAAGCACATGGCCTTTCAAGTCAACTATAGCACATTATACGACCCGCAATCAGGTTGGTTCTGCGGGGGTATGTTGTTCATCTCCGCGAACGGGTCCCAACAGAAGTCCTCATGTGGTTGATACTCGGTCAACATCGAAATGTGGTCAAAATATTTCTGGCCGTCCGGATACATCGTCTTGACAAACGTATAGATGAGGTCGATCCCAGCCGTGACCTATTGTTGTCTTAGTGGTTTGTGCATGTCTGGCAACCCACGCTTTCGTGGGGAAATAAAGAAACAGGAAATTGGCAGGACGTAGAAAGGGGGGCTCGTTTGTTTACTTACCCCTGACGAGGTCCAGATATTCCCGTCCACCACCCATCGAGCCGGAGAAACCCATTTTACAAGCGGACCCATAGGCAGGATTCCCGACCAAGACGTCTTGTTCGTCGTGGCTCTCTTGCCATTTAGCAGCCCAGTCTTTGCCACGAGACCAGACCCCGTGCAAACTGTGATGAGGTACTTGACCTTTGGGTACGTCCTGGTGATGTAGTCGAGTGTCGAGTTAAGATTTGGCGAGCGAACACCCGGCCCACCGGGCACGATTAGCACGTCTAGATCCGGGTTGTCAGCGAAGGTGTGCGACGGCTGAACGGCAGGCCAGAAGCTAGAGTTGAGCGGGTTCATGGCCGACGAGGCGGGCTCGGTCGTGACAGGGTCGAGGGTGTCGGCCAGAAGATGCAGGTTCAGACGGAACTCGTGCGAGAGCAGTTGCAAAACCTCGACGGGCCCAAAGACATCCTGCGGATCAAATGCCTGGAAGAGGACCACGCCGTAGTTCCGGAGTATGGTAGAATTGTCTACCGGGGTGTCTTGTTCTGTGTAAGCAGACCTGGTTGTTGTAGTCTCGACGGCAAAGCAGTGGAAACACTTACCTGCTCGATTTAGCGGAGGGTAGTGTGGACTGGCATGTCGGGAGAGGGAGCCCAGAGCACCTAGGGCCAGTGTGGAAAATGATATCAAGGTAGGCGACCGCATCATCTGATGAAGGTATCACGAACAGTATTTGAGGACGACGCTGCGGGGTGGGAGCAAGTGACTAGGCAGGAGAGACGAAGACGAAATACACACTGACTGTCAAACATCCTACAACAATCAGCAGCCTACCTCAGTGTTTATATAGTTTTTATCCCACCCGTCCTCAATCCTCATGCCTCCATCGTTATGCCCTCATCCTCATGAGCACATTATGGCTACCACATACATGGCGACTCAACAGTCGAGAACCCCGCGAGATGCCAGAATGGGATATTACCAGCTTCCGGACTCGCGCGTAACTCCTGCAGCCGGGCTCCGTAGAGCTTGGAGCTGTCACAGCCTGGCCTTGTTCATTGGATCGAGGTGAGGCGGTGATATATTACATATATGTAAGGTAAGCACGCTCACGAGCTGAGCATGTATGAGCATATTTGCGCACACCTCGAGGGCACCTTCCCGCGTGTTGACCCCGGCCGATAAGCTCGGAATACAACCCCCCCCCCCACCCCGCGTCGCGACCGCACAACCCTGGGCCCCACTATCAAACCCCACTGACATCACCGGTCGCACCGACAGCAATTTGATAACCCCGCAGGAGCTTCAACACCAAGACTTTTCGATATTGTGCTGACAAGGCTGATTCGTTACGCTCTAATAACGGATGTCCTATTCTGTCGATTGCGTATAGATTGCTCCCCTCGAATATGTCCGCTACGCACTCCCACGATGGGCCACATGGCCATTCTCACGACAACATCTCCGCGATTGAGCATGGCCACAGTCACGAGATCCTCGACGGGCCAGGAAGCTACCTAGGGCGGGAGATGCCAATCGTTGAGGGCAGGAATTGGAATGACAGAGCTTTTACCATTGGCATTGGCGGGTAAGCAGCTACAAATTCCCCCCTCTTACGGGTCCACTGCCTCTTCACTTGGTGGGAGCATTCACCGAAGCACTTCCTCCCATCGTTCCTTGCATCAGTCCACGCACCCTTCCTATGGCTACTCAAGGTCGAACCCCGAGAAACCCCGGAACAGAAAGGCAAACAACTGGCAGCTAACCAAAACCTGCTCCTGCCTCGCACACCCATAGTCCCGTCGGTTCTGGTAAAACGGCCCTCATGCTGGCCCTCTGCCTGGCGCTGAGAGAAAAGTACAACCTCGCCGCCGTGACCAACGACATCTTCACGCGCGAGGACGCCGAGTTCCTGACCCGCAACGCCGCCCTGCCCGCCGACCGCATCCGCGCCATCGAGACGGGCGGCTGCCCGCACGCCGCCGTGCGCGAGGACATCAGCGCCAACCTCGCCGCCCTCGAGGACCTGCACGCCCGCTTCGTCCCGGACCTGCTGCTCATCGAGAGCGGCGGTGACAACCTCGCCGCCAACTACTCGCGCGAGCTCGCCGACTTCATCGTTTACGTCATCGACGTCAGCGGCGGCGACAAGATCCCCCGCAAAGGCGGCCCGGGCATCACCCAGAGCGACCTGCTCGTCGTCAACAAGACGGACCTCGCTGAGGCCGTCGGCGCTGACCTCGGCGTTATGGAGAGGGACGCTCGCAAGATGCGCGACGGCGGCCCTACCGTGTTTGCCCAGGTGAAGAAGGACGTCGGCGTCGACCACATTGTCAACCTGATCCTCAGTGCTTGGAGGGCAAGCGGCGCCGAGGAGGTTAGCAAGGCACACGGCGGGCCGAAGCCGACGTCAAGTTGAGTGTTCCCATGTGCTATAGGTGCGTTCGCACTTCTTGAAAACCCGCTGGAGGGAGGCAGAGAGAGTGACTCGGGCGTTGCACGTAGTAATATAGGTAAATATGAAAGATTCCGCGAGTCAAGTCAGACGAGAAGAGTCTCTGAACTGGGCCGTACCGTGCATCTCATCATACTAGCATTATTCATGTCTCTTGCAAAGTTCGTTGCATCATTTAACCCTAGTGCCAACCCTTCCTAGCTTTCTATGAGATATCCTCAACCATAGCCTCTCCTTGTGTAGCATCTTCCGAGGAGGGCGCAGGTATCAAGCCCTGAAGAAGCCTCGCGTTGCGTGGCCAAACCCGCTTATATAAACTCACGCCGATGGAATCTTGTGGGTTGATACGGGCATCGAAGGTTGCCTTGAAATAGCCGTGGGTACCGAGGGCTTCCTTGATATAGCCGCTCCGCCCTCGTTTTGTCCACAGCGGCAAGGCCTTGAACCACTCGACATCGTCCCGGCTGAAGAACATGTATCGAATGGTGACAATCTTTTTGTGGATGTGATACGGATGCCCCGTGAGAATGACCCGCTTGGCAATGACGCGGGATGTGGAGGGTTGCATGGACGTGCCGGTCCCGATCAATGTCAACGGGAGGCTGGAGTCACCATTCCCCTGCGAGCCACTGTCCGGAACAGTTCTTTTGAAGAAAAGGGTGGGGACGGCACCCCATGTGACGGGACCAACAAATGTTGCAACAGCAGACTGGCCGGGGTGCAGATACCGACAGTATTTGTGGACATCGTTGGGAGTGTTACCGCCCTGCGAGAACAGAGGATTGATAGCAAATCGTCGTGGCCCACACTGGATGATGAGTTCCTCCTTCGACTTGATGGAGCTATGGTAGTCGGAGCTCAGATTCATGAGGAAATTGACGGCAGTTTGCTTGTTCTCGTGGCGCAGGAGAGAGAATAGCGTCACCGGCTGACGGGGGCTGTACGACTCCTGGAAGGAAACGGGAACTCCTTTCAGGTGGATATGGACCCGAGTCCCGGGCGCGACGCCGCCAACCAATGCCTCCCTTGCAGACTTGACCCGAGAGGCTTGGTAGTCAGGAATCCGCAATAATCGCTGCCAATTCTCTGGTTCAAAGCTGCGGTCGGCATCCTCCATCCATGGGCTAGTCCTCAGGCTCTTCAATCCGCGGTACCTAAGCAAGCGCTCGCGCGCGGCAACGTTGGGGTGAAGTTCGATTTCGTCCGGGAACTCCATATCATCCCGCGCTTCATCTCGCTTGTTAGCCCGGAATGCCTCCAGCTGTGCAGCATCGTCGAGTTCGTCGAGCTCTTCAAACTTCACAGACTGCGGATACTCGGAAGGCCCAGCCTCGGTTTGAGCATCATTTGCATATCCTTCCATTCCATCCTCGGGCCCTGCCGCTTCCTCTTCCTCCACGTCCTTCATGTCATGATCCTCAAGATCAGACCCCGAATCCGACGCGCAATCATCCAAGTACCATGCGGCCTGGTACGCCGATGTTCCCTTTGGAAGCTTCTTTGGCGGTTGCGGGAGATGGGTCTCGTCGTCCGAGAAATAATGATGATCGTCGAGTAGGACACCTTTCTTTGCGGGCAGCGTGGCCGCGGTAGATGCCTCGGCGTCCATATCGGCGTCTTCGTTATTGGGTCTGCTGGAATGTTCCGGTGCAAGATCCTCCAGGTCGTCGCAATCATCCCCAGGCGTATCAAGGACGTCATCTGAAGTTTCTGTATCGACAGACATACCTTCCTCAGCCTTCTTCCGTTTTGCAGCAATTGGTGCCGCGGTGATCTTGTCTATTTGGAATGTTCCCCAGTCGCCGACTTGGACGAGACGGTCGGCTTTAAGGCCCTTGCCTCTCACAACTCCTGTGAGAACGGTTGGCTGAGAATCCTGTGTTGGGAATTGCACATCCTCAACAAGCATCCAACTCCGTTCATCCCGCCACCTGATTCCTTTAGGTGTCGTGCTGCATAACGACCTCATCAAATTGCTGCATTCTTGCCGATTGTCCAGGCTATACAGCCTCTCCTGCTCCGGGTGGAAATGGGTGATATAGCTCTTGAGTGACCCCAAGACCGACAATCTTTGCTTCGCAGGCTCAACCTTGTTGAGATCCTGCACGACTGTAAAGAGCGTGGACAATCCTTGGCTCTCGACACTTCGTAGGATGAGCTCCCCAAGCTCGTCGACCTCAACCTCGGCGGAGAGGACTAGGACCACGAAATCTGCCACCCTGGCGGCATCAAGACATGCGGTAAGATCTCGCTCTAGAGGGATATACTGGACGTTCTGCTTGAATCTGTCGACAGCTACTCTCATACACCCGTCCCCTATCTCAGTAGTTATGTCGACGCTGTCGTTCAGGTGGCCAATAGCGGCCTTGGCGTCGCAGTCGCGGCTGAGGGGGATGACAGCGACGTTCCTTGGAGCCCCATCCCTCCCTGAAAAGACGGAGTTCTCCTTCTGGTGCTCCTTGTGCTTTTCCAGTTGCCGTTGCTTGGCCTGGTTGCGGCGGTCGAGCTTGGACATGACTTGTTGGTGGGGCGTTTTGCGTTGGCCGAGTTCGCCTGGGACTTTGCCTGAGAGGATGGAGTTTTGTCAGTTGCCCTGTATTTCTAACGTTCCCATTTTATATACTCTCATCGGCCGTGACTCATACCTTTCGCCAGCCGCCGCAAGGCACCCTTGGTCGCTGACCGGGACTTGAAAGGCTTGTTGGAGACTTTGGTAGTCGGCCGGTGAGCATGGGTGGATGACACGGTGCCCGGCATCTTTCCGTCACCTCCAGACTTGAATCTAAACGGGAGGGAAGCCACGTTGGGGACTATAGGATTCGTTGTTGCTCGATAATCGCTGCGGTAATCCGATGTGGGCAGTAGGAATATCGGGATGCAGGCACCCTTATGCTTGGAGGGGCATTTTTTTCTCGATTTTGTGCGATAGCTCCGTCCTTATCTTATCTCACAGCGGGGCGACAGCTGAAATACATATCCACATTCGAGTGCGGAACCAATCAAATCTGTATATCTTACCATCAAAGTGGGGTTCTCGATTCGATAAGGAAAAAAAAGTTCCTTCGGCGGACCTGGAAGTTGAAGGAACATAAACATTGTAGTAGAATCAACGACATCGGAGCCAACATGGAAGGAAGCCAAGAGATGGTCGCTGTTCCCTCAGCCGGGCCCCAACCGAGCGGCGCCCTTGCAGTTGGCGCGAGGACAGATTTCCGGTCAAAAGCAGAGCAACAGAAGTCTCGGCGAATAAAGGAAGCCCAGAAGGCGTACGGACGAGGCCGAACAATCGATGTCAAGCGCACCCGAGACAAAAAGCTCCGGAGCAACCTCAAGTCCCTCGAGGACAAGTTCCAAACAGCTGCTATCAAGGCAAAGGATGCCGAGATCCTGCACGAGCATACCAGTGGCTTCTTAGAGCCTGAGACGGAGCTAGAGAGGACGTACCGTGTGCGCCAGGACGAGGTCGAGAAAGATGTCTCCGTCGCGACGGCTCAAAAGAAGTTCGATCTCAAGCTGGATGCTCTAGGCCCATACATGTGCGAATACACGAGGAATGGCAGGCAATTACTGCTAGCGGGACGGAAAGGCCATGTCGCGACAATGGATTGGCGCGAGGGAAAGCTGGGCTGCGAGCTACAGTTGAACGAGACCATTAGAGACGCAAGGTGGCTGCACAATGACCAATATTTCGCCGTTGCTCAGAAGAAATATTGCTACATCTACGACCACAACGGTGTCGAGCTCCATTGCCTCAAGAAACACCAGGAAGTGTCCCACCTGGAGTTCCTCCCATACCATTTCCTACTAGCTACTCTGGTGAGTTCTACGCTCGGCGGCCCCTCAATATATATATGCGCCGTTTTACTAAGACAAATCTTCTCTAGGGCACTCATGGTTACCTCAAATACCAAGACGTGTCTACCGGTCAGATTGTGGCAGAGATGCCTACGAAACTAGGCACTCCTGTGTCACTCACACAGAACCCATACAACGCAGTTCTTCACGTCGGCCACCAAAATGGCACGGTGACACTCTGGTCTCCAAACTCTACGGACCCTCTCGTCAAGCTACTCGCACACAAAGGCCCGGTCCGCTCATTAGCGGTAGACCGCGAGGGCCGTTACATGGTGTCGACTGGCCAGGACATGAAAATGGCGGTTTGGGACATCAGGATGTTTAAGGAGGTGAACAGTTACTTTACGAGGGCGCCGGCGTCAACCGTAACCATATCAGACACCGGATTAACGGCAGTGGGCTGGGGTACTAGGACGACGATTTGGAAAGGGCTATTCTCCAGCGCGAGGCCTGTCCAGGAAAAAGTCCAGAGCCCGTACATGACATGGGGGGGAGAAGGAAAGGTGATTGAAAGGGCCCGTTTCTGCCCATTCGAAGACGTTTTGGGCTTGAGCCATAACGAGGGCTTTTCATCAATCATCATACCCGGAGCCGGCGAAGCGAACTTCGATGCCCTGGAAGTCAATCCCTTCGAGACTGCAAAGCAGCGACAAGAGGGCGAGGTGAAGGCGCTACTCAACAAGCTGCAGCCAGAGATGATCTCGTTGGACCCCAATTTCATCGGAAACCTGGATCTGCGGTCGCAAAAGCAGCGCCAAGCGGAGAAGGACCTGGACGCTCCTGCAGTCGACATCGCCGAGGAGATCAGGAATCGTGCCAGAGGCAAGAACAGTGTCCTGAAGAAATACCTGAGGAAGCAGCGGAAGAAGAACATCATAGACGAGAAGAGACTCAAGGTGGAGGAGCTGTGGAAGGAACAGCAGGAGAAGCAGGGCGAGAGGAACAAGGAGAAGCAGGCGGAGCTAGGGCCCGCCTTGGCGAGATTCGCGAGGAAAGAGTAGTTACATGTATATATGATACCCCCGGTTTATCTTCGGCGATGTCGGTGCAATGCAGCGTCTCTTGTCCTCCTCCCGTTTCTGAAATCTTTTACTCACCCTCTCTACCTACTCGGGTTTATGTGAGGGTGTTTGTCTACCTAGCTGTGTGAGGTATTAGAACTGTGTGCGAATCTCCACGGGATATGCCACACATACCTAAATAGCTAAATAACGATCCCATATGTGACGAGACTTGGTCTCTAGCACCTGCGTTCAGGCATATCAAGTTCCCTCGCAAGGTCCTAGAGCCTGACGTCAAGCCTCTGTTCGCTAGGCATAAGCCCCCGTTGCTTTCTGAACTCTTCGGTATTTGCCTTCAGAGCAGCTTCAGATGTCCAG
>Ga0164242_10003464_pt1 | contig 18011 bp, 16 predicted proteins | sample OricomgcompostMG_FD_108783 | JGI IMG/M metagenome (GOLD analysis project Ga0164242, IMG submission 108783) | Miracle-Growth compost microbial communities from Emeryville, California, USA - Original compost - Miracle growth compost (MG) ... | reverse complement strand
GTAGGGAACTGTCGTGGTGTTCCCGTCGAGATCGAACGCCGCGAGGGTGGCCTTCTGGTTGTTGGCGACCTCACCGAGGTCCACCTTCTCCGCGCTGGGCGCCTCCCGGAAGTGGAACGCCAACGCCGGCCAGGCCGAACCGACCACCGCCGAGGCGGCGACCAGGACCACGAGGGCGCCGGCAGCCGCGCGGACGCGGCCACGAGGGGTGAAGCGGCCAAGCGGAAGGACGCCGTCGGTGAATGCCGCGTTGGCGAGCAACACGAGCGCGCACACGACAGCGATGACAGTCAGCACGTCCTTGCTCGGCAACCCCGCGTGGACGTCGGTGTAGGACGGCCCGGTCACCGGCCCGTGCGCGGAGGAGGTGGTGAGCGCGTAGCGGGACAGCCAGTAATGGGCGGCCTTGAGTAGCAGGTACGCGCCCAACAGCAGCGACAACAGCCTGGTGAACTCCCGGGTGACCTTCTGCCGTCCCCGCCGCAGCCGCCATGCGCCGTACCAGTAGCCGGCGACCACGGCGATCCACAGGCCGTAGACGACGGCCTGGGAGAGCAGGCTCACCACCATGACGTGGAAGGGCTCCACCTCGACGAAGAACGAGATGTCCTTGTGGAACAAGGGGTCTGAGGAGTGCCACAGCGTGGCATGCCGCCACATCAGGTAGGTCTGCCAACCGGCGGCCGCCCGGCGCCCGACCACGACTCCCGGGATCACCACCACCAGGAGCACGATGAGCCGCGACACCCGCGGTTCGTACTTGCGGAAGATCCACCGGATCGTGTCGTCGTCCTGCGAGATGTACAGGGGCGACCGTATGCGGCGGATCGCCTGAATCGTCAGGCCGCTCACCAACGCGGCGATGACCCCGAAGACTACGAACAGCAGGATCTCTGCCTCGACCGTCGTCTTGTAGACCGCGCCGTCGTGCACCGAGTCGAACCACAGCGCAGTCGTGGCGATCCGGACCGCCACGAGGAGCAGCAGGTACAGCACGACCAGGGCCACCACCGCGGCGATCAGCCGGATGGCCCAACGCCGCAGGGTGCCTCGGCCGTGCGCCTGCTTCACCGAGGACCGCGCGATGGCGAGCTTCTCGAGAACCCCGCCGGCCGCAGGCCCGGGGGAGGTTCGGGTCGGGGAGAACACGCGCGTCAGCTCCGGTCTTTCGTGGCAGTGGGCGTCGCTGTGCGAGCACCTCGGTCGTGCTTGGCCTCGTAGGCGTCGACGACGGTGTTGGCGTCGCCGTCGAGGACGATCCTTCCGCCTTCGAGCCAGATGGCGCGGGTGCAGGTGTCTCGGATGATGCCCAGGCCGTGGCTGACGAGGAAGACGGTGCCGGCCTCCTCGCGCAACTCGCGAATGCGCTTCTCGCTGCGGCGGCGGAACTGGGCATCGCCGGTGGCGAGGGCTTCGTCGATCAGCAGGATGTCGGGGGCGCGGGCGCCGGCGATGGCGAAGCGAAGCCGGGCGCCCATGCCCGAGGAGTAGGTGTTCATGGGCAGATGCACGAACTCGCCGATGCCGGCGAAGTCACAGATCGATTCGTACTCCGCGGCGATCTCGGCTGGCGTCATGCCGATGGCCAGGCAGCCGAGCACGATGTTCTGCTCCCCGGACATCGCGCCCATCATCGCGGCTGACACGCCGAGCAGGGACGCCTGGCCGCGGGTCCACACCACGCCCTGTGACGGCGCCATCAGCCCGGCAATGGCTCGCAGCAGCGTGGACTTGCCGGAGCCATTGGGCCCGATCAGCCCGATCGCCTCGCCACGGTAGGCGGTCAGGCTGACGCCCCGGACGGCGTGCACGGACCGCTGGCCGGGGGCGTCTTCGCGCAGCAGCATCCGCCGGAACGCCGCCGGCGCGCCGCCGCGCCGGGCCCCGCCGATGACGCGGTAGGTGAGGTGGACGTCGTCGACGACAACGGTCTGCTCCCGAGCACCGGGCGGCGTCTGCTCGGTCGTCGGCGACTGGTCGCTGAGAACCTCAGACATTGCCGTACTCCTCCTCGCCGCGCCAGAAGTAGAGGTAGCTCATCACCAGGGTCCCGACGGCCCAGGCGACGGCGACGAGCCAGTTACCGGCTGTGGCTGGGCTACCGACAAGCAGTGCGTGCCTGCCGAGTTGCAGGTACACGTAGGCGGGGTTGAGCGTCATGACGCGGGACACCCAGCCCGGCTGGCCTCTGGTGAACACCTGCACGCTGTACATCACGCCCGAGACGTACATCCACATACGGGAGAAGAACGGGAGTATCTCCGCCATGTCCGGCACTCGCGCGCCGAGGCGGGCGACGACGAACGCCAAGCCGAGGCAGAACAGCGCCTGCAGGCCGATCGCAGGTATGAGTTCCAGCCATCGCCACGCCAGCGGTTCCCCGCTGATCAGCACGATCGGGATGAGGACCATGAGCGAGTAGATCAGTCGCATCAACGCCACGAGCGTCGTCGACATCGGCAGCACCGCCCGCGGGAACTGCAGCGCGCGAACCAGCCCCAGGTTGCCGGTGATCGCCCGCGAGCCGCTGACCAGAGAGCTCGTGCAGAAGGCGAACAGGAAGACGCCGACCGACAGGTATGCAATGTAGTTGGGGACGCCCCGGCTTGTTTTGAGTAGCAGCCCGAAGATCAGGTAATAGACCGCGATGTTGAGCAGTGGCGTCAGCACCTGCCATGCCTGGCCGAGGAAGTTGCCCTCGTAACCGACCGAGTTCGACGCGGAAGAATACGCGGCGACGAACCAGCGTCGATGCCACAACCGGCGGGTGTACTCGTCTACCGGCAGCCGTGCGCCTGCGCGCTGTAGGCCAGGCGCGGGAGCCTCAGGATGCGACCCGTCGGGGAGCGTCATCTTGCGTTCTGCACAAGGCCCTCCAAGTAACGGGCGAAGCACTGCCGGATCGGATTGAGCCCGTCGGACAGTACAACTCGACCAGACCGACGTCGGCGTGGCTCTCGGCGTTGTCTCATTTCGGCAGGCCGCAACGGCGGCGGCTGCCGGTGGCGGGCTTCTTCCGCCGTGCAGCAGCGAAACTGCAGTGCTTTGCGCGCGGGCATCCCGGTGCAGTCGCAGAGTCGCGCGTTGACCCGCGGTAGCAGACGACGGGCTCCTGTGGTCGCTGTCCACAGGAGCCCGCGCGATCCGCCCGGTTGTCCACAGCCGCCGAACATCCTCCACGGCGGGCGACCGGTCCAGCCAGGCTGGCTCCGTCGCTGTCTGATGGAGGTGCCCGTGAGCCTGCTGTGGAGCCGTGCCGAGCTCGTCGCCGCGGCCGAGGTCGATCCGTGGTCGGATCTCGAACTGCTGCGCGGCGGCGACCCGGCGCGCATCGAGCAGCTGGCCGCCGCGTTCTACCGCGCGGGCGGCGACGTCGCGGACGCGCGCGCCGCGGACGCCCGCAGCAGCCGGTTCGCGCGCGAGGGCTACGTGGTCGACGGCTGCTCCCCGGTCGACGCCTCGGCCGAGGCGCGGCGCGCCACCCGCACCCTGCGCGAGGGCGCCGAGTCGCTGCCGCTGATCGCCCGGACGCTCACCTCGGTGGCCGAGGATCTGGTCACGACCACCCGTACCGCCACGCAGGAGGTCGAGGCGCTGGAGTCGAACCTCGCGCGCCTGGCGGCGACCGCTCCGGCGCTGCTCGGCAGTCGCGCCCTCTCCCCGTCGGACCGCACCGAGGTGGAGGCCAACCTGCTGCGTCGGGCTGCCGCGCAGGTACGCGGTGCTGCTGCGCATACCCGCGCCACCGTCGAGGCGTACGAGCACACGCTCGCGCGGGCGACCCGGCGGATGGCGGATCTCGGCTACACGCCGCCCGGCGCGCTGCCCGAGGCGGCCGAGGCGCGCACCACGCCGATGCGGGTCGGGTCCTCGCCCGCCGCGGTGGCGCGGTGGTGGGCGGGGCTGACCACCGCGCAACAGGTCTATCTGCAGGACCACTGCTACGGCACCCTCGGCCTGCTTGTCGGCCTGCCGGCCACGGTGCTCAGCGCGGCCAACGTCCACCGGCTCAAGGACCACGTCCGCGCGTTGTCCCGGCGGCTGAGCTCACTGCCGCGCAACGACCCGCAGCGCATCGTGCTGCAGGACCAGATCAACCGGGACAACGGCATCCTCCGCGAGCTGGGCAAGCACGAGGCCCAGGTCGGCGCCCCGACCATGCTGATCGCCTACGACCCCGACGGCCCGGACGGGCAGACCGGCGCGGCCATCAGCTACGGCAACCCGGACACCGCGGCGAACACGGCGGTCACGGTGCCCGGCACCGGCACCAGCGTCGCTGATCTGGGCCCGACCGGGCAGCGGGCGCGAGACCTCTACGCGACGATGGGCGGCAGCCGCGCCGTCGTGCTCTGGGTGGACGGCGCCGAACCGCAGACACTGCCGGCCGCGGCCCTGGACAGCTACGCCGCCGCGGACGCTCCGCGCCTCGTCCACGACATCACCGGGCTGCGGGCCGCGCACGACCAGGCGACGGGCGCGCACGGGCACCTCACGCTCATCGGCCACAGCTACGGCAGCTACATCGCGGGCCGCGCGATGACGGCCGGCGCCGGCGCGGACGACGTGATCGTCACCGGCTCCCCGGGCGTCGGCGTCGATCACGCGAAGGATCTCGGTATCGACCCGCACCACGTGTGGAGCGGCCAGGCCGGCGACGACCCGATCATGTTCGCCGCGCGCCGGTTCACCCCCGACCCGCTCACCGGCAACAACCCGTCGGACTCCGCGTTCGGAGGCCAGCACATCGACGTCGACGGCTCACACGGCCACGGCCAGTACTACCGACCCGGCAGCGAGTCGCTGATCAACATCGCCCAGATCGCCAACGGCGCCTACGACCAGGTCCATACGGTCCCGGCGCCTGACTACCGCGGCCCGCGGGAGCTGCTCGGCGACTCCATCGCGCTGGGGATGACGCCGGTCTACACCGGCGCCCACATGACCGGAGACCTCGCCGACGGTGATCCGCTCGCCGCGCTGAGCGACGGTGTCGCCGGGGTACGCAAGGAGGGCACGCTGGCCGTCGACGTCGCTCAGGACCTCGGCTCCACCGTCCTCGATCTGGTGCCGTGACTCGCGTCCGGCCGGGCCGCGTCGGGCTCGTGATCGCGCTCGTGGTGCTGGGCTTGACGGTGGTGTCCGTGGGCATCGTGGTGGGGAAGGGAGTGGTGAACATGCTGACCGGAGGCAGCGGCATGGCAGAGCTCGAGGCGGCGGTCGCGGCGATCCCGGTGCCGGCGGGGGCCGAGTTGGTGGAGCGGAAGGACTCGCCCGCGCACGGCGACGTCGAGGCGTCCAGCGATCGCCGCTATCGCCTGGCCACCGGTCCGCCGGCCACCCAGCAGATGCACACCGCGCTGATCCGCGGGCACTGCCACCTGCTGGACCCGCCGACCGGATCCGTGGTGGAGATCGACGCACTCTGGTCGCTGTCGACCACGGCGACGAGCGGCGATGTGTACGTCGTCCCGCCGGGGTATGTGGCCGGCGGGGTGTCCGTCAGCTGGCGGGGGTCCGAGCTGTGGATCTCCGCGCTGGGCGACGACCTCGTGCGCGGCTGATACGGACACGGAACCGCCCTCCGCGTCACACGGACGGGAGGGCGGTTCGCGGGTCAGGCGGACTTGATCGCGGAGATCTCCAGCTCGATCGAGATCTTGTCGCTGACCAGCACGCCGCCGGTCTCCAGCGCCGCGTTGAACGTGATGCCGAAGTCGCTGCGGACGACCTGCGTCGAGCCCTCGAAGCCGATGCGGGTGTTGCCGAACGGGTCCTTGGCCGAGCCCTGGAACTCGAGCGGGAAGGTGACCGACTTGGTGACACCCTTGATCGTCAGATCGCCGGTCACCTCGAAGTCATTGCCGCCCTGGTGGGCGACCGAGGTCGACGTGAAGGTCACCTCGGGGTACTTCTCGATCTCCAGGAAGTCGCCGGTGCGCAGGTGGTTGTCGCGGTCGGCGTTGCGGGTGTCGATGCTGGCCGCCTTGGCGGTCACCGAGACCGTCGACTTCGACGGGTCGTTGCCGTCGATGATCGCCGAGCCCTCGAAGTCGTTGAACGCCCCGCGCACCTTCGTCACCATCGCGTGCCGCGCCACGAAGCCGATGCGGCTGTGCGCGGGGTCGAAGGTGTAGGTGCCGGTCAGCGCGGAGAAGTCGGTGGTGGTGCTGGTCATGGGTTCACCTCGGAGAACGTGGTGGTTGAGCGGTCAATCAACACCCTACGCAGAGTTGGATGACGTGTCAACCAAAGCGTACGATCGGCGCTGTGAACACCCAGGACGCGCAGCCACGCTGGCTCGACGAGGCCGAGCAGCGGGCCTGGCGTGCGTACCTGCAGATGAACGCCGTGCTCACTGCCCACCTGAACCGCGAGATGCAGGAGGACGCCGGCATCTCCCTGGTCGACTTCGCCGTCCTCGTCCCGCTCAGCGAACGCCCGGACGGCAGCATGCGCGCCCGCGACCTCGCGGGAGCTCTTGGCTGGGAGAAGAGCCGGCTCTCCCACCAGGTGGGGCGGATGGAGCGCCGCGGCCTGGTCGAGAAGCGGCACTGTGCCGAGGACCGCCGCAGCGCCGTCGTCGTCCTCACCGACTGCGGCCGGCGCACCATCGCGGCCGCGGCTCCCACCCACGTCGCGTCGGTCCGCCGGCAGCTGTTCGATCACCTCACGGGTGAGCAGCTGGCCGGCCTGACCGCCGTCGCCGAGGGTGTGGTGGAGCGCCTCGGCCCGGCCTGCGCGGCCTCCGGGGGCGCCGGCTGTTCCGCGCCGATCTGATCATCAACTCGGCCTTGCGGCCTGCGCGACGACGGGTGCGCTGAGTACAGTCATGCCACCCGAACACTGACCGTCTGTCGCCGGCGAGAGGCTTGAACCCGTGAGCGCTTCGACGGTTGGTCGCTACGCGTGGCCGTCGATCCTGCTGGTGGAGGACGATCATGGCGACGCCGTCCTCGTCCAGGCCTGCCTGGCGGACGCGGGGGTCGGCGAGGAGCTCGTCACCTGGACCCGCACCTTCGCCGACGCGATCGCGGCGCTGGCCGACGAGCCCGGCTGCATCCTGCTCGACCTCGGGCTCCCGGACGCCGCCGGCCTGCCCGCCGTCCGCGCGCTCGTCACCGCCGCCGGCAACACCCCGGTCATCGTCCTCACCGGCCGTCTGGAGCGCGACGGCGCCGAGGCACTCGCCGCGGGTGCGCAGGACTACCTCGTCAAGGACACCCTCTCCGGCGAGGGGCTGCAGCGTTCGATCCGCTACGCCGTCGAGCGCACGCGGGCCGACCAGTCCCGGCGCGTGCTGCGCTCCAGCGTCGCCGAGCGGGCCCGGCTCGAGCGCGGCCTGCTGCCCGTCCCGCTGCTCGCCTCGGGCAACATCGTCTGCTCCACCTACTACCGTCCGGGCAGCGACGGCGCCGTGCTCGGCGGCGACTTCTTCGACGTGATCGAGACCCCGGACGGCACGCTGCGCGCGATCGTCGGCGACGTCATGGGGCACGGTCCGGACGAGGCCGCGCTCGGCGTCCACCTGCGCGTTGCCTGGCGCACGCTGCGGATCTCCGGGGCCGACGACGCCACCGTCCTGCCGCTCATGGCCCGGCTGCTCGACGCCGAGCAGGGCAGCCACCGCAAGTTCGCCACCGTGTGCGAGATCGCCATCCGCGACGGTGCCATGACCGTGCGCGTGGCCGGCCACCCCGCGCCGATCGTCGTTGCCGCCGGTGGCACCAGCTACCTCGACGTCCGCACCGCCCCGCCGCTCGGCGTCGCACCACTCGAGGAGTGGCCGGCCAGCACGGCGGAGCTTCCGCCCAACGCGTCCGTCCTGCTCTACACCGACGGCCTGCTCGACGCCTACGCGCCGGAGCCGCCCACCGCGTCGATCGGCGTCGAGGAGCTCGTGCACGCGATGGACGCCAGCCGCACCGAGGGCACACCGCTCGACCGGTGGCTGCCGGGGCTGCTGTCCCGCGCGCCGCGGCGGGTGTCCGACGACGTCGCCGCGGTCATGCTCACCATCCGGACCAGGTGATGACCGCGTCGCGTGACGAGTCGGCGGTCGCGCCGCGCGACGAAGCCGCTCACGAGCGCGCGCGGCCGTGGACCCTGCGGCGGCGGAACGCGATGACGTTCGGGGTCCTGGGCGCTCTGGTCGCGGCCCTGGTCGCGGCGGTCATCGTCTCCACCGTGATCTTCGTGCAAGCCAGCAACTCGGTCATCTACCGCTGGCAGCCGGCGGTGATCGCGGTCGAGCGGCTGACCCTCGACCTCGTCGACCAGGAGACCGGCCTGCGGGGCTACGTCCTCAGCCGCAACGAGACGTTCCTCGCCCCCTACGACGCCGCGGTGAAGTCCGAGGCGCAGCACGCGGTCCAGCTGCGGCAACACGCCGAGGACGACTACGCCGTCCGGGCCCGCATCGACGCGCTGCTGGCCGCGGCCAGCGTGTGGCAGCACAGCGTCGCGTCCCCGGCCATCAAGCTCGCGCGCACCGACCGCGCCGCCGCCGCACGGCTCGTCGAGAGCGTCGAGGCCAAGCAGGACTTCGACCTCATCCGCACCCGGGCCACCGCGCTGTCCGACGAGGTCGCCCACCGCACCCGGGCGGCCCGCTCGGCCAGCACGGTGGCCGGCGTGATCTTCGTGGTCGCGCTCTCCCTCGCCGGGCTCGTCGTCATCCTCGGCGGCCTGCTGTTGTGGCGGGGTCTGCGCCGGTGGGTCCTCGTCCCGATCGGCCGGCTCGGCCGCCAGACCCGCGTCGTCGCGTCCGGCGACACACACCGCGAGATCGAGCCGTTCGGCCCGGTCGAGCTCACCGAGCTCGGCCGCGACGTCGAGCTGATGCGCCGCCGCATCGCCGAGCAGCTGCTGCGCGCCGAGGAGGCCCGGGAGGAGCTGCGCGTGCAGGGCGCCGAGCTCGCCCGCTCGAACGAGGATCTCCAGCAGTTCGCCTACGTCGCCTCCCACGACCTGTCCGAGCCGCTGCGCAAGGTCGCCAACTTCTGCCAGCTGCTCGAACGGCAGTACGCCGACCAGCTCGACGACCGCGCCCGGCAGTACATCGACTTCGCCGTCGACGGGGCCAAGCGGATGCAGACGCTGATCACCGATCTGCTCTCCTTCTCCCGCGTCAGCCGCAGCACCGAGCAGTTCACCGACGTGCCGTTCGGCCAGGTGGTGCATCAGGCCGAGCGCACCCTGGGCGACAAGATCTTCGACACCGGCGCGACCATCATCGTCGACGACGGCCTGCCGAGCGTCCACGGAGACCGCACGCTGCTGGTCTCGCTCATGGAGAACCTGATCGGCAACGCGATGAAGTACCGCCGTAGCGGTGTCACGCCGATGATCCGCATCGGGGCCGAGGTTGTGGACGGCATGGTCCGGGTGCGGGTCGCCGACAACGGCATCGGCATCGACCCCCAGTACGCCGAGCGGATCTTCGCGGTGTTCCAGCGCCTGCACCTGCGCGACCAGTACGACGGCACCGGCATCGGCCTGGCGCTGTGCCGGCGCATCGTGGAGTTCCACGGCGGACAAATCGGGCTAGCTCCCGTAGAGTCCTCAGCCAGCGAAGGTGCGACCTTCGAGTTCACCTTGCCGGAGGGCGCAGCCAGTGACGAACCACCTGACCTATCGACCACGTGAGGCCCTCGGGGTCCTCCTGGTCGAGGACGACCCAGGTGACGTGCTGATCGCGCGGGAGGCCCTCAAGGCCAGCGGCCTGAACTCCCGGCTCACCGTCGTGCACGACGGGGTGGAGGCGCTGGCCTACCTGCGCAAGGAGGCGGGCTACGTCGACGCCGAGCGGCCCGATCTGATCCTGCTCGACCTCAACCTCCCACGGAAGACCGGCCACGAGGTGCTCGCGGAGGTCAAGGCCGACCCCGCGCTGCGGATGATCCCGGTCGTCGTGCTGAGCACGTCGGGCGCCGCCGAGGACGTCGCCCGCAGCTACGACCTGCACGCCAACGTCTTCGTCACCAAACCCGTCGACTTCGACCACTTCACCGAGGTGGTCCGGCAGATCGACGACTTCTTCCTCACCGTGGCCCAGCTGCCCCCGGCGAACTGACCGGGCCTGCGAACCTGGGGGCCGGATCAGCATTCGTCCGGCGTTGCCCAGCGTTCACCGGGGTGTCGTTAGAACGTTCGGGGGCGGGGGAATGGTGCTCGCATGACAGCGCGCATCGGCACCACGTCCATCGACGGCACCCCAATCTCCGACGCCGACCGGGCCCGGATCAAGGCCGAGGAGACGCTGCACACCACGCAGCAGCGCTCCGCGGTCCGCGTGGTCGCCGCCAGCGCCAACGACGCAGCCGACTGCCGTCTGCTGCTCTCCGTCCTCGGCCTCGACGGCGACATCGCCGCGGCCGCCCGGGCAGAGCTGCGCAAACCCGCCACCCCCGCGCCGAAGCGCGCCCGCAAGTCGCGCGCCGCCTGACCTGCCCTCGTCTCCAGCCCCGTGCCGCTCGGGGTCGCGCCACCCATCCTGTCCCGCGCGCTGCCCGGGGCCGATGCCGCAGTGGGTGGCGCCCCGCACCGGGCCCGGCCGGAGCTGTCTGATCACCACTACCCGCAGGTAGCGTTCGGACGTGCCCGAGAACGCCGTCAGCCGCACCGCCCGCGCGGGCCGGCACGTGATCGCCTACGACGAGAGCGGCCCGCCGGACGGCCCGCCCGTCGTCCTGCTGCACGGGCTCGCCTCCGACGCCGCCACGTGGGACAGGGCCGCGCAACACCTGGCCGCGCACGGGCTGCGCGTGCTCGCGGTGGACCTACTCGGGCACGGCCGCTCCGACAAACCGGCCGGCGACTACCTGCTCGACGACTTCGCCGACTCGCTCGACGCGTTCTTCCCGGCCGTCGGGCTGGAGTCGGCAACGGTGTGCGGGCACTCCCTCGGCGGGGCGATCGCCGTCCACTTCGCCGCGCAGTACCCGCATCGTGTCGACCGGCTGGTGCTCGTGTCGGCCGGTGGGCTCGGCCGCGAGGTGCACGCGGTACTGCGGGCAGCGTCGCTGCCGATCGCACCGACCGTGCTGCGGCTCGCGCTGCGCCCGGGCGCGCGCCGGCTCTACCGCAGCCCACGAGTGCACCGGGCCTTCGGGCTCACGCCGGACAACCTGGTCAACCTGCGCCGCGCCGGGCGGGCACTCGGCACACCGGAGGGCCAGGCGTCGTTCTTCGCCGCGCTGCGCGGCGTCATCGAGCCGCGCGGGCAGCGGGGGTCGTTCATCGAGATGGACTCCCTCGACCCGGAGCTGCCGACACTGATCGTCTGGAACGTCGGCGATCCGGTCATCCCGGTCGCGCACGCCCGTGCGGCGCGGGCGCACCTGGCGTCGAGCCGGCTCGTCGTGTTCCCGGAGAAGGGGCACGAGCCGCACCGGCGCAGTGCCGAGCGGTTCGCCAAGGAGTTGGCGGCCTTCATCGACGAGTCTTGATATATGGGATTGGAGTCCTTCATTTTGGGATGACGAGGTAGGGTCGCGATCATGGCCGACCGACGTCGATGGACCGTGCTCGCGGCCGGCACGTTCGCCCAGGCGGCCACCTGCTCCTTCCTCTACGGCACGCCGATGCTGCTGCCGCAGCTCAAGCACGAGGGTGTCCCGCTGCTGCGTGCGAGCCTGCTCGTGTCCGCGCCGATCGCCGGCATCCTGTTGACGCTCATCGCCTGGGGTGCGCTGGCCGACCGCCTCGGCGAGCGGATCGTCATCGCCGCCGGTGTCGGCGGGAGTGCGATCGCGCTGGTCGGCGCGGCGCTCGCGCCCGGCACCGTCGGCTTGGGGCTGATGTTCGTCGTGGCCGGCGCGCTGGCGGGATCGGTCAACGCGGCGAGCGGGCGGATGGTAATGGGATGGTTCCCCCGTCACGAGCGCGGCCTGGCGATGGGCACCAGGCAGACGGCCCAGCCGGTCGGCGTCGCGTTGGCAGCGCTCGGGCTGCCGCCGCTCGCGCACGACGTCGGCGTGCACCACGCGATGTTCTATCCGGCGGCGCTGTGCGCGGCGTCGGCGGTGCTCGTCCTCGTCGCGGTGATCGACCCGCCGCGCCCGCCCGCCGAGCCCGGCGCCGCGCGGGCCGGCTCGCCGTACCGGCGGTCCACGGCGCTCGCCCGCGTGCACCTGTCGAGTGCGCTGCTCGTGGTGCCGCAGTTCGCCATCGGGTCGTTCACGCTGATCTACCTCGTCGACGTGCGGCACTGGGACGCCACCACCGCCGGGCGTGTGGTGTTCTGGTTCCAGGTCGCGGGTGCGGTGGGCCGCGTGGCGAGCGGCGTGTGGTCCGACCGGGTGCGCAGCCGGCTGAGCCCGATGCGCCAGCTGGCCGTCGCGAGCGCGGCGCTGATGGGCGTCGTCGCCGTCGGTGCCGCCACCGGCTCGTGGATCGTGGTGGCCGGGCTCGCGGTGGGCGCGGTGATCACCGTCGCCGACAACGGCCTCGCCTACACGTCTGTCGCGGAGTTCGCCGGGCAGGAGTGGAGCGGCCGCGCGCTCGGCGTCCAGAACACCGTGCAGAACCTCGTCGCTATGGGCACGACGCCGATGCTGGCCGCCGTCATCGGCGACCACCGGTACGGCTGGGGGTTCGCCCTGGCGGCACTGTTCCCGCTCGCGGCGATCCTCGCGACGCCGGTGCGCGCGGAGCGGGAGCACGCCGACGCCGAGCGGCGGCCAGTAGCGGCGGCGGAGACGACCGCCTGACGAGAGTCCCGTCCTGCCTCCCGCTCTGTCGTCTGCTCTTTGCCTTCCCGGCCTGAGAACGCGTCCGGGACTCAACGCGCTGCCGGCGCTGACTGTCGGGCGCCCGCCGAACTGACCCGCTTCCCCGGGGAACTGGTTGCTCCCGCGGCCGGATCCGCGACCAAATCCCCGGGGAAGCGGAGCTGGATCGGGTGGATCAACGACCGCCCGGGCAGCGACGACGACGTGCCGTGCCGTGCAGACGGCCCGGTGGCCGAAGCGAACGAGTCGCCCGGGCACCGGGCCGGCGGCGGAGGATATGGGATTTGAACCCATGAGGGGTTTCCCCCAACCCGCGTTCCAGGCGAGCGCCATAGGCCACTAGGCGAATCCTCCGTCGACAAGGATAAGGGTCGCCGCCAGCGGCGCCGCCGGGGGCACGTCCGTCGGGCCGCCGCGGGGCCGTAGACTCGCAGGCCGACCCCCCGCGTGGCGATCACCCTGCGAACCTCCCCAGGGCCGGAAGGCAGCAAGGATAAGCAGGCTCTGTCGGGTGCGCGGGGGGTCCTTGGCCGCAAGGATGAGCAGGGCATCCCGGCTGGGCTCACACCACTCGGCGTGCAGGGGCAGTCCGTCGGCCTGGCGGCTCGGTCCCGGCCTGCCGGATGTCGTCACCGCTGGTTAGGGTCGACGGGTGACCGACGGCAACCTCGCGCTCTACCGCAAGTACCGCTCGGCCACCTTCGCCGAGGTGATCGGGCAGGACCACGTCACCGAGCCGCTGCGGGCTGCGCTCGCCGCGGGCCGGGTCAACCACGCCTACCTGTTCAGCGGGCCGCGCGGCTGCGGCAAGACCTCCTCGGCGCGCATCCTCGCCCGCTCGCTGAACTGCGCCGAGGGCCCCACTCCTGACCCGTGCGGCGTCTGCGACTCCTGCCGCGAACTCGCGCCTAACGGCCCCGGCTCGATCGACGTCATCGAAATCGACGCGGCCAGCCACGGCGGTGTCGACGACGCCCGCGATCTGCGCGAGCGCGCGTTCTTCGCGCCCGTCCGCGACCACTACAAGGTGTACATCGTCGACGAGGCGCACATGGTGTCGACGCAGGGCTTCAACGCCCTGCTCAAGCTGGTCGAGGAGCCACCGGAGTTCCTCGTCTTCGTCTTCGCCACCACCGAGCCGGACAAGGTGCTCACCACTATCCGCTCGCGCACGCACCACTACCCGTTCCGGCTGATCCCGCCGGGCGTCATGCGCGAGCACCTCGAGCGGATCTGCGCGGCGGAGGGCATCACGGTCGAGCCGGCGGTGCTGCCGCTCGTCGTGCGGGCCGGCGGCGGCTCGGCTCGTGACTCGCTGTCCATCCTCGACCAGCTGCTCGCCGGGGCGGGCCCGCAGGGTGTCACCTATGCGCGGGCGGTGGGGCTGCTCGGTGTCACCGACAACGCGCTGCTCGACGACATGGTCGACGCGCTCGCCGCGGGTGACGCCGCCTCCGTCTACGGCACGGTCGACCGGGTGGCCGAGGCGGGCCACGACCCGCGGCGGTTCTCCGTCGACCTGCTCGACCGGTTCCGGGACCTCATCCTGCTCGACGCCGTGCCGGACGCCGCGGAGCGGGGGCTGCTCGACGCCCCGCAGGACGAACTGGAGCGGATGTCGGACCAGGCGATGCGCCTGGGTGCGGGCACGCTGACCCGCTTCGCCGAGATCGTGCACACCGCGCTGATCGAGATGCGCGGCACCACGTCGCCGCGGCTCGTGCTCGAACTGCTGTGCGCGCGGATGCTGCTGCCCGACGCCACCTCCGACGCGGCCGCGGTGCTGCAGCGGCTCGAACGGCTGGAGCGGCGCATCGGCGCGGCGAGCGGCACCGACAGCGCTGGTGCGCCTGCTGCTGGTGCCGCTGTTGCGGGTGGCGCCGGCGGTGCGGGGGTGGACGAGCCGGCGCCGGCACGCCCGCGTCGGGCTGCGGTGGCGCGGGAGTCGCAGCCCGCGCCGCCTGTCCGCGAACCTGCGCCCACCCCGTCCGCCGCCGCGGCCGCGTCTGACCTCCTTGCCGCGCCTGACCTACCTGCCGCGCCCGACGTTCCGGCTGTGCCAGCAGCGTCCATCGCACAGGCAGCGTCGGCTGCACCGGCCGCCCCGGCGTCGGCTGCTCCGGGGGCCCTCGACTCCGCGGCCCTGCGTCGGCTCTGGCCCGAGGTGCTCGAGGTCGTCAAGCAGACCAGCCGCACCAGCCGGGCGCTGCTCGACAACGCGCAGATCGCCTCGGTCCGGGGCGAGCAGGTGCAGCTCATCGCGCCGCCCAGGCTCGCCCGGATGATCGGCGAGGACCGCAACACCAGTGTTCTGCGCGCGGCGCTCACCCAGGTCGTCGGCGGCAGCTGGACCATCGCGGTCGAAGGTGCTGACCCCGCCCCCGAAACACCGGCCGCCGCCCCCCGCGGCCGCCCCGCAGCCCGCGAGCCGGAGCCGGAGCCCGACCCCCGCGACGACGCAGACTACGAACCCGACCCTTCGGTCGCAGCGCCGCGGCCCGCCGTCGACCCCGAGGAGGAGGCCATGAAGCTCCTCCGCGACAAGCTCGACGCACGCCCACTGGATCAGTAGGTGTCAGGCTGCGGAGTACCCGCGTCGGGCCCGCTGCCGCCACGGCCGGTCAGCCGGCGCAGCCGGTTAGGCTGAGACGTCCCGGGCAGCGGCCCGGCCGGACGAAGGGGTAGGTGCCGAAGTGGCACAGCGTGGCGGTGGATTCGCCGGTCAGCAGCCGAACATGCAGCAGATGCTGAAGCAGGCGCAGAAGATGCAGCAGCAGCTCGCCGAGGCGCAGGAGGAGCTGGCCAACACCGAGGTCCAGGGCACCGCGGGCGGCGGGCTCGTCACCGCCACGATCACCGGCGGCGGCGAGCTGCGCGGCATCACGATCGACCCCAAGGTCGTCGACCCGGACGACGTCGAGACGCTGCAGGACCTTGTCGTCGCCGCGGTCCGCGACGCGCACGCCGCGGCTGGCAAGCTCGCCGAGGCCAAGATCGGCCCGGTCACCGGCGGTCTCGGTGGCGCGCTCGGCGGCCTCGGCATCCCGGGCCTGTAAGTCAGCGTCGATGTACGAGGGCGCGGTCCAGGACCTCATCGACGAGCTCGGGCGGCTGCCCGGCGTCGGGCCCAAGAGCGCGCAGCGCATCGCCTTCCACCTGCTGGCCGCCGAACCGGCCGACGTCGAGCGGCTCGCGGCCACGCTGCGCCGGGTCAAGGACGAGGTCAAGTTCTGCGCGGTGTGCGGCAACGTCGCGCAGGCCGACGTCTGCCGCATCTGCAGCGACCCGCGCCGCGACACCACGGTCATCTGCGTCGTGGAGGAGCCGAAGGACGTCGTCGCCATCGAGCGCACCCGCGAGTTCCGCGGCCGCTACCACGTGCTCGGCGGCGCCATCAGCCCCATCGACGGCGTCGGCCCGGACGACCTGCGCATCCGCGAACTGCTGACCCGGCTGTCCGACGGCACCGTCACCGAACTGATCCTGGCCACCGACCCCAACCTCGAAGGCGAGGCCACCGCCACCTACCTCGCGCGGCTGCTCAGCCAGATGGGCCTCACGGTCACCAGACTCGCCAGCGGGCTGCCGGTGGGCGGCGACCTCGAGTACGCCGACGAGGTCACCCTGGGCCGAGCCTTCTCCGGCCGGCTCCGGGTCCAGTAACGCCCGCATGCCGGCACGCAGTCGGGTCGTTACGACCGTCGCCGTCGTGGTCGGCGTGGCGCTCGTGGTCGCCGGCGCGGTCGTCGCCTACCTCGGCTACCAGCGCACCACCGGGCCCGCCGGCGCCGTGCGCGCCTACTACCGGGCACTGATCGACGGTGACGCCCCCCGAGCGCTGGCCTGGGGTGCCGTGCCGTCCGGCCCGCACACCCTGCTCACCTCGACGGTGCTGAAAGAGCAGCAACGGATCGCTCCGATGCGCAGCCTGTCCGTCGGTCCGGCGCGGCGCGACGGCGACCGCGCGCGGGTCGCCGTGCACTACCGCCTCGGGTTCAGCAGCGGGGCCGTCCCGGTCAGCCAGACCGTCACGGTGGTCAAGCGCGGTGGTGACTGGCGGCTCGCGGCCTCGGCGGTCAGCGTGCAGCTGCTGCTCGACGTCGCCGCCCAGCGCGCGCGGATCGTGCACGCGGCGGTGCTGCACGACACCGAGCTGCTCTTCCCCGGTGCGGTGCCGATCTCCTTCGACTCGCCCTACCTCGAGCTCGACCCGTCGGGCGCCCAGATCGCGTTCGGCGGACCGCCGGTGCTCGACGTCGGTGTCCGGGTGAGCGCGACGGGCCAGGCGGCCGTCACAGCCGCCGTCGCCGGCGCGCTCACCCGCTGCGCGACCAGCGGTGACGTCACCTGCCCGCTGCCGGACACCCGCTCCGTGCCCGGCAGCCTGCACGGCACGATCGGCACCGGCGACTACACGATCACGCTCGACTCGGCGGCGGCCGGCCTCATCGACGTCCGGGGCACCGTGCCGTTCCACGGCAGCTACCGCACGCTGACCTTCGCCAACCAGGTCGAGCAGGGCAGCGGCTCGGTCAATCTCGACGTCCACGCACAGCTCTACGCCGTCGCGCCGCTGCGCCTGCAGTGGGTGGACGGATGATCCGCCGCCTGCTCGCCGGTGCTGCCGCCGTCGCGTGTGCCGTGCTGGTCCCGGCCGACACAGCCGCCGCCACGCCGGGGCCGTCGTCGGCGCCGGAGTACTGGTTCGACACCTGGGACGTCGCTGGCCTCTGGTCGGCCGGCGCCCGCGGGCAGGGCGTCACGATCGCCGAGATCGACACCGGCGTCAGCGTCGTGCCGCAGCTGGCCGGCCGCGTGCTCTCCGGCACCGATCTGGGCTCGCTCGGCGGCAACGGGCAGGCCGACCGCGAGGACGACGAGTTCGGCCACGGCACGGCGATGGCGTCGATCATGGTGGCGGCGCCCGGCCCGTACGGCATCCGCGGTCTCGCGCCGGACGCGAAGATCCTGCCGATCGCGATCCCGCTCACCGGGACCTCCGAGGCCGGCGAGCCGGATCGGCTGGCCGACGCCATCCGCTACGGTGCCGACCACGGCGCGAAGATCATCAACATGTCGCTCGGCGGCAAGCGGTCCACCGCCACCGACAGCGTGGCCTGCACCGCCGGGGAGCAGCAGGCCGTCTACTACGCCCTGGCCAAGGGCGCGATCCTCACCGCGGCGGTCGGCAACACCGGCCCGACGCGCAACGCCGTCGAGGATCCCGCGGTGTGCCTGGGCGTCGTCGCGGTCGGCGCGTCGACGTCCAGTGGCTCG
>Ga0164242_10003463_pt1 | contig 18015 bp, 16 predicted proteins | sample OricomgcompostMG_FD_108783 | JGI IMG/M metagenome (GOLD analysis project Ga0164242, IMG submission 108783) | Miracle-Growth compost microbial communities from Emeryville, California, USA - Original compost - Miracle growth compost (MG) ... | reverse complement strand
TCGCGATCAGCACCGGCCAGCCGCACGCGGCGATGTCGCGCGCGATTGCGGTGTAATCCCCGGTGCGGATCGCAAAGCCCGAGATCGGATCGTCGATGTAGGTATCCGCGCCGAAGCTGACGATTGCGAGTTCGGGCGCGAAGGCTGCAATCGCCGCAAGCGCCTTGGCCAGTGCTTCGCGGAACGGCGCCAGCGCGGTGCCCTGCGGCAGCGGCAGGTTGAGCGTCGTGCCCGCGCCGGCGCCTTCGCCCACCTCGTCGGCATGGCCCCAGTAGAAGGGATAGTCGGTCCGCGGATCGGCGTGGATCGAGGCGTAGAACACGTCGCCGCGGCGCCAGAAGATGTCCTGCGTGCCGTTGCCGTGGTGATAGTCGATATCGAGGATCGCAACCCGCTTCATCCCACCGTCGATCGCCGCCTGCGCCGCGATCGCCGCGGTGTTGAGGTGGCAATAGCCGCCGAGATAATCGCGGCCCGCATGATGCCCCGGCGGTCGGCACAGCGCGAAGACCGCGCGGTCGCCGACGCGGATCGCATCGAGTGCCGACAGCACGCTCTGAGCGCTCCAGTACGCGGCGGTCCAGGTGTCGGCGGTGAGCGGAGTCGAGGCGTCGAGGCTGTACTGGCCAGCGAGCGCGTCGATCCGATCGAGCTGGAGCCGACGCCGCCCGACGATCGGCCAGGTATAGCCGATCACGTCGCCCGGCCGCCCCGCCTCCGCCCAGCGCGCCGGCGCGGTCTTGAGGAACTCGACGTAGCCGGCGTCATGCACCGCGAGGATCGGCGCCTCGCCATGATCGGCCGGCTGCTCGAGCGCCGGCAGCGCCGCGACGATCATCTCGGCGCGCGAGGACTTTTCGGCATAGGGCACGAAGCCGCCGTTGTGCAGCTCGATCGCTGGGGCGTGCGCCAATTGACGAGGATCGAAAAAACCGCGCATCATGTCTCCCGTCTGCCGGCCAGCCGCAGGATGACATACCCGCCCAGCGCCGACACGATCGAGCCGATCAGCACGCCGATTTTGACTTCGTCAACCGCCAGGCCGTCGATAAAGGCCAGGCCACCGATGAACAGGCTCATCGTGAAGCCGATCCCGCACAGCATGGCGAGGCCATAGATCTGCGCCCAGCTCGCGTTGCCAGGCCGTTCGGCGATGCCCAGCCGCACCGCTGCCCAGATACTGGCGAACACGCCGAGCTGCTTGCCGAGGAACAGCCCTGCCGCGACACCGAGCGGCAGCGGCGAGGCCAGTCGGTCGAGCCCGACCTCGCCCAGCGGGACGCCGGCATTGGCGAAGCCGAACAGCGGCACGATGGCGAACGCCACCCACGGATGCAGCCCGTGTTCGAGGCGATGGAGCGGCGAATCATGCTTGTGCGGCGCCGACGACCGGCACGGCACCGCGATCGCCGCCAACACGCCGGCGACAGTCGCATGAACGCCGGACAACAGCATGCAATACCACAAGGCGACGAAGCCGATGAGATAAAGCGCCGGCGAGCGAAGCCCCAGCCGTCCGGCGATCAGCAGCGCGGCGAACACCGCCGCTGCGGCGCCGAGCGCCGGCAGGTTGATCTGCGCGGTATAGAACAGCGCGATGATCGCCACCGCGCCCATGTCGTCGACGATCGCCACCGTCGTCAGGAACAGCTTGAGCGCCGGCGGCACGCGCGAGCCGAGCAGCGCCAGCACGCCAATCGCAAAGGCGATGTCGGTCGCCGCCGGAATAGCCCAGCCGCGGTGCAGCGCCGGATCGCCGCGGGTGACGGCGAGATAGACCAGCGCCGGCACCGCCATTCCCGTCGCCGCAGCGATCGCCGGCAGCCGCCGTCGGTCCCAGCTCGACAGCTCGCCGTCGACCAGCTCGCGCTTGATCTCCAGCCCGACGAGCAGGAAGAACAGCGCCATCAGCGCGTCGTTGATCCACAAATGCACCGTCATCGGCCCCAGCGCCGGCGCCAGCACCGGCCCGGTTTCCAGGTGCACCAAGTGGTGATAGCCGTGCGCGGCAGCCGGCAGGTTGGCGGCGATCATCGCCAGCGCTGCCGCGGCGATCAGCACGATCCCGCCCGCCGCTTCGCTGGCAAGAAACTCGTGCAACGCCGAGCGAGTGGGGCGAAGGCCGGCCATTGCCGCCCTTCCTATCGGCTCATTCCGCGCGCGCAATCCTGGCCACAGGTCGAGCTGTCCATACCCTTGCCTAACAGAGCAGCCCCACCAAGGTGGGGCACAATACGGAGCAGGAACGGCGAATGCGTGCTCCCCTTACCGCGCCAGCGCCTCGGCGATCAGCTTGCGGGTGTTCTCCACCCCGTAGAGCGCGATGAAGCTCCCCATCCGCGGCCCCTGCGATGAGCCCAGCAGCGTCTCGTACAGCGCCTTGAACCAGTCTCGCAGCGACTCGAACCCGCCCGCCTTGCCGATCTCGTAGACGATGTTCTGGATATCCTCCGCGCTCGCCCCCGCCGGCAGCGTGGCGAGTTGGGCATCGAGCCGCTTCAATCCCTCGATCTCGGCGCCTTCGGGCGCGCGGCGGTGCAGCGTCGGCGCGACGAAATCGCGGTTATAGGCCAAGGCATAATCGATCAGCCGGCCGAGCTCGGGATGGCTCTCCGGCGAGGCGTCGGCGACGTAATTGCCGAGATAGCCCCACACCTGCTCCCGGGTCGCACCGCCCCCCATCACGCCGACGAGATTCAAGAGCAACCCGAACGTCACCGGCGGCACCTCGGCCGGCACCTTGCCGTCATGGATATGGTGGACCGGATTGCCGAGCTTCTCCTTGATCGCCTGGCCGGGATAATTGCCGCGGAACTGCCAATAATCATCGATCGCGCGCGGGATCACGCCCATGTGGAGCTGCTTGGCCTTCTTGGGCTCGCGATAGGCATAGAAGGCGAGGCTCTCGTCGGGGCCGTAGGTGAGCCATTGCTCCAGGCTGAGGCCGTTGCCCTTCGACTTGGAGATCTTCTCGCCCTTCTCGTCGAGGAACATCTCGTAATTGAACCCCTCGGGCGGCCGTCCGCCGAGCACGCGGGCGATTTTGCCCGACTGGATCGTCGAATCGATCAGGTCCTTGCCCGCCATCTCGTAATCGACCCCGAGCGCGACCCAGCGCATCGCCCAATCGACCTTCCATTGCAGCTTGGACAGGCCGCCGAGCGCCGATTGCACGATCCGCTCGCCTTCATCCTCGAACGCAATCGTCCCCGCCTCGGCATCGACCACCTCGATCGGCACCTGCAGCACCACGCCGGACCTGGGGCTGACCGGCAGCACCGGCGAATAGGTCGCCTGTCGCTCGGCGCGCAGCGTCGGCAGCATCACGTCCATGATCGCGTCGAAATGGCGCAGGACACCCTTCAATGCCTCGTCGAACCGTCCCGAGGTGTAATAATCAGTCGACGAGGCAAATTCGTAATCGAACCCGAAACGGTCGAGAAACGCGCGCAGCATCGCATTGTTGTGATGCGCGAAGCTCTCATGCTTCCCGAATGGATCGGGGATGCGGGTGAGCGGCTTGCCGAGATGCTCGGCGAGCATCGCCTGGTTGGGCACATTGTCGGGCACTTTGCGCAGCCCGTCCATATCGTCCGAAAACGCGATCAGCCGCGTCGGCGCGTCGCTTAGCGCATGGAAGGCGTTGCGCACCATCGTCGTGCGCAGCACCTCGTTGAACGTGCCGATGTGCGGCAGCCCCGAGGGGCCGTAGCCCGTCTCGAACACCACCGCTTCGCCCCCTGGCTTGCCCTGCGGATAGCGCTTCAACAGCTTGCGCGCCTCCTCATACGGCCAGGCCTTGGAAACGAGCGCCTCGGCGCGGAGTTCGGATGCATCGGTCATGATGGCGCGCGTCTAGCGAAACGAGCGCGGCGACGCCAGCATTGGGCTGGGCCGCGGCCCTCGATGAGTCGGCAAAGGGCGCCATCGCTCCGGACGCAGCGGCCGGTCGGCCTCGATGCTATGTCGCCAGTGCCGTCTCGATCGGCCGTTTGAGCAGCAGGACCAGCACGCCGCCGGCAAAGCCGATCGCTGCGTCGAGCGTCCAGAACGCCGCTGGGGTCATTACACCGTAGAAGCTGCCGACCCAGCCCATCAGCACCGATCCGGCGAACAGCGACAGGAACGCGCCGCCCATCAGCGTCGCGTTCGCCTTGGCCGGCGCGGCCTGCGAGATCAGCGCGAGCAGCACCGGCCAGAAATAGAGGAACGCAACGCCCATGCCGGCGAACGAGATCAGCGGCCAATAGACCGCGACGCGGCTGCCCGCCGGCGTCACCAGCGATCCGAGCGTCAGGACCAGCGCCGAAACCCCGGTCAGCGCGGCGCCGAGCGCGATCTTGCCGACGTCGCCGGGTTCGCGACCGCGCTTCGCCTGCCAACGCCACAGCGCCACCAGCGGCGGCACCGCGACGATGCTGGCGAAGGCGTCGACCGAATTGAACCAGCTCGCCGGCACGTCGCCCAGCGGCGTCGCCAGGGTGACGTGCTCGCTGACCCAGATGATGCCGATGTTCCAAATCATCGGATAGGCGATGTTGGGCAGCACGGTGAGCAGGATGACCAGGATCAGCATCCACGTCCGCCGCCGCTCGGCGGGGGTCAGCGGCGGATAAGCGACCCGCTCGGCCCGCTTCCCGCCGTCGGCGAGGTGACGCTGACCAGCGAGATAGATGCACAGGGCCAGGATCATCAGCGCGCCGGCCAGGGCGAACCCGTAATGCCAGCCATAGGCCACGGCGAGCGCCCCGCACGCCAGCGGCCCCAGTACCGCGCCGATGTTGATGGCCGCGGAGAAGATCGTATAGCCTTGCGTCCGCCGCGATTCGGCGTCGGGCGGATACAGACGCCCGACCTGTGCGGAGATATTGCCCTTGAGGCATCCCGACCCGCAGATCAGCAGCGCGAGCGCAATGAGGAAGCTCGCATCGAACGCCATCGCGATATGCCCGGCGCTCATCAGCAGCGCGCCGATCACGACGGTGCGGCGCGCGCCGAGCCAGCGGTCGGCGATGATCCCGCCCAGGATCGGGGTGAAATAGACCAGCCCCGAATACCAGCCGAAGATGAGCGAAGCGAACGCCTGGTCGGAGATGGCGCCTCGCATCGCGAACACGCCGCGCAGCGCGCCGAGGCCGAGCACATTCCCGGCATGGACGGGGGTCAGCAGCTGCTGCACCATGTAGAGCGCGAGCAGCGAGGTCATGCCGTAATAGGAGAACCGCTCCCATGCCTCGGTGAAGGCGAGATAGCCGAGCCCCGTCGGATGGCCGAAGAACCCCCCAGTGCGGACGGGTCGGTCACTGGCAAGCGCGGTCACGACGGCTCCTCTCGTTCAACAGGCGCCGGTGCGGCGCGGCACGGATCACGGATCGCCCAAAACAGGCCGCGAAGCGAGGGCAAGCCGCTACCGCTCCTCGTCGGGATAGGGGCCAAGGCCGGGCCTTCGTACTCGCATTTCTAGAGTCATTCCTTGGCGATTGCCTCGAACGTGTTCGCCGCCGCATATTTGACAGCGATCTGCGCTCGTTTCTTCTCGATCGACGGGTCTACGCCAGCAGCGATTCGCCTTCGCGATTCATCCCGGCGCGCATGGGCGTCGACCAAGCCAAGCCGGAGCGCCTTCTGCTTGCCGAGAGAGCGATAGTTGTAGCCCCAGAACTTCGAGCCATTGGGCTTGCCGGTGAGTTAGAGGCGCTGTGTGTCGCGTAAACTGTAGGCCTTGGCAGCAGGCTTCGCGGAGGTGACCTTGACGTATGTCGGTATGTGGGTTTTCCCAGCAAGCCGGGTCGATCCAGGGACCACCGGAAGCACCAACAAAATGTTGGGGCTGTGCATGGTTCTGGATGGAACTCGCCAGACGGTTAGCCGGCGATTGTCGATCGATAAATGCTGTTAAACCAGCCGCTTGCTGGAAATCTCAGAACGAATCCGAAAGCCAGTATTGGTGCCCAGAAGAGGACTCGAACCTCCACGACCTTGCGATCGCCAGCACCTGAAGCTGGTGCGTCTACCAATTCCGCCATCTGGGCACGGGGTAGGCCGCGCGCTCTAGGGGAGCGCGGGCGGCATTGTCAACGCTAGATCAGCGCGAGTTCGGCGAGCCGGCCGATCAGCGCCGGTGGCAAGTCGCCGACGTTGCTGGCACCGCTGCCGAGATCGGCTGGCGCGGCGCTCGCCTCCAGATAGCGCCAGCCCTGATGAGCACGCTTGGGCCGCGCCTCGACCAGCACCAGCGCGGGATCGATGTGGATCGCGGTGCGGCCGCCGTCGGCCTCGCCGAAGCCCCGGATCGGCGAACGTGCGACGAGTTGATGCTTCACGATCCAGTAGAGCGAGCCTTGTCCGGCGATCTCCTCGTGCCGCTTGGGCAGATAGCGCGTGGTGAGGAACACCGGCCCCGCCTCCGCGCGCGTCTTCAGGCGTTGAACGAGGTGATCGAGACTGTCGGCACCGTAAGCGACCTTGGTGATGTGGAGCGCCATGCCGCCGATGTGGGCACGCCGGCGCCGCCGTCAAGCGGGATGCTCGTTTGCGGGCTGTTGCGGCACGGAATTCGCGCCCGGCGCATTCCCGCGAACCACTCTCAGTGCACGCCGAACAGCGTCGCCAGGCCGAGCAGGGCGAAGAAGCCCATGCAGTCGGTCATCGTCGTCACGAAGATCGTCGAGGTGATCGCCGGATCGATCCGCAGCCTATCGAGCCCGATCGGGATCAGCACCCCCGACAAGCCGGCGTTGAGCGAGTTGATCACCATCGCCGCGACGAGGATCAGCGACAGGCCGGAGTCGTGATAATAGAGCTGGCAGCCGATCGCCATCAGCACGCCCAATCCGATGCCGTTGGCGAGCGCGATCCACCATTCGCGCAGGATCATCCGCCAGGTGTTCGACGCGGTGAGCTGGTTGGTCGCCAGCGCGCGCACCGTCACCGCCATCGTCTGCGTCGCGGCATTGCCGCCCATTCCCGAGACGATCGTCATCAGCGCCGACAGCGCGACGAGCTTCTCGATGGTGCCGGAAAAGGCGGCGATCACCGCCGCCGCCAGGATCGCGGTGCCGAGATTGACCATCAACCACCACATCCGCGTGCGAATGGTGCGCGGCAGCGGCTCGTTGATGTCGCCGTCGCCCGCGCCGGAGAGCAGCAGCGTGTCCTCGCCGGCCTCTTCGGCGATGATGTGGACGATGTCGTCGACGGTGATCATGCCGACCAGCCGCCCGGTCGAATCGACCACCGCGGCGGAGATCAGCGCATATTTCTGGAAACGAAGCGCGACCTCTTCCTGGTCCATGTCGACCGGGATCAGCGTCTGCTCGCGCTGCATGACGTCGCCGAGCCTCACGGTGCGCGGCGTGCGCAAGATCCACGAGAGCTTGCAGGTGCCGACCGGCTTGTGGCCGGGATCGACGACGAACACCTCCCAGAAATCAGTGGTCAACTGGTCGTCGGCGCGCAGATAGTCGATCACGTCGCCGATCGTCCAATGCTCGGGCGCGGCGATCAGCTCGCGCTGCATCAGGCGGCCGGCGGTCTCCTCCGGGTAACTGAGCGCCTCCTCGATCGCGGCGCGGTCGTCGGGCTCCATAGCGCGGAGGACCTCGCGCTGGTCCTCGGCGTCCATGTCCTCGATGATCGCGACGGCGTCGTCGGTATCGAGCTCGGAGGCGATGTCGGCGACCTGGTGCGGCTCCAATGCGTCGATCAGGTCCTCACGGACATAATCGTTCATCTCGGCGAAGACGTCGGCGTCCAGCAGGTCGGTAACCGCCTGGGCGAGCGCGCCACGCTCATCGGCCGGGGTCAGCTCGAACAGATCGGCGATGTCGGCGGGGTGGAGCGGCTCGACCAGCTCGCGGGCGCGTGTCGGATCGCCCTGTTCCAGCGCGTCGAGCACCGCGCGGACGAATTCCGGCTTGAGCCGGTCGTCCTCGTCCATGTGCTCCGAGTCGGTATCGGGCGGCGGAGAGAGTTCGGTCTCGCTCATCGGTCGACCTCCGGCCCGGTTGTTTGCGTCTTTGCCCCTCTAGCGGCACGCGCCATCGATGCCAACGCCTCTTGGTTTGCCAGCGCGCGCCGGCACGTCTAGGGGCGGCACGACCTCACTTCAGGAGCACGTTCCATGGCCGACACCCCCGAAACGCTGACGATGACGCTGGACGGCGGCGACGTGACGATCAGGCTGCGCCCCGATCTCGCGCCCCAACATGTCGAGCGGATCGCCGGTCTGGCCAACCAAGGCTTCTACGACGGCGTGGTGTTCCACCGCGTGATCCCCGGCTTCATGGCGCAGGGCGGCGATCCGACCGGCACCGGCATGGGCGGCTCCGACAAGCCTGATCTGCCTGCCGAGTTCTCGAAGGAGCCGCATGTCCGCGGCGTCTGCTCGATGGCGCGCACGCAGAATCCGAACAGCGCGAATTCGCAATTCTTCATCTGCTTCGACGACGCGCGCTTCCTCGACGGCCAATATACCGTATGGGGCGAGGTGACCGACGGCATGGAGCTGATCGACGCGCTCCCCAAGGGCGAACCGCCGCGCGAACCGGGCAAGATCGTCAAGATGCGCGCGGGGTGATCCGGGTTCAGCTTCGCTGAACCGAGCGGCACCGGCCCGCTCCCCCACCCGGCCACCCATAGAATACTGCCGTTGGGTGGCCGGGTGGGGGAGCGGGCCGGTGCCGCATCCAACAAAGACTCCCTATTTCTCCTCCAGCACCCGGATCGCCCAATCGTGGAACAGGCGGACGGTGCGCTGGGTGAGGGCGCGGGGGCGGCAGACGAACCAATAGCTGTACGGGCTGTCGACCTCGATATCGAACAGCCGCACCAGCCGCGGATCGCTGGCGTCGTCGAAATGACTTTCGTGCATGAAGGCGACGCCGAGTCCCTGCGCCGCCGCCTCGAGCATCAATGCGCCCGAATCGAAATGGTCGATCGCCGCCGGCTCGATGTCGCCGAGCCCGACCGCGCGACGCCACGCGGTGAAGGTATCGGGCATGTCGCGGTGGAGCAGCACGGTTAGTCCGGAAAGCTGCTCCGGCTTGACGACGGGGTTGGGGCCCTCGACCAGCGAGCGATGCGCGATCGGATAGACGCGGTTGCGGTCGAGCCGCCGCGCGTAGAGCGCGGGATCAATCGCGCGGGCGAGCACGATCGCCACGTCGACCCCCTCGCCGAGCCGGCTGAGGCCGTGGCTGGTGGTGTCGATGTCGAGGTGCAGCTCGGGATGTCTGGCGCGCAATTCGCCGAGGTGCGGGAACAGCTTCTGCGCGGCGTAGAGCGGCAGGATGCTGAGGCGCAGGCGCAGCACCTCGGCCGGGCTGGTCATCGCCTCGACCGCGTCGGACAATTGGTCGAGCGCCGGCGAGACTTGCGACAGCAGCCGCTCGCCGTCGTCGTTGAGCACCATCGCCTGGTGGCGGCGGTCGAACAGCGGGCGATCGATGAAGCGTTCGAGTGCCTGGACTCGGCGGCTCAGCGCCGGCGGCGACAGCGCCAGCTCCTGCGCAGCGGCCTTGATCGAGCCGAGCCGGGCGACCGCCACGAAGGCCTCGATCGCGGTCAGCGGGGGCAGGCGGCGCATCGGGCGAATCCTCTCTTGTGCATTGCGTCACGAATGGCCGTGATCGGACAAATATGCGCGTTTCTCGGCGGGCCGCCACCCCTGAATTGCAAAAATTGCAATTCTAATGGTCCTTTTCGCACTTGCACAAAAGTCTGCTGCGCTGCACATAGGGCAGGCCTTTCAGGCATCCTCTCCTAAAAACTTTCACGGGCTGGCCTTCGGGCCGGCCCTTTTTTTGTTATCGCTCACAGCGCGTGGATGCCACCGCCCTCCAGTCGGGCGGCCGGGCGAGAACGCGAGCTGGTACAGCGAAAACGTCTCCCACCCTCGCAAGGCGGGAACTGCGATCCTATCTGGCGCGCTTCACGAGCGAACCCGTCAGAGAGGACCTCCCCCATGGCCGACGCCGAAACGCCGCCGCGCAAGCTTCAGGTTGCCAATGCCCGGCCGGAAGACTCGGGGCGCGGCCTCGCCCATGTGCCGCGCGCGCTGATGGCGGCGCTGGGGCTCGCCGAAGGCGACGTGATCGAGATCGTCGGCAAGCGCTCCACCCCGGCCCGCGCCGTCTTTCCCTATGCCGAGGACGAGGGGTTGGAGATCGTCCGCCTCGACGGGCTGCAGCGCGCCAACGCCGGCGCCGGTTCGGGCGAGTTCGTCGAGATCCGTCGTGTCGAATCGAAGCCGGCAACGCGCGTCGTGTTTGCGCCCGCACAGCAGAACCTGCGGCTGCAGGGCTCATCCAACGCGCTCAAGCGTACCTTCATCGGTCGGCCGCTCTGCCAGGGCGACGTCGTTGCCACTGCCGGGCAGCAGCGAGTCGAGAACATTCCGCCCAACGTCCAGCAGTTCCTCCGCGCACCGGCCTATGCGCTGCAGGAAATCCGCCTCGTCGTTGTGTCGGCGGCGCCTAAGGGCATCGTCCATATCGACGAGAATACCGAGGTAGAGCTGCGCCCGGAATACGAGGAGCCCGAGCAATCGCGCCGCGCCGACGTCACCTATGACGATATCGGCGGGATGGGCGCAACGATCGACCAGCTGCGCGAGATGGTCGAGTTGCCGCTGCGCTATCCCGAATTGTTCCAACGCCTCGGCGTCGATCCGCCCAAGGGGGTGCTGCTCCATGGCCCGCCCGGCACCGGCAAGACGCGGCTGGCCCGCGCGGTGGCCAACGAATCGGCGGCGCAATTCTACCTGATCAACGGTCCCGAGATCATGGGCTCGGCCTATGGCGAATCCGAGCAGCGCCTTCGCAGCGTGTTCGAGGAGGCCGCCAAGAACGCCCCGTCGATCGTGTTCATCGACGAGATCGATTCGATCGCGCCCAAGCGCGGCCAGGTCTCGGGTGAGGCGGAAAAGCGCCTCGTTGCGCAATTGCTGACGCTGATGGACGGGCTGGAGGCGCGCGCCAACCTCGTCGTCATCGCCGCGACCAACCGGCCCGAGGCGCTCGACGAGGCGCTGCGCCGCCCCGGCCGGTTCGACCGCGAGATTGTCGTCGGCGTGCCGGATGAACGCGGCCGCCGCGAGATCCTCGGCATCCACACCCGCGGAATGCCGCTGGGCGACAAGGTCGACCTCGATGCGCTCGCCCGCACCACCTACGGCTTCGTCGGCGCTGATCTGGCGGCCTTGACCCGCGAGGCGGCGATCGAGGCGGTGCGCCGTATCATGCCGCGGCTCAACCTCGAGGACGGCACCATTCCGCCAGAGGTACTCGACGATCTTTCGGTGACGCGCGAGGACTTTATGGAGGCGATCAAGCGCGTCCAGCCCTCGGCGATGCGCGAGGTGATGGTGCAGGCGCCGCAGGTCCGCTGGAGCGATGTCGGCGGGCTCGATTCTGCGCAGGAACGATTGAAGGAAGGCGTCGAGCTGCCCTTGAAGGATCCCGATGCGTTCCGCCGCCTCGGCATCCGGCCGGCTAAGGGCTTCCTGCTCTACGGCCCGCCGGGCACCGGCAAGACGCTGCTCGCCAAGGCGGTCGCGCGCGAGGCGGAGGCGAACTTCATCGCCACCAAGTCCTCGGACCTCTTGAGCAAATGGTATGGCGAGTCGGAGCAGCAGATCGCCCGGCTGTTCGCTCGCGCACGGCAGGTCGCGCCGACGGTGATCTTCATCGACGAGCTCGACAGCCTGGTGCCGGCGCGCGGCGGTGGGTTCGGCGAGCCGCAGGTCACCGAGCGCGTGGTCAACACCATCCTCGCCGAGCTGGACGGGCTCGAGGAGCTGCAATCGGTGGTGGTGATCGGCGCGACCAACCGGCCCAATCTGGTCGATCCCGCGCTCCTGAGACCCGGCCGGTTCGACGAGCTGATCTACGTCGGCGTGCCGAGCGCGGAAGGACGCCGCCGCATCCTCGCGATCCAGACGCAGAAGATGCCGCTCGCCGAGGATGTCGATCTCGACGCGCTTGTGGATCGTACCGATCGCTTTACCGGCGCCGACCTTGAGGATCTCGTTCGCCGCGCCGGCCTGATCGCGTTGCGCAAGTCGCTGACGGCCGAACGGGTGACGATGGCCGATTTCGAGGCGGCGCTGGAGGATTCGCGCGCGTCGGTCACCCCTGAAATGGAACGCGACTACGAGCAGATGGCGGCCAGGCTCAAGCAGGACGCCGCTGCGATCCAGCCGATCGGCTTCGTCGCGCCGGGGATGCTCAAGCCGCGGGAGTGACGCAACCCGTCATGCCAGTGAAAGATGGCTTCTCTGTCGATGCGGAGACCCCGGCTTTCACCGGGTGACGGTCAGCCGCGCTCCCGCAGCGTGAACCAGCCCGATACCAGCACGACGAGGCACGCCGCACCCGCCGTCAGGTAAGGCAGCGCGTGCCAATGCTCATACAGCGCCACGCCGATCGACGGGCCGAGCACGAAGCTCGCGCCATTGATCGAGGTGACTCGGCCGGCGACCGAGCCCTGCGCCTCGGGGCCCACCGCGAGCGAGGCGCCGGCGGTGAAGCCGGGACGGGTGAAGCCGAACCCCATCGAGGCCAGCGCATAAGCGACGGCAATGCCGTAGAGCGAGGTGGTGATCCCGGTCAGCGCGGTCCCCGCTGCGGCGAGCACGCAGCCGATCAGCACCAGCCGCCGCGGCGCCAGGTCGAGCAGCGGGATCACGCCCCATTGCACCAGCAAGGCGGCGCCCGCGCCCATCATCAGCACGATTCCGGTCGGCTGCAAGGCGTGCGCCGGCGCGAGGTGCAGCTGGTCGATCACCAGGAAGCCGATCACCTGCCCGGTCATCGCCTGCGCATGGCCCATCACCAGCCCGACGAGCAGCCAATGGCGGATGCGCGAGTCGACCAGTTGCACCTGCTCGCGCTGGTCGCCCATCGCCGCGGCGACGGTGGCGCCGGTGCCCTGGCCGCCGATCGAGGGATAGCCGATCATCGCGCCCTGCACGCCGTCGGGTCGATAACCATGGTCGTGCGGCAGCCGCGCCCATACCGCGACGAAGATGACGACGCCGAAGCCCGCGGCGATGAACGCCGGTCCCGCCAGCCCGATGCGGACGGCGCCGATCGATCCCAGGATCAGGAATGGCGCCACCGCCGGGCCCAGGATGGTGCCGAGTCCGGTCGCCGAGGCGAGCAAGGTGAGCGCTCGGGTGCGCTCGTCGCGAGCGGTGCGGCCGGCGACCAGTGCCTGCACCGCCGGCGGCGCGGCAGAACCGAAGGTGCCGTAGATCAGGCGCCCGGCGATGAACAGGATGAACGCGGTCGACCCCGCCACCCAGCGGTTGATCCCGGCGGCGAGGAACACGCCGCACAGGAACAACGAAACGGCAAACCCGCCGACCCCGGTCAGGATCATCGCGCGCCGGCCCGACTGGTCCGAGCGCCGCGCCCATAGCGGCGCCGCGATCACCCATAGCAGCGCCGAGACCGAGAAAGCCGCCGCCACCGCACTGTCGGCGACATGCAGCGTGCGGCCCAATGCCGGCAGCACCGATTGCAGCGCGGTGTTGCCCGCCGCGATCGTTAGCATCACGACGAACAGCAGCGCGAAGTCGCGGTCGAACACCGCGGGCCGCGTCACCGGGTCCAGCCGTAACCGCGCGTGATCGTCGCCACGTCGATCGTGTAACGGGCGTACCAGCGCCCCCGCCCGGCCTCGCGGATACGGCAATGCTCGGGGTGGTCGCGCCACGCCCTGGCGCTGGCATCATCCGCCCAATAGCTGACGGTGATGCCGAGCCCGCCGCCGTCGCGCACGCTGGCGATGCCGCGATAGCCGGGCTGCTCGGCGGCAAGCGTCACCATCGCCTCCGCCGCTGCGTGATAGCCGACGTCATCCTCTTCGGTGCGTTGCGACACGAAGATGACCGCGGTCTGGCCTGTCCGTTCGTCCTGCATGGCGCCCGATTAGGCGCTTTCAACGCGCCCGCAAACAGGGTATCGCCGCCGGCGAATGAAACCCCGGCGCTTGAATGTTCGTTGCATCTTTGCGAACGGGTATTTTCGACATTCCAGCAACCGATAGGACTCCCATGCCCAGCACGACCACCGTTGCCCGGCGCGCTCGTACCCGACGCCCCGCCGGCTTGCCGTCGCCTTGGGGAATGTTCCTGCGCGGGTTCTTCAAGCATCCGGTGATGGTCGGCTCGGTGATGCCGTCGACTCAGAAGCTGATCGACAAGATGCTGAGCCGGGTCGATTGGGCCAACACCAAATTGTTCGTCGAATACGGCCCCGGCGTCGGCACCTTCTGTCCCACCGTGCTCGAGCATATGGGCCCCGACGCGCATTATATCGCGATCGACACCAACCCCGATTTCATCCGCTATCTGCGCCATACGATCACCGACAAGCGTTTCTTCGCCGTCAACGGCTCGGCCGCCGACGTGCGCCAGATCATCGCCGATCACGGCCACGATCATGCCGATTACATGCTGTCGGGGCTGCCCTTCTCGACGCTGCCGGCCGGCATCGGCCCTCGCATCGCCTCCGAGACGTTCGAGGCGCTGCGTCCCGGCGGCGCCTTCCTGGTCTATCAATTCTCACCCAAGGTGAAGGATTTCCTCGTCCCCCATGCCGACCGCATCGATCATGCGATGGAATGGTGGAACGTGCCCCCAGCGCAGCTCTATTGGGCATGGAAGGACTGATCGGTCCGGACTCGATCTTACATTTTCGGACGTCACCCCAGCGAAAGCTGATGTCTTGTGAGACAAGCGCCAGAGACCCCAGCTTTCGCTGGGGTGATGCAATATTCTAGCCGAACGCCGCCGCCTCGGGATCGGTGAGCTGGATCAACCGCCGGCCGGCACGGCGTGCCAGCGCCAGCGTGCAACGTTTCCTCGCGTGTGCGCTCATCGCCACCGTCGTCGCCTCGCGGACGATCGCCGCGTCATAGCGGTCGGCGACAATCACGCCGGTGCGGTCGGGCAGGAAGCCGTCGCGGTCGAGCGGGCTGGCATCGAATCCCGCCGGCACCGCCCAGAAGAAGCGATCGCAATGGTCGAGATAATCGGTCCACTTCGCATCGCCGAGCAGGTCGCCGCGCGCCACCTTGATCTCGACGACGACGATCCGCCCGCGCGAGTCGAGCGCCATCAGGTCGGCGCGCCGCCCGCCCTCCAGCGGCACCTCCGGCATCGCGACAAGATCATGGCGCAGCAGCATCCGCGTCACGCCGCGGGCAACGTCAGCCGCACATAATGGCGAACCGGGATCATCGATGCACGAAGCGGGCGGGGACAGCGTCTGCATCCCCGCCCCTTAGAACATTAGGCGAACGATTGGAAGGCGACGCTCAGCGATAGAAGACGTGGTGCCCGATCGAGGCGACCTGGGTCAGTCCCCAGCCCGGCTTGACTCGCTTGGCGTGGAAATAGAGGGCGGTCGGCGCCGGGTTCTGCCAATCCTTGGCCAGCGCGATCTGCGCCACTGCCATCGCGGTGCGATAGGCGGGCCGATTGGTGTCGATATGCGGAATCTCGCCGCCGCGGACGAAGGAGAATTGTCCAGGCTGCTCCACCACCCCGCAGATCGTCGACGGGAATTTGTCGGATTTGGTGCGGTTGATGATGACGTCAGCGACGGCGAGCTGGCCGGCGAGCGGCTCGCCCTTCGATTCGAAATAGATCGCGCCGGCGAGGCAGGCGAGATCGTCGCCGACCGACGCCGGCATGTCCTGCGCGGCAACCGCTGCGTCGAGGCTGGCATAATCGGGCGAGTCGTCATCCGACTGGGCATCGTCGGCCGCCGCGTTTTCGCCGGGCAGCTTCTGGACGGTCACGCCCGGAATCTCGGGAGTCGGCTTGGCAGGAAACTTTACCGTCGCAAGGCCGTTGATCGAGGTAAGCGCCGGCACCGATGGCGTGGAAACGGCCGCTGCGGCCAGTTCCGACGCGAAGCCGGGGCTGCTGAGGCCGACCAGGCTTGCAACAAAAAGAGACGCCGCCGCGGCGATCGCGGCGTGCTGCTTGAACGACATTCCGACTACGATGAATGCGGTTGAGACACGAAACGGCACTTGCGACCCCTTGTCGCCACCGAATCGGGTCGCCCCCCGACTGCGTCACCGCACGGCCTCTGACCCCGCGACGGCACAACGCCTTGCTCTACAGGCCTCTGTATTTTTTGCAGCGCAAAAGAGTCAACGCCCGAGGATCGTTTCAGCGGCGAACCGTTCGCCGCCTGCGATATCCAGTTCGATCACCCACAGATCGGGGTCGCGCGCGCGCCGGCGCTGCCAGTAATCCGCCGCTTGCTGTGGGGCGGCCGGATCTTGCGGGCCGGTTTCGATCAGCCGGGCCGCACCATCGGGGCCGAGCCCGCGCTCGATAAAGCGCGGCGCAACGTCCCGTTCCTGGACCAGAACGAGGATTCCCCCCGCCTGCGCGTCGCCCTTGGCCAGCACCATGCCGATCCCTCCCGCATCGTTGACCCGCCGCAGCAGCGCTGAGACGAGCAGCCCGCTCGGCAGCCGGTCGCTCACGGCGCGGCGCGATAGCCGGGGAGGGCGGCGAGCGGGATTTGCGAGCGCATGAAGGTGCCGGTGCCCCGCGCCGCCTCCTCGCCCGACGAATCGACCAGCCGCGCCTCGGCGACGAACACGCGGCGTCGGCCGCTCACCCAGCGGCCTTCGGCGACCACCGGCCCCTCGCGCAGCGGCCGGGTGAACAGCAGGTTGAACGCGGTGGTCAGCAGGAAGCGATCGGTCACCAGCGTGTTCGCCGCATAGAACGCGGCATCGTCGAGCATCTTGAAATAGGCGGTGCCGTGAACGGCGCCGGCGGCATGATAATAACGCTCGCCGAGCTCGAAGCGAATTCGCGCCTCACCCGGCCCGACGATCTCCAGCCGCGAGTCGAACAAGCGGTTGATCGGGGCCGAGTCGTAAAGCGATTCGAGCGCGCGATGGTGCGCGTCGGCGCCCGACGGCGCGTCAGGCGGCATCGCGCGTTTCGGACTCGGTCAGCAGGGCATAGAGCGCGTCGCGTGAGCCGGCGCCGCGCAGCTTGGCGACAAAATCGGGATTGCGCAGCGCCCGCGACACGTGCGCCAGCGTCTTCAGATGCTCGGCGCCGGCATCGGGCGGCGACAGCAGCATGAAGACGAGGTCGACCGGCATGTCGTCGACGGCGTCGAAATCGATCGGCTGGGCAAGCGCCGCGACGACTCCGGCAATGCCCTCGAGCCCGGCGACCTTGGCGTGAGGAATCGCGATGCCGCCGCCAAAACCGGTCGAGCCGAGCTTCTCGCGCGCCGCGAGACAATCGGCGACCGTGCGGGGATCGAGCCCATGGCGATCCGCCACCGCCGCGCCGAGCGCCTGGAACAGCGCCTTCTTGGTCGGCACGGCGAGATTGGCGAGGATGGTGTCGGAGCTGAGCAGGTCGGAAAAATCGGTCATCATCAATCCTGAGGACGCGCGAAAGCCCATGGCTCGCGCCAATTCATGGCGCGCGCCATAGACCTATTTCGAGACGAGGCCAAATCGATGGGAAGGGATCGGGGAGCCGGCATCGGCCCACGTCCACTACCCGGCGCGGTTCGGCTCGACCCAGCCGATCGTGCCGTCGCCGCGGCGATAGACCATGTTGTAGGCGCCAGTGCCGCTGTTGCGGAACATCAGCGCGCCGGTATTGCGCAAGTCGAGCATCATGACCGCGTCCGACACGCTGGCATCGGGAATGTCGACGCGCGTTTCGGCGACGATCAGGGGGTGCTCGCCGGCTTCCTCTCCCTCGTCGCTGCGGAACACCGTATAGCCGGCATTATCGAGCGCGCCGTCATAGGCGCCGTCCTCGGCGGTGGCGGCGACCAGGCCGGGATTGCGGTCCTTGAGCCGGCGGGCGTAGCGCCGCAATTGCTTGTCGATCTTGTCGGCGGCGCCGTCGAAGGCGCCGTGCGCGTCCTGGCCGGTGTTGGTCGCCTTGAGCACCAGCCCCTGCGTCACATGCATGACGATATCGGTCGTGAAGCCGGCATCGTGCGG
>Ga0164242_10003462_pt1 | contig 18019 bp, 12 predicted proteins | sample OricomgcompostMG_FD_108783 | JGI IMG/M metagenome (GOLD analysis project Ga0164242, IMG submission 108783) | Miracle-Growth compost microbial communities from Emeryville, California, USA - Original compost - Miracle growth compost (MG) ... | reverse complement strand
TGGAATAAGCAATTCTCACGCAAAAGTTTACCATTATGACTTATTGAGCCTGTATTTTGACTGTATATCTACATAGCTGCCTCTTGAATTGTACTAAAAATTAATCATGATTATAAAAAAATTATTTTTAAATAGATTGATAAATAAATATTTAATGCATTATAAAGGATAATTGTATTTGCTTATTTGTTTTGTTGCATAAATTATTCTTTTATGAATATTAATCTGATTGCAAACTAAATAACTATATCTATAGAATACTTATCTACGGTATTTTATTAGGAATTTGTCTATGATGACTAGTTTAAATTTAAAAAACCTTCCCGCTTACCTGTATGCCAAAGATGTGAGTGAAATTTGCAAGCCGTTATTTGAGCGATTTGGGATTAGATATCTTGATTATTGCCTATTTTATAACAATGGTACCGGATTTATTTTAATTAGCGATGCAAAGTGGTTTGAGCATTATTTTACTAGTAAATTTAAAATAGGCTCAACAGTGTGTGAATCAGGAATGCATCTGTGGGCAAATTATTTGGGTGATGAACCAGTTAGCGATGCGGTTAATCATTATAATTATGATTATCCTATAAGTATTTTTAAGAAGCATAAAAATTATTGTGAATATTTTGATATTGCTACCTATAAGGGTAATCATAAAATATTAGATTTTTACTACAATAATGCAGATTTGTTAGACAATTTCTTTAATTATTTCAAATTTAAGGCTCAAAAAATTATTAAGACAGCTATTAAGCAAAAATTTGTCATTCCTAGAGGGATGCAGGGAGGGGTGATAGCTAATCTTGCAGATGAACGTCAGGCATTTCTAGAATTAATTAAACAAAAGAAGTATTATCTTGATGTGAGCGATCCAAAAAAATATTTAACAAAGCGTGAAAGAGATACTCTGCAGCATTTTTCTAAGGGGCATACCATGAAAGAAATTGGCAGGGCTATGAATATTTCACCAAGAACAGTTGAAGAGTATTTGGCGAATATCAGAAATAAATTTGGAGTAGATAATAAATCGGGACTTATCAAACTTATTTCTGATTTGAATATAGATGAACTAATCTAACGTACTCTGCGATAACATCCTTTTAAAATTTAACCCCAAGACCTCATCAAGCGGCAAATTTAATAGTTTTGCAACAAGCTTAGGTGGTTGATCTTGCTGTAATAGCTGTGTAGCAACAGTTCGCAGATGTTCAGCTTTTCCTTGTTCAATACCTTCTATTTTGCCTGTTTCAAATAATAATTTTGTGGTTGCTATAAATTTTTTTTCAACTTCACGAAGAAGCTCGTTTTTTAGTGTATCGATAAATTCTTGGGTATTAATTTTTTTAAAGTTATTAGGAAGGATTGGCGATAATCTTGTTTGGACTTCTGATGATTCAATACATTCTTCATGTTCATGACTTAGCCAATCAAAAGGTAAATTTAAAGTCCGCTCAATATTGGCGGCGAGTCGGTTGCCTATGTTTTTAGTGGGATTATTACCTATTACATGGCTTATCTGTGATTGTTCCCGCTTCAAGCGTCGGGCGAGTTCAGTAGTGCCGCCTAAGATACTGGCGAGGTATCGTAAATTTCTGCGGCGGGTTTCTCTAATTTTATCCATGATTAATCTCTCCTTTTGCAAACTAGAATAGGTGGGAGAATGCTAGCATGAACCGTTATTGTCATGTTGAGATATATTTGGTAATAACTGATAAGCTTTAGCACATCTGAGAGTTGGAAAGATAATATGCATTAACGAATTTATGGTGTTTTGCCATTTTATGCTTTTATGTATAAACTGGCATGCTATTTCTAAGCTACTGAAATTACCTGAAGCGAGCTATACTATGTATCAAGCAAAAGATTTATTCCAACTACAAACTGAATTAGTTGAGGCAAAAGTTGATATGGCAGTGAGTAAAGCAATTGATCGAGTGTTAGACCGAATTGATAGATTGCAACGTGATATGAATGCACGATTTACCGCTATTGATGCGAGATTTGCTGCTATACATGCGGAATTTGCTGAACTTGAAAAAGATATGGTTGCTGTCAAAACGAAACTTGGCATGTTAAATGAAACCAAAAGTATGATACGAACAAAGTTAATCGAATATGCATTACAAGCAATATGGTTAACGGTTGGTTCGGTTTTTACTTATATAGTTATTCATCTGCATAATTTATAATTTTTATCCTTCCTCACTTTTCTAAATAGTGCTGTTAAGTAAGTTAAAATTAATAGAATAATTAAAGTGTTATGCTTAAACTTTGGCTTAATCTTTATGGCTAAGACATAGGGGCTTGATCCTTATTGTCATAGGCGTTCATGAGAATTTTGATGAGATAAGAAATCAAGAATAGATAATTTGCTGCTAATACAGTAAAATTTTATACCGGTTATAAATTGAAAAAATAATCAGAAGAGATTTTAATATGCCAACAATTTATTCATTACCTAATGATGTATTAAAATTGATTTTATCATACCTTCCCTTTAGTGATGAAGCTCACTTCGCTCAGGTTTCTAAAGCATGGTATTTATTAGCGTTCAGCATTAGAAGAGATTTTCCACTAAAGAGAAAATTTTTTTTTAGTATTACTGATAAGCAATTAGGAAATATTTTAAAGGAATGCTTGGAGAATAAATTACTCTTTATCTCTAAGGATATTAATACTAATCAAAATAATGTAACATTCTACATTCATGGTGATTTTATTGCTAAAAATTTTCATAGCTACTTAGAGAAATTCTTTCTTACAACAATTAACATTAATGATAGAACTCTTCGTAAAGATGTTTATGCTGTTTCAGTACCTGCTAGCATGTTATTAGAGAAATTTGATGGTTTAGTTTTAAATTGCGATTCTTCAATTGGGGCAGCTTTAGTGTCGGCAGAGAAAATCAGTGCAATTATTTTGAAATATAAACCTACTATGAACATGCTTGAAAATAGTTTCGATAATTTTTATGAGGAATTTCTAAATAAACGTAAACTATATATTTTAGAGCTTGATAAAAATGAACAACAATTGCTTATGAGCAATTTACATAAAAAATTGGCAGTAATGGCACAAGACCAAAGAGTAATGAAGCGGAAGCAGGCAGTAATGGTGAAAGGCCAGCAAGTAATGAAACGAAAGCTGATAAAAGTGGCACAAAAGCAGGAGGTAATAAAGCAAAAAAATATCAAACTACAAGATACTGTTAAAAAATTAGAAGATAAATTGGATGAGTTCAAAGAATTACTTAAAAGCTGTCCACAATACCATCCTCAAATATCAAGCTCGTTTTTTAGTAATAAATCTGGTTATACTCCTGTTGTACCATCATACAACCTTACAGAAGAACAACAGGAAGGAATAACTTTTATAGAACAATATCAAGCGATTTGTCGCCATAAGATAGAAATGGAAGAAAAAATGAAAATTTGTCTGCAGACTTCTAACTATAAAGAAAGCGACCAGCCGCTAAATAAACATTATCGTAAAACATAATCTGTATAAATTTTAATTTTCTTTTCAATTCTTGCGTCCTGACATCCTTAGTATTGATGGTAAACGTATCGCCCGCAAGGGTGACATGACATCACATGGCGGTATGATTACGACAGGGGCAAGCAGTGTTACGGTCGCTGATGGAGATATCCTGGTAGTGATGGGACATGATATTACGTCGATAAATGATGGTAAGTTTAGGATATATATTGATTCGGCTGATTTCATGGAAAGCTGCACAGATACACTAGATGTTATAGGCTTTTATAAAGATGGAGAGCCTACACCAGATGGTTTAATACTGGAGGGATTGATTGATAAATTTTTCTATTATAAATCTAACAAAAAACTCTCAAACCCCGATTTAATCGCATATTCAATTACTTCCGATCTGCTTTTAAACTTAAATTTAATTGCCAATGCTTCAACATGATCTTCAACAGTTCGCGCTGAGATTGCTAAAATATGACCAATTTCTTTAAAGGTTTTACCTCTTACTAAATAATATAAGCATTCAGCCTGCCGTTGAGTTATATTCAATTTTTTTAAAAAATACTGGAATAAATATTTTTTAGAACTTGCATAGTAACATTTGTTAATTGTCAATTTAGGATGATTAATAGTGGTACGATTTTTATTTCTTAAGTGTTCTGATAGAAAATAAGAAATACCAAATACACCGACTATTTTTCCTCTGGTATTTCTTAAAGGTGCTTTAATGCTAAGTTGCAGAATTTCTATCGAGGGCGTTATCAAAATATCGTAAAACTGCTTAGTATCACCATATGCATTGTTTCAATATCTGCTTGCCTAAAAAGAGCAGGGGCCTGTTCTATGGGCAGGTCATGATCACTCGTGCCAACTATATTATGACGGTTAGAAAGGTTGACTATCTCAGCAACGGTATCGTTACAAGCCTGGTAACGTAAGTTTGTATCTTTCCAATAGACATTAACCCGACCGGGTAAGTTGAGGAGATTGTCTACATCAATGTTAAATCTTTGGAATCGGCGCTTTTTGATGATTGGAGATGATTTTTTGATAGAAATCTTTGGCATTGCGGACATGATTGTTTACTCGTTAGCAAAGATTCGGTAATTATAATATCAAGAAATTGTTTAGCTATGCTACTCTCTTTAGTGGTGATATTTGCTGCTCGGTATAGAGAAGGCGAGCTTTTAAGTGGTAGGTTGAAATCACTCATTCCGACTACATTCTGGTGCGAAGAAAAGTTTAATAGATCGGCCATTTGGTCATTGCAGCCCAAGTAAAAGAGCTGCTCATCTTTTCAGGAGACGCTAACTGGGCTAGGTAGGCTAAGTAGGCTATTGGCATCTATATTAAATTTTTTGATTCGACATTTTTTGGTAGATTGAGCTAATAATTTTTTAGTATTTTGAGCTGAGTAAAGAGATTTGCTAAGATTAACTGGCATGATTGTTGCTATGTTAAACTTAATTTATTCAAGCGTATCTTAAATATTTCCGAAACAATGGGATTATCATTATTGCATAATATTTTTAATGTAACTATGCTTAGCTAGTTGGCGAGGTGTTGCTTTGTCCTCTGTATGCCTGGTTTTTCTCTGGGTCTAATAGTTTTACACATGCTTAGTAGGTTTCAGATTGTATTTTGGTTATACAGCTAACATTCCTTCAAAAAACAATATAAATTTTACCAAAATGGAATACCGATAGTTTTTAAGGCAAGCTTTAAAGGTGGTATACTATAGCTCAAGGCATTTAATCTTAGGGCTGAACGTAATTATTTTGCTTGAGCAATCAAACTGTTGCAAGATCAGTATGCATAAAGGTTGCGAGAGGAAATTACAAGTATTACGCGCAGAGCACTGGCATGAGCCTAAACAAAATAGGCGAACGGCTGATCAAGCTAGTGTAAACAAGTCATACAAAGATGACCACAGATATTCTATAAATATTACTTATATTTAGCATAGACTAGTGGTCTGAGACTTTAATTTAAAGTGTTAGATAGAATGCGGCGGGGCAATACTATGACACATAATGAAATTATATCGAGCTATCCATTAACTGAACTTCAGAAAGGAATGCTATTTGAAATAGCATGCAATAGATATTTGACACCTATCTATATTGTTCAAAATATCTTTGAACTTCAAGATGATTTGAATATTCAATTTATTATAAAAGCGTTTCATATTTTGCTGGGCCGGCATGAGATGTTGCGCTCATCTATTGCACAAAATTCTACTGGTTATATACAAGTTATTTATAAGCTAGCTGAAATTCCCTATGAGTTTTATAACTACTCAAATCTATCTCTGGAAGAAAGCTTAAAAAAATTCGATTTGTTTTTAGAAAACGATGCAAGATGTGAAATTGATTTATCTAAGCCGCCTTTAATGCGTTTAACATTTTTCAAATTTAAGGACAGAGATTATCGTTTCGTTTGGACAAGACATCATATTTTAATGGATGGTACTTCTGTCGAAATATTAATAGATGAGCTATTTACAATTTATCATGCTTTATTAAAGAATACCGAATGGATTCTACCAGAACGCGCATCATATGCTAAAGATATGATAAAGAGTGAACCTAATGATGAAACGATTAAAAATTATTGGTTAGATGCTTTAAAGGAATACTCAGATGCTGCATTGTTGCCTGTGTTGCCAAGCCAGTACAAAAATTTAAAAAAAATAAAGTATAAGTATGAATTAGTTGAAGAAAGCCAGTATACTCAACTGGTTGATTTTCTTAATAAACACTCACTGACAGTTAATACCATTTTACAAGGTGCTTTAGGTGTAGCATTATCACATTATAGCGATAAAGATAGTATCATGATAGGAACTGTAAGGGCTTATCCAAAAGAAAAAATAAATAATCGAATTGGTTTGTTTGTTAATACACTTCCAGTTTGTCTAGAGGTTAATCCCTCTAATAAGATTATTGACTACTTGCAGAGTATAAGGCAAAAAAATAAGTCATTGAAGGAATATGTTACTACGCCATTAAATAAAATAAAAGAATGGTGTGATTTGCCACTTGATAGTACACTTTTTCAGTGTGTTATGGACTATAAGCCCCGTTCATTAAAAACTGTTTTAAAAAAACATTTTCCAATGTCAGCTTGTAATGCTTTAATTAAATTAGATATACCTTATCCGCTTATGTTTGAGGTCATTAATGTAGATGGGTCATTACAAATTAATTTTCATTATGATGCGGAACTTATTGAAGATTATTATGCGGCTTCTCTCTTAAAACATTTTAAAGACATTTTAATTGCAATGAGCTTACAAGACATAGTTTACTTGTCAGAACTATCTACCTTGGCGGAATCAGAGTTAACAAGAATAACTAATTGGAATAAAACAGAATCATCTTATCCTACTCACAAAACGATACACTTATTATTTGAAGAGCAAGTACAAAAAACGCCCTCTGCAATTTCAGTTTGTTATGAAAATGAAATCTTAACTTATCAAATGCTTAATCATCAAGCCAATCAACTGGCTCATTATTTAATAAGTCAGGGTGTTGAATTTGAAACACGAGTTGCTATTTGTTTAAAGCCTACATTAAATATGCTCATCGCAGTATTGGGTGTGTTAAAGGCTGGTGGGGTTTATATACCTATTGATACGCAATATCCGATAGAAAGAATTCGATATCTGCTACAAGATAGCCAGCCAAAAATTGTAATTACGCAATCAGACCAGTTTAATTTATTAGATAAAATTATATTTAGTGCGAATACGCCTACACCAGTTTTTGTCAATTTAGATAAAACTGAGTGGCAGCATTGTGCTGAAACAAATCCTGTGCTCCCGATACGCTCTTCTCATGGCATGTATATAATTTATACTTCTGGTTCTACAGGTAATCCTAAAGGTGTTTTGTTAGAGCACCTTTCTGTAGTTAATACGGCATTATCATGTATTGAGAAATTAAAAATTACTCCTCAAAGCCGCATTTTACAAATATCTTCTTTTAGTTTTGATGTTTCTGTTGCTGAGTGGTCTATGGCATTGTTAAGTGGGGCAAGTATTTACTTAACTAATAAAGATATATTTTCACCAAAAACTATTATTGAATCACTAAAAACTTACAAAATTACTACCATTATTTTGGCTAGCGCTATATTGGCAGTTTTGCCGAAAGAATATTTACCCGATTTAAAAGTAATTGCGCCAGGCGGAGAACCTTGTGGGCAATCTGTGATTGATTTTTGGGCACAAGATCGCCTTTTTGTAAATGTCTATGGAATTACTGAGGCTGCAATATGCTCAACAATGTCAAATTTTTCTCCAGAGCATACAAAAACATCGGATATTGGTAAACCTTTGCCTAATACCCAAATATATATACTAGATCGCCATTTACGACCTGTTCCAATTGGTGTGACAGGAGAAATTTATATTAGTGGAATGGGAATAGCACGAGGTTACATTAATAATCATGAGCTTAATCAAGAGAAATTCATTTTTCATACAATGGGCTTAAAAGACAAGAAAACGATAGTTCGCCTTTATAAGACGGGAGATTATGGTAGGTGGTTAACAACAGGTAATATTGAATGTTTAGGTCGCCATGATGCACAGATTAAGCTTAGAGGATTTCGTGTTGAGCTAACAGAAATTGAGCAAGTCCTTGAAAGATATCCTACTATAAAAAAAGCGGCTGTTATAACAAAAGACACGCCTGCCGGCAGACAACTATATGCTTACATTTTACCAGTACAACAGTTCGTTATTGATACAAATGAAATTCAAAAATTTGTCCAAGCACAGTTACCGAGTTTTATGGTTCCGGCCAAGCTGGTTCCAATCAATGAATTACCATTAACACATAATGGAAAAATTGATAAGCAAAAATTACTTTCAATGTCCTCAGCTGATAATGTTGATATGTTAAATTATAGTTCTTCAACAATATCTGGGCTGGAAGAAACTATTAAAAAAGTTGCCCAGGATTTATTACAGTGTAATGTATCTATTGATGAGAATTTTTTAGATTTAGGATTTGAGTCATTAAGTTTAGTAAAGTTTTCTGCTAATTTAAGTCATGTACTTGAAAAAACAATTGATGTAATTGATCTTTTTACTTATACAACGATAAAGTCATTGGCTACTTATATAAGTAGCCAAAATAATAATAAAAATAGATATGGGCAGAGTCAGAGTACAGCTGTAAGAGCTAATAGGGTTGTATTTGTTGATGAATATTAAATTTGAAGCAAATTGCCCTATAATTAAAGAAGCTATAGCTGTTATAGGAATGGCAGGCCGTTTTCCTGGTGCAAAAGATATAACAGAATTTTGGCAAATTTTGCGTGATGGAAAAGATGTTATCCGTCATTTCTCTGATGCTGAACTCAAACAAGCTGGTATACAAGAAGAACTTATTAGTAATCCGCACTATATAAAAGCTCGCGGTGTTTTAAATGATATAGAATATTTTGATGCCAACTTTTTTGGTATTAGCCCTTATGAAGCTGCAATTACTGATCCTCAGCATCGTTTGTTTCTTGAAATATGCTGGGAAGGTTTGGAAACCGCCGGTTATACTTCCGATAAATATGATGGGCTAATTGGTGTATTTGCTGGTATGAGCGATAGCACTTACTTAGAAAATAATTTACTAAAGAATGATGATTTTATAAAAACGAATTATGCTTATCAAACACAAATTGCAACCAGCATACATTTTTTAGCGACGAAAGTTGCTTATCACCTGAATTTAAAAGGACCTTGTTTAAATATTAATACCGCTTGCTCTACCTCGCTTGTAACGATCATAAAAGCATGTCAATCATTACAAATAAATGAATGCGATATAGCAATAGCGGGTGGTGTTTCTTTCCGTGTTCCGCAGATAAAAGGTTATTTATATCGAGAGGGAGGTATTTTTTCTTCTGATGGTAGATGCCGTGCCTTTGATAAGGATGCAACTGGTACAGTAAGCAGCGGGGCTGCTGGTGTAGTAATTCTCAAGCGGCTTTCTGACGCTATAAGAGATGGTGATAGGATAGAAGCGATTATCAAGAGCTTTGCGATCAATAATGATGGTGCCTCTAAAGTAGGATACGCTGCTCCCAGTGTATTAGAGCAAAGCCGTTGTATTGCTACCGCATTGTCTACGATTGATAATGTTGAATCCGTTTCATATATAGAAGCTCATGGAACTGGCACAACGTTAGGTGATCCAATCGAAATTGCTGCATTAACAAAAGCATTTAGATACTATAGTCAAAAAAATAATTTTTGTGCAATTGGTTCTGTGAAGACTAACATTGGGCATGCAGATGCAGCTGCTGGTGTAGTAGGTTTCATTAAAACAATATTGGCCTTGAAACATAAACTAATTCCTGCATCATTACATTTCAAACAGCCAAATCCACGCATTCAACTTTCAGATTCCCCATTTTTTATTAATCAAGAATTATGTGAATGGCACTCTGAATACCCGATACGTCGCGCGGGAGTAAGTTCATTTGGTATTGGTGGAACAAATGCGCATGTGATTTTAGAAGAAGCGCCTAATAAAAAATCAAGCAGTACATCTAGACCTACTCAAATCATATCTTTATCTGCAAGAACAGAAATTGCATTATCTAAGCTTGAGGAAAATTTACTTGATTATCTCGAGCATCATCATATAGAAGAAAATGATTTAGCTAATATTGCCTACACTTTACATATAGGAAGGAAAGAATTTGCTTACCGAAAAAGTTATTTAGGCACTGATAAACAACAAATTATTGCTTTGCTTAAAAATGCCAGCAAGGTATTTAATACAAATATACCTAACAAAAGACCTAAGCTAGTATTTTTATTTTCTAGTCGAGGTGCATTATTTTCAGGTATGGCGAAAGCTATTTATGAGAATGAACCAGTTTTTCGTGAACATCTAGAACAAGCAGCGGATTACTTAGAACCTGAGCATAGAGAGAGAGTCTTAAAATATATCACAGATACGCAAGCTTTCATTTATCCAAATGATGTCTGCGCTTATATCCAGCAGTCAGCTTTGTTTATTCTGGAATATGGCTTGGCTAAAACGTTAATAGTGTGGGGAATTAAGCCAGATGCTTTATTTGGTTGCGGCGTTGGAGAGTATGTTGCAGCTTATTTTGCTGGCGTATTGTCTTTGCAAGATGCTATTCAATTAGTCTTAATTCAAGGGCAGCTCATAGATACCTTAGAATCTGGTATGATGTTATCAATACTTCCATCAGCTGAAAAGATCGAACAAAAATTTATTAATCAATCTGTTGCAATTGCAGCAATTAATGCTTTCATTGAAATAGTAGGGAAAATTTTACAACTTTATAAAGAAACGCTTACAGCGATAAAATTTCAACCATTAAAAATCCCTTATCTATCTAGTATTACGGGTAACTGGATAAATGAGCAAGATTTACTTGATGCAAATTATTTTGCTGAATATTTTAGAAAAAAATTGCTTTTTTCAGAAGGTTTGTCTTTTCTTATTAAGGAAGGCTATAATGCTTTCATAGAGATTGGTATTGACCATGTCTTGACCACCGATGTAAATGGACAGAATTTTAAAGAACCACTTGTTTTGATTAAGACTCTCCCTGATAAAGATAAATTTTTATCAAACTATCATAGTCAATCGCAGGCGTTACAAAATACTTTAATGATGTGCTGGTCAAATCACATACCAGTTAATTGGCATATTTATTATTTAAATGAGACTAGACTGCGAGTATCTTTGCCAATTTATCCATTTCAGAAAACACGTCATTGGATTGAGCCTTCTAAGCCATTGCATAAGGATTTGAATAAATTAAATTTACCTGCAATTTTTCAACCCTATTGGGAAGCAGCGAAATATCCTGAAGCTATTGATTTTAGCCAAAGTAAAAATTGGCTACTTTTCTCAGATAGTATAGGTGTTTCTAACCAGTTATTACAATATCTATTTAATCATTCACAAAAAGCTATTCTTATAACGCGTGGAAGTAATTTTGAGCAAATAAATGTGCATAATTATCAAATTAATCCTGAGTCAGCAGCAGATTACAAAAAATTATTTAATATTTTGCATGAGACACATAGTTTACCTGATTATATCTTGCATTGCTGGAGTCTCGGCGATATAGATTCCCCTGACATGCTAAGCTTATCAGACGATATTCAAACCAATGGATTTCTTAGCCTTGTTTATCTTGCCCAAGCATTTTTAGAGCATATAAGGAGACGGCCGTTACAGATTACCATTATTACAAATTACTTAAAAAGTGTATTACCTGAGGATCATATCATCCCAGATAAAGCTACATTGTTAGGTGCTTGCTTAGTTATTCCACAAGAGTATCCGCAAGTATCTTGTCGAGTTATTGATACTGATATAATTGATTTATGTACTTTGGACAGAGATAGGTGTTTATCACACCTTATTAATGAAGCTAATAATCATCATAAAAATAATACTATTGCGTACCGACGAGGTATTAGATTTATTAATCGCTTTAGAGAATGTCAAGATAAACAAACCACTAATGAAAATAGCTATTTTAAAAAGGGAGGCATTTATTTTATTACCGGAGGATTAGGGAAAATTGGGATAAGATTGGCTGAGTTTTTAGCCGAACGTTATTCGGCAAATTTAATTTTATTGGGGCATACTCACGTGCCAAGTAAAGCAGAAGATAGTACAGCTATATTTAAAAGTGGTCAGAGTGAATCCTACAAAGAGCTTATTTTAAAACTGGAAAATATAAAGAAATCTGCATCGTCCCTTTTGTTGTTACAAGCTGATGTAAGCGATTATCATCATATGGATGTAGTATTTACAGAAATTAAAGCAAAGTACCAAACATTAGATGGCATATTTCATTTGGCAGGTATTGCAGATCAGACATCCCGTGTACTCATTAAGGATATAAGTATTGAGCAAGTTACCCGCTTGTTTTTACCAAAAATACAGGGAACTAAAGTTATCCAATGCTTGATTGATAAAATGCCTGTTGGTTTTTGTTTATTGTACTCTTCGCTAGCTAGTATAGCAGGGGGAATCAGTTTGGCTAGTTATGCTGCTAGTAACTGCTACCTTGATAGCATGGTTGATTATCAAAAGAATAATTATAAAACACGCTGGATTAGTATTAACTGGGATGCATGGGATTTCTCTGAGGAAAATAAACAAAATATATCTTCGTCAAGTCAATCTTATAATAAATTGCAACCAAGTGATGCAGAAAAACTATTAATTAGGTGTGTTGATAATCTTGAGTCTAATGAAAAGTTTATTATCTCTGCAACAGATTTGAATGAACGTTTAGAGAAATGGATAAACCCAACAAACACTCTGTTGCCAGTGGATGTAACAACTGATCCTTCTAGTTTAAAAATAAATAATAATTTTGATGCAGATGTTAATAATAAATTAAAAGGAATCTTTCAAGAATGTCTAGGGATTTCTAATTTTAGTGATGAAGATAATTTCTATGATATTGGCGGCGATTCAATATCAGCTATTCGCTTGCTGGAAATGTTAGAAAAAACTTTTTTAATTCGCATTAAACTATCAGATTTAGTCGTAAACAATAGTGTTTCTAAGTTGGTAAAAATAATACAAAGCCAGCATCATGTAAGTGCTCATTCATGTTTGATAAAGATTAAAGAGGTTGGAAATGGATTACCCTTGTTTTTAATCCATCCAGTAGGCGGTTTTATATTTTGTTATCTTGAACTGGCTAAATATCTGCCAGTAAATCATCCCTGTTATGCCATTCAGGATCCTAATATTGATTCAGATCAAGTACGCTTTGAAAATATTGAGGAAATGGCTGGTTATTATCTCGAACAAATTCAAACTATCCAACCAACAGGGCCATACTTTATTGGTGGCTATTCATTAGGTGCTAATATAGCTTTTGAGATTAGCCGACAGCTTTCCGAAAAAAAAATGGAGTTAGGGGGCGTTTTTCTAATTGATGGCTGGGCTGCATTTTCAAGTCATCTAAAAAGCTATGATAGATTTTGCTATTCTATGCAACGCACTTTAAATGAACTTGACAATAATATACCAGATGGTATTTCTAATAAAAAAAGAGTGCTAGATTTAGCTTGGCAACGTATGGGCTTACTATTTAACTATGTCCCTAGTGTGACAAATGATATATCCTTAGTTTTGTTCAAAGCACAAGACATATTGCCGGAGTATATGGAAGTTAATGACATTACTAATCATTGGCAGCACTATGTGACAAAACCAATTGATGCACATTATATCCAGGGTACCCATGCGACGATGCTGAAAGGAATAGGTGCGCAGCAGATCGGAAAGATGATAAGTGATTATATTCATCGTTTAATTAATTAAACTTACTTGAGGAATAGAAATGAAAGATAAATTAACATCATTTGGGGATTACCCTAAAACACTTGGGAGTATTTCATCTTTAACTTCATTCAGTAGTGGTGATTCAGATTCAAAACCTGTCACTAAGTTACAGGCATTTGGTAAAAATTTGCCAGTTTACAAGCGTGGCTTGGGTGACATCCCATTACTCATAACTGGACCAGCTAATTTGTTTAAAAAATTAGGAATGTTACCGCAGGCATTAGACAATGTATTTACTATTTATTTTGTGGATCTGTTTGAAAAGACACAGGACTTTACTATGGATTTCACGCATATAGGATTGGCTGATTTTACCAGCGAACTTGAAAGTATTCGGAAACAGCTTGAACTTGATAAAATAGCCTTGTTTGGGCATTCTGCAACCGGAGTTTTGGCTCTTGAATATATGGAAAAATATAAAGATAAAGTTTTGCTTAATATTTTAGTAGGGATGGCTCCCATTTGGGGAGAATATAAAAATAACCTTGTAAATAAGTATTTTTTAGAAAATTCAGATGCAGGACGGCAGCGGCTTTTTTCGTCTGATCAAGAGAGTAAAGATAATAAGCAATCTGCTAATATTCCCTTTGTGGTCAACTATAATGCAAGGCGCGCACATTTTTATTATGAACCACAACTGTCTGTTTGGAAAACTCTTTGGGATGATCTGTGTTTAGATGAAGATTTGGTTAACCACTATTTTACTTTGATAAGAAACTATGACATTAGAAAGGGATTCAATAATTCCGGTACTCCAATTTTTTTAGGTTTAGGATTGTATGATTATTCATGCCCATTCTATGGATGGACTGATGATGCTCAGAAGCAGTTGGCTGGCATGGAATATTATATTTTTGAAAACAGTGGCCACTATCCTCAGGTGGAACAAGCAGAATTGTTTTGTGAAAAACTTCTTGAATATATGAGAGCAGTAAAATTATTGCCTCTGCAAAGTATGCCAATTCGAAATTTAAAGTGAAGTTATAGGTTTGGAATAAGGGAGTTAATATGGAAAAAAGTGTTACAGAAAACGGCAAACTATTATTAGAACATTGTGATGACATAATTATATATCTTTCACTTGATAATGAGATATTGGCGTTGAGTGATACCGCTAAATTAGTTTTAGGAATCTCGGAACAAAATTTATTAGGTAAGGATTTATTTAAGTTTTGTGATGAACAAAATATCAAGCTTCCATTTAATGAAATCATGTTAAAGTCAGCTAGTGATGGCGAAGCGCTGTCTGCGGATGGAGAAATATTATATCCTGATGGCCACAAATATGTGGCACATTGGAAATATATATTTTGTCAAGAAAGTAGCCCGAAATGTTTTCTAATTATAGGTAAAGATATTTCAGATTTGATAAGCCATAGAAATAACGTTAATGCTAATAAACTTTATTTAAAATTAATTATTGAAAACTTGCCTGAATATATATATTGGAAAGATAAAAATTTGCTTTACCAGGGTTGTAATAAGCATGTTGCTGAATACTTGGGGTTTAAATTTCCCGAAGATATTATAGGAAAAACTGATCGGGATTTTGGCTGGGATGAAAATAGGGTTAAAAATCTGCATGATATAGATGTGGAAGTTATTGAGAAAGGGAAAAAAATTATAGCAGAGGATATAATCCCAAAGGCTGATGGTTCTCAGAGAATCATGTTAACAAATAAAGTACCCCTATCTGATGAAAAAGGTGCTGTCATAGGTATATTAGGTATTTCATTTGATATTACTGAAATGAAGGAAGCAGAATTAGAATTAGAGAGGGCAAAAACAAATGCAGAGCAAGCCAACAAATCCAAATCCGAATTCCTCGCCGCCGTCAGCCACGAACTCCGCATTCCACTCACCGGCATCCTCGGCATGGCCCGTATCCTCGTCGATGAATCAATGCCAGACAAGCAATCCAAACACGTCCATGACATCATTATGTCCGGCGAGCATTTATTGGCGTTGGTAAACGATCTGCTCGATTTGGCCAAACTTGAAGCCGGCAAACTCGAATTACATCCATCACCTTTGAACCTGCGCAAACTCATCGAAGAAATCGCCACTATGCTTTCTTTCCAGGCCAAAGCCAAAAATCTGGATTTACTCGTTAATTATGCTATCGATGCTCCGCAGATGATTATCGGCGATGCCCGTGCCATCCGTCAGATTTTGTTAAATCTCATGGGCAATGCAGTAAAATTCACGGAACGTGGCCATGTAAAGATCCGCGTCGAGTGTATTGAGCAGGAACAACTCAAAGCCCGCCTGGCTTTAACAGTAGAAGATACGGGTATCGGTATACCACCTGAAAAATTAGACTCCGTCTTTGAGCGCTTCAATCAGGTCGATTCCTCGCGCACACGCCGCTATGGCGGTGCAGGACTAGGCTTGACTATCACCAAAGCCTACGTTGAATTGATGAGTGGTAAAATCTGGGTAGAAAGCGAAGTCGGCAAAGGCTCCAAATTTATTTGTGAAGTGCCATTTCCATTACAAGACATGGTCAACCGGCCTTCTATCTGGGACCCTTATCGTTCTCAGCTGCGAGTATTAGTGGTTGATGATACTTTGCGTGGCGATGTTATTGCTAAACAGCTGGCCTGTTCGCATTGTCAGGTAGTGCCAGGTCCACAAGCTTTTAATAGCATTCTGGTCGCATCGCAAAAGCGTGAACCTTATCATATCGTCATCATCGATCAGCAATTACAAAGCCTGGATGCCATGCAACTCGGCCGTCAGATTACTCAACATCGTAATTTGCACAAACCTATGATGGTGTTATTAATGCCGCCAAGTACGGTAGAAGCGCGAAACTCTGCCAGAGAATCAGGCTTTTTTGAAACGTTAATTAAACCCGTGCAGCCTTCTGAACTGCTGGTGGGTATAACGGCTGCCTGGGAACGCTGGGAAGATAATAATCAGGCTAAAAATAAAACGCTCTCTATTTTTTCAACCAAACAGCCTAATATTTTATTAGTAGAAGACGATCCTATTATCCAAAAAGTTCATACCATGATGTTGGAAAAGGTGGGCTGTCAGGTATCGGTTGCGCAAAATTCACAAGAAGCGTTAGGTGTGTATAATAAGGGTTTTGATGCTATTTTTATGGATGTAGGTTTGCCTGGTATGAGTGGTATCGAAATTGCGGCTGAAATTCGTCGCCGTGAGGCTGGTCTTGGCCGTATTCCCATTATTGGTGTAACCGGGTATGGTTATGAAGAAGATAAAATAAATTGCTTAAATGCCGGTATGGATGATGTGGCAATTAAGCCCTTAAAACCCGAAGAGCTGACGCAATTATTAATTAAATGGGTCGCTAAAGAAAAAACTACAGCATAGGTTAATAGAATGACGCAAATTCCACCTAAGGTTCATACCACGCGTTTTGCTGAATTAGCACAATCCGCTAAAAATCGTATTCGCGAAATAACCGTACAGGAATTAAAAGAACGCTTGGCTAATAATCAACATCTTTATTTAATTGATGTGCGTGAAGAAAATGAATTTGCGCAGGGTTTTATTGCCAAAGCTTTGCATTTAAGTAAAGGGGTGATTGAACGTGATATTGAAAAATATATTACTAATTCTGATGCAGAAATTGTGGTGTATTGCAGCGGCGGTTACCGTAGTGCGCTGGTTGCTGATAATTTACAGAAAATGGGTTATACCAATGTCGTTTCCGTCAGCGGTGGCTTAACCGCCTGGCTCAATGAAGGTAATGCCATTCAAACTAAATAAATCTGCTTATTAAATAAACATCAAACCGATGTTGTTTGCCGGTGTAAACCACATCGGGTTTTTGCTGATTAAGAGCAGGCGCTAGGCGCGGGCGTTTAACTACCACGCGTTTTTGGGCACACCTGATCGCGGCTAAAAATAATTGTGCGGCATCTTCATCATCACCTACTAATTCACGTATGATCCGCAATTCCTTTTTGACTAAAGCAGATTTAGTGCGATGCGGATACATAGGGTCTAAATAAATAACATCAGGATAATGTGTTTTATCAAGCTGTGTTAAATAATCAATAGCATGGGTTGGTATCAATGTAAGTGCTAATTTTTGATGATTATTTTGGGTGGCCTGTAATCGTGTTAAGCCATCTGCTAACAAAGCAGCTATAATCGGCGAGCGTTCGAGCATAATGACG
>Ga0164242_10003461_pt1 | contig 18019 bp, 18 predicted proteins | sample OricomgcompostMG_FD_108783 | JGI IMG/M metagenome (GOLD analysis project Ga0164242, IMG submission 108783) | Miracle-Growth compost microbial communities from Emeryville, California, USA - Original compost - Miracle growth compost (MG) ... | reverse complement strand
TTTTGCTGTAAATTGGATAATTACATGGAGGGCCCAGTGAGGCTTGAACTCACGACACCCTGCTTAAAAGGCAGGTGCTCTAACCGGCTGAGCTATGGGCCCATAGCTGCTTGAATAAAGCTTTTAAAACTATACCACTTCACCTCTGATAATGTCAAGATAGTTAACTCGGATGCTTTGTCGCTGTACGCCGCTTTTTGCCTCATGCTACTATCGGGCAATGTATTGGTTGCGCAGGCGAATCCATCCTACATGGCATATGACGGCGGTATGTTTGGGGTTTGTAGGAGGCGCAGCACTCGCGCCTTTATGGCCGCAAAATTCTTGGGTAATCTGGGCGACTGGGACTGTAGCAGTCGCACTAGCTTTTTGGCGACTACGACGGATACTCTTAGTGGCCGCGTGTATTGGTGGTGTGTTATTTGGGCTTGGCCGCGGCACGCTAGCAATGGGTGATATCGCAAAGTATAAAGCGTATTACGGACACCAAGTAACAATGACGGGAACGGTAGCAGACGATGTCGATATAAAACCGCAAGGTGCACATATGACCCTAAAAAATATACGCATCGATGACCATAATTTTGCTGGCACGGTATTCGCAACAGTAAAAGGTGGCAACGAGGCAAAACGAAGCGATGAAGTCACGATAAAAGGCATGATGAGTAAAGGCTTCGGCGGATTTGGCGCATCAATTATGGGGGATGTCGTACATGTGCAACGCCCAGTCCCGGGCGATGTAGCGTTAAATGCGCGCGATGAGTTTGCGGGCGATATTCGCCAAGCGATTGCCGAACCTGAAGCAAGTCTAGGTATTGGATATTTATTAGGGCAAAAAAGCGCCCTACCGAGCGACCTGGTGGATGCGCTAAAAATCGCAGGGCTCACGCATATCGTGGTGGCGAGCGGGTATAATTTAACAATTCTTGTACGTATTGGGCGGCGGTTATTCGCCAAAATTTCAAAGTATTTAGCAATGCTAACAAGCAGTGGGCTGATCATGGGGTTCGTTGCAATGACAGGATTAAGCCCAAGCATGACACGCGCAGGGTTGGTTGCCGGATTGGCACTGTGGGCATGGTATTATGGACGCAAATTCCATCCGGTTACACTCCTGGCAATAGCAGCTTCTGTGACGGTACTCGTAAATCCGAGTTATGTATGGGGAGATTTGGGATGGCTGCTAAGCTTTGCCGCATTTGCTGGTGTGATGATTATTGCGCCAATCGCAACCGCGTACTTTTTTGGAGAAGAAAACGTGCCGTTTATCGGGCAGTTATTAATCGAAACAATATCTGCGCAAATCGCTACACTGCCAATCATGATAATAGCGTTCCAGCAACTGAGCATAATCGCGCCAGTAGCAAATCTATTAATACTGCCAATAATTCCTCTAATTATGCTCCTTGTCGCAATTGCAGGCGTCGGGGTGCTAATTATACCGGCGATTGCAGGCGTCATAGGGTGGCCAGCAGAGCAACTATTACACCTGCAAATCGCAATTATTAACTGGTGTGCAGATATTCCATGGGCACTCGAAAAACCAGAATGGCAATGGTGGGGCGTGGCAATCTACCTGGTGAGTATCGCGGCAATTATTATGCATATGAAGCTACGTACAGGCTACAAACTCTACACCGCTTCAGTCGTGGAATAACGGGGGTGAGTGTGATATACTATACGTAGATTTGATCAAAAACAGTAGGAGATTTCTATGTCAGGACACAGTAAGTGGGCGACAACTCATCGCCAGAAAGCTATCGTTGATGCAAAGCGCGGCGCAGTATTTACCAAACTTGGTAACATGATTGCAATTGCAGCGCGTGGTGGTGTCGACCCAGCTATGAACCCTGGACTTGCCCTTGCAATCGAGAAGGCAAAGTCTGCAAATATGCCACTCGCAAATATCCAGCGCGCCATCGACCGTGTAGCGGATAAAAACGCGGCAGCACTCGAAGAGATTGTGTACGAAGGCTACGGCCCGGGTGGCGTTGGCATTATCGTTGAGGTGGCAACTGACAACAAAAATCGCACCTATCCAGAAGTGCGCACTGCACTCACAAAAAATGGCGGCACAATGGCGGATGCTGGGAGTGTGCTATTTCAGTTTACTCGCAAAGGTGTAATCCGCGTTGCGGCAACGGGCGAAGACGCGTTACTCACGATTCTTGATGCTGGTGCTGAAGACGCTGTCGAGGAAAATGGCGGCCTAACTGTGTATACAGAAATGAAAGACCTTGCGAAAGTCCGTACGGCAATTGTTGAAGCCGGCCTTACGGTTGAAGATGCCGAGCTACAATATGTTGCAAACAACGACGTGCCAGTCGACGACAAAGAAACCGCGCGTAAATTGCTGAAAGTACTCGACGCACTCGAAGATCTTGATGACGTCGTAAACGTACATACCAACGGCGATATCACTGCAGAAGTTGACGATTAGTACCCAAAACACTATCGTTTAACCAGTTTTTTATTGACCTTAATCTTACTTATTTATAAGGTGTATATTTAAGATATACATAAGTTTTGTAAGGGTGATGCGTGAAACGATTGTACGTGGCTGCGAGAATCTGCGCCGCAATACTGATGAGTGTATGGCTTGCGCCAAGTGTGAGCGCGGATAGTATTGTAACGACGCCCACAATGCCTCGGCCCGACACTTCTCCACTGATTATTACCTCATATAAAACAGCAAACAATGGCGCAGATATAGCATTTCTTCAGGTATATAACGGCAGTGAAACGCTGCAAGATTTGAGTGAATGGACAATTACCGCGACTGACACTGCAGACAATAGCTACGCAGTGATGCTCGATGCACGACCAGGCTATATTGAGCCCGGCACGCATGTAATTATTGAACGAAATGGTGCCGTCAGTGGCGCGACATATACAATGACCGGGTGGTCCTCGGCCACTCCGCCGTCATCACCAATCAAATCCCTGACGCTTTCGAGCTCGCAGTATCGGCCACATACGTCAGTTGTAGGCGGTGTTGTCGATGAGTGGATGATGCGAAACACGACAACATCAGGCTATTCTACCGCCACAACCGCAGCAGCGTTCAGTGTGCATTATCAGCCACTTTTTGATGATGGACTATATATGGCCCCAGGCGCTCCAGCGGGTTTGCGCGTTGCCGAAGTCTACCCATATGCGAGTGCCTGCGACCCTCTCGATACGAATGTACTTTGCGGGGACTACATCAAGCTTGTAAATGACTCGGGCGTACCAATTGATTTGTCGGGGTACGTATTGCGGACAGACAGCTCGTCAAGCTCACGAACAAACGCAAATACATTCGATCTTTCAGGCTATGGCATAGTAAATCCGGGTGAGTATCTATTAATTGCGCAAACCGACGCAGGCACCAGAGTATCCCTCACTAATAGTGGAGGGTATGTGTGGATTGAAGATGTATGGGGCTTGGTGCAGTTCCCTGAGACGATGACGAAGTACGAATCAGCAGGCAGCAATCTTCAAGGCTACGGGTATGCTCGCGACGAATCGGGCAATTGGCAATGGACATCAACACCAACGCCGGGTGGCGCAAATGTGATAACGGTACCGCCCACCCAGGAATGTCCAGAAGGAAAATACCTAAATCCAGAGACAAACCGTTGCCGCTCGCTTGAAGACACATTGAGCGCACTCGCAGCATGTGACGAAGGGTCGAAACGTAACCCGACGACTAATCGATGTCGCAAAGTGACGACCGCGAACAGTACGCAAACACCCTGCAAAGAAGGCCAGGTGCGCAACCCTGAAACCAACAGATGCCGTTCAATTGCAAGTGAAGTGGCAGATCTAATCCCATGTAACGATGGGTATGAACGAAATCCTGCAACGAATCGCTGTAGAAAAGTCGCTGTCGCAGGGAGCGAAACAGTGAAATACCCTGTTGAGCCGTACGCACAGGGCGGCGCCTCAATGGCAACGTGGTGGGTAATGGGCGGTGTCGGCGCTTTGGCGTTAGGCTACGGAGTGTGGGAGTGGCGTGAAGAAATTGGTACTGCTGGCGGTCGAATTATTCGGTCATTCGCGCGTCGCAAGTGACGGGCTGCTATACTGAGGGTAATGAGAATCATCGGAATCGACCCAGGAACGGGTATTTTGGGATTTGGCGTCATTGATGCTAATCGTGGAAAAACAAAGCTAGTAACGGCCGGAGTGATAACCACGCCTGCACATACGCCGCTACCTGATCGTCTTGAAGAAATCTATAATGGCCTTACAGAAATCATCGGCGAGACCAAGCCGACGGTCATGGCTATCGAAAAGCTTTTTTTTAACCAGAATGTAACTACAGCCATGAGCGTATCGCACGCCCGCGGGGTGGCGATGCTAACGGGTAAGCAGGCAAATTTGCGCATCGAAGAATATACGCCACTACAGATTAAACAGACCATGACAGGGTACGGTAGGGCGAATAAAAAGCAAATTCAAGAGATGGTTCGCATACAGTTGGGCCTCACTGAAGTCCCAAAACCAGATGACTGTGCCGATGCGCTCGCAGCAGCCATAATGTGTGCGTTTACACTGCGTACCGAACAGGTGTAGAATGGTCTTATGGTAAAACGTAAGCAGCCGGTGCGGATGAACCGCTACACAAATCTTGCGCATAATAAACCTAAGGCACATGCGGCCAAGGCTCCTAAGAAAAAGGGGCTGGTCGGATGGTTCCTCGGGCTATCTCGTAAAAAGAAAATTCTTGTCATCGCAACGCCAATCGTTGCGGCTTTAATACTGATACCTCTTATTACCTACATCCTTCTCGCCAACGATATCTCTGACCCTGAGCGCTTAATGAACCGAAACAACACCGGTATTGTGCTAGAAGATATGAACGGTAAGGCGTTTTATAGTGTCGGCAAAGCAGAGCATCGCAACCAAGTTCCCCTTGATCAGATCTCACCCAATATGAAGAACGCGTTGATCGCAAGTGAAGACCATGACTTCTATAAGCATGGCGGGTTCAGTGTATCAGGCATTCTTAGGGCGTTGTTTACAGGATTCGGTGGAGGCTCGACGCTGACTCAGCAACTGGTAAAGGGCAATTTATTAAACGACCAACACAGCTACATTCGCAAGTACCAAGAATTATTTATGGCAGTTGCTGTTGAGCAACACTATAGTAAGGACCAAATCTTGGACATGTATTTAAACTCGGTGTTCTATGGCGAAAACGCCTTTGGCATTGAAGATGCGGCAAAGTTATACTTTGGCAAAACGCCGAAAGACCTCGACCTCGCTGAAAGTGCGATGCTTGTTGGCGTACTGCCGGCGCCAAATGCGTATTCCCCAATTAGCGGTAATGCAACCTACGCCAAAGAGCGCCAAACGACAGTGCTGACTCGCATGGTGACAAATGGCTATATCACCGAAGAGCAGAAAACAGCAGCACTTGCCGAAACGCTTACCTATGCCTCAAGCGCACAGTCCATCAATTCAGTGGCGCCACACTTCGCGCAGATGGTGATCGATGAGCTCAGCAAGAAATATGGCTATGAAACAGTGATGCGCTCTGGCTACCAGGTAAAGACAACACTTGATTTAACCGCACAACAGAATCTTGTCGATAGCGTAAACGCCGGCATGGCGCACATTAACGCAATGGGTGGCAGCAATGCAAGTGGTATCGTAATTGACCCAACGAGCGGTGAAATCCGAGCACTCGTAGGTAGTGCTAATTACGACGACCCGAACTGGGGTAAGGTAAACATGGTGACAACAGCTCGCCAGCCAGGCTCAAGCTTTAAGTCGATCTACTATTCATACGCTCTCGCTGATGGCACAATTACACCAGCAACGGTGCTACAAGATAAGGTGATAGACTTTGGTGGCGGCTACGTGCCACGTGACGCAGACCGTAATGAAGCAAGTCGCGGGCAGGTAACGACGCGCCAAGCACTTGATTGGTCGCTTAACATCCCGAGTATTCATGTTATGCAGTCATACGGCGTGTCGAAAACAATACAGGCAGCAAAAAACCTCGGCATCACAACAATCGATGCAAGCAAAAACTACGGCCTCTCGCTCGCGCTTGGCTCAGCGGAAGTACCGCTTGAGCAAATGGCACACGCCTACGCTGCATTTGCGAACCAAGGCCAACAATATGACCTATCAACCATCAATCAGGTTGAAGACAAATACGGTAAGAATATCTTCAAGAGCTTGCCAGTAAGCAAACAGGTGATCAGTAAAGAGGGCGCATACCTTCTCTCAAACATCTTAAGTGACAACAAGACTCGCTCCCGTATATTTGGCTCAAGCCTTACGGTGTCTGGCCATACCGTTGCCGTAAAGACGGGTACGACAAATGACAACAAAGATGCCTGGACAATTGGCTATAACCCGCAGTACGTAGTGGGTGTATGGGTCGGAAATAACGACAATACAGCAATGGCGAGCGGTGGTAGCGATATGGCTGGGCCAATCTGGCGCAATACAATGACGAAGCTGCTATCTGGCAAGAAAGACGTTCCATTTACAATGCCAAGTGGTATTACGCAGCGCCAGGTATGTAGTAGTAACGGTGGGCTTGCCGATAAAGCTGGTCCGAACACCTATTCCGAATACTTTATGTCTGGTGCATTGCCGACTAACAGCTGTCAGGCTGCTCCAACAATGATCAGTGTGTGTGATTTACAGACTGGCAAGGTGACCTCAATCGACGAGTCAACATTCGATAGCACGAAACAATCAAAAGATACGGCAAACTGTAAAGCGCCAACTGAGCAAGTTTGTAATCTGTCGACGGGTAAAATTGAAACAATTAATACTTCAGACTTTGATAGCGCTAAATATTCAACCGACACCACAAACTGTAAAGCAAGTAGCGACAGCGGCGATGGTACCGGAACAGACGATGGCAGTAGCACGGTAACGGCTTGTGATATGCAAACAGGCAAGTGGGTGCAAATACCGCAGAGTCAGGTTGACGGCACGCGCTACATGACAGGCATGACCACCTGTCAGAAGAGCACCTAATCTGTTACAATACCACATATGATTGCACACATTGCCGGGGTAGTGGCGGAAAAATTTGGCGGGTCTATTATTGTCGATGTCGTCGGTGTCGGATATGAAATTAACGTTACGGTGCTCGATTACGAAGCCGTAACGCTTGATCAACAGGTAAAATTCTATACATACCACCATATCCGCGAACAAAGCCAGGAACTGTTCGGATTCTCTAGCTTGGCCGCAAAAAAGTTATTTGAAATGCTTATTACCGTACAAGGCGTAGGCCCAAAAGCCGCACTTGCAATTCTGAGCCTTGGTGAAGCCGAGCATGTGCGAAACGCTATTGCAAACGCTGATAGTATTTACCTTGCGAAAGCCTCTGGCGTAGGTAAGAAAACGGCCGAACGCGTAGTAGTAGATCTAAGCGACAAAGTCGGTATGCCAATCGTGTATAAGCAAGAGCGGGCAGCTCAGACAGAGCTCAATACCAGTGATGAAGCACTTGAAGCACTCATTGCGCTTGGCTACAATCTTGCAGACGCAACAAAGGCATTGGATGGTGTCGATGCAAGCCTTCCGACGGCACAGCGAGTTACGGAAGCGCTTCGGGGCTAGTATCTGTTACAATATAAGCAATGGCTATTGAGAGAATTGTAGATACTAGTACACACGACGACGATAGCGACGAGCAGATTATTGAAATCACTCTACGGCCGCAGAATTTTGATGATTACATTGGGCAGGAGCGCCTGAAGAAAAACTTGCGCCTCGCAATCGATGCAGCAAAGAAACGTGGCGAGCCAATCGACCACGTTCTGCTATACGGGCCTCCTGGGCTCGGTAAAACTACTATGGCAAGTGTGATTGCGAATGAAATGGGTGTTGGCTTGCGTATCACAAGCGGCCCAGCAATCGAGCGCGCAGGCGACCTTGCGAGCATTCTTACCAACCTACAAGATGGCGACATTCTATTCATCGATGAAATCCACCGCCTAAGCCGCGCAGTTGAAGAAGTGCTCTACTCGGCAATGGAAGATTTCAAGCTCGATATCGTAATTGGCAAGGGGGCGGCGGCACGCAGTATCCGCCTCGACTTGCCAAAGTTTACAGTAATTGGCGCAACCACGCGTACGGGCAGCCTGGCGGCGCCATTACGCGACCGATTTGGACACATCTACCGCCTGGAGTTCTATACTCCTGATGAAATTGGCAAAATTATCACGCGTTCAGCAAAGATTTTGGAGTCGAGAATTGATGCTGAGTCTGCGGCGCTACTATCAACACGTGCGCGATTAACGCCACGTATAGCGAACCGTTTATTCAAGCGAGTTCGTGACTTTGCAGATGTAAACGGTGACGGTATTATCGATACAGTCATGACGCATGGCGCATTGCAAATGATGGAAATCGACGATCTCGGGCTTGACCCGGCAGACCGCAATTTGTTAGAGAGCATGATAGAGCACTACGATGATAGGCCTGTTGGGCTTAACACGATTGCTGCATTAACCGGTGACGAGATGTCGACGATTGAGGACTTCTATGAACCATATCTAATACAAATCGGATTTATCGAGCGGACGCCGCGCGGCCGCCAAGTAACACAAAAGGCAAAACGGCACTTAAAAAAGCAGTAATAAGAGGGGATTATCTATGAACAACGACGACCAGACCAATGACAAGCCTGTTGCCTACGACACAGATGGTAAGCCATTATTTGCTACGCCGCAGCAGCCCGCCGAGCCGGAAATTCAGCGCCAAATAGTGCATATCGCACGGTCTACAGATCCTATTAGGCAGGAAATCAGCCCCGAAATAAAGAAAAAGCACGATGAATCGATGCGGCTATATCCAAATCTCAATCTCAGCGATGCCGAATATGTGATTAGCTCGGTGAGTCGCCATCCAATTGGGTTATTTGCGCCAGTGTTTATTACAGGCCTGCTTGTAGCAATGATTGCGAGCTTCCTGGCGAACTACGAGAATATCATGGAATTGCTGCGTATCGTAAACGTGCCGAATTTTGGCACAGTTTTACTCCTTGGCGTGCTTGCAATCCTACTTGTACTAATGGGTGGCTATATAGCAATCTGGGTGTATCTGAGTAATCGATTCTTCTTAACGAACGAGAGTGTAATTCAAGAAATCCAACTTACATTATTCTCGCGCCGCGAACAGACAGTCAGCCTTATTAATATCGAAGACGCCAGCTTCCTTCAGACAGGAATTTTGCAAACAATGCTCAACTATGGCTCGATTCGCCTGAGCACAGAAGGTGATGAAACAACCTACCGATTTGCATACGTCGCAAATCCACGTGCTGAAATCGCGCAGCTGAATAACGCTGTGGAAGCCTTTAAAAACGGCCGCCCAGTAGAGCAAAGCCAAAACGAAAATAACTAGTCTTAGGGGGCTAGTTATTTTCGTGGCTACGATTTGTTTTTGTGTAGTCTGATTCGCGTTCCATAATGCTACGGAGTGTGTAGCCTGTGCAATGGCCGTCAGTAGAGCAGCCGGTACCGTCATAACGGTAGTCTGAATCTGATTCGCCGAGGGCGATGCCTGTCGGATCGGTAAAGAGCGCCGGGTCCATCGCGCGAAGTGTTTTGCTGTCGATGTGCTGTGGGTAGTAGTTGTGCTGTGGGTAGTACACTTCCTCAAGATTGTAGTACATAGCGTTGATAGCTACTTTGCGTGCTGAATCGCGCTGCACAGCATTTACGTTATCTTGCTCACTAAAGAAGAGCCAGGCTCCAACGATGAGAATAACTAGGACAACCAAAAGCTCAATAACAGTAAAACCGCGTTGTTTCATAAGATTATTATAGCACGATGAACGTATGCGGGATGATTATGCATCAACAGGGTAGATAAGGTATAATAAAAAGAGCAATATAAGGGGGATATTTACGGTATGGCTAAAAAGTCAGAAAGTAAGGTATTGGCCGACAAGCCAACTGCCGATGAGGGTAAACTTAAAGCACTCGGACTTGCAATGGATCAAATCACCAAGCAATTTGGTGATGGTTCGATTATGCGACTTGGCGAGGCGAAAAAGGTTGATGTTGAATTGCTGCCAAGCGGTAGCTTGAGCCTGGATATCGCACTTGGTGGCGGATACCCTAAGGGTCGTATTATTGAAATCTACGGTCCTGAAAGTAGTGGTAAAACAACACTCACCTTGCATGCGATTGCTGAAATCCAAAAGCAAGGCGGTACAGCTGCATTTATCGATGCAGAGCACGCGCTCGACCCTGCCTACGCGCGAAAACTTGGCGTAGACACTGACAACCTTCTTGTAAGTCAGCCAGATAATGGTGAGCAGGCACTTGAGATTGTGGAGACACTCGTTCGCTCAAACGCAGTCGATCTGATTGTTGTTGACTCTGTCGCAGCGCTCGTTCCGCAGGCCGAAATTGACGGTGACATGGGCGATAGTCACATGGGTCTGCAGGCTCGTCTTATGAGCCAGGCGCTCCGTAAGTTGACGGGTATTATCAACAAGAGCAAGGCGACAGTCGTGTTCATCAACCAGATTCGTATGAAGATCGGCGTGATGTTCGGTAACCCGGAAACAACCACTGGTGGTAACGCATTGAAATTCTACGCGAGTGTTCGTATGGATATCCGCCGCACCGGCCAGATTAAAGAGGGTGAAGATATAATCGGTAACCGTACCAAGGTCAAGATTGTGAAGAACAAGATTGCTGCCCCGTTCCGCGTTGCTGAGTTCGACATCATGTACAACGAAGGCATCTCAAAGACAGGTGACGTGCTCGATCTCGCCGTACAGCACGGTATCGTCGGCAAAGCTGGTGCATGGTTCGACTATGCTGATGCAAAGATCGGCCAAGGCCGTGAAGCTACCAAGAAATACCTCAAAGAACACCAAGAAGTGCTTACTGAAATTGACGGCAAGGTTCGCGAGAAAGTTGCCGCTGAAGAGGACGCATAATGGCAGAATTGCCAGATACTTCACTAACGCTCGCCCAGTGGCAGGCGTTTATCAAGCAACGTACAATTGATCGCGGTTTCCAAGACGAATCAGTCCAGGATGAGTTTATGCTTCTCGTGGAAGAGGTGGGTGAACTTGCCAAAGCAATGCGCCCACTTAATGGCATTACCTATGCGACCGATTCACAGAAGCTCGAGCTTGAGCACGAAGCTGCTGATGTGTTCTGGCTACTGACATGTGTTTGTAATAGTCTTGGCATTGACCTTGCCGAGGCGGTTCGCTCAAAAGAGGCGAAAAACAACACGCGCACCTGGAAGTAGGAAGCAAATGAAAATTACCGGGCTATCGGCGCAGCAAAAGGACCCGAACCGCATCAATGTTTTAGTTGATGGAAAATTCAGATTCAGTCTCGATATCTCCCAGGTCACCGACCTGGGGATTCGGGTTGGCAAAGAATTTACCGACGAGGAGCTAGATGAATTCGAGGTTGAGAGTCAATTCGGCAAGCTGTACGGCCGGGCGCTCGAGTACTGTATTATGCGGCCGCATAGTGCGCGTGAAGTCCGGGATTATTTGTACAGAAAAACACGCACAACTCGCGTACGAAACAAACGAACGGGCGAAATTAAAGACCGGCCTGGCGTAAGTGTCGAACTCACGACGCGAGTGTTTGATAGGCTTCTTGATAAAGGCTATATTGATGATGCAAAGTTTACTCGCTGGTGGGTTGAAAACAGGAACCAACGCAAAGGTACAAGTCGCCGCAAGCTACAGGCGGAACTGGCAGCAAAAGGCGTAGCGTCGGGTATTATTGAAGATGCACTTGCCATAACAGAACGTAACGATGGTGACGAGCTCGCAAAAATTGTAGCTAAAAAACGCGCCAAATACCCCGATAACCAGAAGTTCATGCAATATTTAGCCAGGCAGGGCTTCAGCTACGATGACATTAAATCGGCACTTGAAAACCAAAACTAAGACGACTTTGTATCGCTTGACTCTGGTGCTGGCGAATCGTTTTTACGGAACGGGTTAACATAACTGCCAACAACTTCATGCAGCTCTGGCTCTGGTGCCTTAGCCTCGCTGTGCACGACAATCGCATCATCATTGATTTCAATAATCTGAGAACGGTGAATAAGCAATTCGGTATCGTTAAAGCTTTTGAGCAAAGGCCTGCGAACAGTGAGCTGCTGGATAGTGAATGATCCAGTTTCGAGCGTGAAGTCGATTATCTTGCCAAGTTTACTGCGCCTTTCGTCGATAACAGGCATATCGAGGAGTGTGAAGTTGAGCTTGTAGACTTCTTCAACCTTCAGAACATCCTCTGGCTTGATAAATTCATCCGTTGAATCGACAATAAATCCGAGATCACTCAGTTCCCGCACATCCGCAATACGAAGTAGCCATGGGCCATCTTCAAGAAGTGGCCCTTCAACGACGTAGGCAATGATTGTAAGCGTTGCTGGGTCGATAATCGCGGATTTTGTTTGCGCAATTTCACCACCTGTTTGCAAGCCCATCACTGGTGCTTTAGTGAGTGTTGATCCAAGAAGCATCATATAGCTAATCCTGGAACGGGTTGGTTCGACCCGCTGGTAAATTAATTGATGTTGGGGCGTCGCTTGCACTGCGAAGCTTCCCAATACGATCAATTGTTTTTTGATCAAAAGTGCTTGGAGTTGTGCTAGTTGTTGATTGCGCTTCGGTGGTTGCACGGTAAAGCATAAAGGTGGCAACCGAAAGCCCGCCAAGTACAAAGAAAGTGAAAATCAAAACATGATAACGATGCAAAAAGTGCACTACACCACGATTAACTTGTTGAAGGGATAAGTCGGATTTCATCAGCGTACGTACACCTCAATTGTTAAAATATCACTACTTACCTGGTTAGGGTTCTTGTCGTCACCCGATGCAGAGATGCCTACCTGAGAGATTTGCATACGGAACAAACTTTGCTCAATGAGGTGAATAAAATTAAGCATCGCAAGGTAATCGGTTGGGTTTTGTACGGTAACATTTGCAGTAATTGACTTCACGCCCGCTGGTGCGGCTACTGACCCTGTCGCTGGAGCCGAGGTTGTACCTGACGTGCCGCCAACGGCTGCAGTTGTGGGCGCGGTGAATGCAATATTTGTTATAACGAGGCCAGCTTCGCTTGCGTATTGATTAATGTCGCTAATAACTTGGTCCTGGTAGACGTAGCTTTTACTCTCGGCGGCAAGCTGATTCGCGCGGTTGACGGCATCGGCATTTGTCTCAAGAAACTTCTTGGTCGCAACGAGGTCGCGTACGCTCGATTGGCTCGCTTGGGCTTTGGTCGCTACGTCCTGCGCAGCAACAACGAATTGCTTTAACTGGCTGTAGCCAAAAGTGAACGCGCCTATGCCGAGCACGGATAAAATTACAAGACTGAGCGCAAGAACAATACGCAGCTTGACTGGTGTCATGTTTTTTAATTTCATTGCGCCAATGCCGCCTTAGAATACGTTACATTAAACACTGCGGTATATGGGTATTGCGACTGCGCATCTCCTGATGAAACAGAGTCAAAGCTTACCGAGGTAAATAGCGCAGTATCGCCAACCTTGGCATTCTGAAGAGATGTCTTTACAGCAATAGCCTTGTCGTATGACGTCGTTCTGACAGTAAGAGTGGTTGGCGTTCCGAAGGTTGCCGGGTCGATGGCTATCTTATCAATAACTGCGCCGCTTGGAAGATTCTGCGAGAGAGCGAGCATGAGCGTTGTGTAGGGAACTTGTTTATCAAGAATGTATTTGGCTGTTGCGAGGTTCGAACGAAACGCATCGGCTTGTTGCTTCACGGATGCGTAGCTTGCAGCCTTAGTGTCATTTTCACTGATTGTATTCTGATTTTGCGTTTTACCAATATTGACGACAACATATACGGCCAGTATTTCCATAACGAGCACAATGACAAACACGCCAAGTAAAATCGTGTAGCGAAGCAACAAGGTGTTGGTGCGGGCTGCGGCAAGCTGGCGCTGGTCTTCTGTTGGGAGTAGGTTAATCATTCCCAAATCTCCTCTGTTTTAACAGAAGCGAGGCCGGCAACAGTGATGTAGCGAGGGCGGAACTGCTTATTTGGTTCTGGGAGTGAGCCAAAATCAAGTTTTTGCCATGGGCTTGCAACACGAGCTGGCATAACAAGCTCGTTAGTAAAAAACTCACCAATACCTGGTACGTTTGCGCCGGCGCCCACAATAAGTACCTGTTCAATTTTGCGGTCATCAACAAGTCGCTCATTGTAGTAGCGAATCACTTTGCGAATCTCGGTGGCAATACGGGTAAGGCTTGGGCGAAGCGCGGTGGCGATTTTAACTTGACGCGGGCCTGGATTGAGGCCATTAAGCACTTTATATTGGTGCGCGTTCTCTAATGCAATGCCAAGCTTCTTGGCAATATCAAGCGTGAAGGTGTTGCCACCAATACCAACGCTACCTGTAACGCGAATAACACTTTTATCGAGCACGGCGATGTCGGTACTTGCTGCACCAATATCAACAATAAGAGTAGAGAGGTGTCCTTCTTCGGTAGCTTCGAGTACTCGTGCGACAGCATTGATGCTTGGCTCTGCAATCACAGGGGTGAGTCCAGCGTTGCGTACAGCGGTCAGGCAGGTGTCAACAAGGACGCGCGGCACGGCAGACATAATCACGGTAATTTTATCCTTGGTACGCTCAATGACCTCATAGTCAACGTACAATGACCCTAGTGGAATAGGAATGTATTGGTCAGCTTCAACCTCTACGGCACCTGCAATGTGCTTCTCCTCAGTTGCGGGCAGGGTAAATGTTCGTGAGAATGTACGGCCGGTAGGGAGGCCAACAACAACATGGTCAGAATGGAGGCTGCCAACGATATTTTGCTGTAGCAACGCGCTGATGTTTTCAGCAAGGTAGGTATCTTCAGGGTTATCAAGCGAAGCTTGCACCTTTGAGGGGTCAAGATCGAGCGATCCGTATCCTAACACTAGCCAGTGTTTTGGGTCGACGGCCATCACTTTGACGCCCGTTTGGCTAATATCCAGTCCGATCAGAGGTTTTGGCTTATAAAATAGTTTTGACATGTTTACCCACTCGTACTTCTATCACCCAGTATACCATAAGCATTACACTGCAACAGTGGATAACCTAGCTTTTAATACTCTGTGCAAGACCGGCAATTGGCCCCATAACGCTTGCTGCAATCAAGCCTACCATTGAACCCATGAATACAATCATCACTGGCTCGATAATCGCACTAATACCATCAATTGCAACGTCAACTTCCTCTTCGTAGAAATCAGCAACCTTCACAAGTACTGTATCGGTCTGGCCCGTCTCTTCACCGACGGCGAGCATCTGCGAAACGATGGGCGGGAAGAGCGGATTCTTCTCAATGACCGATGACAATGTCTTACCGTTCTTTACCTGTTCGGCAGCCTCTATCAATGCGTCCTCGTATACGACGTTACCAACGGCCCGTGCGGTAACGCTCAGCGCTTCAAGTACGGCAACACCAGCACCAATTAATGCCGAGAAGGTTCGGGCAAAGCGAGCAACGGCAACCTTTTGAATAATCGGCTGTAACAGCGGAATTTTGAGCACAATAGTATGGAAAACCCGTTTACCGGCTGAAGTTTTGAGCCATCGCATCAGAGCAAAAGCCCCGCCTGCGATAACAGGAATCAGAAATATGCCAAAGTGAATCAAGAAATCACTGATGCCAAGCATCGCCTGGGTGAGTGGGGGAAGTTTTGCATCAGGCCCACCAAGATCAGTAAGAATCTTACCAATTTGCGGTATAACAAAAATCATCAAGCCGAAGAAGGCGATAACGGTAATGAAAACGAGCACCATCGGATACGTCATGGCGCTTTTAATCTTTTTACGCATCATCGAATTTTTCTCTTGTTGCAGGGCAAGTCGTTTGAGGATCTCATCCAAAATACCCGCCGCTTCACCAGCGCGCACCATGTTAATATAGACATCGCTAAAGGTATTAGGGTATTTAGCAAGTGCATCAGCGAGCTGTGATCCACCCTGTACATCTTTAATGATGCTCGAGAGCACCGTTTTAAGCGCCTTACTATCAGTGTGATCGTGCTGCGAGTTGAGCGCCCGTAAAATTGGTACGCCCGCAGAAACCATAGCGCTTAACTGGCGAGTAAACATGACAAGATCATCGCTCTTAACCTTGTTGCCGCCGAGTGCATTCAAAAATGATGGCGTAGCCTTTTTCGATGTTCCTTCTTTCACTTCAATCGGGGTAAGGCCTTGATTCGATAGCGCACTAAGCGCAGCCGATCGATCGGCAGCCTCAAGCGTGCCAGACAACGACTTACCTTGTTTGTTAGAGGCAACGTAAATAAAATTAGGCATAGATTACTCGCGCGTCACCCTTAAGACTTCTTCGAGTGTGGTATTTCCACGAAGCACTTTCACGAGGCCATCGGTCTGCATGGTAGTCATACCATCAGCAATAGCCTGTTCCTGAATCTGCTCGCTTGTTGCATTAGCGGTAATCATCTTCTGGATCGGAATGCTGACGCCAAGTACCTCATAAATACCGATACGCCCCTTATAACCAGTGTGATTACACTCTTCACAGCCATCCGGATTGGCATGCCACATCGAGACAATCGTTTGCTCGGTTGTGCCCATCGGCGTCTCGCCACCAACCTGTTGCTGCATCGCTTGCGTCTCAAGTTCGTGAATATAGGCAAACGTCTGGCCCCCATGCAAGTTGAATAGCTTAGTGACCTCAGCAACTTCCTCTGGAGCGGGCGCGTACTGCTGGCGGCATACCATACAGAGGCGACGCACCAAGCGTTGGCCAACAACCGCTTTCACCGTGCTCGCAATCAAGAATGGTTCAATGCCCATATCGAGCAAACGTGGCAATGATGTCGCCGCATTGTTGGTGTGAAGAGTGCTAAATACAAGGTGGCCCGTCAAAGCTGCCTGGACACCCAGATTGGCGGTTTCGCCATCACGAATCTCTCCAACCATGATGATATTCGGATCTTGACGGAGAAGCGCACGCAGACCATTCGCGAATGTCATGCCAGCCTTCACGTTTGTCTGGGTCTGGTTAACGCCTGGAATCTTATATTCAACTGGGTCTTCAACGGTCGAGATATTCACATCTGGCTTGTTAAGCATCGTAAGAATCGAGAACAGGGAAGTAGACTTACCACTACCGGTTGGCCCGGTGATAAGGATCATACCGTTCGGCTCAGTCATCGCCTCGCTAATCACACTGAGTGAGCGCCCCCAATAGCCGAGTTGCTGCAAAGTAACAGCCTGGTTAGATTCATCAAGAATACGCATGACAACCTTTTCACCATCGGCAATAGGTAAGGTAGATACACGTAGCGCATATTGCTTACCGGCAATCTTAATCTTAAATCGACCATCTTGTGGGACGCGGCGTTCGTCAATTTTTAGGTTCGACAAAATCTTAATACGGCTAATCAGTGCCCCCAGCACGTTACGTGGCAGCTGGTTCACTTCTTTAAGTACACCATCAATGCGGTAGCGAATTTGCACGAAATTCTCTCGCGGCTCAATGTGAATGTCGGATGCTTGCGAGCGGATGGCGTACTCTAGCAATAGATTCACCGTCTGCGCAATCGGTGAGTTTTCGGCAACATCAGCCTCGGAAATTTGCTGAGCGGTACCGTCATCCTCGCGCTGAATATCAATAACCTGATTCAGCTCTTCATTCACGTCGCCGCGATAATTCTCAAGGCATTGCAGAATATTTTCGTGCGGCGCAACATAAATCTTTACATTAGTACCTATTTCTTTTTCAAGGAAGCTAATAGCCTGGATATCGTCCGGGTCATCCATTGCAAGGTGGATAACCCCATCATCGTCAATCTTAAAGATGACCGCCTCGTATTGGCGCGCAATACGCTCTGGGATGCGGTTCAGGGTTTCGGTGGTAATATCATGCGGATCAATCTCAATATATGGGATGTCGGCATAGGTCGCGTAGAGCTTAGTCAGGTCGGCTTCGGTAATCAGGTGGCTATTGATGACGGTATCCTGAAGAGTTTGTGTTGTTCGAACAGCCTCTTCTTTGAGAGGCT
>Ga0164242_10003460_pt1 | contig 18021 bp, 13 predicted proteins | sample OricomgcompostMG_FD_108783 | JGI IMG/M metagenome (GOLD analysis project Ga0164242, IMG submission 108783) | Miracle-Growth compost microbial communities from Emeryville, California, USA - Original compost - Miracle growth compost (MG) ... | reverse complement strand
TCATTACTTCAACCGCCCGCAGCTGGACGAACTGATGGCCGAAGGCCTAGCCGACCGCGATTTTGTGGAACGCGTGCTGGTGAACGTCACCGGCATCATGGACGACGCAAAGCAGGCGGTGCCTTTCGCCACGGTGTTGCCCGTCGTCCAGGATGACCTTGCGCTCAGCTCGGCCACCATTCGCACCTTCTGGCAGGCGTTGGGTGGCGCACCCGCAAAAAACTCGCCGACGTCGCGCGCGCGCTGATTGCCGGCGCGGCGTGGCATGGACAAGGCGACAGCCTGCCCGAGCAACTCGAAGCGGCCGGCGCGCCTGCCGAAGTGGTGGCGGAGGCCAAGGAGGCCGCCGCCACCGACACGTCGGACGTCATCGAAGTATTGGCATGCAACTGGACGACGGTGCACGTGTACCAGGCGTGCCAGCTCACCAAGGTAGTGGGTATGACGCGCGTGGTGTGCACCGGTATGGCCGCCGTGGAAATTCACGCCGGACTTCAAATCTGCGATGTGCGCAAGGACGAGTGGCAGGCGGTGAGCGAAGGCGTACGACTGATGGGCCTGGCTGCTGCCAGTGCGATCAATGCAGCAGGCGCCACGTAGAGCGAACCACCAGGAAGACGAGATAGGCCATGACCGCGCAGAACAGCATGCCGAACACCCAACCCACCGAACGGGTGGCCACCATCAACACGATGGCCGCAGCTGCCACCAGGAAGATGACGACCTGGGCGCGGAAGATCCGGGTGGACAGCTCGGCGGGCTTGGTCTGCGGCATGGGCGGAGTGTAACGCGATGGCCGATTACACGCTCGCCCTCAAGATTACCGGCGACGGCCGCCTGGCCGTCCAGGCTGTCAACGATGTAACCACCGCCACCAAGGGCATGGGCCAGACGGCCACGCGCGCCAGCACTGATGCGGCGCAAAGCTTCAAGCTCGCTGGCAATGCCGCGGTGACGATGGATGCGCAGATCCAGCGCACTATCAGCACCCTCGGACACTGGGCTGCAGCGGTTGGCAGCCTGGAGGTGGCCAAGGAGTTCGCCGCCCAAATTGTTGAGGCGAACAACCAGCTCATTGGCTGGCAATACGGCCTGCAAGCGGCCACCGGAAGCACCCAGAAAGCCGCCGAGGCAATGAGCTTTATCCGAAGCATTTCGGACAAGCTGGGTACCTCGCTGGTACAGAACGCCTCGGCCTTCACTCAGTTGGCCGCGGCCACACGTGGCACATCGATCGAAGGCGCGAAGACTGAACAGATTTTCACGGGCATCACGGAGGCATCCCGCGCCTTGCATTTGACCAGTCAGCAAAGCGCATCGGCACTGCTTGCGCTGACACAGATGATGTCCAAGGGCACCATCCAGTCGCAGGATCTGAAGTTGCAGCTGGCGCAGGTATTGCCCAGCGCCATGAAGAACCTGGCCGATGCGCTGGGCGTAACGCAGCAAAAGCTCACCCAGATGATGGATGCCGGGCAGATCCTCTCCGAGGATGCATTGCCCAAGCTGGCTGCCGAGCTGCACAAGGTATATGGCGCCACGGCCGATGAAGCGGCCGGCGCAGCGCCGGCGGAATTGCAACGACTGAAGAATGCGGTGTTTGACCTGAAGGCGGCCATCGGCAATGCCGGCTTCATGGACCTGCTGGGTGCATCTGCCTCAGAGGCTGCCTCCGGCATGGAAGTGCTGGGCGAAAACATCCAGGCTGTGCAGACCTTGGTGATCGCGTTCGGCGTGGCTCGCGCCGCATCGGCAGCTACCAACCTGGTCTCATCGCGCTTGGCGCAGGCCGAGACCATCAAGCTCGCTGCCGTAGAACTAGACGAAGCGAAGGCCGCGCAGGCTGAGGCTGCTGCGCAACTGGAAAAGGTGAGCGCGTTTGCCGCAGTGACAAGCGGCAGCGCCAATGTGTTGCGCGCCGAGGCAGCGCTGACCGCAGCTGAGCTGCGCACGGCGGAAGCCACGGCCGTAGCGAACGCCGCCAATGTGGCGCGCGTCGGCCTGTTTGCTCGGATGGGTTCCGGCTTGCTCAGTCTGGTCGGTGGCCCGATCGGTGCGGCCGTGTTGGCGCTCGGCGCGCTGGCCGCAGCATGGATCGCCGTGAATGAGGCGGAGAAGCGTCGACAGCAAGCGTTCGAATCCACGCTCTCGCAAATGGACGAGGCGAATAAGAAGGCGCAGGACCTGCATGCCACCCTGATCAGTCTTGCAAGCGTGCCGCCACCGCCGCTTGCGGACTCCATGAAGGCGTTGCTGGACGAATACAACAGAGTCGCCGAGGCACAGGAGGCTGTTGCCAAGAAGCAGGCCGAGGTCAATGGGTTGCTCGATCAGTACGAGCGCATGCAGGCCAGTGGCAACGCAGGCGCCGCTGTGCTCCAGCAGGGCCAACTGGGTCAACGCGAGCAGGAACTGAAGCAACTGCAGCAGCGGCTTGACGATGTGCGTTCGTCCAGCAATCTGCTGGGCGATGATCTGCAACAGCGTTTCGCGCCAGCCGTGCAGGCAGCTGCCACGACGCTGACAAACCTTCGCAATGCGGCCAATCTTACCGATCTGTTCGACGATCTGACATCGGGTGCAAATGCCTATGCCGCGGCCGTGAGCAAGACGCTGACGGCCGATGCGACGGCACAGCAACTGGCGAAGAAAATCTCGAACCAGCAGTCCGACGTGGCCACCAAGCTCCAGACCGCTGGCAAAACGCAGGTGCAGATCGCGAAGGATGAAGCGAAGGCACAGCTCGATGCCGCCAAGGCGGCAGGCTGGGCGCCAGCTGCCATCACGGCTCAGCAAAAGCTCAACCAGACCTACGTCGATTCCGTCGCCAAGCTCCAGGCACTCAGCAAGAAGCACAAGGATCTGACCAAAACCGACCAGGCGTATCAGGATGCCGAGCGTCAGCTGGCGCAGAAAGCCGCGGAGACCGTCAACACCTACATCAACAAGACCGAGACGCCCCTGCAGCAGGAGTGGAACGATTACGCCACGGTGGTGCGCAATGTCGCCCAGGCCGAGGGTGAACGCATCCAGAAAGCCATCGACGCTGCCAAGGCTGGCGACAAGAATGTCGATGTAGCCAAGGTGGAAGCCGACGCGCAGCGTGCGACAGCACAGGCCATCGATGACCTTTCTGCTGCGCGCGATCGCAATGTCGCCGCGGCAAAGCGTCAGATGGACGTTGCCGGCAAGATGATCCAGCAGCTGCAGCAGCAAGCGCAGCTCTCCACGTTGAGCCAGCGCGACCAAGCGATCGCGCGTGCCGGCATGGATTACGAGACACAGGTACGCGAGAAGAATCTGGGCCTGACGAATGACCAGGTCACGGCCCAGAAGCAGCAGGTCGAACAAGCGGCAGCTGCCGCCTACGACATGCAGAAGTATGCCGAGCAACAAAACCAGATTGCCCAGGAGTTCGCTGGATTCTGGTCGAACGCCGCGACCTCCATCAGCAAGGAATTCGGCGACCTGTTCACAGGCCAGATCCACGACCTGAAGGATTTCACCGACCAGGGCAAATCCATCCTGCAGCAATGGGTCAGCGACATCATTGCCCAGTTCCTGCGCCTGCGTGTCCTCGGTCCCATTCTGGGCGGCGCGATGCAGACAGTGGCGGGGTTGCTAGGTATTACCGGCGATCTCAGCAGCAGCGGCCTCAGCATCAACAACGGTTATTACGGCGGCGGCAGCACCGTGGGCACGGCCGCCGGCACTGCGGGCGCTGCGACCGGCGCCGCGACGGGCAACGCCAGCTACGCGAGCTACTTGCAGCAAGGTGTGCAGGGCTACAAGCTCTACAACTGGATCAAGGGCGGCAGCCTGTTCGGTGGTGCGTCGGCAGCGAGCCCCGCGTATGCCGGCAGTGCCAGCGTGATCGATGCCGGCGGCAGCATTGGCGGCAACTACGGTGCCGCCGCGGGTGGGATGTATGCGCCGGGTTACGCGCCGGTGGGGGGCGCCGCGTTCAACGTGGGTGCACCGGCTTATACGCCGTGGGGCGGCAGCTTTTCGGTGGGCGGTTACAGCGCGCCGTATGCCAGTGCGGCCGGTGGCTTGCTGGGCGCGTATTACGGTGCCCACCAGGGCGGCGGCGGTGTCAGCACAGGCGTCAGCACGGTGGGTTATGGCGCGCTGGGTGCGGGCATCGCCGGCACGGCTGCAGGCGTCGCAGGCGGTGCATCGTTGGGCACAGCGGCGGGCTCCGCATTCGGCGCGGCTGCGGCGAGCACGTCGTGGATTCCCATCGTGGGCTGGATCATGGCCGGCCTTGCCGTGCTCGATCACTTCAGCGATGGCAAAGTGTTTGGCAGCGGCTGGAAGCCGGCGCAGAGCAATGTTGCCCTAGGCATTGGCCCGGATGGCAGTAGCGCATCGGCCAACGAAACACTGTGGAAGTACAAGGGCCAGACGGGCATCAGCCTGAAGGGCGCGCTGACGGGCGGCCTGTCGCAGATTTCCGACTGGGGCGACAAGAAGACGAAGACCCAGCAGCTGGATGTGACGCCTGAAATGTTGGCCGCGGCGCAGGCGCTGTACGACAACATGGAGAAGGTGCTGGTGTCCGGCGCGCAGAAGCTGGGCATCGATGTGCCGGACATGATCACAGCCTCACTCACTGCCCAGACCACGTACAACAAGAAGGGCAAGGCGACCGGTACCGAGTACCTGGTGCAGTACCTGGGCCAGACCTGGAAGGAAGCCACGGCGGATGCGGCAGCGCAGCGACTGGGCGCGGATGCGCTGCTGTCGGTGGTGGCGCAGAGCGCCGGCGATGTCGCATTCAAGATTGCCAAGCAGTGGCAGGACAGCGCCGACACGTTGGAAGACGGCGTGCAAACCTTGCTCGCGGCGCAGCAGGACATCGTGCGTGGCAACAGCCTGGTGGCGCTGGGCTCCACGGCCACTCTGCAGGAAGTGATCGCGTTCACCCAGAGCCTGCAGGCCAGCGGCGAAGCGCTGGCGGATACGTACGCGCGGCTGCAACAGGCCAGCCAGGCATACGTGCAGTTCGTCGGCCAGTTCACGCCCACGTCGACGGACTTCGGCGCGAGCCTGGAAGCGATCGCCACGCAGATGCAGGCGAACATCGATCAAGCGAACCAGCTCGCCCAAGCCGCCGGCATGCAGGGCGCGGCCGAGAGCGACCTGGACAACATCCACCAGCAGGCGGCGGTGCAGGCCGCAGACGCGATTGCCCAGCTCAACAGCGCCGCGCAGGACTTGGCGGCGCAGATGTACGACGTGACCAACGGCACGCTGAGCGCAGTGTCGGCCCAGCTCGACAAGCTGCAGGGCAAGACGCAGAGTGCGCTGCAACTGGCCATTGGTGACAACAGCCCCTACAGCGACCAGCAGAAGCTGGACCTTGCGTTGCAGGGCCTGCGCAGCGGCTTGACCAGCGCGGACGATGTGCTGTCGCTGGGCCGCAAGCTGTACGCCAGCAGCGCCGATTACACAGGCCTGTACAACAAAGTGCAGGACATCATGGGGCTGCCTGGCAGCACCGGGCAGCAGAGCCTGCAAGATGCGCTGACGCAGTACAACGGTCTGTCCTCGCAACAGTCACAACTGCAGGACCAGGCCAACGCAGCCAGCCGCTACAGCGATGCGAAGACGCTGGCGCAGTACGTCTCAGAGATCAGCACCACGCATGGCATCGGCTACACCGAAGCCGCGCAGGGCCTTGGCTTCAACCTGTCCGACCTGGCCAAGGATCTCGGCATCACCAACATCACCGGCTACCTGGACCAGCTCAAGCTGCAAGACATCCCCGGCAGCACGATGGACGCCAGCGCAAGCATCGTCGACGCGATCCAGAAGCTCGGCCGTGACTTGATCCAGACCTTGACCGCCGCCCCGATCACATCGGCCACCGGCGTCATCGGCAGCACCGGCACCGCCAGCGCCGCGCAAACCGCGCTGCTTAACTCCATCGACCAACGCTTGGCAGCGATCGAACAAAGCAGCGGCGATACGGCGAACACGAACAAGACGATGGTCGGCCAAGGCGCAAGCCAGAAGCTCAACGACCTGACAAAATCCACGCGCGGCGGGGTGCTGGCATGAGCCGGCGCATCGTGCTGGTGGATATCGGCACCGGGCTGACACTGACCGGCGTGTTGCCAAGCGTGGCGCTGCATGGCAGTTACAGCGCGAAGCTGATGGCGCGTGGCGGTGTAGCACCGTACACATTCACCACGGCCAGCACGCTGCCCGATGGCATGTCACTGGACCGCGCGACCGGCGTGCTGTCAGCCGATGATGTGGCGACTGCGGGCACGTTTCCGATCGTTGTGACGGTGGCGGATTTAAGTGGCACGACGGTGACGCGGACGTTCACAGTGCAGGTTGTTCCACAGCCGTTGACGCTCGTTGGCGATGCCCCGGACGGTGTCATGGGCACGCCCTATGCCTACAGCTACACGACATCGGGTTGAATCCCGCCGTATTCCTTCAGCACCATCGCTGGCGCGCTTCCTAGCGGCGTGACGATGGACGGCAGCACTGGGGCGCTATCAGGAACGCCTACCGCAGGTGGCAGCTGGGCGTGGACGGTGCGTGTGGAGGACAGCGTCGGTGGACGCTACGACTTGAATGATTCGGCACAAATGGAGGCGATTGATCCCGATTTCTCATCCGTCACTTCGTTGTTGCATTTTGACGGGGCCGATGGGAGTACGACTTTTACTGATCAGATCAGCCGCGTCTGGACGCCCTACATAGGAACAACCATTTCCACCGAGGAATCGAAGTTCGGCGGCGGCTCAATGCGGCTTGCGCGAGCCGGAACAAGCATTCTATGCCCGTATTCCAATGGTCTGTACCTGTCCGGAGACTTCACAATAGAGACTTTTCTCTATCTGAAATCCTATGGCGGCATGGTGTTTTGCATGGGGGGCGGATCGGGTATCGCATGGGCGAGTTATGAGCTGTCGTTTGATGCACACAATCTAAATTTCGCTGGATCATCGAGCAATGCTGGATATGACATCGGATCAGAGGCCGGAAGCGTAGGGTCATTGGGTGCTGTTCCTCTCAACACATGGATGCATGTGGCGATAGCGAGGCAGGGGAATATTTATCGTGGGTTTGTTGATGGGGTGAATACCTATACGCAGACGATCGCGAAGGATCCATATAACGCATCGCCAAGAGGCTTGTGTGTAGGTGCAAATTACGCTGGTACATGGGGCTCTGGGACGCCAACAAACTCCATTGACGGGTTCATTGATGAGTTTCGCATCACGAAAGGCGTGGCGCGATACACCGCAGATTTCACCCCACCAACTGCTGCATTCCCAAATTCATGACGCCCCTCTACGCCATCTTCGACGCCACTCGCCTCGGCCCACTGCTTGAGCTTGAGCAATCCGGCACGGTCCTCGCTGTCACCGACGTCGCCGATATCAACCGCGCCGCAATGGCGATTCAGCCGCAAGCGGTGGGCCGCTGGTACGCCGAATTCCTCGTCTACGGCACCGGCGATCTACTGGCCAGCGTTGGCATTGCGCAGGCCGCAGCGGCGCTTGATATCTATGTCGGCGGCGATGCGTTCGGCTATGGCTACCGCCTCGACCTTGGCGAGATCCACCATGCTGGAGCATCGGTCAATGACAGCGCCGGCGTCGCTGTGGCAGCCAAGGGCGACATCATCGGCATCCTGCTCGACCTGACGACATCGGTGTCCACGGTGAGCTGGTCGCGCAATGGCTTGCCGGTCTACACGCAGTCGCTGGACAGCACAGGACCGTGGATGCTGGCTGCGAGCCTTGGCGGAAGTGAAGCCTACGGCCTGCGGTGCTTCCTCAACGCCGGACAGCGTGCGTTCGAGCATGCGCCCAATGGCGTTCTTGGCTGGTACGAGCCGCCGCAATCGCTGCGCGGCTTGAAGCTGGCCAGCGAAGACTGGCTGAGCGATCCGGCCGACGAGGTTCCGAATGCGCGTTATGACGGCCTGCTGGCTGGCGACAACAACGAGCTGCGCGCCGTGCGATCGCTCGATTTCTGGCCGTGGCAGCGCGGCATCAAGACCGGCGCGATGGTGCTGTCGGTGCTGGATGCCGACGATGCGTTCGCGGAGATTCTGAGCAGTGACGCGCGCGACATGCCGGTGAAGATCGGGCAGATCCAGCGCGGGCAGACGTATGCCGACCGCGTGAACCTGTTCAGCGCCGTGATCGACAACGTCAGCGCGGTCGATGACTTGCAAGTGAAGCTGACATGTCGAGATCCGCTTGCGCTTCTGGACGTGCCGCTGCAGCGCTGGCTTATCCGGCCGGACGCGGACCCGAGCAGCGCGAACCAGCCGCGGCCTATCCTGCTTGGCGCATGCCGCAACGTTCCGTGCGTGATCCTTGATGCCACGACGTACACCTATGCCGTGGCCGATACGCCGCTGTTGGGCATCGGCTTTGCGCGCGACAGTGGGTATCCCTACGACCCCGCCGCCGCACCGCCGGACTTCACGCTGGATGCCGGCAAGCTCAACATCGTGCTGCATGCGCAGCCGCAAGGCGTGGTGACGATCGACGCGAGCAGCGTGGGCGGGCAGCAGCTGCCGGCGCCGGCAGATGACATCCTCGATGGTGCGGGGGCGCCGTTCACCGGCGATGATGGCGACGCGCCCACGGGCTGGGATGACGTGGGCGGCGACGTGTCGCAAGCCACGCCGGTGATGAACAGCGGTGTATTGGAGTTTCCGCTTGTGCAAGTGGCGCCGACGATCTACGCGCAGGTGCCGGTGTATACCAGCGGCGCGGTGGGTAGCGTGGCGCTGGAGCTGGACTGGATCGACGATGCGGGCAATGTCGTGGGGTCGATGGTCTCGGCGTCGGTCACCGGCACGACGGCATGGGCTGACGTTGACGTGATCGACACCGCGCCGGCAAACGCGGTGACGGGGCGGCTGCGCGCGGTAACGAACAACCACACGGCAGGCGTGATCCGCGTGGGTGCGATTCAGGCGTACTACGTGCGCTATGGCGATCACGACACGATCGGGCTGACGAATCCATCGTTTGAGGACGACATGGATGGGTGGTCATCGCCGGAGACTGCATGGACGATCAGCACGGGTAAAGCATGGTCTGGTACCAAAGCTGTCAAATACAACGGTGGCACAGGCAGCCGATTGAGCAATGCCGGCGTGCCTCCCATTACCACGCCGCACCAGCGCATCAGCGCGAGCTGCCGGATCAGTCTGGACAAGCCTGATGGGACGAACCCGTATGGGGCTTTGCGCATCACTTGGCTCGATGCCAGCAACAATGAAATCAGTGGTAGCCGTAGCGCATCGATTGAACATGGCCACGGCGGCGACTATCAATTTTGCAGCGTGTCCGGCACGGCGCCAGACGGCGCGGCATATGCGCAAATCCAATTGGAGAGCGGCAACGGCAACAGCGGCGAAGCGGGTGCACTGTTCGACGACGTGCAATGGGATTTCGTGCTGGAGCCGACTGGTGGCCAGCGCACGCTGATTGACCTGGGCGACTTCACCGAAGCGGATCGCTGGCAGATTGGCGTGCAGTGGTCGCTGCAGCCGGCCGGACCGAATGGACCGAGCGGCGCGGCCTATGCCGAGCATGCACCCGGTGCGCCAGGCGTGAGCACCGCCATCGTGGCTACGCGTGCCGCCAACGTGCGGCAGGCAGTGAGCTACCTTGGCTGGGCCGGCATCAGCACAGTGAAGATTGGCGCGGGCAAGAGCTACAAGGTGCAGATCACGATTGACTCGCTGCCTGACGACGGGATGACGTATATCGCGCTGGCCACCGGCACGACAATCGACAGCGCGCTGGCGAGTTGGAACAAGCCGGGCACGTATTCGGTGACGATCACGAACACGGATGGCGTGGACCACGCGTTGTATCTGCTGTCGATCCCGCTGAGCGCCGGCGGCAGCATTGTGCCGGTGCCGCCCGCAGTGAGCGAAGTGCAGGTGATGACGTACGACGACACGTACACGCCCGACCCGCGCGACACCACCCCGGCATTGCTGCAGGCGATCAAGCTGGCCGACTACATGACGGCGGTGCTGGACGTGCGCGGCGAGCAAGCGGGTGTGGACTGGTCGGTGGAGGATGCGACGGCGATCGACACGGCCACGGGCTATGCCGGCATCGGTGTGTACCTAGACGGCGGCGAGATGATTGCCCAAGCACTGGACATGGCGCTGGCGAGTTACACGGCATGCAAATGGGCTGATGGTGCGGGCAAGCTGCGCTTCACCCGGCTGATCGACCCGGCGAGCGTCGACGTGGGCGACCGCGCCGGCACGATCGACATCAACGCGCTATCCGGTGATTTGATCCCTGCCTTGGACACCGCGCCGGGACTGACGACGCAGATGGGCGTGCGGCGGAACTGGGCCAGCTTCAGCGATGGTGATCTTGTAGAGGCCAGCACGAACTTTCCGCTGGCTGTGCGGCAGTCGATGCTTCGCGATTACCAGATTGTGGCCAGCACCGCGACGCCGCTGGCTGGCGCATACCGTCACGCGCTCTATGCCGCACCGGTGGCGAGTTGCTTCGATCAACAGGCCGATGGCCAGGCCGAGATCGATCGCGTGGCTGCGCTGTATGGCACGGCGCGATGGTTCTATGCCGCGCAGGTGGAACTGGATGCGCTGCCGGACCTCGACCTTGGCCAGGTGTGGAGCTTTGTCTACCCGAAATACGGGCTGGCAACGGGCAAGCCGGTGATGGTCATCGACTACGAGCCGGACCTTCTCGCCAACACCGCAAACATCATCCTCTGGGGCTGACGACATGCTGATTTCATACAACCGCCCGAGTGACATTGCATGGAGCCTGATCGGTGCGGGTTCTGCTTGGCTTTCCGATGATGCGGGCGATGCGCTGACGAACGGCCGCCCCGCGGCGGCATCACGCCTGCAGTGGCTGAGCGGCGCGCAGACCACGGGCAGTATCCTGACACTGCGCGGCACATGGGGCAGCGCATTCGCTCCGCGCGTGGTTGGCCTCGTCGGCCTGACGCTGCCGGTGGGCACGCTGATCACGCTGGCACTTCGGCGCCCCGCGGATGACGGCTACACGTACGTGGCCGATGTGCCGCAGCAGCGCGTGGTGCAGCTGCCGGATGGCTCGCGCTGCGTGTGGTTCGTGCTGGATGACGTGCTGGACCCGGTGATTGGTGTGGAGTACCGCATCGCGAATGACGTCAACGGGTCGGCCTCGATCGCGGCGGATGTGGCGATCGATATCGGTGAGGCGTGGGTGGGTCCTACGGTGGAGATCCCGCACGACGCGGGCTGGTCGCGTGGAATCAGCGACCCAAGCACTCTACGGCGCTCCAAAGGTTCCCAGCTGTTCGCAACTCCACAACGTAGCTGGCGTGTGCTCCAGCTGCAGTTCAGCCCTGATGGCGAAGCCGATGTGCGCGGAGACGGACTGACTGGCGGTACGGATTGGGAACAGATCGAGGCGGCGCTGATCAGCGGCACACCCTGCGTCGCAATCCCGCGCTGGCGTGGGCAGACGGCAGACTACTTGCAGCGCACAGCGTTGCTTGCAGCAGTCACCAAACAAGCCGATATCCAACATCTCGCAGGCAGCCTCTACAACCGCAGCATGGTGTTCGAAGAACTACCCGCATAGTGACAGCGACGACCGAGGTGCTGAAACACCCCGGCCGCCGGATAACCCGCAGCCGTAACTGCGAGCCTCCCGAGGCTGCCAGCCCTGTCGACAGAGCCTGGCCAGCCTAGCAACGTTTCGCAGCATGCAAAAGGCTTGCACATGACATCAGTATCCAATCCCATCGTCCCTTGGCTGGGCGGCAAGCGCCGACTCGCAGACCGGATATTCCCCTTCTTTCCAGCCCATACCTGTTATGTCGAACCCTTTGCCGGCGGGGCGGCGCTCTTCTTCGCAAAAGCACCCTCGGAAGTTGAGGTTATCAATGACGTGAATGGCGACCTGGTCAATCTCTACCGCGTCGTGCAGCACCATCTTGAGGAGTTCGTGCGCCAGTTCAAATGGGCATTGTCATCGCGCCAAGTCTTCGAATGGCTCAAGCTGACCAGACCTGAGACGTTGACTGATATCCAGCGCGCCGCCCGGTTCTACTATCTGCAGCAGAGCGCTTTCGGGGCACGCGTCGAAGGCCAGACCTATGGAACGGCTACAACAGCGCCTCCGGGACTCAACTTGCTCAGGATCGAAGAAGCGCTCTCCGGGGCTCATCTACGGCTTCACAATGTCTACGTGGAGAACCTGCGCTGGCAGGACTGCATTGCCAAGTACGATCGACCGCACACGCTCTTCTTCGCTGACCCGCCGTATTGGGAGACCGAAGGCTATGGTGTTGAATTCGCTTGGTCAGAGTACGAGCAGCTGGCGGCAACGCTAGGCAAGCTGCAGGGCAAGGCAATCCTCACACTGAACGATCACCCGGACATTCGCCAGCTCTTCGCTGGCTTCCACATCGAGCGCGCAGATCATCGCTACACAGTTGGTGGCGGCGCCGGAAAGAATGTCAGCGAGGTGATCATCTTCAGCTGGGATGTCCGCTCGGAGCCTGGTGGTCTATTCTGACGCTTCTTTCGTGGAGCTGCATTTGCTTGCGCACTGTGCAATTCCAATCCGAGATATTTATCAAGCGATCGGCGCGGAATTTATCGCGGCGCGCGTCAGTCGGTGGAAAGCACGCCGTGCGGCGCCGCCGGGACGCCGTTCGCATCGAGCTTGTACAGGTTGACGTAGTCGGTGACGCCCGGGAAGTCGTTGCGCTGGCCGTCGAAGCGCGCGGCGAGGGTCTTTCCGAGCGGCACGTTCAATAGCACCGACTCCGAGTTGCCGATACTTGACGACGACTTCGCGCTCGACAGGCTGCCGCTCACGCTGCCGCTGAACCGGTCCAGTTGCGGCTTGTTGAGCATGTAGCGGACGGTGCCGCCCAGCGAGCCGGAGCCGTACAGCGTTCCCTGCGGACCGCGCAGCACCTCGACCCGGTCGATGTCGAACAGCAGGAAATTGGCGTACAGCGGCACGGAGTCGATGTAGGTGGCCACCGGCGCCACCGACGTCACCGCGTAGTCGCCCATGGCGGAGCTGTCGACGTTGATGCCGCGGATGCGGATGTTGTTCACGGCCGCCGCATTGCGCGGACCGCTGTCGACGGCATTGACGCCGGGGATGCTGCGGAACAGCTCAGCGTTGTCGAGCACGTGGTTGGCCTGGAGGGCGTCGCCCGTCACCACGCTGATGTTGTAGGGAACGTCGACTTCCTTCTGCGCGCGCCCGGTCGCCGTCACCTGGATGGCGCCCAGCTCGACGACCTTCCCCGCCTCCTGCGGAGGCTTGTCACGGGATGCCTTGTCCTCGTCGCCGGCCACGTCCTGCGGCGCGGCCGCGCCCGCGGCGGCGATGCCGGCATCCGGCAACCGGGCGGGCGACGGGACGTCCGGCGTGCCGGCCCGTGCCGCACCCGCCATCGCCATCAGTGCAACCATGATGGCGGACGGAAGCGCGCGATGGCGCCACGTACGTGCTTTGGCGATATCCGTGGATGGTGTCGTCATGGCTGGTTTCTCCCCCGGTTCTGGTTGTGGTGTCGACTTTCAGTCCGCTTCCGGCAAGGCCAGCGGCCCCAGCCGCGACAGCGATTCGGACGGTGCCACGCCCGCGCCGTACGCCGGAAAGGTGACCTGGCTGTCCCTGAAGCTTTTCAGAAGCTGGCCCGTGCCATGCCAGCCCCGTTCGCGGACGCGCCGCAGGTAGTCGAAGTCGATCTCGAACGTGATGACTTCCCGTCCGTTCCCGGCCTGGTGGATCACTTCCCCCCCGGGGCCGCAGATCACGGAGCGGCCCGTGCCGAGGTGGCCGGCCACGTTGACGTCGACGAAGTAGCACTGGTTGGTAGACGCCGAAGCCCGCGCGATCGACAGCTCCACGTCGCGGTCGATCGTGTAGGTCATCGTCGGGTGCAGGATCACTTCCGCGCCCAGGCTGCACAGGGAACGCGTCGTTTCCGGGAACGACATGTCGTAGCAGATCGAGACGCCGAAGCGCCCCACCGCCGGCACGTCGAACACCAGGAACTCGCCGCCCGGCGTGACGCCCTGTTCATAAGGCATGAACGGGAACATCTTGCGGTAGCGGCCCACCACGTTGCCGTCCGGATCGATCACCGGCGCGGTGTTGTGGATCAGCTCCCCGGACTTCTCGTAGAGCGAGCCGGGCACCAGCCAGATGCCGTGCCTGCGCGCGATGTGGCACAGGCGCTGCTCGGCCGGCCCGGGCAGCGCCTGTGCGCGGGCCAGCCCGGCGCCGAACACGCACAGCTCCGGCAACACGACCATGCGCACCCAGGGCAGGCGCCGGCATACCGCCTCCACTTCCTCCGCTATGGCATCGAGGTTGTCGCCATGGTCCAGCGCGAGTTGCAGCGCGGCCACGCCGAAACCCGCGGATGGCTGTTTGTCCCGTTGCTGTGTCTTGACCATGCTGCGACCTGGATATCCGGCTTGTCCGATGGCTCCACCCTAAAAGAGTCGCCGGGATCGCATTAGCGCCAGTCAGCCGCCTTCGATGGGTCCAGAAGCGTCGTGGGCGCCACTGCCCCGCGGGGTCGGCACGATGAGGGCGCGGTCCACGCACAGGCCGTCGTCGCCATACCAGCGGATGACGTGATCCTCGACCACCACCCGGAACCCCGAGGCCTCGCCATAGGCCCAGTGCCGCCACTGCCGGAACCAGCGGTCCTTCTCGACCCACCAGCGCCCGGTGTCGCGGTCGTCGTTGGCGTGGCCGGCGACACCCTGCAATTCGCCGTTGCCCAGGACGCGGATGGTGCACGGCTCCCCGTACACGGTGTTGTAGACGAGCGTCTTGCCGGCCAGCTCGCGGCGCAGCCTGGCACCGGACAGCGGACTGGACGCGGCATCGATGGCCTGGGCCTGTCCGCCCGGTTCGGCATCGGCATAGAACAGGCGCGCCAGGCTGCGCACGCCCTCGCGGATGCGCTCCAGCTCGATACCTGTGACACCCATCGCGAAGGCGTGCTGCGCGCCCGGCAACCGGCCCGGCCGGACCAGCGCGCCCAGGCTGGCGGCCTGGCGCGCCAGCGCGTTGGCACTGCGGCCGTCGTTGCAGCGCACCCAGTGCGTGCTTGCCCCGGGCACGGTCGTGATGGTGACCGCCGAGTGCAGGTAATGATTGAGCGCGTCGCGCAGGGCGGCGCGGCGCTCGCCCAGCACGCGGCGTGCGCGGTGCAGCGCCGCCGCGTAGTGGCCGAGTCCGATGAAATAGGCCCAGGCCCGCTGCTGCATGAAGGCGGGCATGGCCCCCGCCGCGCGGCGCAGGCGGCGCAGGCGCTCGATGACGGCCGGCGGGGCCACGACCACGGCCAGCGGCAATCCACCCGCCACCACCGGCGAAAGCCTGCCCACGTACACCACCCGCCCATGCGTCTCGCCCGCGTAGATGGCCGGCGCGAAGCCCCCGGGTTCATCCACGTCGGGCGGCGTGTCCTGCTCGACGATCACGCCGCCGCAGCGCCGGATCTCCCGCAACAGCCACGGCGGCGCGGGCGAACCCGACGCGATGCCCCGGCGCGTGCTGGTCACCACGACCGCCCCTTTCGGCAACCGGCACGGCGACGCGGAATCGAACCGTTCCAGCCGTACCCGCCGCTTGTGCAGGCCCTGCATGAACTCGAAATCGACCGGTTCTTCCAGCCGGACCGGCGCCCCCGTCCGCACCAGCAATTCGGCCAGCAACTGCAGGGCCTGACGGGAGCTGGCGAACACCAGCATCTCCTCGGGCAGCGCGTCGATACCGCGTTCGGGCAGGATCTTCCTGCGCAGTTCGCCCACCAGCGCCGGGTCGTCCACTTCGCCGTTGCCGCCCGACCAGTCCCTGGCGTCGCGCGGCGAACAGGCGAAGCGCATGGCCTCCCGCCATTCCCGCGCGGGCGTCAGGCCCGGCTCGATGCAGCCGTCCAGGAACGGGTAGGGATACTGCCGCCAGTTGGGCGGGCAGCGGAACTCGCCGCCCTGCCCGACCGGCGGAAACATGTCCGCCAGCGGCGACTCGGCATCCGGCGTCCTCCGGCGTCCCACGATGGGTCCCGTGCGCACGTTCGCGGCAACGAAGATGCCGCTGCGGTCGCGCCCGACCAGGTGGCCATCGGCGATCAATGCCGAATAGGCCAGGGTCACGGTGTTGCGCGACACCCCCAGGCGTAGCGACAGGTTGCGCGACGACGGCAGCTTGCTCCCCGGGGGCAGCACGCCGCGATAGATCGCGTCCATGATCTTCTGGCGCAGCTGGTGCTGCAGTTTCAGGGAACTGTCGTGGTCGAGCGCAAAGGTGATGTCGCTCATGTCGTGGCACCCTCGCCAAGGTACGCACCACCATCGGGCACGTTCGTTATGGCGTCAACGCCTGTTCGAGCAGTTGCATGCCCTCGTCCAGCACGGCGTCGGGAATGGTCAGCGGGAACAGCAGGCGGATGGCCTCGCCCTGCGCGCCGCAGCCGAGCAGGACCAGCCCCAGCCCGTGCGCCCTGGCCAGCACCTGCCTGGCCGCGACCGGATCCACCGCGTCGCCGCCGCGTTCCACCAGCAGGTCGAAGGCGACCATGGCACCCAGGCCACGGACGTGGCCGATCGGGCGCAGGTCCCCGCGTCCGGAAAATTCCGCCAGCCGTGCGCGCACGCGCTCGCCCAGCGCCGTGGCCCGCGCCATCAGGCTTTCCTGCTCGATCACGTCCAGCACTTTCAACGCCGCCACGCACGCCAGCGGCGAGCCGGCATACGTGCCGCCCAGCCCGCCCGGTTCCACCGCGTCCATCAGCGCCTGCCGACCGATCACGCCCGAAAGCGGCAGGCCGCCGGCCAGCGATTTCGCCACGGTGACGAGGTCGGGCTTCACCCCGGAATGCTCGACGGCGAACATGCACCCGGTGCGCGCGAAGCCGGTCTGGATCTCGTCGACGATCAGGACGATGCCGTGCTCCTGCGTGATCCGGCGCAGCTCGCGCATGAGTTCGTCCGGCACGGGATGGAAACCGCCCTCGCCCTGCACCGGCTCGACGATGATGGCCGCGACCTGGTCGGCCGCCACGTCGCTGCGGAAGAGAATTTGCAGCGCCCGCAGGGTGTCCTGCGTCGACACGCCTTCGTGGTCGACTGGGAACGGTATGCGGAACACCCCGCCCGGCATGGGACCGAAGGCACGCTTTTAGGGCGCGGTCTTGCCCGTCATCGCCATGGTCATGAAGGTGCGCCCGTGGAAGGCATGGCTGAACGCGATCACCGCCGAGCGCCCCGTGGCCGCGCGGGCGATCTTGACGGCGTTCTCCACCGCCTCCGCGCCGGTGGTGAACAGGATCGACTTGGCCGGGCCCTCTACGGGCGCCAGCGCATTGAGGCGCTCGGCCAGCTCGACGTACGGCGCATAGCCCATGACCTGGAACGCCGTATGCGTATACCGGTCCAGTTGCCCGCGCACCGCGTCCATCACGGCCGGGTGGCCATGCCCGACGTTCAGGACCGCGATGCCGGCGGCGAAATCGATGTAGCGGCGCCCCTCGACGTCCCACAGCTCGGCATTCTCCGCGCGTGCCGCAAACACGGGCATCGCCGTGGCGACGCCACGCGGCAGCGCGGCAAGGCGCCGCTCCAGAAGTTGCTGGTTCTTGGTCATGGCTGATCTCCTTTGCATCAGCCTGATTCCAGACACCCTTGTCGGGTAGTACCAGTGCACCATCTTGAATGGTGCCAGCGTCCCCCATGAAGCGTCATCCCAGCGAAGGCTGGGATCCAACGTCGTTGGCTTTTGGGGGAAAGTCACTGGATTCCGGCTTCCGCCGGAATGACGGTAAGGGGATAGCCAGGCCGACCTGGAGATCGTGAACAAGCTCCCGGAACCGGCTCAGAATTTCCAGGCAATCCAACGAAGCGTCATCCCAGCGAAAGCTGGGATCCAGCGTCGTTGGCTTCTGGGGGAAAGTCACTGGATTCCGGCTTTCGCCGGAATGACGGTAAGGGGATAG
>Ga0164242_10003459_pt1 | contig 18026 bp, 12 predicted proteins | sample OricomgcompostMG_FD_108783 | JGI IMG/M metagenome (GOLD analysis project Ga0164242, IMG submission 108783) | Miracle-Growth compost microbial communities from Emeryville, California, USA - Original compost - Miracle growth compost (MG) ... | reverse complement strand
TACAGATGCCCAACCTGCAACGCATCGCCGACCGCGGCGTCCGGCTGACCCAATTCCACACCACCGCACTGTGTTCGCCGACCCGCGCCGCCCTGCTGACGGGCCGCAACCCCACCTCGGTCGGCGTGGCCTCGGTACTGAACCTGGCCGACGGCTTCCCCGGACACAACGGCCGGATTCCGGCATCAACCGCGCTGCTCTCAGAAGTGCTATCCGAGCAGGGCTGGTCCACCTACGCCGTCGGCAAATGGCATCTGGCCCCGCTGGAAGACTGCAACGCCGCCGGATCACGCCGATACTGGCCGCTCAGCAGAGGATTCGACCGCTTCTACGGGTTTCTCGACGGCATGACCGACCAGTGGTACCCCACCCTGGCCCGCGACAATCAGCCGATCGATCCTCCGGCCACCCCGGAACAGGGCTATCACCTGTCAAAAGACCTGGCAGACAACGCCATCGGATTCCTGCGGGACCATCGGGCTGCCGCACCGGACAAACCCTGGTTCATGTACCTATGCCCCGGCGCCGGGCACTCCCCGCACCAGGTGGCCACCGAGTGGGCGGACAAGTACCGCGGCGCCTTCGACATGGGCTATGAGGCCTATCGCGATATCGCGCTGGCCAACCAGAAGTCCCTGGGCCTGCTTCCCGATGACACCGAGCTGTCCCCGATCAACCCCTACGCCGACGCCACCAGCGTGGACGGATTACCTTGGCCGGCAACCGAAAATGTGATCCCCTGGGACGATCTGACCGACGACGACAAAAAGGTCTCGTGCCGGATGGCCGAGGTGTTCGCCGGATTCCTGTCCTATACCGACGCCCAACTCGGCCGGGTACTGGACCACCTTGAGGAGACCGGACAACTGGACAACACCATCATCGTGGTGATGTCCGACAACGGTGCCAGCGGCGAAGGTGGCCCCACCGGCACCCTGAACGAGACGGTGCCACTGATGGGCAGCGTCGACACCACCGCGGCCGGCCTGGCGGCTTTCGACGAACTCGGCGGACCCGCGACGTCGATGAACTACTCCAACGGCTGGGCCATGGCCTTCAACACACCCTACAAACTGTTCAAGCGGTTCGCCTCGCATGAAGGCGGCATCGCCGACCCGTGCATCATCTCCTGGCCCGCCGGAATTCCGGCCCGGGGCGAAGTGCGGGAAAACTATGCGCACGTCAGCGACATCACCCCGACGGTGTATGACCTGTTGGCCCTCACGCCGCCGGAGACCGTCAAAGGCACACCGCAGCGGCCGTTGGAGGGCACCAGTTTCGCTGCGGCCCTGCGTGATCCGTCTTCAGCTAGCAGTAAGCACACGCAGTTCTATTCGATGATGGGCACTCGGGGAATCTGGCACGACGGCTGGTTCGCCGGCACCGTGCATCCTCCGACCTCGAGTGGTCCGCGTGGCTGGGGACACTTCGACCAGGACCGCTGGGAGCTGTTCCGGATCGAGAACGACCGGAGCCAGTGCCGGGATCTGGCCCCGTCGCATCCGGATAAACTCACTGAACTGCAAAGACTTTGGCGCGACGAGGCCGGTCGTTACAACGCTTTCCCGCTCAACGACATGAGCCTGATGGAGACCGTGATGCGCCGGGCGGCCGACCTGCCGGCTCCGCCCGATCGGGCCGTGTTCTACGCCGGCACGCCGGCCACCAGCACGCCGATGGGCGGGCTGATCCGCGGGCGGTCATTCCTATTGACCGCGCCGGTGGGCATCGAGCGAGCCGACGCGCACGGGGTGGTGTTCTCCCAGGGCAGCAGGTTGGGCGGGCACGTGCTGTTCCTACTCGACGGCAAGGTGCACTACGCGACCAACGTCGGTGGGCACCAACAACTGGTGAGGGCCGATAAGTTTCTCACTGCCGGCCGGCACACCGTCGTCGTACGGTTCGCCCGCACCGGCGCCGTCGAGGGAACGCTGAACATGATCGGCGACGCCGAACTGCTGATCGATGGCCACGTGGTGGGTAGCGGCTCCGGACTGAAACTGATGGGGCTCGATGTCATGCAACGGGTGTCGGTGGGCCGCAGCGTCGTGCACCCGGTGTCAGCGCTGTATGCGTCGCCGTTCGCACTGACGGGTGCGGCGGTGGATCAGGTGCTGCTCGATTTCGCCGGCACCGAGCACCGGGATGTGGCATCCGAGGTTGAGTCGGCGTTCGCCCGGGACTGACATCGTGCGCCGAAACCGACGCTTTGGCCGGTTTCACTCGCACTTTGCGGCCCATTTGTACGGTTGGGCATTGACTACGGTTGGGCATTGACTTGGGGTGTGATATGTCGTACACATAAGACATGACAGCAACTTTGTCTCACGGTGATGCTCCCGCGGTCTTCCGGCTCGCCGACCAGGTCGGCTGGGTCAATCCGTGGCCGATGTACCGTGCATTGCGCGATCACGACCCGGTACAGCACGTGGTGCCCGAGGGCCATCCCGATACGGATTACTACGTGCTGTCCCGCCACGCCGACATCTGGACCGCGGCCCGCGACCACGAGACGTTCTCTTCGGCGCAAGGCCTGACCGTCAACTACGGCGAGTTGGAACTCATTGGGTTGCAAGATAATCCACCGATGGTGATGACCGATCCGCCGGTGCACACCGAGTTCCGCAAGCTGGTGTCCCGTGGCTTCACCCCGCGCCAGGTCGAGGCCGTCGAGCCCAAGGTGCGCGAGTTCGTGGTGCAACGCCTGGAGAAGCTGAAGGCCAACGGCGGCGGCGACATCGTCGCCGAGCTGTTCAAGCCGCTGCCGTCCATGGTGGTCGCGCACTACCTGGGCGTGCCCGAGGAGGACCGCGACCAGTTCGATGGCTGGACCGATGCCATTGTGGCCGCCAACACCGCCGAAGGCGGCCTGGGCGGCGCCCTGGAAACGCTGGGCAGCGCGCTGGGCGACATGATGGGCTACTTCACCGCACTGATCGAGCGCCGCCGCAAGGAGCCTGAGGACGACACCGTCTCGCACCTGGTGGCCGCGGGTGTGGGCGCCGACGGCGATATCTCCGGGGTGCTGTCCATCCTGGCGTTCACCTTCACCATGGTCACCGGCGGTAACGACACCACCACCGGCATGCTCGGCGGTTCGGTACAGCTGTTGCACCAGCGTCCCGATCAGCGTCGACTGCTGGTCGAAAACCCGGAGCTGATAACGGATTCGGTCGACGAACTGCTGCGGCTGACCTCGCCGGTACAGGGCCTGTGCCGAACCACGACCCGCGAGGTGACCATCGAGGGCAAGACCATCCCGAAGGACCGCAAGGTACTGCTGCTGTACGGCTCGGGCAACCGCGACGAACGCCAATACGGTGACAACGCCGCCGAGTTGGATGTCACCCGCAAGCCGCGCAACATCCTGACGTTCAGCCACGGTGCACACCACTGCCTGGGGGCCGCCGCGGCGCGTATGCAATCCCGTGTCGCACTGACCGAATTGCTGGCCCGGATACCGGAATTCGAGGTCGATGAATCCGGCATGGTGTGGGCCGGTGGCAGTTATGTGCGCCGCCCGCTGTCGGTACCGTTTACCATTCGCTGATGGCAAACGACTGGCTGTCCGCCCGGCGCACCGAAGTGGCGGCCGAGGCCATTCTCGATGCCGCCGACCGGCTGTTCGCCGAACAGGACGCGGCCACCGTCGGGATGCTCGAAATCGCCCGGGCGGCAGGGTGTTCCAGGGCCACGCTGTATCGCTACTTCGAGAACCGGGATGCGCTGTACCTGGCGTACGTGCACCGCGAGACGTTCCGGGTGTTCGCCGAGGTCGGCGCGCAAATCGCCGAGGTGCCCGACCCGCAGGGCCGGCTGCTCGACGGGGTCACCATCGCGCTGCGCAGCGTCCGCGAAAGTCCCGCGCTGTCATCGTGGTTCGCCGCCGCGCAACGCCCCATCGGTGGCGAGCTGGCCGCGCAGTCCGATGTGATCACCGGGCTCATCGCGGCGTTCCTGACCGACCTGTGGCCGGAGCTGGAACCCGATGCCGCTCAGCGCCGGGCCAACTGGTTGATCCGGGTGATGGTGTCGCTGTTGATGTTCCCCGGTGCCGACGAGGCCGACGAACGGGCGATGCTCACCGAATTCGTTGTGCTGCAACTAACCCCGGCGACTCAGGCCTCCCAGTAACCTCGAGCCTTGATCGACTTGCGCGGGATCTTGTAGTCGTCGCGCAGTACCTTGACCACCTCACGGGTGGTGCGACTGTCGCAGGCCACCCAACCGAAGTGCTCCGAAGCGTCGAAGACCGCCGAACGCACCGCCTCGACCAGCGTCTCCCCGGCATTCTTGCGGTCCACCCAGGTCACCGGGGTGTCATTGACGATCGCCAGTTCGCGGTCATCGTGGTGGGCGGTCTCCAGGAACACCCGCACCGGACTGTCACCGATCGCACCCAGCAACGAGTTGATCGCCGGCAGCGAGGCGACGTCACCAACCACGACGTAACCCGCGGGCGCCGGCTCGGGCAGCGTGAAGTCGCTGCCGAGCACGGTGACCTCCAGGACGTCGCCCGACTGTGCCTCGCGCGCCCAGCGGGTGGCCAGACCGTCGTGCAGCGCGAAGTCGATATCGACGGTGCCGGTCGAAGGATCGGGGTTGACCAGCGTGTATCCGCGCTGATGCGCCTTGGCGCCGTCGGGGAACCAGCCACGGATCCACATGGTCGGATGCAGCGCACGTTCGGTCAACAATTCGGGCGCACTGAAGTGCAGTCGCAGATAATTGGCGGTGATCTCGGTGCGGCCGGTGACCGTCATCCGGTAGTCGTCACCGCGCCACAGTTTGACCAGTGCGCCCTCGATCCCGCGCGATGTCTTCTGTTCGGCCATCGGCCCACCCCTCCTTGATTCTTAGGGCAGCTTAACCTAATTAATCGTTCCGCACCCGGGTCACCCGGTGCAACAGCCAGGCCACCGGAATGGTCCCGGCCAACGTCACGGTGAACAACTGGAAGGTCGAGCCGGTATAGACCGGCTTCTGCAGCACCTCGACCATCACCAACTCCATGACGACCAGATGCACCAGAAAGATCTCGTAGGAGATCTCACCGAGGAACACCATCGGCCGACTCGCCAAGATCCGCGCATACCAACCCGAGTTGCCCAGCGCCAACGGCGCCACCATGAGCGTGGCGATCACCGTGTAGAACGCCGTCTTGACCAACGCCTCGAGCAGCGCGGTCGGTGACGTGGTGGGCTCACCGGCGATCGGTGTCGAGGCGATGACGAAACACACCAATGCCAGTGGGATACACAGGAACCCGTAGGCCCGCACGCCCATCTGGGCCAGCACCGCCAGCAGCATCCCGCCGAGGAACCAGGCCAGATAGGTCGGCAACCACAGCCGTGCACCGTCGGGCAGGCCCGTCGTGGTGTGCACCAGCGTCAACCATGCGGGACTGATCAGCGCCAGCAGACCCAACCCGGCGATCAGCAGCCCGGGCCGCCACTGCCGTCGACAGCACAGCACGATCAGCAGATACGCCAACAGCGGAAGGGCAACGTAGAACGACACTTCCACGGCCAGGCTCCACATCTGGGTCAGACCCTGATGCAGCCAGGAGAACATGTAGTGGTCGGTGTAGATGGTGGTCAGCGTGAGATTGCGCAGTAGCCCCATCCAGGTGTGCCCGGGATTGGGCCCGGCGCTACGGAAGTGGTACAGCGCAAAGGCCGCCAGCACCGTGATGACGTAGGCCGGCATGATGCGGCGCACCCGGTGCCAGGTGTAGCGCCGCACCGACGGCGCGGAACGATCCTGCGCCAGCGCCCGCACCCACGGCGTGAACAACAGGAAACCGGACAGCACGAAGAAGACCGGCACGCCGATCTCGGTGCGCGAGTACATCAGTCCCACATAGCCGTGGGTGTATTTACCGGTGGTGTATGCGGCGTGGGTCAGCAGCACCAGTAGCGCTGCGACAGCACGGATCCCGGTGAGTGAGTCGACCCGCCTCACTGGTGCTTGCGCTTGCCCGCGTCTCGATCGCCCCGCCCGCGGCGGTCGTCATCACGACCGCGTCGGTCATCGCTGCGGCCCCGCCGGTCGTCGTCGCGGCCCTTACCCTGCCGGGGTCCGCGGTCCTGATACGAACCCCGTGAGCCCCGGTCCTGATACCCGCCACGGTCCGGCCGGCCACCCTTGTCGAGCTCCAGGTGGATCAGCTGACCGGAAATACGGGTGCTCTCAAGCTTTTTGAGAGTGTCCTTGCTCAATTTGGCGGGCAACTCGACCAGCGAGTGGTCGACCCGGATGCTGATGTGCCCGAAGTCGCTGCGATTCAGCCCGCCCTCATTGGCGATGGCCCCGACGATGGCACCCGGAATCACCTTGTGCCGCTTGCCCACCGCGATGCGGTAGGTGGCCAGGTCGTCACGGGTGGAACGCGGCTTGCGGTCCCGGTCGTCACGGTCACCGCGATCGCGGTCCGGCCGCTCGCGCCGTTTGTCCGGCGGCGGTTCCTTCATCAGGAACTCTTCGCCGCCCTGGGTCGCCGCCGCCAGCGCCGCGGCGATATCGGCCAGTGGCACGTTATTGTCGCGCTCGTAGTCCTCGATCAGCCGGCGGAACAGCTCGACGCCCGGCGCGCTCAGCGAGTCGGTGATCGAGTCGCGGAACTTGGCCACCCGCTGGGCATTGACGTCGTCCACCGAAGGCAATTGCGACTCAACGAGTTTCTTGCGGGTGACCCGCTCGATCGAGTTGAGCAGGTGCCGCTCGCGCGGGGTGACGAACAGCAGCGCGGTGCCCGAGCGCCCGGCCCGGCCGGTGCGTCCGATCCGGTGCACATAAGACTCCGGGTCGTGCGGGATGTCGTAGTTCAGCACGTGCGAGATGCGTTCGACGTCCAGGCCGCGCGCCGCCACATCGGTGGCGATCAGGATGTCGATCGAGCCGTCCTTGAGCCCGTTGATGGTGCGCTCGCGCACCGCCTGCGGAATGTCACCGTTGATCGCGGACGCGGAAAAACCACGGGCCCTGAGCTTTTCGGCAACCTCTTCGGTGGCCTGCTTGGTCCGGACGAAGACGATCATCGCCTCGAACGGCTCGACTTCCAGCAGCCGGGTGATGGCGTCCATCTTGCGCGGGCCGGACACCTGGATGTAGCGCTGGGTGATGTTCTCGGCAGTCTGGGCCTTGGCTTTGATCGTCACCTCGACCGGGTCGTGCAGGTACCGGGCGGTGATCTTCTTGATGGCCGGCGGCATGGTCGCCGAGAACAGCGCGACCTGCTTGTACTCGGGGGTGTCGGCCAGGATGCGCTCGACATCCTCGGCGAAGCCCATCTGCAGCATCTCGTCGGCCTCGTCGAGCACCAGGTAGTCCAGGTGCGAGAGATCCAGGCTGCCCTTGGACAGGTGATCGATCACCCGGCCCGGGGTACCGACCACAACCTGCGCGCCGCGCTTGAGCCCGGCCAACTGCGGCGTGTAGGACGACCCGCCGTAGATAGGCAGCACATTGATGTTCAGGTGGGCGCCGTACTTGCCGAACGCCTCGGCCACCTGCAGCGCCAGCTCGCGGGTCGGCGCCAGCACCAGACACTGGGTGTTGCGGCTGGACGGATCGATCTTGGACAGCACCGGAACGGCGAACGCGGCGGTCTTACCGGTACCGGTCTGGGCCAGGCCCACCACATCGGACCCGTCGAGCATCGCCGGGATGGTCGCGGCCTGGATCGGTGACGGCGATTCGTACCCGACGTCGGTCAGAGCGCGCAGTACCTCGGGCCGGATGTTGAGGTCGGCGAAGGTGGGCTCAGCAGTAGCGCCGGCAGAAGTGTCGGCTGGATTATCAGCACCGCCCGATTCCGGGTCGGCCTCGGGCGAAGACGTCGTCATTATGGGAGGAGTCTAGTTGCTCATCGGCACCGATACGCCCCGCATGCCTGCCCGGTCTACGGGGGTCCGCCTTATAGGGTGGCCAGGTGCGCTGTGCCGAACCGAAATCAACGGCGGTCGCGGTGGCCGCACTGGTGACCATCGGCCTTACCGGATGCAGTTCCGGTGACTCGACGGCCTCCAAGACACCTGGCCCCCTGGCTCCCGCCGCCACCAAAGCCCCCAGCTCCGCGCCGCCCGTGGCCGCGGCACCCTCCGGGGCCGCCTCGACCGATCAGTGTGTGGTCAACCTGGCTGCTCCCGCGATCGCCAAGGCAGTGTCGGACCTGCCCCGCGACAGCCGCAGCAACCAGGGGTGGAGCCCGGAGCCAGTGGCCGGCAACTACAACCCGTGCGCGCCGCTGTCGGTGGTGATCGTCAAGGTCAACACCAACGCCCCGAACCCGGCCACCCGGGCAGTGATGTTCCATCTGGGCCAGTTCATCCCGACCGGGGTGCCCGACACCTACGGGTTCAACGGCATCGACGACTCGGCCAGCACCGGCGACACCGTCGCGCTGAGCTACACCAATCCGGTGACCAACCTCAAGAGCGTCGTGCGGTTCCACTGGAACGGCAACGGTGTCGAACTGATCGGCAACACCCGCTGACCTGTCGGTGCGCTGGCCTAGGGTGGCGTCGTGTTCCTCGGTAGCGACGGCGTTGACGTCATCTACAGCGCCTCGGACCTGGCCGCGGCGGCCCGGTGCGAGTACGCGCTGCTACGCCGGTTCGACGCAGTGCTGGGCTGGGGCCCGAGCACCTACGCCGACGACGATCTACTGGCCCGCACCGCCGAACTCGGTGACGCCCACGAACGACGCCACCTGGCGCAGCTGCGCGCCGAATACGGCGACGACATCGCCATGATCGAGCGGCCCCGGCCGTACACCGCCGCGGGCCTGATCACCGCGGCCGAGGCCACCGAGGCGGCCGTGGCCCGCCGCGCGCCGGTGATCTACCAGGCCGCAATGTTCGACGGCCGGTTCGTGGGCTTCGCCGACTTCCTGATCCTCACCGCCGACGGCTACCGGCTGCGCGACACCAAACTGGCCCGCTCGGTCAAGGTCGAGGCGCTGCTGCAGCTGGCGGCCTACTCCGATGCGCTGGCCACCGCCGGGGTGCCGGTCGCCCCGGAGGTCGATCTGGTGCTCGGCGACGGCACCGTGGCCAGCTATCCGGTCGCCGAGCTGCTGCCGGTGTACCTGCCGCGGCGAGCCGAACTGCAGCGGCTGCTCGATGAGCACCGCGCCGGCGAGCAGCTGGTGTCCTGGGACGATCCGGGACTGCGGGCCTGTCACCGCTGCGAGGACTGCGCGGTGCAGGTCCGCGACCGCGATGATCTGCTGTTGGTGGCCGGGATGCGGATGAGCCAGCGGGCCCGGCTGATCGACGCCGGCATCACCACCGTGCACGAGTTGGCCGAGCACACCGGCCCGGTGCCACAGCTGTCGGCGCGGATCGTCAAGTCGCTGACCGAGCAGGCCCGGCTGCAGGTGTCGCCGCCGACCGACGGCAAGCCGCCGTACGAGGTGATCGACGCCCAGCCGCTGACCGGCCTGCCGGAGCCGGACAAGGGTGATCTGTTCTTCGACTACGAGGGCGACCCGCTGTGGACCGAGAACGGCCGCGACTGGGGCCTGGAATACCTGTGGGGCACGCTGACCGCGACCGGCGATTTCCACCCGCTGTGGGCCCATGACCGGGCCAGCGAACGCCAGGCGTTGATCGACTTCCTGACGCTGGTGCGCAAGCAGCGCAAGCGCCACCCGAACATGCACATCTACCACTACGCGGCCTATGAGAAGAGCACGCTGCTGCGGCTGTCCGGCCGGTACGGCGTCGGCGAGGCAGAAGTGGACGAGCTGTTGCGCAGTGGCGTCCTGGTCGACCTGCTTCCGTTGGTACGCAAGAGCATTCGGGTGGGCACCGAGAGCTACAGCATCAAGTACCTGGAGCCGCTGTACATGGGCGGCGAACTGCGCGACGGCGAGGTCACCAAGGCCACCGATTCGATCACCGAGTATGCGCGGTACTGCCAGCTGACCGCCGAAGGCCAACACGATGCGGCCGCGGCGGTACTCAAGGGCATCGAGGACTACAACCGCTACGACTGCCGCTCCACCTTCCGGCTGCGCAACTGGCTGCTGAACCGGGCCTACGAATCGGGTATCGCCCCGCGCGGACCGATACCGGTGACCGACGGCAGCGAACCCGAGACCGCCGACGACGCCACCGCACGCACCCTGGCCGCATTCGCCGGCGATGTTGTCGGGCAACGCAACAGCGAGCAGCAGGCGATCGCCATGGTGGCCGCCGCCCGCGGTTATCACCAGCGCGAGGACAAACCGTTCTGGTGGGCGCATTTCGACCGGATCAACAACCCGGTCGACGAATGGGCGGATGCCGCCGGGGTTTTCATCACCACCGAGCCCGCCGAGGTGGTCATCGACTGGAACACCCCACCGCGTGCCCGCAAACCCCAGCGCCAACTGCGCATGGTCGGCGAGCTCGCCAACGGCGCCATCGACACCGAGGTCTTCGCACTGTACGAACCACCCTGCCCCGCAGGGCTATCCGACGATCCGGAGGTGCGGGCCGCCGGATCGGCCACGGTGCTGGAGTGCAACGAGGACGGCACCGAAGTGCTGGTCCTGCATCGGGCCGCCAAGGACGGCGAACCGTTCGGCCAGTTGCCATTCGCACTGACACCCGGCGCACCGATCAACACCAAGCCGCTGCGCAATTCCATCGATGCCACCGCCGCGCAGCTCGCCGACGGGCTTCCGGCGCTGCCACCGACGGCCATGGTGGACATCCTGCTGCGCAGTGCGCCGCGCACGGTTTCGGGTGCGGCCCTGCCCAGTACCGGTGCGATGGCCGCCGATATCACCGCGGCGCTGCTCGATCTGGACAGCTCTTATCTTGCGGTGCACGGACCGCCCGGCACCGGCAAGACCTACACCGCCGGCAAGGTGATCGCCGATCTGGTCAACCTGCATCACTGGCGGATCGGCGTGGTGGCCCAATCTCATGCGGTGGTGGAGAACATGCTGGCCGGCGTGGTCGAGGCGGGGGTGGACGGCGCCCTGGTCGGCAAGAAAAGTGCGCCCGGGGACGCACCGTTCACCCGGGTGGCCGACAACCAGTACGCGAGCTTCATCGAGGACCATCACGGCTGCGTGATCGGCGGCACCGCATGGGATTTCGCCAACGACACCCGCGTGCCGCGCGGTTGCCTGGACCTGCTGGTGATCGAGGAGGCCGGCCAGTACAGCCTGGCCAACACCATCGCGGTCGCCTCCGCGGCGCGAAACCTGTTGCTGCTGGGCGATCCACAGCAGCTGCCGCAGGTCAGCCAGGGCACCCACCCCGAACCGGTGGACGAATCGGCGATGGGCTGGCTGGTGGAGGGCCGGCACACCCTGCCTGAGGACCGCGGCTACTTCCTGGACGTCTCGTATCGCATGCATCCGGCGGTGTGCGCGCCGGTGTCGGCACTGTCGTATGACAACCGGTTGCACTCGGCCGAGGGGGTCGCCGCGCGGCGACACCTGGACGGCATCGAACCCGGGGTCCATCTGATCACCGTTGACCACGAAGGTAATTCCACCGAGAGCCCGGAGGAGGCCGCCGCGATCGTGGCCGCCATCGACACCCTGATCGGGACGACGTGGACCGACGAATCGGGCACCAATCCCCTTGGACCCGAACACATCCTGGTGGTCACCCCGTACAACGCGCAGGTGACACTGGTCCGTGAGTTGCTGGAAGCGGCCGGTTACGACGCAGTGCAGGTCGGCACCGTGGACAAGTTCCAGGGCCGGCAGGCGCCGGTGGTGTTCATCTCGATGACAGCCTCCTCGGTTGACGATGTGCCGCGCGGGATGAGTTTCCTGCTCAACCGCAACCGGCTCAACGTGGCGATCAGCCGGGCCAAGTTCGCCGCCTACCTGGTACGTTCGGCCCAACTCACCGATTACCTGCCCGGAACGCCCGACGGGCTGATCGAGCTCGGCGGGTTCCTGGGGCTGACCCGGCCGACCACCCCGTGTGATACATAAATGGCGATGACTGTAATGCTGCTGAAGCAGTTGACCGAGGTCGTCGGGGCCGGTTATGTGAGCGCCGATCCCGATGTCCTGGCCGGTCGCACCGTCGATCACACCGGACGCTACCGAGGCCGCGCCAGCGCACTGGTGCGGCCGGGCACCGAGGAGGAAGTGGCCGCGGTGCTGCGGATCTGCCGCGACGCCGGCATGCCGGTCACCGTGCAGGGCGGGCGCACCTCGCTGGTGGCCGGCACCGTCCCCGAACACGATGACGTGCTGCTGTCCACCGAGCGCCTGAACGTGGTGGGCGAGGTCGATATCGTCGAGCGCCGGATCCGGGTGGGCGCCGGAGCCACCTGCGCCGCGGTCCAGCGGGCCGCCGCGGCGACCGGACTGGTGTTCGGGGTTGATCTGGCCGCACGGGATTCGGCCACCGTGGGCGGTATGGCGTCGACCAACGCCGGCGGGCTGCGCACGGTGCGCTACGGCAACATGGGCGAGCAGGTGCTGGGGCTGGACGTGGCGCTGCCCGACGGTTCGGTGCTGCGCCGGCACAGCCAGGTGCGCAGCGACAACACCGGCTACGACCTGGCCGCGTTGTTCGTCGGCGCCGAGGGCACGCTCGGGGTGATCACCGGACTGGATCTGCGCCTGCACCCGATGCCGGCGCACCGGGTGACCGCGGTCGCCGGGTTCGACGATCTGGATGAGCTGATCGCCGCCGGCCGCCGATTCCGCGACGCCGATGGCGTTGCGGCACTGGAACTCATCGATTCCCGGGCCAGCGCGCTGACCGCCGAACACCTGGGCGTGCCGGCACCGGTCGACGGGGCCTGGCAGCTGCTGATCGAGATGGCCGGCGACACCGATCCGACCGAGCTACTGGCCGAGGCGCTGTCCGATTTCGAATTGGTGGGCGAACCCGCGGTGGGCATGGATGCCAGCGCGTCGACGCGGCTGTGGCAGGTTCGTGAATCCATCGCCGAGGTGCTGGGCTGGTACGGGCCACCATTGAAATTCGATGTGTCACTGCCGCTTTCGCAAATCAGCGGGTTCGCCGAGCGGGCCGCTGCGGTGGTGGCCGAGCATGCACCCGAGGCCATCCCGGTGCTGTTCGGACACATCGGTGAAGGAAATCTGCACCTGAACCTGGTGCGCTGCAACGTCTCCGAAGAAACCGAGCGGGAGCTGTACGCGGCGATGATGTCGCTGATCGCGCAGTGTGACGGCAATGTCAGCTCCGAGCACGGGGTGGGCACCCGCAAGCGCGACTACCTGACCATGTCACGCACCGACGCCGATATTGCGGTCATGCGGGCAGTGAAGGCGGCCTTCGACCCGACGGGGTATCTGAACCCGGCTGTGCTGCTGCGCTAATCGGTACGGACCATTCACCAGCTCGAACGGTTCGATGAGCATCGACGCCAGAAAAAAACATTGGGCACCCTGACGGCGCGATCAGTGGGCGGCGAGCGCCATGGTGACGGCGACCACCACGAAGATCCCGCCATACAAGGTAAAGGCGATTTCAATCCATCGAGGTACCTGTATGCACCGACGCATGAATGCGAAGCCGACGCCGACTGCGACGATCACCGGCAAGGTCACCGGCCACGCGTTCACCAGCAGCGTCGGGCCATAAACGAACAACCCCGCAGCCACCGCAGCGGCGGGGCTGACGGAGGAAGTCGGATCAGCAAGGGTGCGTCTGGCAAGGATCACCGCGGCGACGGCGCCCACGATAAGCACGGCGACGCCGGTCGTGAACAGGATCGACAGCAGCACCTGGCGTGGTGACGAGCGGTTATTTTCCATGGGCAATCGAGGGTAGTGTGCCGGCCGACGGTGCAGTGAGGGGTGTGGAGTTCGCGACCATCGTGTCACCGCTGAACGGGTTCAGATTTTCCAGTTCCCACTTCCATGCCGACATGTCGGGCCGCAATGCGTGAACCGAACTGTCTCCTATCCAATGGTGTCTTTCCAAGCTCGTCGCTGGGCCCAGCGCGCTTCCTGAATTAGCGGGGTCCCACTGCAACTGAACCGGAGCCGCTCCGGCACGGTACTGGTAGGTCTCCATGCTTGGGTAGATCGTGGAGTACCCGCCCATTTTCACACTGCTCGCACCGTCGGGCTCCAGCGTGATGCGGCCGTTCACCGTCGCGTTCACGTCAGTGGCCAGCGGCAGCTCGTATGCGTCGTGGGCGTTGTAGTCGATGGTCAGCTTGCCGTCGCTGCCTTGGAGAACGTGCACCGACGGAGTAGCCGCGGCCGCACCACCGCGTTGACCATCGACTGCGACGGTCGGATTCTGTCTCACCACGACCACTCCGTGGTCATAGTCGACCATCGCTGTAACGCGGGAGCCTTCCATGTCGGCCGTGGCGCTGGGGCCACGGTTGTCGCCGAAATTCTGTGGAAGCAACCTTCCGTCTTGAAGATCCTTCACGTCCTTTCCGGTGTTCCACACCCTTTCGGCAGGGATGAACATGTTTGTCCGGACCACACCGTGGCCCAGCTGTGGTGTGAACCGTCCGGCAACGACCTGGGCGGGAGCGCCGAGGTCACGAGGCCCGTAGGTGTGGGTATCCAGGGCGGTCGCCATGCGCCAGTCGTTCGCCGAGACCGGGTCGTGGCCGTACACCTGACGAAAGGCGTCCCGGCGATTCTGCTGTTGAGCGGCGTCCTTCGCAACCTCATCGGGTGTCAGGCCACCAGCCGGCACGGTGGGGTTCGCGGGATCGGATTGGATTGGTGAATTGCCGTCCGCCATAGCAATGGCGTTCGCCAGTTCTTCGTCAACCGCGTTGGCCTCGCCCAGGATCGCATCAAGTCTTTCCTGCAGGTCTGCGGACTTCTGCTGCATTTCCGCAGCGGTGCCATGGAATCCGTCGGAGACGATCCTGTCACCGATGGCGTCAACGGCGAACCCGGCCGCAGCAGCGTCGCTTCGCAGAGCTGCCAAGTCTCGTTTCACCTCTTCGATGCCGTCTGCGGCGCGATCGGCGGCCATCGCCACAGCCAAGGCCTCCTGCCCGTGGCTGTCGAGGTCTTGACGGCTGGTAGCTGCTGCCTTCTTTGCTTCCTCGCCCGCAGTACCGTGCCAAGTCTGAAACGCAGGCAGCGTCGCCATCGACTGCGATGCAAGCGTTGCTCTCAGCGACACTGCGCGCGGCGTGGAAAACAGCGCGCACCTGGCCGGCATCCCACCGATCGACGTCGGCTACCGAAAGATCTCCCATGCGATGTTCCGGTTACAGCCCCATTCGGTCGGTCAAAGAGCTGATATGCGAACCGGATTCGGTATCTGTACTGGTGTATTCGTGAGCGGCCGACCGCAGGCCGTTGCTGTACTCAACCAGCGTCGTGTAGTGGCGGGTTGTTCTCGATTCCCACTCGGAGGTCTTTTCAGCCAATGCTGCGGCGCTCGAGCCCACCCACCAGTTGTGCGCCTCCGTCATCGCCGTATAGGCCGAGCCGTGCTCAGAACGCAAATCATCAGCGGTCGTATCGACGTGACCTGCTGATATATGGATATCGACCGGGTCGACACGCAAGTTCCTCCCCATGTGTTCAGAGCCTACAAGGCATTCGAGAAGCCTCCCGACGCCGATTTTCGTGCGATGCGCACCCGGACCCGGGGCGCGTTGACCGAGTGTTGGTCTATAAACACCATGGCGCCCAAGCCCCGAGGCCGCGGCGGCAAGAACTGGCTGCGCCTACTTTCGCCCGGCCTCATACCAAACGCCGCGAACGCAACCAGGGGGCGGAAAATCGGCGAAAAAATCGCCACCAGGTTGCACTCGCGGCGCCCGACGTGCTCTGCGCCACTACGTCGAGTGCTTGCCGTAGATCCCCGGATCGGGCAACTCATCATCGCCGCGGTGGTGCCGCCCCCGAGGAGCAGGATCCGGCGGGACTGATTGCGGCACAACGGCTACCGGCTCCAACTCCGGGATCGTCGGATGCATCGGAGCCGGCTCGGCCCCGGCCGAACCCAGCAGATCGTCGACCGGCGCATACATCGGCGCAACCGCCGGGATCGGATCGGTGATCTGCTCGGCGGTGTATTCCAACTCGAGTTGGTCGCGGTCCACCGCGTATTCGAGGTAGTCGTCGAAATCCGGAAAATAGTTGGGCTCCACCGGTTCCGGCGCTGCGGCCGGACGCCGGGTCACCAGGGTGGACAACCGATCCTGCTGGCCGTGCAGGAACAGCGCGGCGATCACCCCGAACAGCGAGACAAACGCGGGCAGCAGCAGCGACTGCGACATCGCGGTGGAGAACGGTTCGTGCAGGAAGGCCGGCAGCCGCTGCATGGCGCCCTCACCACCGCCCGGTCGCTTACCGCCACCGGGCAACTCGGCGCTGATCCGTGATGTCATGAACGCGGCCATCCCGGCGCTGCCCAGCACCGAACCGACCTGACGCGTCGCGTTGTACACTCCCGACCCGGCGCCGGCCAACCGCGGCGGCAGACCACGAGTTGCGGTGGCGGCCAACGGCGACCAGATGAACGCCATGCCCACGCCCATCACGACGAACGGCAGCATCAGCCGCCAGATCGGCGCGGTCGGAGTCAGCTCGAACGACAGCCAGGTCAGCCCGATGGCCAGTGCCGAGAAGCCGCCCCCGACGATCGGCTGCGGGGCCACCCGGTCCACCAGCTTGCCGACCACCGGGGCCAGCATGCCCGAGGCGATCGCCATCGGCGCGGTCAGCAGCGCCGAGCGGGTAGCGCTCATGCCGCCCACCCCCTGGGCGTAGAACATCACCGGCAGGATGGTCGCGGTGACCGCGAAGCCGATGGTCGCCACCCCGATGTTGGACATGGAAAAGTCGTTGTCGGCAAACACCTTCAGCGGGATCAGCGGCTCATTCGGATTGATCCACTGCCAGTAGATGAACGCCGCCATGAACGCCAGACCCGCCAGGATAAGCAGCCAGATCCACCAGGACCAGTCGTGGGACTGCCCTTCCTGCAGGGCGAACACGATGCAGAACATGCCCACCCCGGACAGCACCACGCCGAGCACGTCGAACGGGTGCCGCTCGGTGGGCAGTTGCGGCAACAGCACGTACGCCAGCACCAGACCGAACACACCGATCGGCACGTTGACGAAGAAAATCCATTGCCAGCCAAGGTGGTCCACCAGCACACCGCCGAGCAGCGGCCCGACCAGGGTGGCCACTCCGGCCGTCGCACCCCACAGGCTCATGGCCACGCCGCGACGCTCCGGCGGGAAGATCCGGGTGATGGTCGACAATGTCTGCGGGGTCAGCAGCGCCGCGCCCACACCCTGCACCACCCGGGCCGTGATCAGCATGCCGATGCCGCCGGACAGCCCGCACCACAGCGACGCCACGGTGAACACCGCCAGCCCGCTCAGATAGAGGTTCTTGGGGCCGAACCGGTCACCGAGCCGACCCGACAACAGCAGCGGCACCGCATACGCCAGCAGGTAGGCGCTGGTGACCCAGATGACGCCGTCGTAGTCGGTGCCGAGCTTGTCCATGATCGTCACGTTGGCGACGGCGACGATGGTCGAGTCGACCAGGATCATGAAGAACCCGATCATCATCGCCCACAGCGCGCGCCACGGATGAACGGGCCGGTGCTCGTCAGACATGGGGCTTCTCATGGTTTGGGTCGGTTCGGGTGCCGACGCATCGGCCGGGCTCGTCTCGACGCTACGGATCGGGTGTGACGGGAACAAGTTGGCTGGTCGTGTCCTGCCGCTCGTGCCCGGAGGCCCCTACCTTGCCGACGGCCAGCAGCGCGACCAGCGCGATCACCACGCCGACGGTCATCACCACGGCCAGCGCCAACTCGCTGTTGCCCAGCGCCCCGACCACCGGCGCGATGGCCGCGCCGACGCCGAACTGAGCCGCGCCCAACACCGCCGCCGCGGTACCGGCGGCATCGGGATGCCGGGCCAGCGCGACCGCCGGGGTGTTCGGGATGACCAGACCCATCGCGGCCAGGATCGCCCACACCGGGACCAGGAAGCCCACCACCCCACCGATGTGGGTGAGCGTCAGCATCACGAACATCGCCCCGAGCATCGTCGCGGCCACCAGCGCCCACACC
>Ga0164242_10003458_pt1 | contig 18027 bp, 14 predicted proteins | sample OricomgcompostMG_FD_108783 | JGI IMG/M metagenome (GOLD analysis project Ga0164242, IMG submission 108783) | Miracle-Growth compost microbial communities from Emeryville, California, USA - Original compost - Miracle growth compost (MG) ... | reverse complement strand
GCTCTTGCTTCAGCTCTTCCCTCAGCTCTTCCTATTGCTCTGGCCATTTTTTCCCGATCTTCATTGTGGAGCTCTGTGAGAAAGTCCATTAATTCTTCCATTGTGTCTGTATTTAACAGGTTCCTGATTATATAATTTTTTCTATATAACCTTAAACCCAAGCTGATGATTGTCTTTTTCCGGGTTAAGCGGATATCAGCGGTTTAACAATGTCTTCTTCAACCCCAAATATGGCGGCTATTGAAGCGGCAGATTTCTCAAAATCCGTAGGAAAATTTTTGATAAAATTTTTAATTGCTGTAAGTTCCCCTTCGACTTTCCCTTCAGCTTTCCCTTCGACCTTACCTTCAGCTCTTCCTTCGGCTCTCCCTTCAACTCTTCCTTCAGACCTTCCTTTGTCTCTGGCTCTTTGTTCCCGGTCTCCATTGTGGAGTTCTGTAAAAAAGTCCATTAATTCTTCCATTTTACTTCTATTTAATTGTTCGGCAATTTCAATAACATTTTCAAAATATCCCTCTTTCATGAAATCTGGCATTTTGTCCAATTCGTGAAAGTTATTCAATAAAAAGGTCCATTTATAACGTTCAGATAAAGTATCCGGCCTTAATTTTTTTGCCTTTTTCAAATCCAGTAGCATTTTGAAGTCTTTACCCGTCAGTAAATCGCTGGGATCAGCTAAATTAACGGTAGCGTATTCATGTAAAAAATCCTCCGGTCCCTGCTTGTGTAATTGAAAATCTGCAATGCCAAGCACAAAGATGGCCACCTGGTCGAAATCCCATTTACTGCCGGGAACGGCAAGTGCCGTTCTGGCTTTAGCGTCATATAATGAAATCCGCTGGCTGTAAAACTGCTGGCGCTGTCTTTGCATTTCTGTCAGGAATACGGATCCGGTTTTAGGATCTTGCCAGACAACATCCGGATGGATACTTCTGGCGTCAAATGTACTTGGCGTTAACGGGGTGCTTAGCATCCTTAAATCGGTAAAGTTTATATGATGTCCCCAAAAGGCCTTGTGAAAGGGTATGACAACTTCATCTTTATACCGCGGATTACCCATTAGTAATTTGAAAATAAGATCTTTCTTGAGGTTTACAGGCTTCCCGTTCGCTAAGGACTGATCAGGGCTAAAAAGCTGGGCTCCTTTTTGCTTACCAGGTTGCCAACTTTCCCTGCTTTCCGCCACTTCGTGGCTGGTCAGGTTGCCCCACCGGTCCACAAACATCTCATATGGCTTGGATTTAGCCTGCAAATTTGAAAAAGGGAGGTGTTCCATTATTCAGGAAATTTGTCCAAATACTAATATACTGCTTTAGTATTCAGTGGTTAAAAAATGATATTCTGGCAATGGTAGGTTCAATACAAACAGCAGGTCATCAAAAATTTTAATTCTTAATACTTAGCTGCCAAGACAAAGGTAAATTTAAATTTTGATATAAAACTAAAAAATAGAAAATTATTTTAAAAAATAAATAAAATTATTAGCAACGCTTAAGCGTTATTATTCTAACTGCCCTTGTTTAGGTCGCAGTATGTTCTCAGCCAATAAAAAATCAGTCCCTAGAACAAGGCGATGGCGGTTCGTCATCCTCCCAATAATTACAATGATGACAGTAGCTTTTCGGGACACAATACGCTCTTTATCCGGTTTTTTGGAATTAAAAAGGGACTAACCATTTAATTAAATAGCCAGTCCCTTCGCTTGCATCGTAACTAAAACTGTATGTCGAATTGTACTTTTTTAAAACAAATATGGTAAGCGCTTAATGCATGCTTTGGCCGGTTGGATGGACATACAGGCTGATGTCCGTCGCGTCAATTAATCGCAGCCCGTCTTCAATAAGTTTAGTGAGACCGGGCTCGGTTGCCAACTTTTGCTCCAGATAAGTCCGTATTTCTTTTGCCTGCTCACCCAGCACTTCATGATGGGTCATGAGTTCTAATATTTCAAGGGGACCCAGCCAGTCTTCGGGATGGTTGTCGCGTAGCTCCACCCAGATGCCGGTTGATTGAGCTATACTGGCGTTTGTGGCTTCGTCTGCCCGCTCTGACAGATTATTTCTGATGGCTCTGATCTGACCGTAACAGTTTTGTTTGGCCTTTGTCTTTTCATCATACTGGATCTTGGGTTCCTCTGATGGAGCAGTAACATTCAATGGGTAATTCTTCTTATCTGCATGTCCATTAAATACAGAAATAATCTTTTCACCTATCGCCAAATCATAATTTCCCCAGGAGGGCTCAAAAATTATTTTATGATGCAGCCGGTCGGTAACTGTGCAGTTTTTAAAATGGATGAGCAGGTTTTTGCCTTCTTTGGTCGTAATACCCACCACCTCGCCTGAGACTTCGATACCCGATTCAAAACTAAGCGAAGTTTTATTTCCCGGAAAAACACCCATTTTTTTTAGCGTCAACGCATCCGCATTTTCCAAACCAGACTGCAGGTTCTTGAGCCTGCCGACAGGTGAACTAAACCCATCCGGATGATGGGAACGGTCATGGCCTGCCAGCTCGTTTTCCTGAAAGCTGAGTGATACGGGCCCTGTCAGCCGGATAAAAACCGGTTGCGGGGTATGCGACGCCTTATCAGTGGATGCCGGTAAATGCTGAGGGGCAGACCGGTCAGTATCGTCATGCCAGGCTTCACTGAAGATGCCACTGACCTGGAGGCCGGAACTGTAAACGGCCGTAGCGATGTTTTTGCTTTCAATGGCTTTATTCAGGCTAGGCAGACCGCCCACCCGGAAAGCCATCGTATCCGCAAAGGCTTCCAGGACGTCAATCAGGTTCTGAAAGGTAGGGGTGACAAATAGCTGCGGTTGCGCCTTCGTGATATCATAGGCCTGGTCGGCCGCCTGTAAGGTATACCATCTTTTTTCCACCTCGGGTTTCATACAGCTGACACTTTCTCCGATGGAGGAGAGCAGGCCCGCTCCATATATTTTCGGATCTTCCAAAGTGCCGATGAGCCCGTATTCAACGGACCACCAGTGGAGCCTGCTGAGTAAGGCCATCTCTGAGGGTGCGCCCAGATTTTTAAAACAAGCATCCAGATGTAGCTCCGCCTCCGCTATTTTCTGGGGCGCAGTTCCTGGCAGCTCCTTTAAAATAGACAGGGCTCTGATGGCATCATACAGCTCATAATCTTTGGCAGAGAACAAAGCCTTCGCACCGATGGCCCCAAAATAACTCAGGTAGTTATTGTAATCGGGATCCGCGATAATCGGAGCGTGCCCGGCGGATTCATGGATAATATCCGGGGTAGGGGTGTAGGCAATATGTTCCAGTTGCCTTATCTCTGCGGCAATCACAAGGACCTTGTATTCCTGGAACTCCATAAAGATGGCGGGCGGAATAAAACCGTCCACGGCCACAGCGCCCCAGCCGATGGCGGATAGATTATCATTCATGGTCTGCAGATCGGGAATATGCTCAATACTGAGACCTGCTCTTTCCAATCCTTTGATATAAGGATAATAAGCCACTTTTTTAAGATAACTGTAGTTCTGGCGCATGACATAGCGCCAGACAGCATGATCAATAGGCGTATACCTTTCATAATGCTGCGATACTATATATTGCCTTAAATGGGGCGGCAAACCAGCCACCTGGGGGTTATTAAAATCATTAAAAAGCATTCGGCTACCTTGTTTACGGATGGCAAGGTAATCATATTTTTATTAAATACGAACGTTTGTAAGTTAATAAATTTCCTTTATTTTTCAGGGAGGTATGGCATTTACGGAAAGCAGAGGGCTGGAGGGGATCCAAATAAAAAAGCAGGAGGCCTTTAAAGCGCTCCTGCTTGACTTAGTATTTTATAAATCGATGATCTATCCTTTAATCGCCTTGATGGCCTCTGTCAGCCGAGGTACCACTTCGAAGGCGTCCCCGATAATACCATAATCGGCTGCCTTAAAGAAGGGAGCTTCCGGATCTTTATTGATGACCACAATGGTTTTGCTTCTGTTGACACCGCCCAGGTGCTGGATGGCACCGGAGATGCCAATGGCAATATATAAATTAGGGGCAATCTGGATACCGGTTTGTCCCACATGCTCGTGGTGGGGTCTCCAGCCATCATCTGCCACAGGCCTGCTACAGGCGACAGCGCCATGTAATACATGTGCCAGATCCGTGATCAGGTTCCAGTTTTCAGGCCCTTTCAGACCGCGGCCGCCACTGACCACGATTTCTGCTTCCGTTAACGGAACTTCACCCTCTACTTTCTGTACACCGGTAATGGTTACCTTGCTTAGGTCAGGATGCAGGTCCAGCTGAGAGACGGTCGCCGTGCCGGCTGCTTTTTGGGCAGGATAGCTGTTACCGGTAAGCGTAATTACTTTTACAGGAGTATTGATTTTAACATGGGCAAAGGCCTTGCCGGAGAAGACAACTTTCTTAACAGTAAAGCCTGCCTCCGTATGTGTATCGGGCAGTGCTACCGCTGAACTCACCAGGCCGGCTTTTAGGCGAACGGCAACTCTGGGGGCCAGGGCAATTCCATTGGCATTGGCCGCGAAAATCACCACTTCTGCCGAAAGGGTGCCAGCGACTCCCGCTACGGTTTTGGCCAGCGCCTGTGCGTCTGCCTTATCAAAGGCTTCATCGGCTGCCTGATGGACAGCAGAAAGACCATAGGCACCCAGACCGGCTAAATCTTCATTGACTTTGCCTAAAACGATGGCTTCCGCCGTCGTGTTTAAATTTTTTGCAAGTGCAGCACCATAGCTGATGGCTTCCAGTGCTGATTTTTTAATCTGACCATCGGCGTGGTCAATATATATTAAAATTGACATGTTGTTTAATTCGTATTGATATTATGAATGTGCAATTATGCAAATCGGATCCCAAGGGAACGCGCTTGCAGTCAATAAAACCCAGGCTTAAAATACTTTTGCCTCTTCGTGGAGCAGACGGGCCAGTTCAGCTTCCTGTCCTGCTTCAATCATTTTGACACCGGTTTTAGCGGCCGGTAATTCAAAACTGACGGCTTCCGTTAACCGGTCAACGGCTACTGGTTCAACTACTTTAATGGTTTTAGAACGGGCCGCGATCACGTTACGGATACCAGCCATACGTTGTTTGGCCATTCCCTTCGCACAACTGATCAGTACCGGAAAGGCTACCTCTTCGGTCTGTTCACCGCCTTCGATTTCTTTTACCACAACGGCTTTGCCATTTTCTACAGTCAGCTTGGTGGCTACCGGGATACAGGGGATGTCCAGCAGTTCTGCCAGCATGCCCGGAACAGCGCCATCATTAAAATCAATGGTTTCTTTTCCTGTCAGGATCAGATCATAGGCGCCTTCTCTAGCCACAGCTGCCAGCTGGCTGGCAACGCTGAAACTGTCGGTAGGTTTTATATTCACCCGGATGGCTTCATCGCCGCCCAGTGCGAGGGCCTTGCGTAAAATAACATCGGCTCCGCTATCATCCACGCTTACCAGGTGAATGATGGTATCCGGAGCTGCTTCTTTCAATTCGATTGCACGCACCAGTGCATACCACTCATCGTATGGATTGACAATCCATTGAACGCCGTCTTCATTAAAAGCGGTGTTATTATCCTTAAAGGTTATTTTGGCGGTTGTATCGGGTGCCTTGCTTACCGCAACTAAAATTTTCATGTAGATAAAGAACTATTTATTAGAAAAAATGTTAAAATGATGGTTCCAAATATAGTACAAAACTACTATTTAGACTTACGAATTCCGCAAATATTCGCCCCGGCACGCTAATTTTGTCTCATGGACAGAATGGAACAACTCCGGGAGCTGTTAAATCAGAGCCCTAAAGACAGTTTTTTAAGACATGCTTTAGCGCTTGAGCAGGAAAAAGCAGGGGCGCTGCAAACCGCCATCCGGACCTTTGAGGAGCTGTTAGCGGATGATCCGGCCTATGTCGGTTCTTACTATCAGTTGGGTCGGCTGCTGGAAAAGATCGGGCAACCGGATCAGGCCATCGCGTGCTATGAAAACGGGCTGATGTATGCCCGAAAGGCAGGGGAAAAAAGGGCGCAAAACGAATTGCAAAGCGCGCTGGATGAGTTGTTGTACGATTAAGTCTTATCTTAAGTTGTTGATTTTTAAATATTTAATCAATTATTGTGGTTAGGCCGGCTATTTTTTGAATGTTTTATTGCTCAAAATTATTTGTTCATTAGAAATTATTGTAAATTGAGCATACATAAAATTCAATAGCTATGATTAAAATTCAGGAACTTAAACAGGGTGATTTTGTAATAGCCGTATATGAAGAAATGGAAAGAAGAGGCGTCGTTGCAGAAACCGCCCCTGATGAGAAAAAAGTGCGTGTTATTACAGAAAACGGAAAACAGGACTTTTGGTATGATGTGGAAAATGTATTTGGGATCGCGCTCTCAGACGCAGAAATGGGCCGGTTCGGTTTTGACCGGGAGCTTTTGTCTGACGGTGCGGTTAAATACAAGAAAAATGCTTTCAGGCTGGTTATTCCCAGAGAAAATGATTTCTCTGCCGTAGAAATGTGGTACAGGGAAGACATCCGTAAAAATCCGAATGTGCATTATGTGCATCAGTTGCAAAACCATTTTCATCAGATGACCAAGATCTATCTGGAGGAAGTGGTGAACGGGGCCGTGATTTAAGGACGGGGTCCTGCCCGCCGTCTGAACAGTTGCGCTACATAAAATAGTTGAAATGCTGTCTCTTAGAGACGGCATTTTTATTGACTCAAAGCGTTTGTTCCGTGCTGAGAGAGGAGCGCCAGTTCAGCCGCTGAGTATCCTTTTATTTGACCGTCCATCAAATATTAAAGGAAAATATCCTTATTTATCTGAACTTTAATGACCTAAGTTTTAATTTTTCTTCTATATAACGATCATTCATGAGTGAAAATGTATTAAGCATCCAACAACTGTCCAAAAGCTACGGGAGCCTGCAGGCACTAAGTGCCGTATCTTTTGATGTGCCCAAGGGGAGTATTTATGGTATATTAGGGCCTAACGGCAGCGGTAAAACGACCCTGCTGGGTATTTTGACCAATGTACTGCATGCGGATAGCGGTAAGTTTTCCTTATTTGATCAGGGGGATGCGGCCGACAACCGTAAACAGATCGGGACCTTACTGGAGACGCCTAATTTTTATCCCTATTTGTCTGCTTATAAAAATCTGGAAATCAGCGCAGCCATAAAAGGGGTTTCTACCATGCAGATCGATCCGGTATTAGACAGGGTAGGACTGCTGGCGCGCAAAAACAGCAAATTTAGTACCTTTTCCCTGGGCATGAAACAAAGGCTGGCCATTGGCGCCGCCTTACTAGGTGATCCCCAGATGCTGATTTTGGATGAACCGACCAATGGCCTGGATCCCAACGGGATTGCAGAGATCAGAAACCTGATTAAGGGGCTGGCCGTGGAGGGCAGGACCGTTGTAATGGCAAGTCATCTGTTGGATGAGGTAGAAAAGGTCTGTACCCATGTGGCCATTATTAAAAACGGCAAACTGCTGACCAGTGGCAGCGTATCGCAGGTGCTGGCCACAGGAGATGTTGTCGCACTGGGTGCGGCAGCTCTGGATAAACTCATGGGCATCTTAGGATTAATGCCCGGTTTTGTTTCTTATGAAAAAGCGGACAAACAAGTGCTCTTGCGTGCGGATCTGAGCGTCGTCAGTCTGGCGGACATCAATCAGTACTGCTTTGACCATGGGGTGGTGCTGGATCATCTGGTGCTGCAAAAAGCGTCACTGGAAGCCAGATTCCTGGAGATCACCCATTAGGGTAGCCGTTTTATTTCAAAGGTTTTACAAGGTACGCAATAGCGTTTTTACTTTAATTTTTACAACTTTTATATATGATGAAGAATCTGTCAATTGAATGGCTTAAATTAAAAAGTTACCGGACATTCTGGTGGCTGATGGGGCTGTTTATCCTTTGTCTGATCGGCAGCAATTACATTACCTATCAGTTAAAAATAGCCACTTCCTCCCAGAGTCACGGCACGCTGGATATTTTAATGGGCAGTCCCTTTGAATTTCCGGATGTATGGCAGACGGTCAGCTACGTCAGCAGTTATGTTTTGTTTTTGCCGGGCTTTCTGATGGTCATATTAATTACCAATGAATATAATTTCAGGACGCACCGTCAAAATATCATCGATGGGATGCGCAGGTCTGCATTCGCCCTGACTAAAATTCTGGTAGCCGTTCTGTTAAGTGTATTTGCCGCGGTACTGGTGTTTGCCATTACGGTTTTAACCGGACTTATTGCCGGCAGCAGCTTTAGCCTGACAGGATCCGTCTATCTGCTCTATTTTTTCTTACAGGCCCTGACCTATACGCTGGGCGGCCTCTTACTGGGTACCTTACTTAAAAAATCGGGCCTTTCCATTGCCCTTTATCTGATCTATATAGGCTTTATAAAAAATCTGCTGGCGCTGCTGCTGGATAAGTATGCCGGCGGAATCGGCAGTTACACGCCGGTAAAAAGTTCAGATGAGCTGATTCCCATGCCTTTTTTTAAAGCGGTGACCCATTCTCTGATCACACCACCAGACACCACCTGGCTGCTCATATTGACCCTTATTTATTTAGCCGGGTTTTACTGGCTTACGCTCTATCGCTATAAAACCCAGGATTTATAAAAACTGCTGTAAGGTTCTAAATAGGGAAGCTTTTTGATATTGTAGGACATATTTTGGTTGTTTTCTGAATGGAACAGCCAAAATATGCATAGTTTCTGCCAACTTTATTGCAGGTAAAATGAAGCAGGTGCTGTAATTTTATGCTTTGGCATTAAGGCCAATGTATGTACAGCAAATCTCAAACTATTACAGATCACTTATAATCCTATTATCATGGAACCGTCTACCCATTTGCGACAAAGCAACTGCAACCCAACCATAAAAAGAGGCCTCAGATGGCAGAAAAAAGCGGCCATAAAGCTGGGCCTGGGTGCATGCCTGTTGGCCGCTGCAGGCAGTGCGAGCGCGCAAAAAACAGTAACTACTGCGCCTCCTGCCCCGTACGGCGTGTTGCCCTCACAAAATCAACTCAACTGGCAGCAAAACAATCTGTATGCTTTTATTCACTTTGGCTTAAATACTTTTACGGACAAAGAATGGGGCTACGGGGATGAAGATCCGGCCTTATTTAATCCGCAGCATTTTGATGCGGACCAGATCGTGAAAAGCATCGCCCAGGGAGGGTTCAAGGCGGTGATACTGACCTGTAAGCATCACGACGGTTTTTGCCTGTGGCCTACTAAAACCACCACGCATAATATAACAAAAAGTCCATTCAGGAACGGTAAGGGAGATCTGGTCAGAGAAATTGAGCAGGCCTGCCGTAAATACGGCCTTAAGTTCGGTGTATATCTGTCACCCTGGGATAGAAATGCACCCAGTTATGGCTCGCAGCAGTATGTCGAGATGTACCGGGCACAGCTCACGGAACTGCTGACTCAGTATGGTGATATATTTGAGATCTGGCACGATGGCGCCAATGGCGGAGACGGGTATTATGGGGGTGCCAGAGAAAGGAGAAATATTGACCGGTCGACTTATTATAACTGGCCCAGCGTCTGGGCCCTGGAAAGAAAACTGCAGCCCAAGGCGCTTATATTCGGTGACATAGGAGCGGACCTGCGTTGGGTAGGTAATGAAAGAGGTTATGCGGGCGAGCCCTGCTGGCAGACCTTTACGCCGGTTTCCAACGAACCCGGTAAGGCGCCTTCCAATGGCACCATTAAAAGTGAACTCTCTACTAATGGCACCAGAAACGGCAAGTATTGGATGCCGGCCGAAGTGGACTTTTCTATCCGTCCGGGATGGTTCTGGCATGCCAGTCAGAATGATCAGGTCCGCACTGCGCTCAATCTCTGGGATCATTATTTTCTCTCTGCCGGCAGAGGAGCCTCCATGCTCTTAAATGTGCCTCCTGATAAGGATGGCCTGGTCTATAAAACGGATTCAATTGAACTTAAGTTATTCGGACAGCTATTAAAAGAAACCTTTGCAAAAGATCTGGCGAAAGGTGCCAGGGCTACCGCCACCAATATCCGCGGGGGTGATAAAAAGGATTTTGGTCCCCAGCATTTATTTGACGAGGATCAGTTTTCTTACTGGTCAACGGATGACAAGGTACATACGCCGGAAGTGACCGTGCAGTTAAAGGGAAAACAGACTTTTGATATTATCCGGCTGAAAGAAAATACCAAACTGGGACAGCGTATTGATTCCCTGCAGGTGGATGGCTGGCTGGACGGTAAATGGCAGCTAATAGCTGCCGCCAACTCCATTGGCTCCAATAAGCTGTTAAGGCTGCCGGCTAAGATCACCACGGACAAAATCAGGGTGCGGATAATCGCTGCTCCGGTTTGTCCTGCTTTGAGTGATATCAGTTTGTTTAACCAGTCTGCTTTGGTTGATCAGCTCCAACAACAGGCGCGCCAGCAGAAAAATACAGCTGCCGGCAATACCAAAGCTTCTGACTGGAAAGTAAGTAGTTTTCAGGATGCCAAAGCCTCTTTAGCCACGGATCTGGATCCTGCTACGGTCTGGCAGGCTGCGGATCAGACGGGTCAGCTGACCGTGGAGGCCGGTAAGGTAAGATCCGTATTAGGCATTCAGTATTTACCCGCTTCTAACAGTAAGGGTGCCATAGATAAATACAGCGTCTCGGTCAGTACGGATGGTAAAGACTGGCACCAGGTAGCCAGCGGAGAATTTTCCAATATTCTGGCGAGTCCGGTACTGCAATCCGTTCATTTTACAACGCCTGTGGCAGCCAGGTTTATCCGGCTGGAAGCCCTGCATACAGCGGACGGCAAACCGGCAGCTATCGCGGAACTTAGCGTACTGGAATAATCCTATTGTAATCTATCCAGGCAGCATAAGGCTTACCATAGGGGCCGGGTGAAGTCTTATGCTGCTTTTTGTTGAACCGGTTTGTGTGGAATTGAATAAGGGGCCTAGGTTGCTTAAAATATAAAACTTGAAATTGAGCCAGATACGTTTTTCCCGTCGCGCCGTTTGCATTTTCCTGCTGTTGATATCAGTCGCACGTACATCAGGCAGGAGTATGGACCCGCAAGAGGCATCCAGGCTGTCAATGACTATGGTTGCCGGCCCTAATATCGTTCCGGTGCCTTATAGGGTGCAGGTGGGCGAAGGATATTTTTTGACGCCTGATCATTACATAATTAAGACCAGTGGCATAAACCCTAAAGACCAAAGCAAAGCCGTGGCTGTGCTGGTAACTCAAATAGAGACGTTTATAAAGACCAGGCTTCATGCCACCCTTCGTAAAGCAACTAAAGGTCAGCCGGGGCTTACGAATACGGATAACACCGCAGCAATAATCTTACGCTTAGCGCCCCTGCTACCGGCAGAGCAGTCATCAGATACTTTGAAAAACAAGCGCATTGAACCAGGGCTTTTGCATTGGCAGGGTTACAGGCTGCGGATAAAAGGTCAGCAATTGCTGCTGGAAGCTGAGAGCGTGCAAGGGCTTTTCTATGGATGGCAGAGCCTGCAACAGTTGCTACTCCAAGCAAGTCTTACAGGAAGCAGGCAAATAGCAGCGGTAGACATACTGGATTATCCCAGATACGGCTTCAGGGCGCTGATGCTGGATCCGGCCCGGCATTTTTTACCGGTGGAGGATATAAAGCAGTATATCAGGACCATGGCTTTTTATAAATACAACTATCTGCATCTGCACCTGACCGATGATCAGGGCTGGCGGGTTCAGATTAAAGCCTTCCCCGGCCTCACCAGGCAGGGGGCCCTGGTTAAGACTGCTGACGGGCGCACGCAGCCGCTTTATTATACCCAGGATGAATTAAAAGATTTAGTGGCCTTCGCCGCTAAATATTATGTACAGCTGATCCCTGAAATCGATATACCGGGCCATAATACGGCCTTACTTACCGTCATGCCCCATCTGGCCTGTTTTCCAAGGACTTTTACCTTAAGGACAGAACCGGGCGTTTCCAAAGACATCCTGGACGCTTCCAACCCGAAGGTATATGCGGTGTACGAAAGGATTTTCAAAGAAGTCGCGGGCATTTTTCCCTGCACTTATTTCCATCTGGGGGGCGATGAAGCGCCGCTGGATACCTGGGAGCAGTCGGCCCGCTGCCAGACGCTCATTGCTCAAAAAGGGCTTAAAGATGCAAGAGGGTTAATGGCCTATTTTTTAAAGAGAAATGCGGCCGTGGTACAAAAGCTGGGTAAAACCCCGCTGTTCTGGTATGAACTGGATGTGCCCGGCTATCCGGAAAACAGCATCGCCTATTTTTGGCGCATGGGGTTGTCTAAGCAGGTCATCCGTAAAGCCGCCGGGCAGTCAAAGCGCCTGATAGGGGCTCCGGGAGAACATGCTTACTTTGATTATCCCATGAAGGCCTCTGAACATCCCTACGCGGACTGGATGCCGGTTACTTCTTTAAAGGATGTCTACCAGTTCAACCCCGGGTATGATTTTAATGATTCCATAAGTGCACTTGTCATGGGTGTGGAAGCTACCGTCTGGGGTGAATATGTCCCCAGCCTGGCTATTGCCAATCTCAGGACTTATCCGAGGGCCCTGGCCATGGCAGAAGCAGGCTGGTCTTTTATGGAAAACCGTGGCTGGGAGGCTTTTAAAAAAAGGGTGCAGGTGCAGTTGGGCCTGTTGAAAATACTGGGGGTAGATTTTGAAAATCCTGATCTGACCCTTTAAAAATAAATCTTTCAAAGGCATATAAATCCTAAGTGTCCGGAGCTGTAAGCCGGCAGTAACTTTTTAAGGCGGGGATCACTATTGCTATATCAATAAAATCCCCTAGCTTGCTGGTGGTAATTTAATGCGGCTGGGTCTTTGATGATGAATCCATCAGAGGCGGCAGTAAATTAAGACCAACCAATAAACGATCAGCATATCGATCATTCTTGTAATTTTGTTTTATGGAGATTACCCTAGATAAAATCATACCCATTCCGCTGAAGGAAAACCTGGAAAAGCGGCCTTCGGAGGTCTGGCACAGTAATATCCGGTTTAAGACCGGAGAAAAAGTAAAAATAAAGGCACCCAGTGGAACAGGCAAGACCACTTTGGTGCATTTTTTATATGGACTGCGTTCTGATTATACAGGCACGCTGAACTGGGACGGTAAGGCTTTAAACCATTTAAAGCCGGACCAGAAAGCCGGTTACCGACAAAAAGAAATCAGTGTTGTTTTTCAGGATCTACGGCTTTTTTCACAACTGACGGCCAGAGAAAATATTGAACTAAACCGCGTGCTGCAGGAACCCTATTATCCGGCCACGGTGATTGACGAGATGGCCGCCGCCCTGCAGGTGGATCATATTTTAGATCAGGCTGCCGGCATCTGCAGCTATGGGGAACAACAGCGTATTGCGATTATCAGAGCCCTGGTACAGCCTTTCAGTTTACTGATTATGGATGAGCCCTTCAGTCATCTGGATCTAAATAATACAAAAAAAGCGGCCGCTTTAATTGACAGGGAATGCGACAAGCGGGGCGCTGGATTTGTACTTACCGATCTGGATGAAGATCAGTTTTTTAATTACACCACTTATTTGACCCTTTAGTACGCTTCTTACTATGCTTAATATATTACTCAAAAAGATTATAAAAAAAGGTGCCGGAAGGGTTCGGTATGTACTGGCCATGGTGGGGCTGACAGTAGCACTGCTACTGATTCTGGCAGCCATTCAGTTGCAGGCCAATTATCAGCAGCTGCTGCATGGCAATAACGCGCAGGATAGTATTGCCAATTTTCTGGTGATCAATAAGGAAGTGACCGCGCAAAATGCCGGCAATACCAACCTGACGGATGAAGATATTGCGGATCTGAAAAAGCAGCCTTTTATACAGGGAGTAGGGGTGGTAACTCCCAGCCGCTTTAAGGTTGCTGCCAGCGGCGGCAGCGCACTGCCATTTTATACGGATATGTTTTTTGAAAGTGTGCCGGACCAGTTTTTGGACATATCGGATAAAGACTGGAAATGGGATGATAACAGCCAGTATATTCCCATTGTAATCCCCAACCAGTTTTTAGATATGTATAATTTTGGGTTTGCCAAATCCCAGAATCTGCCTCAGCTTTCTCATGACCTGGTTAAAAGCATCCCTATTCAGATTGACATACAGACGCCGCAGGGACAAAAGTCCTTTTTAGCGAAAGTGGCAGGATTTAGTGACCGGATCTCTTCCATTCTGGTTCCCCAGGCTTTTATGGAGTGGGCCAACCAGAATTTTGCCACGCAGCCGCCTAAAGGGGCTTCCAGGGTCATTATTCGAACAGACGATCCCAGCAATCCGGCCTTAATTGCTTATCTGGACAGCCATCATCTTTCCACAGATATGGAAAAGACCCGGTTTAGTAAATATCGCCAGATTGTAGGTTTTGTCGTGCAGGTATCGGGTTTTACCGGGCTGGCCATGTTTCTTTTTGCCTTACTGATCTTTAGCCTGTTTATCGAACTGACCATTGCCAGCTGCAGGGAGGAGATACGTTTACTCGTAACGCTGGGAGCCGCGCCCGGGCAGCTGAGCCGTTTTTTAATGAAGACCTTTTATCCCTCTAATATTATTATAGCAGCCGTTGTACTGATCGTTCTATCTGTACTTCAATGGCTCTTGTCCGGCGTGCTGGCGCATGAATCCATGGTTATCAGTCCTTTTATTTCCATTTATACGATCTCAGGGGCCGTGATTGTGCTGCTGATTCTATGGTGGGTGCATATACGCACGATTAAAAGGCAGATTGCGGGAACTTAGGATAATGCGTAAGTTTCTTTTGGATTGTTATGTATTGAATATCAATATCTTGATCTATGATCTGAAATAGGAACGCCCGTCTGTCCGTCTGGCGGACAGGTCGTCTGATGGCACGCACAGCGTAGATTTTGAATGGTAATTTTGTGCAGCCCGGTCATGGGTATCAGTGAATTGTAGGGCTTAAAAAGCTGCAGATTGAAAAATTAAATATTATATTTGACGGGTTGTTTTGTGAACGGGCGTTCGTTTGATCTAATACAAACATACAAGGAGCCTTATAAAATGACACCAAACTTATAAACAATACAATGGCTAAACAACTAACGTTAGAGCAGATCCAGAATTTCAAGGGCAAGTACCCTAAACAGATCTGGTATATGTTTTTGGTGGAAATGTGGGAGCGTTTCTGCTTTTATGGTATGCGTGGCGTACTGACTATTTTTATGGTTGACCAGGTGACTGGCGGATTAGGGCTTTCCGAAAGGAGCGCTAATTTACAATATGGAACCATTCAGGCCTTTGTATATGCCTTTACTTTTGTCGGAGGTTTATTTGCAGATAAAATACTGGGCTTTAAAAGATCCCTTGTATTCGGTGCCCTTGTGATGATTGCGGGAAACTTTATTATTGCCTTTAATCCGCATACTTTCTTTTATATAGGTATCACCTTTAGTGTTATCGGGACCGGTTTTTTTAAACCCAATATCACCTCCATGGTAGGTTATCTGTATAAAGACGGCGACCACAGGCGGGACGCCGGGTTTAGCCTTTTTTATTCCGGCATCAACCTGGGTGCCTTGTTAGGAGGAGCGCTTTGTGTGTATCTGGGTAAATCCCCTGAATACGGATGGGCGTATGCCTTTATGGCGGCCGGCACTGTGATGATTATCGGGCTGGTCACCTTCCTGCTCACAAAAAAATATATTCAGCCCATTGGTAATAAACCCGGCACGGAAGAAAACCTGCATATCGTTGAAATGGAACAAACCCAGCAGGTGGTGGAAGCCGATGTAAAACCGGTTAAACCGCAGGGTTGGTGGAAAGAATATCTGGTCTATTTAGGCGCACTTGCCAGTATCCCGATTATTTTGGTGCTGATCAAAAATGAGAATTTTACGACAGTATTTATGTATAGTCTGGCAGCAGTCGCGGTACTGTATTTTCTTTTCGAGTTATTCCGCCAAAAAGAGGTAGGGGCTAAATCCAAACTGATCGCTGCTTTTATTTTTATTTTCTTCTATTTTGTATTTGAGACCTTTTTTGAACAGGCAGGGGGATCTCTAGCAATTTTTGCCGACAAGAACCTGCACCATAGGATGCTTGGATTTTTAACCATTGATCCAAATATTGTCAACAACTCCGCCAATTCTTTCTTTGTTTGTATTTTCGGAGCATTAATGGGGCTGTTCTGGTTATGGCTGGCTAAAGGAAAGAAAGAGCCCAATACCATCAACAAGTTTGGTATTGCGTTTCTGTTAATGGCCTTATCCTATTATTTATTTTATTATCTGCGTTACACGGCCGACGATAAAGGGCTGACCTCTCTTGGCATTTTTACCCTGGCTTATTTTGTTATATCCATCGCCGAACTTTGTTTATCACCGATTGGCATGTCAATTGTAACGAAGCTGTCACCCAAGAAATTACAGGGTGTCATGATTGGGATGTGGTTTCTGGCGAGCGCTTACGGGCAGTATGGCGCCGGGTTGCTAGGGGCCAGCATGTCTGCAGCAGAGCCGGCCAAGGCGGCTCACCAGGCCACCGCCGCTGAGATTATCAAGCAGAACTTTGATCGTTTATATAGCTATACGGATGGATATAAACAAATGGCTATTTACTGTCTGGTCGCCGGTCTGTTGCTAATTATATGCGCCTCCCTGATTAAAAAATTAATGCGTGGCGTGCGCTAAACAACATTGAATGGTATTTAAAAGCAAAGTCGTTTTTGTCTTCTTATTGGTTTTTTGCGGAATTTTTTTGTCGGCACCGGTCATGGGGCAGAAAAAACTTATGGATAAACTCATCCATAAGTTTTTATCAAATGAAAAGGATACAGTCAAAAAAAATACCTTTTTCCCTTTCCCGGTAGCCTCCATGTCTCCGGAAACGGGATTAGAATATGGCGTAGCTGCGCTCTATTCATTTTATCTGGAAAAAGAGGATACGGCGACCAGGGTATCTACGATCAATATCATGGCTACCCATACTACGCACAATCAGTCTAAGGCTAAAATCGTGTCTGATGTCTGGAGCCGGGATAATCAGTATCATTATAGCTCAGAGCTCAGGTATTGGGATTTTCCCTACAGCTTTTATGGTATTGGTGCCAACACCTGGAAGTCAGACAAAGAATCTATCAATGAAAAAAGAGCCAGACTTACCTTAGCTGTCGACAAGCAATTAGCCAAAAACTATTACGCTGGCCTGGAGACGGGTTTTGAATATTTTAAAAATTCAGGTACCGATCCGGATGGCATTTATTCTGCCAACCAGTATTTTGGCAAATCAGGGGGTAAAAGAATTTATTTTGGCGTCAGGCAAAGCTATGACAGCCGGGATAAAGTGACTTATACGACCAAGGGGCTGTATGGGAATCTTCGGGCGGATTATACGCCGGGCTTCTTTTCCGGGGAGCAGTATACGGGTTGGCAGATGGCTTTTGATGGCCGTTATTTTACGCCCTTGACGGATAAGGTTGTTCTCGCGCTGAATGGTGTTTATGAAGGAATCTATGGCAGTCAGGTGCCTTTTTATATGATGAGCCAGCTGGGAGGAGAAAACACCATGCGCGGTTATTACCAGGGACGGTTCCGGGACAAGAATATGGCCACCATGCAGGCGGAGATTAAATACAGGTTTGTACCCCGTTTTGCCCTGGTTGGATTTGGTGGTGCAGGAACCGTATTTGGAGATCAGCCGCTGACCATTCACCATTTTAAACCAAACTATGGTGCGGGTATCCGTTATTTCTTTGACCTGAACAAAGACCTCTCTTTAAGAATTGATTATGGCTTCGGAGAAAAGCGTGCCGGAGAGGGAAGATTATCTGGATTTTATTTCTCTATGGATGAAGCATTTTAATGGCCTTGTGCTTATCTATTACTCCTTATTTAATCTTTCTGATCGACCAGGTCAGATACCAGGCTGTTGGCAGCAACATACAAAGCAATATGATCAGCAGTGTATAACCGCTTAGTGCTTTCTACTCCAAGCGCCAATTCAGAAAGCCCCTACTTCTCTTTACCGCACGCGCCG
>Ga0164242_10003457_pt1 | contig 18031 bp, 15 predicted proteins | sample OricomgcompostMG_FD_108783 | JGI IMG/M metagenome (GOLD analysis project Ga0164242, IMG submission 108783) | Miracle-Growth compost microbial communities from Emeryville, California, USA - Original compost - Miracle growth compost (MG) ... | reverse complement strand
TCGAGGTTGGGGCGGTTGACCCACTGCACCGGCATCCGGAACGGCTGCGTCTGCTCGGCGGCGTCCCCGATCTCGACGCTCTCAAGGTGGTGGATCAGGCTCGGCCCGCCATACCACGGCGTGTTCGCCGAGGGCGCGCTGGTGATGTTGTCGCCCTTGAAGCCGGAGATCGGGATCGGCGTGAAGTGCTCGATGCCGATGCTCCGCGCGAATTCGCGATAGTCGGCGACAATCTCGTCGAACATGGCCTGATCGTAATCGACCAGGTCCATCTTGTTCACCGCGAGCACCAGGTGGCGGATGCCAATGAGGTGAGCGAGGTAGGAATGGCGCCGGGTCTGCACCAGCACGCCCTTGCGCGCATCGACCAGGATCACCGCCAGGTCGGCCGTGCTCGCCCCGGTGACCATGTTGCGGGTGTACTGCTCGTGGCCCGGCGTGTCGGCGACGATGAACTTGCGTTTCTCGGTCGCGAAGAAGCGGTAGGCGACGTCGATCGTGATGCCCTGCTCGCGCTCGGCGGCGAGGCCGTCGACCAGCAGCGCAAAGTCGATTTCCTGCCCTTGCGTGCCGACGCGCTTGCTGTCCGCCTCCAGCGCGGCGAGCTGGTCTTCGAAGATCATCTTCGAATCGTAGAGCAGCCGCCCGATCAGCGTCGATTTGCCGTCGTCCACGCTGCCGCACGTGATGAAGCGCAGCAGGCCCTTGTTCTGGTGCAGGGCGAGATAGGCTTCGATGTCCTCGGCGATGAGGGCGTCGGGCACATAATCCCCCTCCCGCTTGCGGGAGGGGTTAGGGGTGGGTCTGTCTTCGGGGGCAGCCACTGACCCACCCCCGGCCCCTCCCGCAAGCGGGAGGGGAGATTCCTGAGCCATCAGAAATACCCCTCCTGCTTCTTCTTCTCCATGCCCGCGCCGCCGGCGTCCTTGTCGATCGCGCGGCCCTGGCGTTCGCTGGTGGTGGTGAGGAGCATTTCCTGCACGACTTCGGCCAGCGTTGCCGCCTCGCTCTCGATCGCGCCGGTCAGCGGATAGCAGCCGAGCGTGCGGAAGCGGATCGAGCGCATGACCGGCTCCTCGCCCGGCTCCAGCGGAAAGCGCTCGTCATCGACCATCAGCAGCAGGCCGTCACGCTCGACCGTGGGCCGCTTGGCCGCCATGTACAGCGGCACGATCTCGATCCCCTCGGCCATGATGTATTGCCAGATGTCGAGCTCGGTCCAGTTGCTGATGGGGAAGACGCGGATGCTCTCGCCCTTGGCCTTGCGGGCGTTGTAGAGGTTCCACAGCTCGGGCCGCTGGTTCTTCGGATCCCAGGCGTGGCTGGCGGTGCGGAAGCTGAAGATGCGCTCCTTGGCGCGGCTCTTCTCCTCGTCGCGCCGGGCGCCACCGAACGCCGCGTCGAAGCCGTGGAGGTCGAGCGCCTGCTTCAAGCCTTCCGTCTTCCACATGTCGGTGTGCAGCGGGCCGTGGTCGAAGGGATTGATCCCGCGCTCCTTGGCTTCGGGGTTCTGATAGACCAGCAGTTCCATGCCGGCTTCTTTCGCCGCCTTGTCGCGCAAGGCGTACATGGCCTTGAACTTCCAGGTCGTGTCGACGTGGAGCAGCGGAAAGGGCGGGGGCGCCGGATAGAACGCTTTCCTGGCCAGGTGCAGCATCACCGCGCTGTCCTTGCCGACCGAATAGAGCATCACCGGTTTCTGCGCTTCGGCGACCACCTCGCGCATGATGTGAATGCTCTCGGCTTCGAGGCGCTGGAGGTGGGTCAGGCGCTGCATAGGCTCGCGAATTGCCCATCGCGGCGCGCAACCGCAAGGGAAACCGCGCGGAGATTTTCTTTCCTTTGGCTAAGCCGCGGCCTTTGAAAGGAATTCGTCATCGCGAGCCCGCGAAGGGGGTGCGGCGATCCAGGGTTGGGGTGGAACCGCCCTGGATTGCCGCGTCGCCTTCGGCTCCTCGCAATGACGAAAAAAACTAAAGCCCCGGCGTGGGGAAGGGCGTCCACTCTTCATTTTCGGGCAGCGGAGCAAAGATCTCGTCGAGCATCTCCGGCGTGACGCCGGCGGGCACGGGAGGATTCCACCGCGGCGCGTTGTCCTTGTCGATCAGCACCGCGCGCACGCCTTCGGCGAAATCGGGCCGCATCATCATGCGGGCGGCGAGGCGGTATTCGGCGCGCATCTCCTCGGCAAAGTCGCTGCGAGCCGCGCCTTCGGCGAATTCGCGCAGCGCCACCTTGGCGGTCGTAGGGCATTTCGTGACGACAGCCTTGTGTTCCTTGGCCGCCCATTCCGATGGATCGGCCTCGAGCGCGGCAACGATTTCTTCAAGGCTATCGGACGCGAACAGCCTGTCGATCCGCTCGGCGTTGCCGGCGATCCGCGCCGGCAGCGGCTCAATGGACAATTCGTCGAGGATCGCGGCGGTTTCGCCCGGCGCCCGGGCGATCCGCGCCTTGGCTTCGGCGAGCCGTTCGCTCGGCAGGTAATGCGTGGCGAGGCCGGCCCACAGGCACTCCGCGCCGCCGAGCCGCGCGCCGGTCAGCGCCATGAACGCGCCGGTGCGGCCCGGCAGCCGCGGCAGGTACCAGCCCGCGCCAACATCGGGAAACAGCCCGATCGCGCCCTCCGGCATGGCGAACAGCGTGTTCTCGGTGGCGACCCGGTACTTCGCCGGCTGGGAGATGCCGACCCCGCCGCCCATCGTCACCCCGTCCATGAGGCGACGATGGGTTTGGAGTAGGTGAACAGCAGGTGGTTGAGGCGATACTCGGCAAAGAAGAACGCCCGGCCCGCCGCGCCGCCGTCTTCCAGCGCCGAGCGCCGCACCAGCGCCACGTCGCCCCCGGCGCAGAACCCGCGGGATTTCTTCTGGTCGCCGTCCGGCTCGGCGGCATGGTCGATCAGCACCGCCTCGACCGCCGGATCGTCGCGCCAGCGGAGCAGCGCTTCGCTCATGGCCTCGCACATGCCTTGCGTCAGCGCGTGCAGCGCCTTCGGGCGGGCGAGCGAGATGTGCCCGGCGCGGCCGTGGGTGTGGAGATGGACTTCGCTCACAGGTCCTCCCCGGAACGGGGAGGGGGACCACCGAAGGTGGTGGAGGGGCACAGGCGGCGCGCGCAGCGGGTGCCCCTCCACCATGCTTCGCATGGTCCCCCTCCCCCGGTGGGGGAGGACCGGTCGCGCACAGGCCTCATTGCCGCAGCAGATCCCGTCCGACGATCATCCGCATGATCTGGTTGGTCCCTTCGAGGATCGAATGCACGCGAAGATCGCGCCAGAAGCGCTCGATCGGGTAATCCTGCAAATAGCCGTAGCCGCCGTGAAGCTGCAGCGCGCGGTCGACCACGGCGCTCCCCGCATCGGTGGCGAAGCGCTTGGCCATCGCGGCGAAGCGGGTCTTGTCGGGGGCGTTCTCGGTCACCTTCACCGCTGCCCTGTAGAGCAGCGCGCGCGCCGCTTCGAGATCGGTCGCCATGTCGGCGAGGGTGAACTGGGTGTTCTGGAAATCGGCGATGGCCTGACCGAACTGATGGCGATCCTTGGTGTATTTCACCGCCTCGTCGAGACAGCGCTGCGCCCCGCCGAGCGAGCAGGCGCCGATGTTCAGCCGCCCGCCGTCGAGCCCCATCATAGCGATGCGGAAGCCTTCGCCTTCGCCGCCGACCAGGTTCTCCGCCGGCACGCGCACGTTGTCGAGATTGAGCGCGGCGGTCGGCTGCGAGTGCCACCCGAGCTTTTTCTCCTGCGCGCCGAAGCTGACGCCGGGCATGTCCTTCTCGATCACCAGGCACGAGATGCCCCTCGGTCCGTCGTCTCCGGTGCGGACCATGGTGACGTAAACCTCGTTCTCGCCGCCGCCGGAGATGAACTGCTTGGTGCCGCTGACCAGCCAATCGCCACCGTCCTTCACCGCGCGCGTCTTGAGCGCCGCCGCATCCGAACCGGAACTGGGCTCCGTCAGGCAATAGCTGGCGAACTTCTCCATCCCGATCAGGTTCGGCAAGTACTTGTCCTTGACCGCCTGTGAACCGAAGCGGTCGATCATCCAGCTCGCCATGTTGTGGATCGAGATGAAGGCGCTGGTCGAAGGGCAGCCGTAGGCCATCGCTTCCATGATCAGGGCCGCTTCCAGCCGCCCGAGGCCGATGCCGCCGCTTTCCTCGCTGACGTAGATCGAGCCGAAGCCGAGCTCGGCCGCCTGCCGGATCGTCTCGCGCGGAAAGACATGCTTCTCGTCCCATTCCGCGGCGTGAGGCGTGATCGCGTCGGCGGTGAAGCGTTGCGCCATCTCCTGGATGGCGAGCTGGTCGTCGGTGAGTTCGAACTGGCCGGTCATCGTTTTCCGTCCCGATTGCCCTTGCGCCGCTCCTATGGCGGCGGGCGAGGGCGGGCAAGGCGGTTTCTGGTGAAACTGTTCGCGCCTGCTCGAAAGTTCCGATTTGCGTCCTCTCCCCTTGCGGGAGAGGAAGGAGCCCCGCAGGGGCGGGAGGAGAGGGGTCGGCGGCCCCCTCTCCCAATCCTCTCCCGCAAGGGGAGAGGACTTTAGGTGCAGCCCGACCCTTACTGCCCGCTGCCGACAATCGCCTCCGCCTCGATCTCCACCTTGAAGGCCAGCCCTGCCAGCGCGGCTACCGCCACCAGCGTGCCGGCCGGCCGGGCGTGGCCGACAGCCTTGGTGAAGGCGGCGGTTACTGCCTCGGCATCCTTGATGTCGGTGACGAACATGCGCACCCGCACGACGTCGCCCGAATGGCCGCCGAGCTGGCCGATGTACTCGAGGATCTGCTCGAAGCAGCGTTCCGCCTGGCGCCCGGCGTCGGGCGAGACCGTGCCGTCCGCTTCGCTGCCGATGTTGCCGGAAACGATGATCCGGTCGCCGACACGGATCGCGCGCGTGAACTGTGCCTGCTCCTCGAAACGCGACAGCGGCGGAATGCGCTGGCGCCCGTCCTGTGGTTCGGCCACGATGTCGTCTCTCCCCCGTTGTGGTCTAGTTGCAGCTTACCGTCTCGATGACGTAATCGTCGCCGTAGCCGACGGTGGCGCGGTCGTAAGCGAATTCCAGCGTCACCGCCGTGCGCGGCGGGACCCAGCGCAGCCGGGCCGCCCCGGTGGCGGCGAGGATCGCCGCGCCGGTTTCGCCGGTCGCGCGCTGGCCGACGAAGCGCTGGCCCGGCTCGGCCCGGCAGTGGTTGGCGGCGGCCCGGCCCGGCCCATCGGCGGGAACGGTCGCACAACCGGCCAGCGCCGCCGCGCCCAAAGCCAAGGCTGCGAGGATTCGCATGGTCTCTCTCCTCAAGCGCATCGCCGGAGAAGCGGCGGGATGCCTACTGACAGCGTGTATAGGTGAACGGCTTCATCGTTGCACCCTCTCCGATTTCGCGGCGGACGAGCATCTCGCCCTGGAGGTCGAACACTTCGTCGGTCGTGCGGGCTCCGTCCTTGCCCTTGAAGTCGAAGGTGCCGCGGAAGCGGGTGTCAGTCGCTTCGGCCACCTTGCTCAGGGTCGCCGTCGAGCCGGTGAACTTGAGCTTGTCGGCTTCCACCGTCAGCAGGCCTTCCGCGCCGGCCTTGCAATCGTCGGGCGTGGCGCCCCAGCGGCCCTGGAAAGCCGCGGGAATGGTTGTCGGCAGCGGCGTGGGAGTGGGCGTGGCGGTGGCGGCCGCTGTCGGCTGGGCTTCGGAGGAATTGCAGGCTGACAGGCTGACGGCGGCGGCAACGGAAACGAACAACAGGGAAACGCGCATTAAATTCTCCTTGGTCGAGTCTCCCCAGCTCGTGCGCCCCGTTAACCTCTCCTGTCCGCCGGGACAATCGCCTGCTAGGACGGCGTTCGAGGAGGCGTGCGATGGCCGGATTGTGGTTCGAGGAATTTCGGATCGGGCAGGTGTTCGATCATCCGTTGCGGCGCACCGTGACCGAGACCGACAACCTGCTGACGAGCGCGCTGACGCACAACCCGGCGCCGCTGCACCTCGATGCCGAGTATATGAAGGGCACCGAATACAGGCGGATCCTCGTCAACTCGTGCTTCACGCTCGGGCTGATGGTGGGGATTTCGGTCAACGACACCACGCAAGGCACAGCGGTCGCCAACCTCGGCTGGGACGAGGTGCGCTTTCCCGCGCCGATCTTCGTCGGCGATACGCTCAGGATCGAGACCGAGGTGCTGGAGGTCCGCGAGAGCAGGAGCCGGCCGCACCAGGGCATCGTCACGTTCGCCCACCGCGCCTACAACCAGAATGGCGAGCTGGTCGCCCACTGCAAGCGTGCCTCGCTCCAGCGCAAGCGGCCGGCGTAAAGGCGAGATTTCACTTTCCTACACGGGTCGGTTTGTGCCTTAAGATTCGGGATGACGCGCTCAGCTTCACCTCGGCCGAAAGCCCCCTCCGCACGCAAAGTGCGACCCTGTGACTTTCGCCGGAAATCGGCGGAATCCAGTCGTTTTTAAGGATTGTGCTCAGGGTCATAGGGTGTGACTTGTGTGACTCTCGCGGTCCATACGCCAGACTTCAAATCGCGTCCGGACTGCATTATGTATCTTGATACGTAATTTGTTGGAGATTCGCGATGCCGCTCAAAGTCGAACCGATCCTGCCGCGATTCGGCGCCGTCTGCTCGGGTCTCGATCTGACCCGCAAGCTGACTGCGGACGAGGTCAGGCAAGTCACCGAAGCGATGGACACCTGGGGCGTCACCGTCTGGCGCGACACTGGCATGTCCGATGCCGACCACGTCGCATTCAGCCGCAACTTCGGCTACCTCGAACGCGTGCCGCGGCGCGAGGGCGTGCCTTACCGGCTGCCGTTCCGCGAGCTGTTCGACGCCTCGAATCTCAACGAAAAGGGCGAGATCACGCAATACCCGGCGGCGATCCAGTATCGCAAGGGCGACCGCCTGTGGCACACCGACAGCGCCTTCATGGAAAAGCGCACCAGCTATTCGCTGCTGCTCGCCCACAGCGTCCCGCCCGAGGGCGGCGAGACCTGGTTCGCCGACACCCGCAGCGCCTACGAAGACCTCCCGCAGGAGACGAGGGATTTCCTGGAAGGCAAGGTCGGCATCAACTCCCTGTGGTGGAGCCGCAAGCTCGCCGGCGCCGATATTCCCGACGAGGAGATCGAGGAGCGCCCCACCGCGCGCCACCCGCTGGTCCACGTCCACAAGGGCTCCGGCCGCAAGACCCTGTTCATCGCCGCGCACACGATGGACATCGAAGGCATGGACAAGGCGGAGGGTCGCGCGCTCATCAGGCAACTGATCGAGCATTGCACCCAGCCGCAATATACTTTCAGCGTGAAATGGAACGCCGGTGACATGGTCATCTGGGACAACCTGTGCTCGATGCACCGCGGCGGCGAATACGCCTACGACACCTACAAACGCGACATGCGCCGCACGACGGTGCGCGAAGGTACCGAGCCGCACACGATGGACATGGGCGACGATCCCTTCAGCCAGCTGTTCGCCAGAAGCCCCCGCGTAGTCGACATCCAGGGCGCGCGCGTCGCCGGGCGCTAGCGGACTGCTGTTGCTGCAATGGTGCCCAGAAGAGGACTCGAACCTCCACGGGGTTTCCCCCGCCGCCACCTGAAGACGGTGCGTCTACCAATTCCGCCATCTGGGCACTCGCAGCCGCGCGGTCGTTGGAGCCGTGCGGCGGGTAGGGGCGGGCCGATAGCGAAGGGGGCGGGGCGTTGTCAACGACTCCGGCGCAGCCGTTGCGCCGAAGCGAGCGCGAGAGGCGGGTGTGCTTGTTGTTGACCGCTGCCGGATGGCTGTGGCAAGCGGCCGATCCGTTAGCGGGCGTAGCTCAATGGCAGAGCAGAAGCTTCCCAAGCTTACGACGAGGGTTCGATTCCCTTCGCCCGCTCCACCGTTATCGTTGGTTCCTGGTTTCTGATCGCGGGCCCAGCGCCGCGATTGCGTTGAGACGGCCCTTCACCCGATCTCAATTCCGCGGCCCTATGGCTTCGGATCAGTGCGATCCAATCGATCAAAGCTCGGATCGCCGGGATCGCGCCAGCTCGCGCCTCTGAGGCCGTCAGCGCGATGAATCCTGCCTCGTTCGACCCGGCGGCCGTTGTTACGTGGCAGGGGCGTTATGTTACGGTAATTTACCTTGCCGCGCTTTTGAGCAGAGATATGTCGCGAGTGACATCAAGCTTCGGCCTCATTTTGGAATGACGCAATCTTGTCGCTTCCCGCTCGCGTCAATGAGAGAATTGAATCATCTTTAGCTTCACCATCAATCCAAAGAGGCACCCTCTCCCGATAGCTGTGCAGCGGTAGGCGACGACGGCATGCGCGCACTCTTGCTGATCGTCCATCGTTGGGCCGGATTGACCGTCGCATTCGTACTGGTCGTCACAGGTCTGACGGGGGCGGTCTTGCCGTATCAGGATCAGTTGCGATCATTGACCGCACCAGAAATCTGGAACGTCGAAAAACCCAATCCTGATGCGCGACCGCTCTCCGGATTGGAAATGATGCGGCTGGCCGAAGCATATTCGGGGGGCACCGTCAGCTATATAGAATTGGTTCCGAAGCCCGACCATGCGTTTTCGGTGTTTGTCGGCCCCGGTCCTGGCGGTGCTCCGGCGGATTACGACCAGGTCTTCATCGATCCCTATACGAGCAAGATTCGCGCTGCGGTGCGGTATGGGGATCTCAAAGATGGCGCCATAAACCTGGTGCCGTTCTTAATCGGCTTCCACTACAGTCTGGCGGCTGGCTTGTGGGGCAGTTGGATTCTCGGCGTTGCCGCGCTGATCTGGTGCGGCTTGTGCGTTGCAGGATTTTTCCTGACGCTGCCGCGGAGTAATGGCGGTTGGCGTGAGACGTTCCGCCTCTGGCGTGGGGCGTGGGGTATTCGCCGGCGCCAGGGAATACAGGTTTTCGCTTTCGACCTGCATCGTGCGGCCGGCTTGTGGTTGTGGCCGATGATGCTGGTTTTCGCCTGGTCGGCGGTCGCATTCAACCTCGACGGCGTTCATCATCCGGTCCAGCGGTTCCTGGGCGCGCAGGGGCTCTATCGCCCGATCGACAATCCTGCGCCTGCCGTTGGAAAAGCCATGTCGCCGGAGAGGGCCGAAGTGCTTGGCCGGGCGCTGATGGCAAAGGAGGCCCAGCAGCGCGGCTTCACCATTCGCGCACCGGAAGCCTTGAGCTTCAGGCCTTATGCTCATCTGATCGGCTATTATGCCCGGACCAGCCTCGATGGTCCAACGGATCAAGGCTCGACTGTCGTATGGTTCGACGAGGTTTCCGGGCGAGAAGTAGCGTTCGAGCGGCCGTTCGGCACAACCGCGGCCGATGCGGTCGACAAGGCGACACGCATGCTCCATACGGCCGCGCTGTTCGGTTGGCCTTACAAGCTCTTCGTCAGTTTCTTCGGCCTCCTGACTGCCGCAACCGCGATCGCGGGAGTCTACATGTGGATCCGCCGGAGCGATAAACGTCCGCGCAAGGTGGCTTCTGCCAGGGTGCCTGCGCAATGATCTCCCTGTCCGTGTCGATCATCTGGCTGCTGGCCATGCTTGCCGCCGCCGCGCACGTGCAGGACGCGAGGCGAAGCCTTGGCAGCGGCATCGCTACCGCGTTGTCGTTCATGGCGGTCGCGCCTGTCGCCGTATGGCTATCGCCGCAGCCCAATTGGGTCGGCGTTCTGCTGGGAGTGGGCGCATCCTGGCGACTCATCGCCGGTCCTCTTCCGCGCGCCGGCGGCCCGCTCGCCGGGGCCAGCGCCGCGCTTGCCGCCGCCTTGCAGATCGCCGGCGGAGTATCGCCATGGCTCGCCCTGCCTGTCGCGGCAATGGCCCTGATGATCGCGTCCCTTTGGCGGGCCGGCTCAGGTGCGAACGATAACTTGCGCGAGATTGTGCTCGTCACCGCCGCGCTCGGTTTTCCGATCGCCGGCCTTGCGGGTGATCTGATTTTTGGATGGGCATCAGCTTCGATGCTCAACGTCGGTGCGATGCAGCCGGTTGCGCCCGAGCCGCCTCTATGGGCATTGGCGGTTGTTGGCCTGGCTGTTGTCGCGGGCGTCGTACGGGGGATTTGGATCAAGCGATGAATTTCGGCGATCTTCTTGAGAATGGTCTGTTCGCACTCGGTCAGGTGCTCCGCCTGCCGGTCATGCTGTTGCTCTGGGTCTGCGTGGCACTGGCCTTGTTCTATGGGGCCAGTTACCTCGTCGAGGCGGTGCGCCGCCGCAGCGAACGGGCCGGCTTCGACATCAAGGAATGGTTGCAGGCAGGCCGAGTGCTCGATGCATCCGACGAGCGGCAGCGGGTCTTGCCGACCACGCTCAGGCGGATGCTGGGCGATATCCAGGCGCTCGACGCCGACAAGGCGCTGCACCACGGTGGGCTCGAGAACGTCGTCGCCGAGCATGAAGAGCAGTTACGCCACGGCCTCGACGGTCCGCGTGCGCTGGTCAAGCTCGGCCCGAGCCTCGGCCTCATCGGCACGCTGATCCCGATGGGCAGTTCGCTCGCGGCGATGGCCGCCGGCAATCTGAACGCGATGGCCGGGGAGATGGTCGTCGCCTTCACCAGCACGATCATCGGGCTGGCGACGGGAACCTTCGCCTATGGCCTCGTCGCCTTGCGGCAGAGCTGGATCAGCGCGTCGATCCGTGAGCAGCGCTATCTTGCCGAGGTGGCTGCGGCGGAACTGGAGTCTCGTTGATGGGGCGGTTCATTAAACTCGCCGCTCCTGACGAACCTGCGGAGGAAGACCCGCTGTCGGGCGTCGCCAACCTGTTCGATGTTTCGATCGTCTTCATCGTGGGCCTGATGATCACGCTGTTCTCGGTCTATAACATGGGCGACCTGATGAGCGGGCAGGGCCAGGTGACGATGGTCAAGACCGATGCCCGCGGGATGCAGGAGGTCATCGTCAAGAAGGGTGAGACGATCAAGGCCTACAAGCTCTCCGGCGCGACCGGCAAGGGTAACGGAGAACGCTTGGGTTCCGCCTACCGGCTCGCCAACGGGCAGATCATCTACGTGCCGGATACGCCCGGCAAATTTACCAATCCCCCGGCCGATGCGACTGCTCCGACTCCTTAGCCTCCTCGTCCTCGCGCTCATGCTGGTGCCGTCGGCCGTCTTCGCGCAGGCGGCGAACCAATCCACGCAGGCATCCGACAGACCTGTCCCGGCACCGGGCAAGGTGCGGCTGGGCTATGTCTTCTCGGACGGCAACATTCCGGGCACGCTGGCGGCCTATCACAAGCTGCTCGAAGAGCATCCCGAATTGCGCGGCAAGGTCGAGCTGCAACTGCTCGCGGAATCGACTTACGACGACACCCCGGCCGACAAATTCCGGGCGAGCGACGTGCTGGTCTATGACGTGATGAACGAGCAGATGCTCGGCAAATACGATCAGGAGCACAAGATCGATCTCGTCAAGGAAATCGGTCACAAGGGCATGGTGCTGGGCGTCGGCCAGGGGCTGCAAGCCGAAGACGCCTATGCCGCCAAGGGTATCGTGATGGACAAGGAGGCGCAGGCTTATTGGGCCAATGCCGGTCCGCAGAACACGCTGGCGCTGATGGAGCTGGCACTGACCAAGGCCGGCGTTCCCGGCCTTACCCCGCCGCCGCTCCAGCCCTCGCTCGATTTCGGCTATTACTACCCGGACGGGAAGGGGGGCCGCGTGTTCGCCACCTGGGATGAGTTCCAGGCGTGGATGGCGGCCCACAACAAGCTCAAGCCCGGCGCGCCGCGCATCGCCATCGGTTTCTTCAAGGCGACCTATTATACCGGCGACACCAAGCTGCTCGACGCGCTGATTGCCGAGATCGAGAAGCGGGGTGCCGAGGCGATCCCCGTGTTCGGCTATCCCGGCGCTGTGGCGTTCGACAAGTTGCTGGGCGAAGGGGACCAGGTACGCGCCGATGCCGGGCTCGGACTGTTCTTCCAGTTCAACGATACCGAATCCGCGAAAATTCTGGAGCGCGTCGGCATCCCCGTAATCAACCTGATCAGCCTTTATGGCCGCAGCGAAGCGGAATGGCGTTCATCGACGACCGGGCTTTCGAGCTTCGAAGGCACTTTCAACCTGGCCGCGCCCGAACTCGCTGGAACGATTGCCCCCACGGTTGTCGGAACCAAGGAAAAGGTCCCCGATCCGGTTTCCGGTCTGAATTCGGTGATCACCAGCCCTATCCCCTCGCGCGTGGCGATGGCCGTCAGCCGGGCGCTTCGCTATGCCGACCTGCGCCGCAAGGCAAACGCGGACAAGAACGTCGCGCTGATCTATTACAATTTCCCGGTCGGCAAGGCGGGCATTTCGGCCAGCTATCTCAACGTCGCCGATTCCCTGGCCAATATCCTCGGGCGGATGAAAGCCGCCGGCTATGACATCGGCGGTCCGGCGCCGACTTCCGATGAAGTTCTCGCCGCCGTCACCAAGGCGCGCAATATCGGCAGCGACGCGCCTGGCGAGCTGGAGGAAATGCTCTCGCAGACACCAGCCGAGCGCATTTCCATGGCCGAATACAAGGGATGGCTCGATACGCTGGCGCCCACGCTCAAGGCCAAGATCATCAAGGATTGGGGCGAGCCCGAGCAAAGCAAGCTGATGGTCGAACGCAAGGACGGCCAAGCCTCGTTCATTGTGCCTTATGTGCGCTACGGCAAGGTCCTGCTGATGCCACAGCCGGCGCGAGCCTGGGGCAAGAACCTCGAACAGCTCTATCACGCCAAGGACATGGCGCCGCCGCACCAATACGTCGCGGCCTACGAATGGCTGCGTAACGATTTCAAGGCGGACGCGGTGGTGCATATCGGCACTCACGGGACGCTCGAATGGCTCGACGGGCGCGACGCCGGGCTGGGCGAGGAGGACGCGCCGGACGCGCTGATCGGCGATCTGCCCGATCTCTATGTCTATAATGTCGATGTCGTTGCCGAAGGGCTGGTGGCGCGCCGCCGGGGCATGGCTACGTTGATCGACCACATGACGCCGCCGTTCAAGCCGGGCGGCCTGACCGAAGATCTCGCCAAGCTTGACGAGCTGTTGAACGATCAGGGCAAGAACGAACTCAAGAACCCCCAGCTCGCCGCAGCTTACGGGCGCCAGATCCGCGAAGCCGCGGTCAAGATGGGGGTGGCGAAGGATCTCGGGCTGGACCCGAACAAGGATTGGACCGACGACGATCTGCACAAGGTCGAGGACTATGTTCTCGAACTGAAGAAGCAGACGATCCCCTATGGCCTGCACGCCTTCGGCCGGACGCCGGAGCCCGATGCGGTGGCGAGCACGGTCAAAGCCATCACCGAGGTCGATCGATCGAAACTGCCGGACGAGCACAAGGTCTTCGCCGAAGACATGAAGAAGCGCATCCTCGAATCCGGCCCGCGCGAGCTGGACGATCTGATCCTCGCGCTGGGCGGCAAGTTCGTTCCCGCCGGCACCGGCGGCGAGCCGATCCGCAATCCCGATTCCTATCCTACGGGTGCGAACTTCTACGGCATCGATCCCGACAAGATTCCCAAGCCGGCTGCCTGGGACATGGGCACCAAGCTCGCCGAGCAGATGCTGCAGGATTATCGCCAGAAGCACGGGCGCTATCCCGCGAAGGTTTCGTTCGTGATCTGGGGCGACGAGACGATGCGCCACGAAGGGGTGCTGGAATCGCAGATCTTCTATTTGCTCGGCACCAAGCCGGTGTGGGACGCGCGCGGCAAGGTGGTGGATGTCGAGGTGATCCCGCGCGAGAAGCTGGAGCGGCCGCGCGTCGATATCGTCATCGCCTCGGCTGCTGAGGGCATGTTCCCGAACCTGACGCGCCTGATGGACAAGGCGGTGCAGGAAGTGAAGGCGCTCGACGAAAGCGACAACCAGGTACGCCAGCACTATCTTGCCGTCAAAGCGGCGCTGATCGCCAAGGGCGTCAAGGCGGAGGATGCCGACAGAATGGCCGGCGTGCGCATCTTCGACGAGCCGCCGGGATCGTTCAACCTCAACACCTCGACGATCGTCGCCAACAGCGGTTCGTGGGATTCCGATGCCGGCTTCGCCAACGATTACATCCGCAAGATGGGCTATGGCTACGGCAACGGTTACTGGGGGCAGGCGATGCCGGATGTGTTCCGCATGGCGCTGTCCGGCACCGACACAGTGGTACATTCCAACTCGACTGCGCTCTACGGTGCGCTCGATAACGACGACATGTACATGTACATGGGCGGGCTCGTGTCGGCGATCCGCAACGTGGACGGCAAGGATCCTGAAACTCTCGTCACCGACAGCCGCGATCCCGGCAACCCCCGCATGGTGACGCTCAATGAGTTCATCGGGAAGGAGTTTCGCTCGCGCTACATCAATCCCACCTGGATCAAGGGCATGCAGAAGGAAGGCTATGCCGGTGCTGGAGCGATGCGTGAATTCGTCGAATACCTCTGGGGCTGGAATGCCACGGTGAAAAGCTCGGTCGACGATCAGATGTGGCGCGAAACCTACGAGACTTATGTCGAGGACAAGGATCACCTCGGCATGAAGGAATACTTCGAAAGCAAGTCGCCGTTCGCCTATCAGGACATCACCGCCCGGATGCTGGAGACGGTCCGCAAGGGTTATTGGAACGCCGACGCCAAGACGCGCGCCCATCTCGCCAGCGAATATCTGGAAAGCGTGGTCAAGCACGGAGTGAATTGCACGGTCGTCTCGTGCGGCAACGCCCGCATGCTGCGCTATGCGCTGGATGAGGCGAAGAAGGCTGGTGTGCCGGCGCCAGTGATCGACAAGGCCCGCGCGGATTTCGAAAAGGCCATGGGCCGCTCCGTCGATTCCGCTGCGGCCGAACTGGAATCCTTCGCCAAACGCAATGACGCTCGGGAGCAGGCAGAACAGGCAGCGGGGCAACGGCTGGTCCATCCCACGGCCGCGCGGCCATCCTCCGCGGCGAACGCCCCTGCAACGTCGTCCGTGACGATGCGGCAGGCACCATCGCGTAAGGCCACCCCGACGGCACCTAACCAAAGGGCTGCAAAGAGCCGCAAGCTGCCGACGCAGCTTGAAGGCAGGGTCATGACGGAGGAGGACCGCTCTACACGCGTGCAGGCACCGGTCCGCCCGCGGATGCCCGTGCTTTCGATGATGGATGTGCTGTGGCCAGCGGTGCTGTTTCTGCTGCTGCTTATCGGATGGCGCCGGCGTGAACTGGCGCAACTACGCCTTGCGCCCTCGCTCCGCGTCAGTGGCTGATCTGTAACGAGGCCACTCGCGCGACCGACGAAGTGACATGGCCGTGGCCGGCCGCGCCTTGCACCCGGTAATCGTTCCAGGCGACGAGAAAGCCGGAGCCGGCCGCGCGAATGGCAGGTATCGACGCTTCTCCCTTGGTCGGCTTGAACACGCGGACAGGGCCGAACGGCTTGCCGTCAGCCGTGAAGGTTCGAGTCAGGACGTCGCGCTGCCCCGAGACGACATCGCTCCATGCCAGTCCAATGATCGAGCCGTTCCAGACTACGTAGGCCCCGATGGAATCTTCCTGACTATGCGACACTCGCAGCGGCGAGAGCATGCGGCCCTGTTCAAGCGCTTCGAGCGGCTCTGCGACCAGATAAACCTCTTCGTTGCCGTCTTTCTCATCGAACCATGTCAATGCCGCCTGGCCCGTGCTGTTCACCTGGAGATCGGGGTAGAGTGAGGCGAAGCCGTCGTTTGCGCCCAAGGTCATCTGCCTCGCGCCGCTTGCGCCGACCACTATCATTTGTAGCTCGTGAACTTGGCTGGAGACCGCCGCGTCGTAAACGACGATCAGGTTGCCTCCGCTGACACAGGCATTGATGTTCCAGGTATCGCGATTGGCAAGCCCGATTTGACGGGCCGGCCCCAATGGCTTTCCGGTCAGCGTAAACCGTTGGTGCCATACCGTTGCCCGGTTGGTATGATCATCTTCCCGTGATTGTTCGATCCAGGCGGCTTCGAGGTGATCGCCCAATTGCCGGACTGTCGGGTTGCGCACCTGCTTGCTGGAATGGCCAAACCCGGTTTCCCAAAGGCGCTTCCCATCGGGCATCGTCGATACCAGCCGCCCGGACAGGTGACCGGCGGAATCCTTTTCGTACCAGGCCGCCACCAAGTCATCGCCAGCCGTTATCAGGTCGGGCTCGTAGGCGTGCCGTTTGCCGTCGCTTATCTTGAGGGCCCGCCCAGTCAGCCTCCCTCCGGCGCCGACCCTTTGCAGATAGATCGCTGCTTCCTGTCCAAAGCCGCCGTGCCACGCAGCGAACGTACCGTTTGGCGAAACCGCCAGGCTGAGTTCGTAAGCATGCATTTCCGCCGCTTCCGGCTCGGTCTGCTGAGCGCATCCGGCCGGAAAGCAGGCGGAAAGCACGAGAAGCAGCCAGATCCGCCCTCGAAGACCTGCGCGGGGATTCGGAGAAGAAGACGGCTTCAAGCCGCGCCTCTCACCCATTTCAGCCGATTACATCAGAAGCTCAGCCTCACGCCGCCATAGGCGCTGAGACCCAGTGTCTGGAAGCCGGAGGTGATCTGGTAGTATTTGTCGAACAGGTTCACCACGCGGCCATACAGTTCGATCTTGTCGGTGATCTTGTAGGAGCCGAGCAGATCGACGACCGCATAGGCTCCGGTCGGCGCGTAATATCCGGCCAGATTGCGGTCCTGATAGCGGACCCGCGCCGTGATCGAAGCCCTTCTGGTCGGGTTGACGGTGATCGAGGTTGTCCCGACGTAGCGCGGGTAACCGGGATCGATATAGGGCTGGTCGCCTGTGAGCGAGGTATCCTGCTTGTAGTCCACATAGCTGAAGCTCTGGTTGAGGCTCAGCCAGGTTGCGGGCTTCAGGGCCAGACCCAATTCGACACCCTGCGCCTTGGAGCGGCCGAACTGGACATAGCAGCCATAGGGGCTGACGCAGCTCGGATCGTAATTGAAGCCGATCTCATTGTGCTTGTAGTTGTAGAAATAGGTCAGTTGCGCGCTGAGCATGCTGCTCATCGTGAAATCGACGCCCAGGTCACCGCCCCGGCTGGTTTCGGCTTTCAGATTGGGATTGCCGTACTGCTGATCGAACAACTGATAGAGACCCGGTGCCTTGGCGCCGGTGCCGTAGCTTGCCCGCACCTTGGCGCGGCCCAGCACATAGGCGCCGGTGACGCGCCAGGTGTCGAAGCTGCCGAAACGGCTGTTGTCGTCATGGCGTACCGCACCCGTCAGCGTCAGCCCTTCGAGGGGAAGCAGTGCAAGTTCGCCGTAGACCGAGCCGGTGTGGACGTGTGCCTGCAACAGAGAGCCATAGGCGTTCTGATGGTCGCGCTCCCACTCGTAATTGCCGCCGATGTTGGCCCGCACCGGACCATTGCCGCCATAGGAGATGTTGCCGCCGATCTCGTCGCGTGTGCCGTCGTAAAGATCGCCGGTGGGGCTGTTGTTGATGCCGAAATAGAGGCGCCGGGCATTATAGCGGCTGCCGGTGACGCCGACCTTCCACTTGTCGTCGTCGCTCTTGTATTCTGCTTTCCCGCCGACGGCATATTCGCGCATCTTGACGTAATCAGTGCTGTCGGCCGGGTAGGAGACGCTATAGTCCGCGCTATAGCTCGAACCGTCGGTATCGGTGTGGCTATCCTGCCAGAAGCCCGTCGCCATCAGGGAGACATTCGGGTTGATCTCGTAACCGATCCGTCCCGAGAAGCCATAGCGCCAGTATTCGTCCTGCTCCGCCTGGCTGTTGCTGATCGGCGGGTCGAACTGGCGGGGATCTTCGGCGGACGGGCCGCCCTGCCTGTAACCCGTAGCGGTCAGACGGAAATCCAGCGCGCCGCTCTTGCCGAGCAACGTGGCGCCGCCGCTCGCTTCGCCGTGAGAGCCGCCTTCGGCTTCAGCATTGGCCTCGAGCCCGTCCTGGGTGGCGCGCCGGGTGATGATGTTGACCACCCCGCCGATCGCTTCCGAACCGTACAGCGAGCTTTGATTGCCACGCAGCACTTCGATCCTGGCGATGTCGGCTGAAGTCAGGTGATCGGGCGAAAACTGGGTGCTGGTGGA
>Ga0164242_10003456_pt1 | contig 18036 bp, 15 predicted proteins | sample OricomgcompostMG_FD_108783 | JGI IMG/M metagenome (GOLD analysis project Ga0164242, IMG submission 108783) | Miracle-Growth compost microbial communities from Emeryville, California, USA - Original compost - Miracle growth compost (MG) ... | reverse complement strand
CGGCTCACCGCCGGCGATCGAGACCATCGGGGCGCCGGAGTCGACGACCGCGCCGACCGCCTGCTCCACCGGCATCCGCTGCTTGAGCATCGACGCCGGTTCCTGGATCTTCCCGCAGCCGGCACACGCCAGGTTGCACGCGAACAGCGGCTCGAGCTCGACGAGCAGCGGGAACTTCTTGCGGCGCTTGAGCTTCTGGGTGATGAGGTACTTGCCGATCGCGAGGGACTGGTGCAGCGGCATGTTCATTCTCAAGACACCTCTCGTGGGAGTGTGAAGTGCACGGACTCCTCGACGCCCTCGGCCTCGCGCGTGCTGACCGGCCCGAGGCCCGTCAGGCCGGCGACGACCTGGTCGACGAGGTACGGCGGCGCGGACGCGCCGGCGGTGATCCCCACCCGACTGACACCTTGCAGCCAGGCGAGGTCGACCTCCCCCAGGTCGTCGACGAGGTAGGCGGCCGCACCTTCGGCGCGGGCGACCTCGGCGAGGCGCTGGGAGTTGGACGAGTTGTGGGAGCCGACCACGATCACGAGGTCGCTCTCCCGAGCCACCGTCCGGACCGCCTGCTGGCGGTTGGTGGTGGCGTAGCAGATGTCGTCCCGGCGCGGGGCGCGCAGCTGCGGGAACCGCTCACGCAGGACGGCGGCGGTCTGTTCCGCCTCGTCGACCGCGAGCGTGGTCTGCATGACGTAGGAGACCTTCTCCGGGTCGGCGACGGAGGCGGTGCGGGCCTGCTCGGCATCGGCGACGACGACGACGTTTCCGGGCGCCTCGCCCAGCGTGCCCTCGACCTCCTCGTGCTCCTCATGGCCGATCAGGAACACGGTGTGGTCGAGGCCGGCGAAACGCCGTACCTCAGTGTGGACCTTGGCCACGAGCGGGCAGGTCGCGTCGATGACGTTGAGCTGCCGGGCGGCCGCGTCGGCTCGCACCTGCGGCGCGACACCGTGCGCTGCCAGCACGACCGTGGAGCCCTCCGGGACCTCCTCGACCTCTTCGACGAAGACGGCGCCCTTGCGTTCCAGGCCGGCCACGACGTGGCTGTTGTGCACGATCTGGCGGCGGACGTAGACCGGGCTGCCGAACCGGTCGAGCGCGCGGTCGACGATGTCGATGGCACGGTTCACGCCGGCGCAGAAGCTGCGCGGCGTGGCCAGCACGACCTCACGCTCCGCGGTGGCAGCGCTCCAGTCCGCGAGCACCGGGCCCGCCTTGCGCAGGGCGCCCAGCGCGGCGAGGCCACGGGCGGGCATGTCGAGGGAGAGCAGCCGCTGGTCGGGAGTGTCGACGATGGCACGGACGACGACGGCGTGCTCGGCGCCGCGCAACAGCAGCGAGGATTCGGTGTCCACCGCGATGGCACCGGTCGTCGCAGCCAGCTCGGCCCGCGCGGCCGGGTCGTCGATGACCCGCTCGGTGGTGACCACCGGGCCGAGGTGGACCCGGAAACCGGCACGGCGCAGCGCACCGGCGAGCAACGGCGCCGCGGGCAGCTCGTGTACGTCGGTCGGGTCGGCGATCGGCCCGATCACGCGGGTCGCCACGACCAGGTCACCCGGCCTCAGCTCGGGGCTCAGCGCACCGGCGACACCCGCGACCACGACCGGGCCGGCCGGAGGCTCGGGCAGGGCGCGGGAGCGGCCGGTGCGGCGTACCTGCCCGTCGAGGGCCGGCCGCAGGGCCAGCCACTCGGTGCGCAGCGGGGTCAGGAAGGTGGCGCTCATGACGCCTCGACGGACGTGCTCGAGATGCGGCGGGCGTAGCGACCGAGCGCCCACATCGGGAAGACGACGCGGTACATCTCGTAGCCGATGTAGAAGTAGCCCGGGAACCCGGTGCCGGTGTAGAGGTCCTCGTCCCAGCCGCCGTCGGCGCGCTGCGTGCTGAGCAGGTGAGCGACACCGCGCTCCACGAGCGGGCCGTCCTCACCGGCCGCGAGCAGGGCGAGCAGGGCCCATGCGGTCTGCGAAGGGGTGGAGGCTCCCCGACCCACCCAGGCCTTGTCGTGGTAGCTGCGCAGGTCCTCGCCCCAGCCGCCGTCGACGTTCTGGTGCTCGGCGAGCCAGGCGACAGCGGCTCGGATGGCGGGGTGGTCGGTCGGGATACCGGCCTCGACCAAGGCCGGTACGACGGCGCCGGTGCCGTAGAGGTGGTTGGCGCCCCAGCGGCCGAACCACGAACCGTCCTCCTCCTGGTTGTCCAGGAGCCACTCCACGCCGCGGCGGCACGCGGGCGAGTCGGCCAGGCCCTCGATCGCCATCATCTCCACGACGTGCCCGGTGACGTCCGCCGACGGCGGGTCGATGACGTTGCCGAAGTCGCAGAACGGCAGCTTGGTGGGCAGCTGGTGGTCGTTGTCGGCGTCGAACGCGCCCCAGCCGCCGTCGTGGGACTGCATGCCGACCGTCCACGCGACAGCGCGGTCGAGCGCGGCCCGGAGGCGCGCCGGCTCTGGGTGGCCCACGCCGCGTAGGGCGAGCACCATCTCCGCGGTGTCGTCGGTGTCGGGGTAGACGTCGTTGGCGAACTCGAACGCCCAGCCCGCGCTCGGCAGATCAGGGCGCTGCACCTGCCAGTCGCCGTCGGCGGTGACCTGCTCGGCGAGCAGCCAGTCGGCGGCGCGGAGGACCGCGGCGTCGTCGGACGGCGTACCGGCCTCGAGGAGGGCGGCGAGGGCGAGACCCGTGTCCCAGACCGGTGACTGGCAGGCCTCGAGCCAGCGCATCGGCCCCTCCGGGCCGTCGGGCAGCTCGACGAAGAAGCCGTCGAGCCCGGCGATCGCGGCCTTCATCGCGGGGTGGTCGAGCGAGTAGCCCATCTGCCACAGCGCGAGGATGGAGTAGACCCACGGCGGCTGGATGCCGCCCCAGCCGCCATCGGCCTCCTGGCGGGCCAGGATCCACTCCGCGGCCTGCCGCATCGCGACCCGGCGCAGCGGGTTGATCGGCAGCTTGCCGAAGGCACGGACGCCGACGTCGAGGCGCTGGAAGAAGCCGCCGACCGTCCAGAGCGGGTCGAAGCGGGCCGGTGTGGCGCCGGTGAGCAGCGGCGCGGCGTCGAAGGAGACCGGCACCACCGGTCGGGTGGCGCTGACGATGGTCAGCGGCACGATCGTCTGCCGCGCCCAGCAGCCCCACTGATAGATGTTCAGCGGCGCCCACTTCGGGAGGAACATCATCTCCGGTGGCAGCGTCGGACAGGCGTCCCAGCTCCACAGGCCGACCAGCGAGAGCCACATGTGGGTGAACACCCGGGCCTTCTCCAAGCCGCCGTGCGCGCGCACCCAGGAGGCGGCGCGAACGAGGTGCTCGGCGTCCTCCGCGTCGCCGGCGAGCCGCAACGCGACCCACGCCTCGACGGTCGTGGAGAGCGTCCCGGGCGCTCCCGGGAAGTCGCCCCAGCTGCCGTCGGCACGCTGCTGCGAGCGGATCCAGCGGGCGCTGCGCTCCTGGTCCTCCGGTACGACGATGTCGAGCACGTGCCGCAGGAGCATGTCCTCGGCGTCCATCGTCACGTTGGTCGCGAGCTCGCCCTTCCACCAGCCGTCGGGGTGCTGGCGGGACTTGAGGTGGGCGACGCCGGCGTCGAGGGCCGCCCGGACGTCGGAGGGGTCAGCGAGTGACCACTCGACGGGCCGGAACTGACCACTCGACGTGGGGTTGTCTTGAAGAGTCACAGCTTCCGCTCCGTCACGAAGTGGGCGAGGTCGATCAGCGTCTGGTGGGCCGTGTCGTCGAGGCCGATCCCGTCGAGGGCGGCGAGCGCGTTCGCGACGTGGGTGTCGGCGGCGGTGGTGGCCCATTCGCGCCCGCCGGCCTTCTCGATCAGGTCGGCGGCGTGCTCGAGCTCCTCGTGCGACACCTCGCTGCGGGCGCGTCGGGAGGCGAACCACGTCGCCAGGTCGGCGCCCGCGTCACCGCCCCGCTCGATCGACCAGGCGACCAGAACCGTCTTCTTGGCCGCAGCGAGGTCGGCGAAGACCGGCTTGCCGGTGACGGCCGGGCTGCCCCAGATGCCGAGCAGGTCGTCGACGATCTGGAAGGCGATGCCGAGCTCGGCGCCGAAGGTGTGGCACGCGGCGACGGTGGACTGTGGCGCGCCCGCGAAGATCGCGCCGAGCGAGGCGCTGACCGCGAGCAGGGCGCCGGTCTTGTCGGCCTCCATCCCGAGGCACTCGGCCAGGCTCACGTCGTCGCGCCGCTCGAAGGCGACGTCGAGCGCCTGGCCGCGGATCACCTCGCGGGTGGCGACGGCGAGCGCAGCGGCCGCGGGGTCGGCGTGGGGCCCGGCCTCGGCGAGGATCTCGTGCGCCAGGGAGAGCATCGCGTCACCGGCGAGGATCGCGGTGGTGTCGTCCCAGACCGACCACACCGTCGGGCGGTGCCGCCGCTCGCGGTCGCGGTCGATGATGTCGTCGTGCACCAACGTGAAGTTGTGCACCAGCTCCACGGCCGCTGCGCCCGGCACCGCGGCCTCGACCGCACGGTCACCGCCGATCGCCTTAGCAACCAGCAGCGCGAGGCCCGGCCGCAGCGCCTTCCCGGCGCCGCCGTCGGCGGGAGTGCCGTCCGGCTCGCACCAGCCGAAGTGATAGGAGGCCACCTGACCCAGGAACGGGTCGAGTCGGCCGACCGCCGCTCGCATCGCCGGCTCGAAGAGCGTGCGCGCGTGGGTGAGCCACTCGACCGCGTTGGTCGTCGTGGTACTGGTCGTGGTGTCGGGCTGCATGGTCATGCAACTACCTCCAGACGGCTTGGTCGGTCCTCGAGCACGGCCTGAGCCGCGGCCTCGCCGCTGCGCACCGCGCCCTCCATCGTGGCGGGCCACCCGGTGGCGGTCCAGGCTCCGGCGACGTAGCGACCCGGCTGCCGGGTCCGTGCCTCGGGCCGGAACCGGGCGGTCCCAGGGGCTGGGTCGAAGGTGGCGTGCCGCTCCCGGGTGACGAAGAAGTCGCGCAGCCGCGCGTTCCGTGCTCGGGGCAGGAGCGCCTCCAGGTGCGGGACGAAGCGGGCTCGCAGCTCGGCGACGGGCAGGTCGACATAGGCCTGCGCGGCCGAGAGCGAGACCGCGACGTACTGACCCTGCCGCAGGCCGCTGTGAGCGGTCCGGTCGAAGACCCACTGCAGCGGGCCGTCGATCGCGGCGGTGAACGGCTCGTCGAGCACCTGGCGGTCGTAGACGAGGTGGAGGTTGATGATCGGCGCGCTGCCGAGGCCCTCGACCCAGTCCTCTCCCTCGGCGGCGGGCAGGTCGAGCGCGTCCGGCGGAAGGAGACGCCGCACCTGGTCCGGGGGTACGGCGAGGACGACGGCGTCGGCGTCGATGGCGTCCAGTGAGCCGACCCGCTCGCCGGTGCGCACCTCCACACCGGCGCCGGCCAGCGCACGAAGCGCCGCCTCGCCGTGGAGCTGCTGGAGCGGCACACGGGACCAGCCGATGTCCGCCGCGTCGGCCGATGACAGCAGGCCGAGCTGGAAGACGGTCGCAGCCAGGGCCAGCGAGGCACGGTCGGCCGGTGCGTTGAGGGTGGCGACGCCGATGAGGTCCCACAGCGTCTCGACGGCCCGGGTGCTCTGACCGTGCGCCTGCAGCCAGTCGCCGAAGCTGCGTCGGTCGGTGGCCGGGGCATCCCGGTCGAGTCGGCCGAGCGCCAGCACGGCCGGTCCGAGACGCGCCTTCTCGCCCAGGCCGAGCCAGGGGTAGGCGACGAGCGCGCCGGCGAGATGCAGCGGCGGCCGCAGCGTGCCACGGCGCAGTCGGCCGACGCGGTCGGACGCCTCGCTGCGGACCGGAACGTCGAGCCGGTCCTGCAGCTCGACCTGATCGGTGACACCGAGCCGGTCGAGAAGCGCGAGGTAGGCGGTGCAGCAGCGCAGGAAGACGTGCTGCCCGTTGTCGATCCACAGCTCGTCCTCGCCGACCGTGCGGCGGAAGCTGTGGGTGAGACCGCCCAGCCGCGGGCGGGCCTCGAGCAGCGTGACCTGTGCGCCGGCGTCGGCGAGCCGCAGCGCGGAGGTGATGCCGGCCAGCCCTCCGCCGATGACGGTGGCCCTCACGAGCCGCCCCGCAGCAGCGCACCCACGGCGACCCGGGCCTTCTCCGCACCGGAGAGCCGCAGGCGCTTGTCATAGACCTGTACCGGGTCGGCGGCGATCCGCCGGTTGAGGTGGCGGTAGATGCCCGCCATCGCGGTGCAGCAGGCGGCGCTGCGTCGGTCGAGGTGCGGCACCAGTCGCAAGCCCAAGCCGTACCAGTCCTCGGCCCGTGCGGCAGCATGCCGCAGGTAGGCGGCGAGCCTGCCCTCCGGGTCGTCCAGGTCACCGGCCGCGTCGGTGCGCAGCTCGATGCCCCACTGCTCGAGCTCGCTCTGCGGGAGGTAGATCCGGTTGTTGCCCAGGTCCTCGCGCACGTCGCGCAGGATGTTGGTCTGCTGCAGCGCGATCCCGAGCTGGTCGGCGAAGAGACTGGTCCGGTCCACCTGACCGTCTCGGGCATCCGGTAGCGCCCCGAAGATGGAGAGGCACAGTCGGCCGATCGCGCCGGCGACGCGGCGGCAGTAGACGACCAGGGCATCCCAGTCGGCGATCGTGACGAACTCGGCCAGGTCGGTCTCGACGCCGTCGATGAGCTCGCCGAAGGCAGCCAAGGGGATCGGGTAGCGGCGGGCGGCGTCGGCCAGGGCCACCAGCACCGGGTCGGAGCTGTCGTCAAGATGCTCGAGATCGGCCCGCAGCTCGGTGAGCGCCTTGAGCTTGGTCTCACGCGGCAGGTCACCGTCGCCGATGTCGTCGACCCGCCGGGCGAGGGCGTAGACCGCGCACAGCGCGGTCCGCTTCGGGGCCGGAAGCAGCCGGATGCCGTAGTAGAAGTTGCCGGCCTCGGTGCGGGTGATCCGCTCGCACTCGACGTAGGCCTCCTCGATCGTGCTTCCCACGGTCATCGCCTCCCTCATGCTCGCCCCCTCACCAGCAGTCTGAGTGCCAACGCCGCCGTCAGGGCCTTGCGCGGCCGCGTGTCGCGGGCGAGTACGTCGCCACCGCTGGCCCGCAGCGCTGCGACGGTCGCCAGTCCCCCGGCGGCGAACCCGGCCACCGCCACCCGGGCCCAGCCGGAGAGCTGGCCCACCAGTGCGGACCCCTCCTTCAGCCATTCCTCGGCGCGGTCGGTCTCGGCCAACACACACCGGCGCAGCGCGGCACTCGCCGTCGCGGCGTCGAGGTCGGTCTCGGCTGCGGCGTACTGGCGAAGGGAGTCCTGCGGGAGGTAGACCCGGCCGTTGCGGCGGTCCTCGCCGACGTCCTGGAGGTGCTCGACCAGCTGCAGGGCGGTGCAGACCTTGTCGGAGAGGGCGATCCGCTCAGCGCTGGACTGGCCGAACAGCTCGAGCACGATCCGGCCGACCGGGTCCGCCGAGAGCCGGCAGTAGCCGACCAGATCCTCGAAGGTCTGGTAGCGCTCGACGCGCTGGTCCCGCAGGTTGGCCTCGATCAGGTCGAGGAAGGGCTGCTGCGTGAGGCCGCACTCGTGCACCGTGGCCGCGAGGCGGCGCAGGACCGGAGCGAGCGGAGTCGCGCCGTGCCAGATGCTGCTGGTCGCCTCGCGGAACTGGAGCAGGGCCGCCTCGCGGTCGCCGGCGTAGGAGTCGCCCAGCTCGTCGACGCTGCGGGCGTAGCCGTAGACGGCGTGCAGGTGCTCGCGATGCCGGGCGGGCAGGAGGCGCAGCGCGACGGGGAAGTTCTCCCCGGCCTCCCGGTCCTGCCAGGAGGCCGCGGTCTGCACGGCGCTCATATCGTCATCGAACACCATCGGCGCGCGGAGTTCTGCCCTTTACGTTCGCCAATTCAGGGGCGAAACTTGGCATCTCATGACAAACGTTGCCGACACGCCTGGCGAGAGCTCCCTGGACGCGCACCTCCTGGCCGAGCTCGAGCACCGCCTCAACGACCGCCTCCCTGCCCTGCTGACGGAGGTACGGGACCGGCTGGCCGACGACTGGCCGGACTACGCCGCATTCCTCGACAGCGAGCTGGGCAGCATCGAAGAGGGAGCCGGCAGCTTCCTGCACTCGCTGCTCCTGGCGGCCGCCGCGCCCCACACCGCGCCGGTCGAGAACCAGCAGGTGGTCCAGCTGCTCTTCGAGCAGATCGGACAGCTGCAGTGGCAGACCGGGCACGACCTGACCCGCCTGCTCACCGCATACCAGCTGGGCGCCCGAGTGGCCTGGCGCCACATGTCCGAGGTGTTGCGCATCGTCGACCTGTCCTCGGAGATGACCGCGGTGCTCGCCGAGAGCCTCTTCGACTTCGTCAGTCACCTCAGCCGGGCCTCGACCGCCGGATACCTGCAAGCGCAGGGCGCCGACTCGCGGGCCCGGGAGCACCACCGCGAGGACCTGGCGGACCTGCTCCTGTCCGAGCGTGCCAGTGCGGCCGTCGTGCGCGCCGCCGCCGACCGGGCCCGGTGGCGGCTGCCGCAACAGGCAGCGGTCGTCCTCGTCGGCGGCGAGGAGCCGTCCGCGCGCGACGTGCTCTCCCGGCTGGACAGCTCGGCGCTCCCGCTGCGGCAGGGCACTCTCGTGGGTGCGGTCGTCCCCGATCCGCTCGGCCGGCGCGAGCAGTTGCGGACGGCGCTCGCCGGGATGGACTGCGTCGTCGGCGTGAGCATGCCGATCGATGCCCTGGCCCGCAGCGTGGAGCTCGCCCAGCTCGCCCTGCGGATGCGCACCGCGGGCGTCCTGACCGGCGACCCCGTGTTCGTCGACGACCACCTCGACACGATCATCGTGCACCGCGATCCCCGCCTGCTGAACTTCCTGCGCGCCCAGGTGCTCGCACCGCTCGACGACCTGTCCACCGGCTCCCGGGAGCGACTCACCGAGACCCTCGTCTCCTGGCTGCGCCACCACGGCGACCGGGTGGCGGTGGCCGAGGACCTGCATGTGCACCCGCAGACGGTCAGCTACCGGCTGGGGCGGCTCCGGGATCTGTTCGGCGCACGGCTGGAGGATCCGCGGGAGCGGTCACGGCTCTTGCTGGCCCTGGCATGGGGGTGACGGCATCGGGCGCGGGGCTGCGGCTTTGACCGCTGAGGGTCAGTCCCGAACGTTGGGGGTCAAAGCTTTGCCCGTCAACCTTCGGTTCTGACCCCTGGGGGTCAGGACCAACAGCGGCGGCCGCAGTCAGCTGCTCGAGCCGCGCGACCATCGCGGTCGCGACCCGGTCGGCATCGACCAGCGCCGGGTCGGTGGCCAGCCCCAGGCCGAGCACGCCGTTCCAGCTGAGTGCCCCCAGCACGAACGGCGCCCCCGGGGCGAGCGGCAGCACCGGGTAGACCTCCACCAGCGGCGCCCCCACCATGGTGAGCTGCTCGGTCGGACCCGGCATGTTCGAGACGATGCCGTGGAAGAACCGGTGACCGTAGACCGTCCGCGCGAACCAGCCGACCGCCGGTTCGGGGAAGACCCGCAGCAGGTGCGCCATCACCCAGCGGCTCGCCAGCGCCCGGGTCGGCGTGCGCAGCCTGGCGGCGCGACGCGCGATCTCGTCGTACAGCTCCTCGGTGGGAGCCGCCCGCAGCGGCACGTCGACCATCACAGCGGCGGTGGCATTGCCCTCCGCGGCGGCACCCGGCGCGCGGACCATGAGCGGGACCGCGACCCGGATCGTGCCCTGCGAGCGGGCGATCAGCTCGGGATGTACGTCGGCGATGGCGCCGGCCGTGAGCGCCAGCACGAGGTCGGTCACGCGCCGACCGGAGGCGGCCCGCTTCACCTCGGGCAGCGGCAGACCCGCGGTGGTGAACGCTCGCTGGCCGCTCGGCAGCTGTTCATCGGCCGGGAGGAGCGAGCGCGGCTTCCCGCCATCGGTGGCGAGCTGGGCGAAGCCGACCGCCGTCGCGGCCGCGGTCTGCAGCGGTGTCGGCTGGTGCGGCGGCGTGGGCAGCTCGATCAGGGGACGCAGCAGTCGCAGCGCCTGGAGCACGGTGCCGATCCCGTCGGCGAGGCTGTGGTGCATCAGGATCAGGAACGTCCGCTCGCCGGTCGGCTGCTCGAAGAGCACGATCCGCCACAGCGGCCGGTCGCGCGGCATCCGCTCGGCGGCGATCGCCGCCACCCCGGCATGGATGGCTGCCCGGTCCGCCACCGGCACCGCCTGCACGTGCCAGTCCCAGTCGAGCGCATCGGCCGGCACCCAGCGCGCCCGGCGCCAGCGCGAGGGCTGGTGCACCCGCTGGGTGAACCGGGGCAGGTGCGGCAGCTCGCCGGCGACCAGGTCACAGAGCTGCGTCCGCGTCGGTACGCCGCCCGGGCCGCCCAGGAAGACCAGGCCGCCGACGACCTGCGGGTCGCCGTACTGCTCGACATGGAGGAAGAAGGCGTCGGCGGACGCGACGATCTCGGCGGTCGGGAAGAGCAGGCGCGCGATCCGGTCAGCGGCCCAGACCAGCGCGAACGCGGCGACCGCGTCGAGGAGGTAGTGGTTGGCGGTCGACATGATCACCAGAAGGGTGACCAGAACGTGCACCGCGGAGAGGACCTGCAGCCAGCCGCGGACACCCGCTGCCGCCAGGACCACGCTCACCCACAGCGCCCAGGCCATGTGCAGCGACGGCATCGCGGCCAGCTCGTTGGCCCCGGCGACCATCGAGGAGCCCCACGAGCCGACGGTGTGGCCGTGCGTGACGGTGTCGTAGAACGTGTTGCCCGGCAGCATCCGAGGCGGCGTGGTGGGCAACAGCCAGAAGCAGGTGATGGCGACGCCGGTGACGATCACGAACGATGTCCGGGCGCAGCGGTAGAGGTCCTGGCGCTTCCACAGCAGGAAGACGAAGATCGCCAGCGCGCTGAGGATGTAGGTGTAGGCGTACTCGTAGTTGGCGAGCGTCTGCAGCACGCTGTGACCGGCCAGCCAGTTGTTGAGCGGCCGCTCGACGTCGATGTGCAGACGCTGCTCCAGGTCGAAGAACCACTGCCCGTGCCGGTCGGCGGCCGCCCGGCGGCCCGCACTGTGGTCGGCGTCGACCAGGAGGTAGTAACCGAACAGCAACAGACCGAGCGCCACCTGGCGCCAGACGACGATGCGGCGCGGCGCGAGCACCCTCTCGCGCACGCTCTCAGCCCGCACGCTCTCAGGCACGGTTCACCTCCGGGGTCGAGGACGGATCGGTTGCGTCTGGATCGGTCACCCGCGTCCAGATGCCGATCGAGGGTGAGTGCACCAGGCCGACCACGCCGAGGATGAGCAACGCCGCCGCGCCGGCGATGCCGGCGAGCGCGCCGGCGCTGGTGGGCAGGCCGGTGTCGAACGCGACCATACCGGCGATGTAGCTGACGACGGGGTTGACGATGTTCATCGCCGACATCGACCACGGCAGCGGTCCGGCGGCGTGGGAGAGCTGGCCGAGAGCGAGCCCGATGCCGGTGCTGCCGGCGAGCGCGTAGCCGACCCAGTCCCGGGCGGTCGCGGCGACGCCGCGACCGATCAGGTCATCGGTGGTCAGCTTCATGAACATCGCCGTCATCGCGAAGCAGACGCCCGCTGCGCAGGCGAGCAGGAGGGCGGCGAGAGCGGGCGAGGGCCGGAACCTGCTGGCTGCCACCAGCATCGCTACCGCACCGACGGCGGCGACCGTCACCAGCAGCACCTTCCACCGGTCGGCATCGCCGTGCATCGGGGTGGCTCCGTCGACCACCATGAGGAGCGCGATGCCGCCGCAGATGGCGGCGCCCGCGAGCCAGTCCAGGAGCGTCGGCCAACGCCGCGCGGTCCTGGAGGAGAGCGCGATGGTGAACAGCACCTGCGTGGTCATCAACGGCTGCACCGCCGCGACCGATCCCAGGTGGAGCGCAGCGGCCTGCACGAGGAACGCCAGCAGGTTGACCAGCCAGCCGAGGAACCACGCCGGACTGTGCACCAGCCGACCCAGGAGCCGGACGGCGCCGGGCAGGCCCTTGCGGGACAGAGCGGTGCCGGGATGACCCGCCAGATGGGTGCTGGCCCGTTGCTGCAGGAAGGCGGACCAGGCGAAGCCGAACGCCGCGAGGCCGCCCAGCGCGAACACCAGCTCCGCGCGGGTCACCGGCTCCTCACGTCCTCACCGAACCGCAGGGACAGCCGGCGGAAGGCCGCCGGGGCAAGAGCGCGCACGACGGGCGGGACCCGCGTCCAGGACGGCACGAAGACCTCGGCGCGATCCCGCTCGACCGCGTCCACCACGGCAGCGGCGACCTGCTCGGGCGGCACCGGCCGCGGGGAGCGGCGGTCGTAGGGACGCCCGCGGCTGACGAAGAAGCCGGTGTCGACCACGGCGGGGACCACCACGCTGACCCCGACACCGGATCCGGCCACCTCGAGGCGCAGGCTGTCGGCGAAGGCGTCGAGCCCCGCCTTGGCCGCGGCGTAGACCGCCTCTCCGGCGACGCCCGTCCGGCCGGCGATACTCGACACGAAGCACAGGTGCCCACGGCCGCGCGTCAGCATCCCCGGGAGGAGCGCATGAGTGAGCCTGATCGCGCCGGTGAGATCGAGCGCGACCAGGGAGTCGATCCGGTCGGCCGGCATCCTCGAGAACGGTCCGGCGTAGCCCGCGCCCGCGTTGAGGACCAGTACGTCGATGGCGGCGGAGCCGGCCAGCGCATCGGCAGCGAGCGCATCGACACCGCCGGAGGTTGCGAGGTCGGCGACGAGCGCCCGGCCCCCGATCCGGGTGGCGACCGCCTCTGTGCGCTCCGCGTCGCGACCGTGCACGAGGACCTCGGCACCGTGTGCGGCGAGCTGCGCGGCGACGCCCGCACCGATGCCGGCAGAGGCACCGGTGACCAGTGCGACGGCGCTGCGCAGCTGCATCGGATCACCCTTCCTTCGCGTGGCGGAGGCTGTCTCCGCAACGTAGCACCGCAGCCTCCGCGGCCTGACGACAACCTGCCCTCATCCCATGATCCACGCATGAAAACCGCTCAGACTCGGAACCTGGGCAGGGATGCGCTTCCAAAGGCTGATCGGCCTGGTGATCATGGGAGTCACCGGGCTTGCTGCCCTACTGCTCTGGATCGGCGTCTCAGCGACCGACACATCCCACCAGCGTGTGCACCACGGCGTCCTGTTCGGCGTATGGAGGGTCTTCTACGACACGGCGGCACCGCCCTGGCCGCAGCTGTTCATCGCCGTGGGCGTGGCACTCCTCCTGGCCTTGTCGGTGGCCGTTCTCGAACGCCGGATCGCTACCCGCTACCGCCGCTCGGAGAACGTCGATGTCACTCCGCTCTCCCCCAAGGTCGTCATGGCCGCCACCCGCGGCGTCTTCCACGGCGAGGTGACGGTCACCGTGCTCGTACCCGCCCACAACGAGGAGGCCTCGCTCGGTGCGACGCTGACCTCGCTGTGGGAGCAGTCGGTGGCGCCGACCCGGATCGTGGTGGTCGCCGACAACTGCACCGATCGCACCGTCGAGGTCGCGCACGCCCATGGCGCGGAGGTCTTCGAGTCGGTCGAGAACACCCACAAGAAGGGCGGTGCGCTCAACCAGGCGCTGCGCTGGTTGCTGCCCGGGCAGGGCGAGAACGACACGGTGATGGTGATGGACGCCGACACCGCGCTCGACCCGGGGTTCCTCGAGGCGGCGGTACGACGGCTCACCCACGACCGTGCGCTGATGGCGGTGGGTGGCCTCTTCTACGGCGAGCCCGGCCACGGCCTCATCGGCCAGTTCCAGCGCAACGAGTACGTGCGGTACGGCCGCGAGATCCGGCGCCGGCGCGGGCGGGTCTTCGTGCTGACCGGCACCGCCTCGATCTTCCGGCCGCGTGCGCTGCGCACGGTCGCTGCGGCACGCGGCAGCATCATCCCGGGCGTGCAGGGCGACGTCTACGACACCGCCGCCCTGACCGAGGACAACGAGCTGACCATTGCGCTCAAGTCGCTCGGCGCGCTGATGATCTCGCCCGACGAGTGCACCGTCGTCACCGAGCTGATGCCGTCGTGGCGCACGCTGTGGAACCAGCGGTTGCGGTGGCAGCGCGGAGCCCTGGAGAACGTCGGCGCCTACGGCATCACTCCCCAGACCTCGCGCTACTGGGCCCAACAGCTGGGGCTCGGGTACGGCGTCTTCGCGCTGACGTCGTACTTCGTCCTGATCCTGCTGATGCTCCTCGCCACCGACGCCTGGATCTGGTTCCCCTTCTGGATCGGGCTCGGCCTGGTGTTCATGGTGGAGCGGGTGGTCACGGTGTGGCGCGGCGGCTGGAAGGCCCGCCTGCTGGCGATGACGATCTTCCCGGAGCTGTTCTTCGACTTCTTCCTCGACCTGGTCTTCGTCAAGGGCGTCATCGACATCTCGCTCGGCCGGCAGGCGGCGTGGAAGCACATCGAGCACACGTCCTCCGGCGTACTCGAGGAGGCGGAGCCGTGATCCCGACAGGCTCGATCGACGTCCTCGTCTTCGGCCATCACCTGCTGCCGCCGTCCTGGCTGCACAGCACCGGCTACGACGTGCTGATGATCTTCGTGGCGATCAACACGGTGATGTACGCCGCCCTGTCGGTCGCGAAGGTGCTGCCGGCGCTGCACCCGACCGAGTGGTTCACCCGCAGGCGGCGCAGCGAGACACGGAGCATCTATCCCGATGGATCGAGCGACCAGCAGGAGTGACCGGCCAACGCGATCATGGCGGAGTGAGCCGTGTCGTGCGTGTCTTGGGAGGCGATGGGTAACGCAGAGAGGTCCCATGCCAATGACGAGACACTGTGGAGGTAGCGATGGGTGACGCGACCGAGGACCGGGCCAAGGCCCAGGCACTGCCGGAAGGCGACGTGATCCGGGTGCTGCTGGAGCAGCACGCGACGATCCGCGACCTCTTCACCGAGGTCAACACCACGACCGGTGAGCAGAAGCAGGACGCGTTCGACGCACTGCGCGCGCTGCTCGCGGTCCACGAGACGGCCGAAGAGATGGTGCTGCGGCCGGTGACCCAGAAGGTGGTCGGCGAGAACATCGCCGAGGCGCGCAACCACGAGGAGGAAGAGGCCAACGCCTTCCTCGCCCATCTGGAGAAGATGTCGCTGAGCGATCCGGACTTCGCGGCGCAGTTCGCCAAGTTCGAGCAGGCCGTCGACCAGCACGCTGAGTCGGAGGAGCAGGAGGAGTTCCCCCAGATCCTCGCCACCTGCGACAACGAGCAGCGGCAGACGATGGGCCGCAAGATCAAGGCCGCCGAGGCGACCGCCCCGACTCACCCGCATCCGTCGGTGGAGCCTGGCTCGGCCAAGCAGAAGATGGTCGGCCCGTTCGCGGCGCTGGTCGACCGGGCCAAGGACGCCATCGCGAGCGCCCGCTGATGACGCTCGCGAACCGGGTCGCGCTGGTCACCGGCGGTGGCAGCGGCCTGGGACGTGCCACCTCCCGGCTCCTCAGCCGGGAGGGGGCGCACGTCCTGGTCGCCGACATCGACGAGGCCGGCGCGCAGCAGACGGTGAAGCTCATCGAGACCGACGCCGACAGCGGTGCCGGCTCGGCGGAGCCGGTCGCGCTCGACGTCTCCGACCGTGGCGCCGTCGATGCGGCGGTCGCCCACGCCTTCGAGCAGTACGGCGACGGCTTCGACCTGTTGGTCAACAACGCCGGCACCGACCGCGGCTCCGACCTGGTCGACATCGACGACGAGCAGTGGCATGCCGTCTTCGGGGTGAATCTGCACGGGCCGATGTATCTCAGCCGTGCCTTCGTCCGCGGACGGCTGGACCGCCGCGACACCGACGCCCGGGGGCTTGCGGACATCGTGAACGTCGTCTCGATCAGCGCGCTGACCGTCGGCGCCGGTGCGGGCGCCTACAACGCGTCGAAGGCGGCCCTGCTGAAGTTCACCGAGGTGCTGCAGACGGAGGTCCGGGAGCGGGACTGGCCGGTCCGGGTGACAGCGATCAACCCGGCCGCGATGGCGACCCCGATGATGGACCAGTGGAGCCTGCCGCCCGAGCGGATGATGGATCCGGCCATCGTCGCGGGCTTGATCCGCGACGCGGTGACGCTGCCGCCGGAGGCCTACCTGCAGAGCGCCGTGATCACGCTGCGCAACGAGGTCTACCCCCGGTGACGGGCCGCGTCATGGCCCGGGCCCTGGTCACCGGAGGCGCCGGCTTCGTCGGGTCCTGGCTGTGCGAGCGACTGCTCGACGACGGCGCCGAGGTGTGGTGCGTCGACTCCTTCATGACCGGTTCGCCGGAGAAGGTCGCCCACCTCATGCCGCGCGCCGGGTTCCACCTGGTCGAGGCGGACGTGTCCCTCGGCGTACCGGATCCGGGACCGCTCGACGTCGTCTTCCACCTCGCCTGCCCGGCCTCGCCGGTGCACTACCTGCGGCTGCCGTTGGAGACGCTGCGGGTCGCCAGCGACGGCACCGTGCACGCGATCGAGCTGGCCCGCCGGCACGAGGCACGGTTCGTGCTCGCCTCCACCTCCGAGGTGTACGGCGATCCGCTCGTGCACCCGCAGCGTGAGGACTACTGGGGCCACGTGAACCCGATCGGCCCGCGCAGCGTGTACGACGAGGGCAAGCGCTTCGCCGAGGCGACGGCGATGGCCTACCGCCGTACGCACGGCGTGGACGTCGGCATCGCACGGATCTTCAACACCTTCGGGCCACGGATGAGCCTCGACGACGGGCGGGTGGTGCCGGCGTTCCTGCGTGCTGCCCTCACCGACGAGCCGCTTCCGGTCGCCGGCGACGGATCGCAGACCCGGTCGCTGTGCTGGGTCGAGGACACCGTCGACGGGCTCGTGCGGCTGGCAGCGTCCGACGACGCGGGACCGGTGAACCTGGGCAACGACGGCGAGACCACCATGCTCGAGCTCGCTCGGACGGTGATCGAGCTGACCGGCTCGCGGTCGACCATCGACAACGTGCCGCTGCCGGAGGACGACCCGAAGGTGCGTCGCCCCGATCTGCAGCGAGCGCGGGAGCTGCTGGGCTGGGAGCCGCGGATGAGCGTCGAGGAGGGGCTCAAGCGGACGGTGCGGTGGATGGAGGATGTGCTGGCCGGCTAGGCAGGCCCCGGACGAAACGGTGGCCGCTACGGCGTGTCGGCCACCGTTTCGTACGGGGCGCAGCGCGCACAGGCGACCAACACCTCGTCGACCGTGATCCGCAGCAGAGCAGGGTCGGGGGCGTCCGCGTGCGGGTCGCCCACACCCCCGCCATGCCACAGCACGGTGTGGGGGCCGGGCGGCGGTCCCCAGCGCGTCGGCGGGGTCGGCCCGAAGAGCAGCACCGACGGCGTCGCGAAGGCCGAAGCCAGGTGGGCCATCCCGGTGTCGCCGCAGATCACCAGGCCCGCCGATGCCACCAGGGCAGCGAGCCCGGCTAGGTCGGTCGCGCCGGCCAGCATCGCCGCCGGGGCCAATCCCGCCTCCCGGCACACCTTCTCGGCCAGCGGCCGCTCCCCCGCCGATCCCGTCACCACCACGTCCCGGCCCCGGGCCGCAAGGACGCGCGCCACCGCAGCGAACCGGTCAGCCGGCCACCGACGTGCCCCCGATGCGGCACCGGGGTGGACGAGCACGGCTCCCGAACGCGTGGCGGCGACGCTCGGCGGCGGGAGGAGCACATCATCGGCCAGCAGTGGGGCAGCCTGCGCCGTACCGCCGAAGGCCGAGGCGACCAGGCGGCACCAGCGCACGCGCTCGTGCTCGTCGGGATCCCATGCGGGGTTGCCGGCGGCGAGGCCGAACCCGACCACACGGCCAGGATGGAGCGCCTCGACCAGCTGACGGGACGCCGGGCCGTTGCCGTGCAGGTCGATCGCGACCTCCGGCGGCGGACCATCCCAGCGCACCGGTGCGAGCTCCTCGGTGGGGATCAGCCGGTCGACCGCGTCGATCAGCTGCACCAGGGGTCGCTGTGCCTGGGGAGCTGCCAGCACGATCTCGTGCCCCGGCAACGCGCGCCGCAGCGCGCGCAGCGCCGGCACGCCGGTGAGCAGGTCACCGAGGCCGATGGCCCGGTAGACCAGCGCCCGAGGCCTCATCGGACGCAGCTCATCGG